>Ga0209417_1000038_pt1 | contig 354862 bp, 330 predicted proteins | sample RifGroF2_FD_184002 | JGI IMG/M metagenome (GOLD analysis project Ga0209417, IMG submission 184002) | Groundwater microbial communities from Rifle, Colorado, USA - Groundwater F2 (SPAdes) (version 2) | ecosystem: Environmental > Aquatic > Deep subsurface > Groundwater | place: Rifle, Colorado...
TTTTAACGAGTTTACGAAACCAAAATTATTAATAATTGTTATAGAATTTAACTTAAAAGCACTTAATTATGAAATGGGAAGATAGCAAAAAAGGATTTGAGTCTTTCTTACGTTTGGAAAAAGGTTTGTCAGCAAACTCAATCGCTGCTTATATCAATGATATAAACAAGCTGATGGTTTTTTCAGATGAAGAACTTAAGAAATTGGCTCCAGAAAAAGTAAAACTGAACCATTTGAAAAAATTCGTAGAATGGATCAATGACAAAGGTGTTTCACCCCGTACTCAAGCCCGGACGATATCTGGTATTAAATCGTTCTATAAGTATTTGCTTATGGAAAACAAAATTACCAATGATCCAACGACTCTTCTGGAATCCCCAAAAATTGGAAGAAAACTTCCTGATGTATTGACTATTGAGGAAATTGACCTGATGATCGATACGGTTGAGCTTAGTAAGGCTGAAGGACAGCGGAATAAAGCTATGTTGGAAACTTTATATAGTTGTGGCCTTCGCGTTTCTGAACTTGTAAACCTAAAAATTTCGAACTTGTCATTTGATCAGGGATACATTAAAGTTGAAGGTAAATCAAATAAGGAGAGATTGGTTCCGGTAAGCGAAAAAGCTGTTGATGAAATCAATAAATATATGGATGTTTACCGTAAAACATTGAAGATATCGAAAGACAGTGAAGATATTTTGTTTTTAAATCGGAGAGGGAAAAAACTAAGTCGTGTTATGATTTTCACGATCATTAAAAATCTGGCAATTAAAGCTGGTTTTGAAAAGAAGATTAGCCCTCACACTTTCCGGCATTCGTTTGCCACTCATTTAATTAATGGCGGAGCTGATTTGCGAGCTGTTCAGGAAATGTTGGGTCACGAATCAATTTTAACGACTGAAATTTATACTCATCTTGACAGGGATTATCTAAAGACAACCTTGCATCAATTTCATCCAAGATCATAGGCAGATCGAGGATTTCCATTATGAAAAGAATGTTAGGAAGTTAATGATTTCTTAACATTCTTTTTTTTTGTATATGACTGATCTGATGTTACATATCAAAATGAATACTGGCATGCTTTATGCCCTTAAACATATGGTTTCGAAATGGTCGTAATTTAATATTTCGCTCACATTGGCGGTTTGAAAAAAAACTATTTTTGATGCCGAGAAAATTTTTGAGTAGTTGAAACTATTAAATTATAAACACTTATCATGAAAAACACTGATCTATTAAAGTATGGTATTGATACCAACGTAGAAATTTTGCATAACCCATCTTACGAAGAATTATTTCAAGCTGAAGTTGATCCAGCGAATGAAGGTTTTGAAAGAGGTGTGTTGACGAATACTGGAGCTGTCTCTGTTGATACTGGCATTTTTACAGGACGTTCTCCTAAAGATAAATTTATTGTATTGGACGACACTACCAAAGACACGATGTGGTGGGATGGAGCAATCAACCGTCCAACTTCACCTGAGGTTTTTGATCATTGTAAGGATTTGGTAATCAAACAACTTTCAGGCGCACAAAAATTATATGTTGTTGATACTTACTGTGGAACTAATGAAGATACACGTATGAAAGTACGTTTCATCATGGAAGTTGCATGGCAGGCACACTTTGTTACCAATATGTTTATCCGTCCTTCTCACTACGAATTGGCCAACTATGGAGAACCTGATTTCGTTTGTTTGAACGGTTCAAAAACTACCAATCCAAATTGGAAAGAACAAGGCTTAAATTCAGAAGTATTTACTTTGTTTGATTTGACCCGCAGAATGCAGGTTATAGGTGGAACCTGGTATGGTGGCGAAATGAAAAAAGGTATTTTCGCTTTGATGAACTACTACTTGCCATTGCGCGGTATTGCCTCTATGCACTGCTCGGCAAACGTTGGTACTGAAGGCGACGTTGCTATCTTCTTCGGTTTGTCAGGAACTGGCAAAACAACCCTTTCAGCAGATCCTAAACGTTATTTGATCGGTGATGATGAACACGGTTGGGACGATCACGGAGTGTTTAACTACGAAGGTGGTTGTTATGCTAAAGTTATCGATTTGAGTAAAGAAAACGAACCAGACATCTGGAGGGCTATCAAACGTGATGCTTTATTGGAAAACGTAACAGTTAATGCAGATGGAACTCCTGACTATTCAAAAGAAGCGTCTAAAACTGAGAATACCCGTGTTTCTTACCCAATTCACCACATCAACAAAATAGTTCTTCCTTCACGTGCAGGTCACGCAAGCAAAATCATTTATTTGAGTGCTGACGCATTTGGTGTATTGCCTCCCGTTTCAATACTTGATGAACAATCTGCGCAGTACCATTTCCTTTGCGGCTATACTTCAAAATTAGCCGGAACTGAACGCGGTATCACTGAACCACAAATGTCATTCTCTCCGGCATTCGGTGAAGCTTTTTTGACTCTTCACCCAACTATGTACGCTAAAACTTTGGTTGGCAAAATGCAGGAACATGGTGCTAAAGCTTATTTAGTAAATACTGGCTGGAACGGAACAGGAAAACGTATTTCGTTGAAAAACACCCGCGCTATCATTGATGCTATTATCGATGGTTCTATTCTGAATGCTGAAACTGTTAAAATCCCGGTATTGAACCTGGTTGCTCCAAAAGCTTTGAGTGGTGTTGACGCTGGTATACTTGATCCACGCGACACTTATGCCACTGAAGCTGACTGGACTGCAAAAGCAAAACAATTGGCTGCTAAATACATCGCAAACTTCGAGCAATATTGTGATAATGATGCCGCTATTGCAATGAAAGCTGCCGGCCCACAGTTAGGCTAATTCTATAAAATGAAATCCGGAAGGAATGATTTATGAATCATCTCCTTCCGGATTTTTATTTTCTATCGATTTATTTTCTATTCTATTAACTTACTTTTCTACCAGGCAAACAGTGGGAGATTTTTCATCTTTTCGTTCACCCGTTTGCGAACCGAAAGAATAACTTCTTCATTGTCAATGTTGCTGATTACTTCGTCAATCAGGTCAACAATTACGGGCATAAAATCTTCTTTTACGCCACGGGTAGTAATTGCAGGAGTTCCAACACGCAATCCTGAAGTAGTAAACGGTGAACGACTATCGAACGGAACCATGTTTTTATTGATGGTGATATCGGCACGAACCAAAGCATTTTCAGCCTGTTTCCCTGTAACTTCCGGGAATTTGGTGCGAAGGTCAATCAACATTGAATGATTGTCGGTTCCTCCTGAAATCACTTTATAACCTTTGGCCATAAATGCTTCAGCCATAACCGAAGCGTTCTTTTTAACCTGAGCCTGATATACTTTATATGATGGATCAAGCGCTTCAGCAAAAGCAACGGCTTTTGAAGCAATTACATGTTCCAGTGGTCCACCTTGTTGTCCGGGGAACACCGAAAAATCGAGTACCTGCGACATCATTTTGGTCACGCCTTTTGGAGTTTTAAATCCGAATGGATTTTCAAAATCTTCGCCCATCAGGATAATTCCACCACGCGGACCACGCAGGGTTTTATGGGTTGTTGAAGTTACAATGTGTGCATATTTTACAGGGTTATCCAATAAACCGGCAGCAATCAAACCTGCAGGGTGAGCCATATCGATCATCAGCATTGCACCGATCTGATCAGCAATAGCACGCATGCGGGCGTAATCCCATTCTCGCGAATAAGCCGAAGCTCCACCAATAATCAGTTTTGGTTTGTGTTCCAATGCCAGGGCCTCCATCTCGTCGTAATCAACCATTCCGGTTTCTTCTTTCACATGATACGCAATCGGATGATATAATACTCCGGAAGAATTTACAGGTGAACCGTGAGAAAGGTGACCGCCGTGAGCCAAATCAAGGCCTAAAAAGGTGTCGCCAGGATTCAGGATAACAGCTAAAACTGCCGCATTGGCCTGAGCACCAGAATGAGGCTGAACATTGGCATAAACGGCGCCAAAAATTTCCTTGATACGATCGATGGCCAACTGCTCGGTCATATCAACAAACTGACAGCCGCCGTAATAACGGTTTCCAGGATATCCTTCGGCATACTTGTTGGTCATTACTGAACCCATTGCTTCAAGAACCTGTTCGCTGACAAAATTCTCAGAAGCAATTAATTCGATTCCACTTATTTGACGTTGACGTTCTTTTTCAATGATCTCAAATACTTTGGTATCTCTTTCCATTACGGTAAAATATTGGTTAAAATTGAGGTGGTAAAGGTACAACAAAAACAGGATGCCGTAAAAATGAAGTTATTCAAAAAATCAGGTATTTTTGAACATTTAAAGAATTAGTAAAATGAAAACTAAACCACTATTCTATGAATCGGCATGTATTTTCAGCATTATTGGAAGCAGTATCGGTTTTGTAAGCATGTTAATATCTACTTTCTTTTTCAGAATTGTTACTGAAAAAATTACTTCAATAACCAATATCACATCCACTGAAAAACTTAGTCCGGTTTATTTTGCTATGCTGATGGCGGCATTCAGTGTATCCTTAACTGGTGCAATAAAGTTGTATCGAATGCAGCGAACCGGACTTTATTTTTACCTTTCTGCTCAAATAATCATTTTATTTCTGCCAGTCTTTTGGCTGGGAACAAATGCATTTTCGGTTACCAATGCCATTTTTACAGTGATATTCTCAGGAGTTTATCTGTATTATTATCGGATTACAGTATAAAACGAAATTCAATCAATTAATAATGGTTTTATGTAACGAACATGTTGTCGGTAACACAAACACCGATGAAAATAATTTTCAACAACATGTGAGTTCCATCAGACAATTAAAAAACAAATTATTTACTGATGAAAGCATTTTACAAATTTATAAGCTTGGGACTGTGTCTTTTCTTTCTTATTTCATTTAGCGCGAAAGAATCCAAAGTTAGAACCGTTAGTGGTGAAATTCTGGCCAGTACAATGGGAAAAACATTGCATCATGAACATTTGCTGGTCGATTTCATTGGCGCCGACAGTATTGGCTACCATCGTTGGAATAAAACTGAAGTGGTTGAAAAGGTGCTTCCCTATTTACTCGAAATCAAAAAATCAGGATATAAAACATTGGTTGATTGCACTCCGGCCTATCTTGGGCGCGATCCTGAATTGCTAAAAATGTTGTCTGAAAAATCAGGAATACAAATCATAACTAACACTGGTTTATACAGTGCCGTTGGTGGAAAATACATTCCTGACTACGGATTTACAGAGATAGCGGAACAATTGGCGAAGCGATGGATTAGCGAGGCAAAAAATGGAATTGAAGGAACGGGTGTTTATCCTGGGTTTATTAAAATTGCAGTTGAGCGGAAACCTTTGGAAGAAATTAACCGGAAAGTGGTTGAAGCAGCCTGTATAACCCACAAAGCAACTGGTTTGGTTATCATGTCGCACACCGGACTTGCTGTACCGGCTTTTCAACAAATTCAAATATTGAAAAGTTACGGTATTGATCCTTCTGCTTTTATCTGGACACATGCACACAATGAGCAGGATTTTGCCAAACACATCGAAGCCGCTAAAATGGGCGCATGGATTGCTTTCGACAATTTTACTCCAAACCAATTAGAAAGATTTGTTGCGTTTGCACTTTTAATGAAAAAGAAAAGCCTTCTGAATAAAGTTTTGTTTTCTCATGATGCAGGTTGGTATGACCCTGGCAAGCCCGATGGTGGCATGTTTCGCGGATTCACTGAAATTGAAGAATTGCTGATTCCGGCCCTCAAAAAAGCTGGTTTAAAACAAAAAGATATTGATCAGCTTTTCATAGTAAATCCGGCAAATGCCTTTAAGGTGCAAGTGCGCCAATTAAAATCCGGATATATTGCTGTGGAAGATTTGCTTGTACGATAAAAAAATCATTCTTCTTTTTACTCAAACGATAAATCAGCCATGGTGTCGCGGTAGGCAGAGAATACTCGCGCCCTGGAAATAAAACCAATGTACTTTCCATGATCAATCACAGCCAGATTATATCGTCCGCATGACTTAAATTTTTCAATAATCACTTCAATTGAATCGTGTGGAGAAATAAAAAATTCGGGCATATACATCAAATCCTGAACAGTTATTTTTTCATACAAGTCCTGCTCAAACATGATGTTACGGATGTCATTCATTTTAATCATACCTTTTAGAATCCCATTTTCGTCAACTACCGGGAAAAGATCTCGTTTTGACCGGGCAATAAAATAGGTCATTTGTCCAAGGTTCAGTTCTGGTGATAAAACTTCGAAGTTGGTTTCAATTAATTCTTTTGTATTCATGTAATGCATGGCTGCCTTATCTTTGTGATGGGTAACCAAATCACCTAGCTTGGCCAGTCGAATGGTATAAATGGAATGTGGTTCGAAGCGTGTAATCGTTACATAGGCCACAATTGCTGAAACGATTAAAGGTATAAGTAGCTGATAACCACCTGTAATTTCAGCAATTAAGAATATGCCAAGCAATGGAGCATGCATTACCCCAGCCATTAAAGCACCCATTCCTGCCAAAGCAAAATTGGCATGTGGCAAATTCAATCCAAAAAAAGTATTTAGCGAAAGTGATACAATGTACCCTCCAATAGCGCCCATAAATAAGGTAGGTGCAAAAATTCCGCCTACCCCACCACTCGAAGTCGTAATTGCCATAGCCACTACTTTCAGAATCAGAATGATGACCAAAATCAATAAAAGTACCATTGGCTCTGTTTTCCAGTCAAAAAACAAAGAATTATTAAGTAAATCCGATCCTTTTCCAGTGAATATTTTGTTGATGGATTCATAACCTTCGCCCCACAAAGAAGGAAATAAGAATACGATAAGGCCAAGTAAAAGACCACCAATAATCAATCTGGTAAACCTGTTATGTATCTTTTTAAAGCGATGCTCCACAAACATTCCGGTTCTGGTAAAGTAAAGTGAAATAAATCCGCTGAATACTCCAAGCAAAAGATAGTAGGGAAGGTTGTTTGAATTAAATTGATTGGTCACATCAAAATGAAACAAGACTTTGGCACCCATGAAAAAATAGGCAAAGGTTGCTGCGGTTATTCCTGAAATCAAAAGTGGAATCAGTGAGGCCATTGTCAGATCAAGCATCAATACTTCCAGGGTAAACATGATTCCTGCAATAGGCGCTTTAAAAATACCGGCTATGGCGCCGGTAGCACCGCAACCAATCAGCAGCCTCACCTGGTTTTGGTTCAGATTAAACACACTTGAAACATATGAGCCGATGGCAGAACCAGTATATACAATGGGCGATTCGGCTCCTACAGAACCTCCAAATCCGATGGTAAAACCACTGGTGATCAACGAAGAAAACATGTTGTGCGCCTTGATATAGCTACCTTTTTTTGAAAGCGCTGACAGGATTTTGGAAACGCCGTGACTGATGTCATCCTTTACCAGATATTTAAGGATCAAAACGGAGATTAATACACCAATCATGGGGAAGGCCAGGTAAACAATACTTCCATTGGAAGATTTTATATGATTGGTCAGGAAAAAACTCACATAGTGAATAAAGCTTTTTAGCGTAAATGCGGCAATCCCAGCAAGTAAGCCAACCAGCATGCTAAGTATATAGATCTTATTTTTCTCTGTAGTTTCCGAGAAAAACAGCTGTATTTTTTTAATCATTTAATTGCAGTATGTTATTTACTTTTCTTTTTAAATATTTCTTTCATACTTTGCCAGAATGGCTTTTTATCAGTCTCTTTAGCTGGTTTTGCTAGTTCTTTTGCCTGTTCCGATGTCGTTTTTTCCTGTGTTTTCAGGCCAGATCCCTTATCATCATCCTTTTTCCCAAAGAGATCGCGTAGAAATCCTCTTATCCCGACTTCCATAATCTCGCGATACGGTGGAATATCCATCATTGCCAGACTTTCTTCAGAAGGAGACTCAAAACTACTGAGCCGCATATTCTGATATTTGCTTTTGTGAATGATTTGACTGAAGAAATGACCTACAATTGGAAGTGCAGTATGTCCGCCTGCACCTGTTCCAAGTGTGCGAAAATGAACTGAAGGATCCTCACCGCCTACCCATGCCCCGGCTACAAGTGTAGGTGTCATTCCGATAAACCATCCATCAGCCTGATCCTGAGTTGTCCCTGTTTTTCCCGCAAAATCAGAGTCGATACCCCAAACCGTACGTATGGTGCTTCCTGTACCTTCGTTGACTACCGATTTTAGCATACGGGTAATTATCCGGCAATTCTCAGTATGGGCAACCTGCTCGTCGGGTTGATTATTTTGGAACTCATCAAGTACCTGTCCGGCATTTGATTCAATCGCTTTTAAATAATAGGGGCTAACTCTTCGTCCACCGTTCATAAATTCGGAATACACACAAACCATTTCTTCGAGCGAAACAGAAGCGGTGCCTAAAGCCAGTGACGGATACTCGGGTAATTCCGAATCGATGCCCATTCGTTTGGCTAAATCAACCACATTGGATATCCCGGCTTGCATCAATACGTCAACAGCTATAGTATTAATAGAATTTGCCAGCGCACTTTCCATCGAGTAAAATCCGGTATAATCGCCATGAGAGTTCTCGGGTGACCAATTATCGTAATCTTCGTAAATTTTTTTCTCATTAGCGAAATAGGAGTCAGGAGTAATCCCGGCTTCCAGCGCAGCTAAATAAACAATTGGTTTAAATGTAGAACCTACCTGACGTTTTGATTTAATGTGGTCATATTTAAAATATCGGAAATCATTTCCTCCGATGTATGCTTTCAATTCTCCGGTGAATGGATCCATTGCCATAAATCCCGTATTCAGTATTTTTAAATAATACTGAATAGAATCCATCGGCGTCATTTCAGCCTGTTTGTTTCCGTTCCAGTTAAATAATGAAACTGAGGTTGGTGTGTTGAATATTTTTTTAATCTGATCCTCAGGAATACCGTTTTTTTTGAGCTCACGATACCTTTCCGATCGTTTCATTCCACGGTTAACCACAGATTGATCGTTACCCCATGGTTTTTTCCCTCCCCAATGCTGATCAAATAAATTCTGAAGATTTTTCATTTGCTCCGATACAGCATTTTCGGCAGCCATTTGCATATCAAAATCAATGGTCGTTCGTATTTTTAAGCCATCGGTATATAGATTATAAGTCGTTTGGTCTTCCTTCAAATGATCATCACACCAGGTTTGAAGAAAGGGTCGAAGTTTTTCCATCAGGTATGGTGCCGGACCTTCATTAAAAGTAATCAGGTTGTAAGTAAGATTCATTGGTTCTGCCTTGTACATTTTAGCTTCACCTACAGAAATATAGTTGTACTTTTGCATCTGTTCAATTACCACATTACGCCTTTCGAGTGATCGTTCTGGATTTTTGCGGGGATTATAGCTATTGTTCGCTTTAAGCATCCCAACAAGAGTGGCAGCTTCCTGTATATTGAGTTTTGATGGAGGTTTACTAAAAAAGCGTTCGGAGGCAACTCCAATTCCAAATGTGTTTTCGGCAAATGGAACGGTATTCAGGTAAAGCGCCAGTATTTCGTCTTTACTGTATAGCTTTTCGAGCCTGTAAGCAATTATTGATTCCCTCAGTTTGTTGACGGGCATTGTCAATGGACCGAATGTTTTACGTGGGAAAAGGTTTTTAGCAATTTGCTGGCTCAGGGTACTACCACCTCCAGCGCTCCTGTTTTGCATTAAAACAGATTTGACGAATACCCGCATCAGTGCAATTTCATCGATTCCCCGGTGTTGGTAAAACCGTGAATCTTCAGTGGCAATCAAAGCATTGATAACGTTTGGCGAAATCTGATCAAAACTGACACTACTTCTATTCTCGATGTAAAAACGTCCCAATAATTTTCCGTCATTCGCAAATACTTCGGTAGCAATCGGATTTTTAATTTTTTGCAATTCCTCAGTCGATGGCACAGGCCCCGTAAATCCTACATAAACAATCAGAAAAAAAAGTGATGCCAGTAACAGTAATGCAATTCCTGCCTTCACAAAAAATAGGAAGAACTTATATCCAAAACTCTTTGAAGAGCCTGACTTTTTTCGGCTGGAAGTTTTAGTTTTTACTGAAGAAATAGGGGATTTCTTTTTCACTGGACCTAATGGTATTTAATGATTGGAAGAATGACAACAAACTTAGCTGAAAATATTCAAACTGGCATGTAAAAAACGGGAATAACCAACTTTTAGTGCATCAAATTCGAATGATTTAGTTTTAGGATAATATTTATCCAAAGCCAGGATAAATGTTGGTTGGTGGGTATATCTACATTAAATTCAGATAAATAAGAACACTAATTAAAAATACCAGCAATTGCTGGTATTTTTAATTAGTGTTCTTATTTTGATCTTTAAAAATCTGATCACGAGCCCGACTTCTGAATGGATGGTTGTCGGTGTTGCTAAATTTGGTATAAGAGGCTATTGCTACATAAAGCGCTACCAGAGTTATGACCACGATTCCAACATATCGAACCGGGCTGAAGAGTATTACAAATAATAGTATGATAGCAAATAACAGCCAGATTCCTGGGAAATAATTACGTTTTTTAAGGTTAAGAATATTCATTTTCCTCCTCCTTTCTTTAAGCTATTTTCTGGTTTTACGAAGTAAAGAGGAGGTATGTTCCTTAAAGAGGCATATTTCCATGTTTGCGTGGCAGATTTGATTGCCGCTTATTATGTGTCATTTTCAGAGCCTGGATGATTTTGCTTCGTGTGTCCTGTGGCAATATAATTTCGTCGATATAACCCAATGCGGCTGCCCGGTATGGATTGGCAAATTTCTCGCGATAGTCAAGAACAGCATCAGCTTTTTCTTCCTCGCTAAGTTTACCGCGATACAAAATGTTAATTGCTCCTTCCGGTCCCATCACCGCGATTTCGGCTGTTGGGTAAGCAAGATTCACATCTGCACCAATGTGTTTGCTCGACATTACATCATATGCTCCACCATAGGCTTTACGGGTAATTAGTGTGATTTTTGGAACGGTTGCTTCGGCAAATGCATAAAGCAATTTCGCACCATGTTTAATAATACCGCCAAATTCCTGGGCTGTACCCGGCAAAAATCCAGGAACATCAACCAAGGTGACCAATGGAATATTAAATGCATCGCAGAAACGTACAAAACGTGCAGCTTTTGTGGACGAATTAATATCAAGAACACCAGCCAAATGTGCCGGTTGATTGGCAACAATTCCGATTGGACTTCCACCCATGCGGGCAAAGCCAATTACAATATTCGCCGCATAATGTGGCTGAACTTCCAGAAAATGTTCCTCGTCAACAATTTTATGAATGATGTCTTTTATGTCGTAGGGTTTATTCGGATCAACCGGAACAATCTGATTTAAGGATACATCAATCCTGTTCTCCGGATCGGTGCAGATTTTTTCAGGGGGGTCTTCCATGTTATTCGATGGAATGAAACTCATTAGTTCGCGAACCATCATCAGCGTCTGCTCTTCGTCGCTTCCGGTAAAGTGGGCAACACCACTCTTTGACGCGTGGGTTATGGCGCCGCCAAGTTCTTCTTTGGTCACATCTTCATGGGTTACCGTTTTGATTACTTCAGGACCTGTAACAAACATGTGACTGGTTTTCTCTACCATAAAAATAAAATCGGTGAGAGCTGGCGAATAGACGGCTCCTCCGGCGCAAGGGCCCAGAATAACACTGATTTGCGGAATGACTCCCGAGCAAATCACGTTGTTATAAAAAATATCTGCATAACCGGCCAAACTTTCAACGCCTTCCTGAATACGTGCTCCACCTGAATCGTTGAGTCCGATAAGCGGCGCACCCATTTTTACCGCTAAATCCTGAATTTTCAGAATTTTATCAGCGTTAGTCCGACTCAGCGTACCGCCAAAAACAGTAAAATCCTGGGCAAAAACATATACCAGCCGTCCGTTAATTTTTCCATATCCTGAAACTACACCGTCGCCCGGATACTTATGCTTGTTAATTCCAAAGTCGGTAGCCCGGTGTGTAACCATTTTGTCGATTTCGTTAAATGTTCCGGAGTCTAATAGAATTTCAATTCGCTCACGGGCAGTCTTTTTACCTGACTGACGTTGTTTTTCAAGTCGTTCAATTCCTCCGCCTGCTTCAGCTTCCTGATTCAGAGTTTCAAACTGTTTAAATTTGGCATTTAAATCCATAGGGGGTTTTGTTTATTCGATTTCGATTAATTTTTGGTGGGCATCAACGGTACTTCCTTCTGTTACATGTATGATCATAACTTTTCCGTCGATGGGCGATTTGTATTCACTCTCCATTTTCATTGCAGAAATGGTAATTACAGTTTCTCCTTTTTTAACTTCATCGCCAACAGAAACCGGTATTTTAACCACTTTCCCCGGCATGGGTGATGAAATCGTGTTTTCTGAGACAAGTTGGGTTGAACCCGATCGGTTTCGGAGATACCTTGATTCGGCGTCAATTATTTCAATATCATAGTTATCGTAAAGCGTGTAGGCAGTATAAAGTTTTGGATTTGTTTGCGGAACCAGTTCGATATTGAAAGAACGGCCTTTATTCAAAATTGAAAAAATTCCTTCATCATTATGCATTAGGTCCACCTGATAAATTTTATCATCTACTTTGATCTCGAGGAGATTTTCGAACTGTTTTAATATTTGAACAGATGCAATTCGTTTGTCGAGTCTTATTTCTATTGACATATTTTATAAGGATTTATAAGCGTTCGAAATTCTTTTGATACGTGAATTTTTTCCAGCGGTTCTGAGCGGTATACATTTCTTTCGAAGTTTGGGCTATATTCAGCCTGTCTAAATGTTCGATATAAGCTGCAATAATGATCATGTCTTCACAGTTTTCTTCACATTTAGTTTGCTCCAGAAGTATTGCTTTATTTTTCTCAATAAAATTGGTGTCGTAATTTCCACTCCTGAAATCCTCTGTTTCCATGATTCTTTCCAGAAATTTGATGGAGGTTTTTACCCCTGTAATTTTATATTCGTACAAGGCCCGTTTCATTCGTTCAATGGCTTCCTCCCTGTTTTCAGCCCAGACGATCAGTTTCGAAATCATCGAGTCGTAATGGATTGGAATTTCGTAACCTTCATATACATATCCGTCAGTTCTGACCCCAAGTCCCAAAGGTTGGGTAATGTTGTAGATTCTTCCCGGATTAGGCATGAAGTTGTTTTCTGAATCTTCAGCATAAATACGGCATTCAATGGCATGACCAGATTGACGCAAATCTTCCTGTTTAAAGGCAATTGGATGTCCTTCTGCAATTAGTATTTGTTGTTTGACCAAATCAATCCCGGTTATACGTTCCGTAATCGGATGTTCAACCTGTAGCCGGGTATTCATTTCCAGAAAGTAGAAATTCAGGCTGTTATCAACCAGGAACTCAATGGTGCCAGCGCCTTCATAATTTACTGCACGTGCAGCATTGACGGCACATTTGCCCATTTCGAGTCGCAATTCGGGGGTCATCAATGGAGAAGGTGTTTCTTCAATCATTTTTTGGTGCCGCCGTTGTACCGAACACTCACGCTCGAAAAGGTGCACGGTGTTTCCATGCTGATCACCCAAAACCTGAAATTCGATGTGATGCGGGGATGAAATGTATTTTTCAACATATACTGAATCATTTCCAAACGAAGATTTTGCTTCAGATCTGGCCGACCTCACCATTGAAACAATATCTTTTTCTTCAGTTATAAGTCGCATCCCTTTTCCTCCGCCGCCGGCCGCAGCTTTTACCATCACCGGCAATCCAATCTGACGAATAGTATCAATGGCATCTTTTTCGGTCGTTAAACTCTCAGTTGTTCCGGGTACAACCGGCACTCCTGCAGCAATCATTGTTAATCGGGCCTGAATTTTATTGCCCATCTGGTTAATTACTTCAGGTGAAGGGCCAATAAATTTTATTCCGTTCTCAGCGCATTTTTTTGCAAAAGCAGCATTTTCAGATAAAAATCCATATCCGGGATGAATGGCATCCGAATTTGATTTTTTTGCTACTTCGATAATCTTATCAGCATTTAAATAGCTTTCTGATGACGCAGCCGGTCCGATGTGGTAAGCTTCATCAGCATACCGTACATGCATGGAGGTCCGGTCTGCATCTGAAAATACGGCAACCGTTGAAATGCCCATTTCACGGCATGTCCTCATAATACGAATGGCTATTTCTCCCCGGTTGGCGATTAGAATCTTTTGGATTTTTTTCATTTAACTCTTTTTAAAACAAAGAAGGAATTTGTAATTAAATTGTTTTTTCAGATTTTTAAAACCCTAAAAAAGCGGAATTGTTTGAAAAGTTTGCTTTTATTTGAATAAAAAAAATAAAGTTAACATATCTAATTTTTGTGAAATTCATCTATATTTGACCCACTTAATTAAAACCTATGCTTTTTCGGGCCGTATTTTTTATTCTCTTTTTTGGAATTGTTTCAGCTTTTGGTCAAAGTTTCGAGAAATACTCCTTATCATCCGATTCAACCGTAAACAGATTAGCAGGGACAAAAAAAGTCTATTTTGCAACACGCATTGACAAACGTCCAAAAATTGATGGCAAACTTAACGACGCTTGCTGGGAATCAGGCATTTGGTCGGGCGGATTTATTCAGCAAGTCCCCAATCAGGGAAAAAAACCATCACAAGATACAGAAATAAAGCTTCTCTACGACAATAGTAATTTGTATGTGGGTTTTAAATGCTATGACAAAGGTCCCGGAAATATCAGGCCCATATTAAGCCGAAGGGACAAATTGGCCGGCGATATTGCAGGAATTGCTCTCGATTCGTACCACGACAAGCAGACCGCCTATGAATTTAATGTAGCAGCATCAGGTCAAAAAGTTGATTTGGTTCATTTGGGCGCTTATTTATGGGATTTTAACTGGGATGCAGTTTGGGATGGTAAAGCGCAGGTTTATGATTCAATCTGGACATCAGAAATACAAATACCTTTCAGCCAGATTCGGTTTGCGCCCGGCAAGGAACAGGTTTGGGGAATGCATGTCTGGCGTTGGATTGATCGCTTAAATGAAGAAGATCAGTGGAAGCTTATCCCGATTGATGCCCCATCTATGGTCTATCTATTTGGTGAACTTCGCGGAATTGAGGGTATCAAGCCCAAAGTTAACTATGAATTTTTACCCTATCTTAATGCACGTTTCAGCCCCAATACTGACCTTGAAAATAAAACAACTTTTGGCTATGGTTTAAACGGTAAAGTTGGCCTGAATTCAGGTTTTACCCTGGATTACGCTTTCAATCCCGATTTTGGCCAGATTGAAGCTGATCCTTCAGTACTGAACTTAACCTCCTATGAAGTTTTTAATGAAGAGAAACGTCCGTTTTTTCTGGAAGGTAATACCATTCTGGATTTTAGCATTGGAGATGATATGTTATATTATAGTCGAAGGATCGGCCATGCACCGAGCTATTCCCCTGATTTAATTGAAAATCAGACGATGGCTATTTCAGAAAATACACCCATTTTAAGTGCCTTGAAACTAACAGGCAAGACAGACAATGGGCTATCGGTTGGGGTGGTTCAAAGCCTGACAGCAAAACAAAATGCAACGATTTACAGCGGTGGATCGAAATTGAAAATGGCTGTTGAGCCTTTTACCAGCTTTACGGTTGGGCGTATCAAACAGGATTTTAATGGCGGAAATACAGTTTTGGGAGGTATGGTGACTTCAACCAATAGAAATATCAATGATGATCATTTAAAGTTTTTATCCAATTCTGCATTGTCCGGAGGAATTGATTTTCAGCATAACTGGATGAAACGCAAATATTTTATTGATTTTAAAGGATTTTTTAGTGATATCCGTGGAGAAAAAGATGCCATTATACGTTTGCAGCAATCTCCGGTGCATTTTTATCAGCGTACCGATGCCGATTACCTTGAATTTGATCCTGACCGGACGAGCCTTTCAGGCTGGGGTGGCTTACTTCAGGGAGGTAAGCGCAGCGGAAAATTCAGGGCAATCGGTTCTTTAAACTGGCGTTCACCCGGAGTTGATTTAAATGATGTTGGTTATCTTTACCAGGCCGATATTATTGAAGAAAAAGTCAAATTAACCTACAAAGTGAGTAAACCAAAAGGAAGTGTGAGGAGCTATTCTGTTGAATTTCAGCAGGAACACAAATGGAGTTATGGTTTAGAAAATACGCTTGATCATTTAAAAGTTCTTGGATACATTCAGCTTAATAACCTTTGGAATGCCTATTTAAATTTGAATAGGTATTACAATATCTATGATACCCGTGAACTTAGGGGCGGACCGAAATTGTTCAAAGATGGGTATTACGATATGGAATTGTTTATTCAATCGAATACAGTTAAAGATTTGTTCGTTGGATTTGGACCAAGAGTTCGGATTTTTGATGATAAAATTTCGAAAACTGAATTTTATACCGCTTACCTGAGGTGGCAAATCAATGATCGGTTTAGCGTTACTTCGCGTACTACGCTTGATAATTCTGTCGATCACCATCAGTTCGTTACCCGTACCAAAAACCTTTCAGATGAAACCAAATACCTGGTTGGCACGATTGATCGCAAAACCATCTCATCAATCCTTCGTTTCGAGTATTTTATTTCTCCTGAAATTTCGCTGCAGTATTATGGAAATCCATATGCTTCCATCGGAAAATACACCAATTTCAGGGAGGTTGCCGATGCATCAAATAAGGATCTTAATTTAAGATATAACGGGTTGAATCAAATTGTGCAGATGAACAACTCTTATGTGCTGCGAAAAGATGGCGTTTCAACCTATACCATTAAAAATCCGGATTTCAATTTTCAGGAATTAAATTCCAATTTGGTTGGACGCTGGGAATTTAGACCGGGATCAACGTTATATTTGGTATGGACAAACTCCCGTTCCGCCTATTCCGACCAGTTGAATCAATCGATCTGGAAAAGCTTTGGAAACATTTGGAATGTGAATTCCCAGAATGTATTTATGATCAAATTCAGTTATTGGTTCTCGCTATAATTGTTTCCTTTGTCCTGAATTTTTTATTTTATTGTTGTGAGCTTTTCCGATTACTTACCCATTTACCGAAAAAATCTGATTTTAGCGATTCCGGTCATTCTCTCCCAGATCGGGCAGGTAACCGTTAATCTGGTTGATAATATTATGGTTGGTCATGTTGGTACCACCGAACTGGCAGCAGCTTCATTTGCAATCAATGTTTTTCATGTAGGAATGCTTTTCGGAATGGGTCTTACTTTTGGTCTTACGCCATTGGTGGGACAGGCATTTAGTTCACGAAAAAAAGAAAATGTAGGATTGTGGTTGAAAAACGGATTAGTTGTGCATTTGGTGGCTTCTATACTTTTGTGCGCCGTTATGTCGTCAGTCGTTTTTTTTATGGATCGGATGGGGCAGAGCAAAGAAGTTGTTGAAATGGCTGTTCCTTATTTTCTGATTCAGGTATCATCCCTCATTCCTCTGTTGCTGTTTTTTTCTGTCAAGCAATTTTTTGAAGGTATAGGCAATACTAAAATAGCCATGATTATTACGATTGTAGCTAATTTGGTGAATGTTGGTCTTAACTATCTGCTTATATACGGAAAGTTAGGATTTCCGGTATTGGGACTTAATGGCGCTGGATACGCTACACTGATTTCCAGGATTATTATGCCAATTATATTTTTCTTCATGATCATGAAGAAACCTTATTTCAAGGCTTATCTGCAAGCTGCTCGTAAATCAGTTGTCGAAACAGCTAAAATTAAACGAATCATTTCCATTGGGGTACCCGTTGGATTACAACTGGTTATTGAAGTTCTGGCCTTTAGTCTTGGGGCAATTATGCTCGGCTGGATATCGAAGGAATCACTTGCCGGACATCAGGTGGCCATTGGTTTTGCATCAATGACCTATCTGATTTCATACGGATTGGCATCTGCTACCACTATTCGGGTAAGTCATGCTTATGGCGAACACTCCAGAAATGAACTAAAGCATACCATTCTTGCTTCACTTCATATCGTTATTGCTTTCATGTCGCTGATGGGACTTTTGTTTGTCGTTTTGCGGAATCAACTGCCTTTGATTTTCACTTCAGATCCTATGGTTATTCATGTTGCAGCCGGATTGTTGATAGTTGGCGCATTCTTTCAGATTTTTGACGGGGTACAGGTTGTATTACTTGGCGCATTGCGGGGAATGGCCGATGTAAGAACACCCATGTTTATGGCTTTTTTCTCCTACATCGTGGTTAGTTTACCCATAAGTTATTTGCTGGCTTTTGTATTTAATATGGGATCGCCGGGAGTTTGGACCGGATTAGTATTTGGATTGGCAACAGCGGCAGTATTATTCGGAATCAGACTAAAAATCCAGTTAAAGAAATTTGAAGGCATTAAAAAAGGCTGATGAAATGAAAGCTAAATTCATTTTATCAGCCTAAATTGTCAGATTCTATGCGATTGCTATTTTACAAACGTAGATGCCATTAAAAAATCATAACTTTTTCGAACACTAATTATTGGCTCAAAGTTGTAACGTTCAACTTCAACAAATGAATCTTTCAGCCCGTATTGGTATGCTGTTTCATAAATGGATTTAAAATCCATTAAGCCACTTTCGCCTATTTCCTTTTCATCTTTAATGTGTAATACGGGGAATCTTTTCGGGTATTTGTTCATATAATCCACTGCTTTACTTCCACCTTTCATAACCCAATAAACATCCATTTCAAAAAACACCTTTTTAGGGTCTGTATTATTCAACATGAAATCATACATCACTTCGTTTTCTATTTTTTCAAATTCACGGGCGTGATTGTGATAACCAAAAGCAATTTTAGAATCATTACTCAATTCACCAATCTGATTGTAAAAATCGCACCATATTTTTAGGTCGGCAAGTGTTTTTATCGCAGGCATGCTGGGTTTTACCAAAAAGCGAACCCCTGCTTCAGCATGGTCTTCGATGGCTTTTTTCCACCAGTCCAATGCTTCGGTTGCGGTTTCTTTGGTGTAATTTGGTCCTCCAATGTGAGCGCTGGTCATTTTCATGCCGAGGTCTTTCACTACCTTTTTAAACTCGGCAGGCGCTATTCCATAAATTTTCCCTTCGGAATAGTTTGCGGCTTCAAGTGTTTTGAACCCAATATCGGCAACTTGCTTCAGAGTTCCCAAAGCATCAATTTTCATGGCATCGCGCAGGGAATAAAGTTGTAATCCGATATCTTTTTTAGCTTTAGCAGAAAGTTCAGATGCCCTTAGAATAGAGCTACCTAAAAGACTTCCGGCAACTAAAATCGAACTGGTTTTAAAAAATTCTCTTCTGTTTTTCATTTCACTCTTTTAAGATGGTTATTTTTCTTAACGCAGTAAGGGTTTTTTGCCCTTCAGGAGAATCAACTGTGCCGATGAGTTTGTCATTTTCAAGTTTTAGCACAATATTAATATCGCTTCCATCAATCATGGTTGAAAATTTTACGATATCCTTTTCGATATTGAGATTGCTAACTGCTAATTCACCGGCTTCAATTTTTATTAAACAGCTAATTTGTCCATTAGTTTCAGAAAAAGTTAAACTTCCTTTTTCGTATCCGTATGGGGCTTCGCTTACTTCATAGAGCCACTCGCCTAATATTGGGACACTTTTTATCGCTGTCATCAGAATTGAACCCTCACTCGACTTCACTGTTCCCAGTAATTTTTCGTTTTCAAGTTTAAGCCTGATGTTATAGGAGCTTCCCTGGACAAAGGTGGCGAAAAAGATGCTATCGCCTTCAATTTTAAGATCATTTGCAGTTATCTCGCCTCCCTGAAGTTTAACTATACAAATTATTCCTCCGTCTTTTTCTGATAAAATCAGGTTTCCCTTATCGTAGCCCGGGCCAGCATCGGGTATTTCGTAAAGCCATTCACCTAAAAACGGCTTATTTGTATCCTGTGCATTGGATTGCAGGCCGAACCAAAGCATAGTAAGCAGAAACAGTGGCAAAAAATGTGTTTTCATATTAGTTTGATTTTTATTGATTTTTTGTAAAAGTATAAAAAGTTGGCACTTAACCAGAATAGAATGCGTTAGGTTTTTATCAAAACTTTTCTGTTGATTTGCAATAGGTCAGATTGATCAAAAAAGCTACCTTCGGGCTTCAATTTTTTTATTTTGAAAATGGACCAGAAAATAGTAAAGCTCATATCTCAACGGATTGGTATTCAGGATATACAGGTATATAATACAGTTACTTTATTGGATGAAGGTGCAACTGTTCCCTTTATTTCAAGATACCGGAAAGAACGTACCGGAAGTCTCGATGAAGTTCAGATTGAAGCCATTAAAGATGAGAAAGAAAGAATAGAAGAGTTGCTCAAACGCAAGGAAACTATCTTTAAAAGTATTCAGGAACAAGATTTACTGACTCCGGATTTGCAGATTCGAATCGAAAATTGTTTTGATTCCAACGAACTTGAAGATATTTACCTGCCGTACAAGCCAAAACGCCGGACCCGTGCTATGATTGCCCGCGAAAAGGGATTAGAGTCCTTGGCTAAAATCATCATGAAGCAGAATGAGACGGATATTGAGCGGAAGGCACATTCCTTTATCGGTGAGTTGATTGAGTCGGCGGATGAGGCACTTTCAGGCGCCCGTGATATTATTGCAGAATGGATCAACGAAAATGAAAAAGCCAGGTCAATCGTGCGACAGGCATTTGATTTCGGAGCGCTCATTACTTCTAAAATTATAAAAGGAAAGGAAGAAGAAGCTGCCAAATTTCATGATTATTTCGATTGGAGGGAATCCTTAAAAAAATGTCCGTCACATCGGTTATTGGCTATGCGTCGTGGTGAAAATGAGGGTTTCTTGAGGGTTTCAATTTCTCCGGAAAGTGAAGAGGCTATTTCAAGACTTGAACGATATTTTATAAATAGTAAAAACAATTGCGCATTCCAGATGCAATTGGCTATAACTGATTCGTATAAACGATTGCTGGAACCATCAATCGAAACCGAATTTGCCAATTTATCGAAAGAGAAAGCCGATGAAGAGGCCATCAGGGTTTTTGTTGATAATTTGCGTCAATTGTTGCTTGCTGCACCACTGGGTCAAAAACGTGTGTTGGCATTAGATCCCGGATATCGTACTGGCTGTAAGCTGGTTTGTTTAGATGCCCAGGGAAATCTGCTTCATAACGAAACCATTTATCCACACAAACCACAGGAAGAAGTAAAACAGGCAGCACGAAAAATTTCTTCCCTGGTAAGTTCATACCAAATTGAAGCAATCGCCATCGGAAACGGAACTGCAAGCCGTGAAACTGAAGCATTCATTAAGAAATTGCATTTTGACCGTGAGTTGCGTGTTTATGTTGTTTCTGAAGATGGTGCATCCATTTATTCGGCCTCAAAAATTGCCCGTGAAGAATTTCCACAGTACGATGTTACTGTTCGGGGTGCGGTTTCGATTGGAAGGAGGCTGATGGATCCGCTTGCAGAACTGGTGAAAATTGATCCGAAATCGATCGGAGTGGGGCAGTACCAGCACGATGTAGATCAGAAAAAATTAAAAAAAAGTCTGGACAAAGTGGTAGAATCAAGCGTAAATCTGGTTGGGGTGAATGTGAATACAGCTTCCCAGCATTTACTGACCTATATTTCAGGATTAGGACCATTGCTTGCTCAAAATATTGTGGATTACCGGAAAGAAAACGGCCCTTTTAATTCCAGGACAGAACTAACTAAGGTTGCTCGTATGGGCGCAAAAGCCTATGAGCAATCAGCCGGATTCCTTCGTATTCCGGATGCTTCCAATCCTTTGGATAATTCAGCTGTTCATCCTGAATCGTATTTTGTAGTTGAAAAGATCGCGAAGGATTTGAAATCCAATGTTCAGGAATTAATTACGAATGAAAATTTACAGCAGCAGATTGAATGGGCAAAATATGTGACCGATCAGATTGGTCTTCCAACTCTTGAGGATATCAAACGGGAACTTGCCAAACCAGGTCGCGATCCTCGCCAAATCATCAAAGTGTTCGAATTTGCCCCGAATATTTATAAAGTGGAAGATCTGGTGGTTGGAATGGTTTTACCCGGGATTGTCACCAACATTACGAAGTTCGGCGTCTTCGTAGATGTGGGAGTAAAACAAGATGGTCTGGTACACGTTTCGCAAATGGCCGACCGGTTTATCAGCGATCCTTCAGAAATCGTAAAACTTCACGAACACGTACAGGTCAAGGTAATTGAACTCGATTTACAAAGAAAGCGAATTCAATTAAGCTTGAAACAAGTACCAAAGTCATAACGCAAAGAAAAAGGAATCGCCTCCTGGACGAGATTTGAGAGAGAAACTCAATTCTTCTAGAATATTTTTTCTTCAGGAATTATTATCCACATAATCAGGTAGGCAATTAAGCCGGGAAAACCAATACTGGCAATTGACAAAACAACATATAGAATCCTGATGATGGTCGGATCTATATTTAAATAGATTGCAATTCCGGCCAGAACGCCGGCAACCATTTTGTCTTTTGATCGTGTAAGTCGTTTCGGTGCATCCATTTTAGTCGTCCTCCCCGTCCTCAAAATAACTATCCTGATTTTCCAGTTCAGCTTCAAGAAACTCCTCTGCGTCTTCAAGCAGTTGAGCAATGAGATCTTTGTCCTTTGGTTTTTCGTCTATCCAGTAAATCGTCTGATTTACCGAAAAATCTTCAATGTCACTTCCGACTATAAAGCGTGGAGTTTCATTGTGTACAACATACAACATGTCAGGCATTTCCTGAGAGTTGTCAGCAAGCAAAAATTTAGGTAACATAGTTTTCTGTTTTTGAATTCATAACAAATTTAGCTAAAAAAGAGAAATAGTAATTCAATAAATAATTAATATGACTAAAAAATCACAGACTATTCATTTATCTTGAAATTAGTCCGCTGATTGGCAGGTGGAACTTGAATTTCATTCGTACTTTTGCACCTCTAATTGAATTGTATGACTTTGGTTTATCCGGAAAATTTTGAATCAAAAATTGGTTTTGATAAAATTCGTGAATTGCTTAAGGGAAGATGTTTAAGCAATCTGGGACAGGAATTGGTCGACGAAATTCGATATAGCAGCGACTTTGAAGCGCTCAATGAAAACCTTTCTTTGGTCAGTGAATTTGTGGTTATTATTCGGGAAATGGAGAATTTTCCGACTAGCTACTATTTTGATCTTCGCGAAGCGCTGTCAAAAATCAGGATTGAAGGCCGGTTTCTCGAAATTCAGGAATTATTTGATTTGAAACGTTCGCTTGAAACGATTTCAGGAATTGTTCGTTTTCTGAAGCAAACCAAAGAAGATCAGTTTCCATGTTTGAAACGATTACTCTCCGGAGTTCAGGTTTATCCCTATGTGATTGAACGAATTGACGCCATCCTGAATAAATACGGAAAAATAAAGGACAATGCCTCGCCTGAATTAGCACGAATCCGGAAAGAACTGATCAGTAAACAATCCGGTGTTTCCAAACGGCTTCATGCAATCCTGAAAAAAGCGCAGGATGATGGATTGGTCGAGGATGATGCCTCGGTCGCCATGCGCGACGGTCGTGCTGTCATTCCTGTGGCTTCGGCATTGAAACGCAGAATGAATGGGATCGTTCATGATGAATCGGCAACAGGAAAAACCTCGTACATCGAACCGGCTGAAGTCGTAGAATTGAACAACGAAATCAGGGAACTGGAATATGCCGAGATGCGTGAAATCGTTAAGATACTGACGGTTTTCTCTAACGATATACGACCCTACTTGCCCGATTTGGTTATGGCTTACGAGTTTCTTGGTAAAATTGATTTTATCCGTGCAAAGGCAATTTATTCCATCGATATCAATGGTATCAAACCTTTTTTTGAGAATAAGTGCCAGCTCGATTGGGAGAATGCAGTGCATCCGCTGCTTATGCTGGCCTTGAAACGCGAAAACAGGAAAGTGGTTCCTCTAAACATTCGGTTGACTCCACAAAAACATATTTTACTCATCTCGGGGCCCAATGCCGGAGGAAAATCGGTTTGCCTGAAAACAGTTGGATTATTGCAATATATGCTCCAATGTGGATTGCTCATTCCGGTAAGGGAAAACAGCGAAACGGGCATTTTTGAGAAGTTGTTTATCGACATCGGTGACGAACAATCGATTGAAAACGACCTGAGTACCTACAGTTCGCATTTGATGAACATGAAGTTTTTCCTGAAGAATTCGAATGATAAAACCTTGATTTTGATTGACGAATTTGGAACCGGAACTGAACCGATGTTGGGTGGGGCAATTGCAGAAGCTATTCTCTCGCAACTGAATGAAATGAAAACCTTTGGCGTAATTACGACACATTATACCAACCTGAAACACTTTGCCTCATCGTCTGAAGGCATTGAAAATGCTGCCATGATGTACGATTCGTCTAAAATGGAACCGTTATTTCAGTTGGATATTGGTAAACCGGGTAGTTCATTCGCTTTCGAAATTGCCCGCAAAATCGGACTTCCGGAGACTATTCTTCAGGACGCGACCGACAAAATCGGGAAAGATCACATCAATTTCGACAAACACCTGCGTGACATTGTGCGCGATAAAAGATATTGGGAAACCAAACGCTTGAAAATCCGAAAAGTGGAAAAAGCGCTTGACGATCTGGCTGAAAATTATGAAGCCGATTTAAGTCAGTTGGATAAACAGCGCAAAGAAATCATCCTGAAAGCTCGTCAGGAAGCCGATCAGGTGTTGGCTGAGGCCAATAAGCGCATAGAAAATACCATTCGTGAAATTCGCGAAAGCCAGGCAGATAAGGAAAAGACCAAACAAAGCAGGGCTAAACTGGTTGAATTTAAACTGGAAATAGAAGATTCGGCAAACAATCAGGATGACCTGATTCTTCAGAAAATTAATAAGTTAAAAGAAAAGGAATCACGCAGAAACGAAAAGAGAGGTGAAAAGAAACCTGAAATCGTAAAGGAAAAGGAGATTGAACCTGATATCTGGAAAGCTGGTGATAAAGTGTTGATGACTGGAAATCAAAATGTGGGCGAGATTCTGGAGCTGAATGAAAAAAATGTGGTGGTTGCATTTGGACATATCCGAACATCGGTAAGCCGCGAAAAGCTTCAGAAAATTACCAGCAACGAAGCAAAAAAAATACATCGGACCTACAACCAAACCATGCCCAATATCAATAAAGGATTGAGTGAAAAACGACTGAATTTTAAAACTGAAGTCGATGTTCGGGGTCAACGAGGGGAAGAAGCTTTACAGACTATCCGCGAGTTCATCGATGATGCCATCATGCTCGATTTTTCAGAATTGAGAATCCTTCATGGTAAAGGGAATGGTATCCTGAAAGAAATGATCCGAAATTACCTGAAAACGGAACCTGCCGTTAAATCATTTCGTGATGAACATGTTCACTTTGGCGGGGCCGGAATTACGGTTGTTGAAATCGGGTAGGGAGATTAGTCATTGGTCATTAGAAAAGAGAAAAGAGAAATAAGGAAAGAGGAAGTAGAAAATAAGAATAAGGAATCAGGAAATATTCAGCATTGCATGTTTCATTTTTTTCCTTTCCTTTTTCCTAATGACCAATGACTTTTTTCTTAATCTCTGACCAATGACTTTAGCTCTAAAACCATTGAAATTGATACTTTAATAGAATATAATAAACAATACAAATACAGATGATTAACGAGAAATTAGATGTTCAGTTAATAGAATCACTCAAAGAAAACGGTTTTACTGAATCAACCGAGTTGGAACAAGTTTGCATTCCGCGAATTAAAAGTGGTCGCGATTTGCTTTGTATTGCCGGAAAAGGGAGTGGTAAATCAACGACTATTGTAGTTAGTGTCCTTCAGCGATTAAAAGCTGAATTGGAAGATAATCCACGGGCGGTAATTGTTGTTGCCGATAAAGAGCGGGCACTGGAAATGAAAAATGAGTTTTCCCGCTTGGGAGCATACACCGATTTGCGTGTTCATACTGCTTGCGACGATGAAAAGATAGATGTTCAGAAGGATAAAATCTACATGGGAACAGATGTGGTTATCGGAACTGCCAAACGGTTGAACCAGATTTATACGCTTTATGCACTGAACCTGGGAGTTGTCAAAATTTTTGCCATTGACGATGCCGAACTGGTTATTAAAAATCTGAATTATCTTCAACTTGACCGTTTAGCCCGTAGTTTGCCCAAGTCACAAAAAGTAGTTTTTGCCGATACTCTTACTGAGTGGGTAGATCGATTTGCCAATGAATTCATGAATAATGAAGAAATTCTCGAAATAGAAGAACCGGAAGATGAATCTGAACATTCGGTCTGATGATTCGTTGTTTTTCTTATTTCTTATTCCTATTTCCTAATTTTATGCGCAGCCTGTCTTTTTTGATTTTTTTCAGCATCGTAATGCTGATATATACGTCGGCCAATTATTACCTGTATGTAAGGGGACTTCAGGCGTTTTCGTTTAACCAGTCTTCTAAAAAGTGGTATATTTTAATTTTCTGGACAGTCGCGTTTCTTTTTATTGCCGGCTCCATTCTGGAAAGAACTGCGACCTCAGCTTTTAGTGAATGGGTTTATCGTATCGGCTCTTTTTGGATTGCCTATATGCTGTATTTGGGATTAGCCGTTGTAATGATCGATTTCATTCGGATTCTCAATTATTTCATCCGCTTTTTACCACCGTTTTCAGAAATAATGAAATTCAGGCTTGGAGTGATTGTTCTTTCGGTAGTTTCAATTATTGTATTTGCAGGTCATATTAATGCTTTATGGATCAATGTGAAGGAAATTCCGTTGACCATTCAAAAAAAGGTTTCCGGTTCGCAGGAAGTGAAAATCCTGATGGCTTCGGATTTGCATTTGGGTGCATTAATCGGTGAGCGGCGAGAAAAGCGTCTGCTTGATATTATCCGTGAGCAAAAGCCAGATTTGGTGTTGCTGTGCGGAGATTTGGTCGATGGTGAAATTGCTCCGGTATTACGAAAAAAACTTGGACGGCATATTCAGGAAATACAAACTCCACTCGGTGTTTATGCCATTACCGGAAACCATGAATACATTGGTGGAATTGATAAAACTCTGCCTTATCTTAAAAGCATAAACATACGCATGTTGCTCGATGAGGTGATTACCTTGCCTAATGGGATACAGCTTGTCGGTCGTAATGATCATTCATCGGGGAGAGGTTCAATGGCGCGGAAACCGTTGGCAGAACTGGTTTCCGGATTAGATCAGACCAAACCTGTTATTGTAATGAATCATCAGCCTTTTAATTTACAGGAAGCTGCTGATGCAAATGTTGATTTGCATCTTTCCGGACATACCCATCATGGTCAGCTTTGGCCCGTAAATTACATTACCGAAGCCATTTTTGAACTGAGTTGGGGATATCTGAAAAAAGGAAACACCCATTTTTATGTATCATCAGGTTATGGTAGCTGGGGGCCATCGGTAAGAGTTGGAAACAGGCCCGAAGTGGTGGTCTTTAAACTTAAGTTTGAATAGTTAAACAGATATTCAAGGGGTGACTTCGAGTCACCACGTGAATAAACGAATCGGTTTATTTATTTAATTCTCCCATCCATATCCGCCCTTTCATATTCAGGCAGAAGCGGAAATTTTACCGGTTTTCCGTCACGCTGTGATCTGTAAATGGCGGTAAATAATTCGACGGTTTTACGTCCTTCTTCGGCGGTTACTAAAGGTTGTAGGTCATTTAGGATTGCACCTTTAAAATCTTCCAGTTGCAGTCTGAAATACCAGGTCATCGAATCAACCGAGTGAAATTCGTCGCTGTCGGTTTTGTTCCATTCTTCCATCAGGTGTTCTTCTCCGGGAACCGTCCACAAATCGAGCTTGGGTGGTTCTGCAATAGTAGTTTTTCCGGCAATAAACATGGCGCCTCCTTCGGGTTGAGCGCCAACCGTGGCACCGTTGCTGCCGTGAATGTGAATTTTTCCGTAAATGCCCGGCTTCTGCGAATTGCTTACCAGAATATTTCCCAATCCACCATTTTTGAACCGGATTACAGCAACTGCAGTGTCTTCAACTTCAATGTACGGATGGTTCAGGTTGCTCCAGTAGCCAAAAACTTCGTCGATGTCGCCCATCAACCATTGCAACAGGTCGAGTGGATGAGGAGCCTGATTGACCATTACGCCGCCACCTTCCATTTTCCACGATCCACGCCAGACATCGCTTTCGTAATAAGCCTGATCGCGCCAACCCAACATCTGAATGGTTCCCAATGCAGGAGTGCCAATCTTGCCTTCATCAATGGCTTTTTTCATGCGCACAATGGGTTGATACCAACGACGCTGGCTGATTACTCCGGTTTTTCGTCCGGTTCGGTGTGAAGCTTCAATAATCCGATCACAATCCTGCAAGGTTGATGCAAGCGGCTTTTCAATCAATACATGTGCCCCGGATTCCATGGCCTGAATAGCTGGATCAGCATGGTAAGGATGAGCTGTGCAGATAACTGCCATACGGATATTTTCTGCTTTGATCATCTCCGGGATTGAAGCATAGGATTTTACCCCGTATTCGTCAACAAATTTCTGAGCCGATTCTGGCGTCCGGCTCCAAACCGCTTTAAAGCTCAGTTCAGGAATTTGTAGAATGGCTTTGGCATGTAAATGTGCAATTTTTGCACAGCCGATGATGGCAACGTTGATAGACATGGTTGTTTATTTTGGGTTATAGTATTTCTGTTTCAAGTTTCAATATTTGTTCCGGGTTGTGAGTTACGTGTTTCCCAAACCCGTATCTCGGAACTCGTAACTGTTCAATTCTGCAAACTGGGACTCACCACTGAACACTTCCTCTCATGGTTTTAGTATCACCTTCATCAATCCGGCTTCTTTGTTGTAAAGTCGGTGAAACCACACATCTCCTTCTTCGAGTGGAGCAACTTTGCTTATCAACGGGTCAACCTTAATTTGTCCTGAAGCAATTAATTCAAGGCAAAGTGGGTATTCGCCGGCAGAGGCACACGATCCTTGCACTTTGATCTGTCGGGTTACCACTTTTTGAAGCGGAAATTTAACTTCCGGAGACAAATTGCCAACCAAGGTAACTGTTCCGCCTTTGCGAGCACAATCAATGGCCAGATTCACCGTTTGCTCAATTCCGACCACTTCAAAAACAAGGTCAGCTCCACGATTTTCGGTTTCTCTCAATATCAAATCGATTAGGTCCGGATTATTTGATTTCAGAATACGGTTAGCACCCAATTCAGCAGCCATTTCCAGCTTTTCGTCAATCTGGTCAATGGCAATTACTTTTCCGCAACCAGCAGCTTTTAAGGCCTGAATGCAAAGCAGACCAATCATTCCGCAACCGATAACTACGACCGTATCGTTTGTTTGAACCGAGCTGATTGCAGCGGCATGAACAGCAACTGAAACGGCTTCGATCATGGCTGCCTGCGCAAAACTGATGTTTTCAGGAATGGCATACAGGATGTGAGCCGGAACAGCAACATATTCCGCAAAAGCTCCGTTTTGGCGGTATTCGTTGCACGAAACACCCAAAACGCGGCGGTTATCGCATAAATTAATGTCGCCCCGTTTGCAGTAAAAGCATTCGCCACACGAAATGGTCGAATCAAAAGTAACCCGATCTCCAACATTCCATCCAACCACATCTGCAGCAATCTGGTGGATAATTCCGGAGGCTTCATGCCCCATAATAACTGGTGGCTGACGGCGACCTGTGCTTCCGTCCATGCCGTGAACATCACTTCCGCAAATGCCGCAAGCTTTAACTTTAATCAATACCCAACCGGGTTTTAGCTCCGGAATTTCGGTTTCGCGGAGGACGAATTCGTTATATTTTTCCAGAACAAGTGCTTTCATTGGTTTTATTTAATGCGTATATAATTAGCGCGTTATGTGTTTGAATATTTATTTTCTTATTCCTCTTTTCTTTTTCCATTTTTGATTTCCAGATTTTTTCTGAAAGGTAAAAAAATCAGCAATGCATTCAATACAAATCCTGAAATCAGAATAGCCGAACCAATTTTGGGATGATTAAAAGTCATAAACAACTTGCCTGTTAAAGCCAGTATTCCACCGGAAATCATTGCAGCAATGCTAAAGCGTTTGTTGAATGGGAGGTTGAAAAGCGCTGCCACCATGGGGATTATAAATGCGCCGGAATAGAACGAAAGCGCCAGTAAAAGGGACGAAACGATGGATGTTATTTTCATTGAGATTATCATACTCAAAACTCCGACAACTATAATAAACAATTTAGTTTGCCTGAACGACTTTTGATTGTTGATGTCTTTATGAAAAAGTTCGCTCAAAATCATCGAAGCTGAGAGCAGGGTAGTGGCCGCAGTCGATAAAACCGCTGAAATAAGCGCAGCAACCAGAATGCCAGTTGCCCATTCAGGTAAAATGCTATTAGCCAGATTAACTAAGCTGGAGCTGTTTTGTGCTCCTGAATGGATTGTTGCGGCGAAAATGCCGACATACGAAAGCACAAACCCAAACGGAACCAATATCAAAGCAACTACCAACACACTTCGGAAAGCGGTTTTCGAATCCTTGGCGCAAAATACACGCGAATAAATATCAGGGCCAACCACAAATGTGCTCGAAAATGTCAGGATCAGAATAAACAAGTCGAAAGGCGAAAAGTGATTGTTGAATGGAAAAACACTGGTGAAGGGTGGTAATTCAGGTAATTTGCTGGCAGGTATCATGATGGCTGTCAGTATTACGCCAATTAAAATAAAGAACGACTGAAACAAGTCGGTTTTCATAATCGACACTTGTCCGCCTATGTATGTGTATACTATGAAAATGATACCGGTCAGTAAAACTCCGGAAGAATAAGTTAAACCAAAAAAACTAACCAGAATTTGGGCTCCAGCAATAATCTGGGCAGCCACAACGCCCAGCCAGGCAACAGGGATTATTGCAGATGTGACTTTTCGCGCCGATTCGCCATAATATTGGCCAATGAGTTCGGGTAAGGTAAATTTTCCTTTTAAATATACTTTTTTAACAATCGGAAGCAGACCGAATAGTCCCAGACTGGCCGCCAGAATGTACCAGGCCGATGCCCACGACTGACCCCCTGCCAATCCGATGGTTCCCAAGATGGCCGATCCGCCCAGAATAGTGGCAAGCAAACTGCCCGAAATCTGCCAAATACCGGGTTTCTTCCCTGCCAGAAAATAATCTGTTGGCGTTTTGACTTTCAGGAAGGAGTATATTCCAATCACGAATAAAACCAATGCATAGACAATCAGAATGATAGACTTCATGGAGACCGATACAACGTTTTTGTCAAATTGAACAACTGTAAAGTTGTAAATTTTTAACCGTATAAAAGAAACTTAGAACAATAGGATTTTTCAGAAATGCAGATATAAATAGAAGGAACAATTTATTATCGCATTTCAAATAATACCGATTGAAGAAATGTAACAGTCCAATCTTCGCTCACTCGATTGGCCGTAACATTTCTATTCATCGGCATTATACCAGAATGACTTTGGACTGATTTGAAATTTCATTTGGTATAACATTGATCACCTTTTCTTTACACCTTATTTTGGATGGCTACCTCAGTAGAAAAGCCAAGCCTACAACCCACAACCTTATTACCTTATTTAGAGGTGACTTTCATTGCTTTTAACTATTCTGGTGATGTATTTTCGATACGCTACCTGTGTTAATCAACTATCAAAAGCAACAGGTGCAAATTGGTGATCAGAAAATGCGTATAAAGTTTTTTGTATTCAACTTTCATAAATAAGGCAATAAGGTTTGACACTGTTGGTTATATACTTTCTGCTGAGGTTTCCTTTCTAAAAATAAGGTAATTCAGAACTAACAACCAGCAGGAAGCTAAGCATTACCACTTGTGTTCAAAAACATTGCATCAACAATCGTTTAAATTTTTAATTTTGTTCCGTTACCGTACACGGAAATTAATTTTCAAACTTAAACCAAAAAATCTCATGAGAAAAATTCAAATTCTTCTTGTATTAATGCTGTTCGCTTCAGCGGTTTCTGCAAAAAAGAACGATGGTTGGATTTCCCTTTTTAATGGAAAAGACATGACTGGCTGGCATCAGTTGAATGGACAAGCAAAATATCACGTTGAAAAAGGTGAAATTGTCGGGACAACCGTTTCAAATACTCCCAATTCGTTTCTTTGTACCGATAAAGATTACAGCGATTTTATTCTTGAACTCGATTTGATGGTTGCCAATGAAATGAATTCAGGCATTCAGTTTCGTAGCATTAGTAAGCCTGAAGTTATGAATGGCCGTGTACACGGTTATCAATGCGAAGTTGATCCTTCAGCGCGTGCCTGGAGTGGTGGTCTTTACGATGAAGCACGCCGCGGGTGGCTTTATACCGGTGAATTAAACCCTGAAGCAAAGCCTGCATTTAAATTGGAACAGTGGAATCATTACCGCATCGAATGCGTGGGCAACAGCATCCGCACTTGGCTTAACGGAGTTCCGGTTGCTTATGTGCTCGACGATATGACTCTAAGCGGTTTAATTGCCCTTCAGGTACATGCAATAGGAAAAGATGTTCAGCCCGGAAAACAAATTCGCTGGAAAAATATCCGTATCAAAACAACCGATCTGAAAGCAACCGAATCACCTGACGTGTTTGTGGTTAATTTATTGCCAAACACCCTTTGTCAGGCTGAAAAAGAGCAAGGCTGGAAAATGCTTTTCGATGGAAAAACAACTTCGGGATGGAAAGCCGCCGGACAGGATAATTTTCCGGCTGAAGGATGGAAAGTGGAAGATGGAATCCTAATGGCTGTGGCCAATTCAAAGGAAAAACCTGTAAAAGGTACTGATATTGTATCCGTTGATAAATTTTCGGCTTTCGAACTTCAGTTTGAGTTTAATTTTGCCGAAGGTGCAAATAGCGGTGTGAAATACTTTGTTGGTAATGGTGGTCCGGGTATTGGTCTCGAATACCAGGTTTTAGACGATAAAAAACATCCTGATGCCAAGGCTGGTGCTGTTGGAAACCGCACCATGGGCTCGTTATACGATTTAATTCCTGCCGAAAAACAGGATCGTTTTACTAAAGGCGCCAACGAATGGAACATTGGCCGCATTGTGGTTTATCCCGACAATCGTGTAGAACATTGGCTTAACGGAATGAAAGTGGTAGAATATGTTCGTGGATCAAGTATCTACAAAGCTTTGGTTGCCCGAAGCAAATATGCCGAATTTAAAGATTTTGGCATGGTGAAAGAAACACCAATTTTACTCCAGTACCATCAGGATCAGGTCAAATTCAGGAGTTTAAAAATCAGAAAACTTTAAAAACTTAAATCAGGATAATCATGAGTACAAATCGTAGGGAATTCATACGTAATGTGGCTGTTGGTGCTGCAGGTATTACTGTTGGCGGAATGACTTCAGGATTTAGCGCTAAAAGTTATTCAAGAATTGTTGGAGCTAACGACCGGTTGAATGTGGCTTTAATGGGCTGTGGTCGCAGGGTTGGCGCTTATTATGCAGCGCTTCAGGATAAAAAGAATAATGTTGATGTAGCCTATATCTGTGATGTGATGAAGAAACAGCGCGATAAAGTGGGCAAAGACCTAAATGGAAAAATTTCAGGAAAAGCAGCACTTATCAGCGATATTCATGAGGTTTGGAACGACCAAAAAGTAGATGCTATTTTTAATGCTGCACCCGACCACTGGCATGCTCCGGGTACCTGGATGGCCATGAATGCAGGCAAACACGTGTACATTGAAAAACCATGCAGTCACAATCCGAGCGAAGGTGAATTACTGGTTGCCTTTACAAAAAAATATGGCAAAGTTGTACAAATGGGAAACCAACAAAGATCGGCCAAAGAATCGCAGGAAATTATTGCAGAAATTCATAAAGGAGTAATTGGCGACGTTTATAAAGCAGTCGCTTTTTACGCCAATTCGCGTGGTGAATGTCCAGCTCAGAAAAAAGCTCCGGTTCCTGATGGTCTGGACTGGGAATTATGGCAGGGACCGGCCCCACACCAGGAATATATGCACGATATTTGGGATTATAACTGGCATTGGTACGGATGGAATTGGGGAACTGCCGAAACCGGAAACAATGCCACACACGAACTGGACGTTGCCCGATGGGCGCTTCAGGTTAAATATCCTGAACAGGTTACTGTTGAGGCAGCTAAACGTCATTTCCTTAACGACGGATGGGAAATGTACGATACCATGGACGCCACTTTCCGTTTCCCCGGAAATAAAATTATTAAATGGGACGGAAAAAGCCGGAACGGTCACAAAAGTTATGGTTCTGACCGTGGAACAATTATTTACGGAAGTGAAGGTTCGGTTTTTGTAAACCGTGAAGGTTATACCCTTTTTGATCGTAGCGGAAAAAAGGTGAAAGATAGCAAATCATCTGGAAGTGAAGCTGGCACAGCTTTAGGCGGTGGTGGTGATATGACTGATGGTCACGTAGCCAATTTCTTTAATGTCATTCGTGGAACTGAAACAAAACTGAATTCACCGATTGAGGAAGGTGCAATCAGCCAGATGATGTGTCATTATGCCAACATTTCGTACCGCATTAATAAACCATTCATGGTGAATGCTGAAAACGGACATATTTTGGATAAAGATGGCATGAAACTTTGGGGACGCGAATATCATAAAGGTTGGGAGCCGAAGCTTTAAAAAAGTGATCAGTGGTCAGTCGCAGTTGGCTCATTCTTTAATGCAGATTTCACAGATTAAAAAATATAGTACAATCAAGGTTCTACAACATTTGGTGTGGAAAAGAAATTGACCTTGAAAACCTTATTTTTATGGAGGAACCTTAGTACAAAAAATGCTACCATCAGACTCATACCTTATTAATGTTTTGTATTTCAGTGAAGTAATAAGGTATGAGTCTGGTGGCGGTTGCTGGGCTACTAAGGTTTTTTTCGTAATAATAATCCAAAGGTTTGGGATTTAAACATTTCAAATTGATATCCTGCAACCCGTTTACACACACTATCGGTTATAGAACTATTTTCAATCTATGTTTATAGGTGTAATAAGTGGTTTTCTTTTTTTTGTATTTTCGTGATGCTAAAAAACTAAAACTAAACAAATGCTTAAACTGATACCGGTTATTCTATTGGCATTCTTTTCGTTTACCGGAAAAGCCCAAATTAATATGGTCATAAAACAAGGTGGTTTCCTTTTTATGGAAGGAAAGGACAGTATCTTTTTTTATCAGAAAAGTTTGAAAGAAAAAGATGGCGCCTATGGCCGCTGCAATTATATTCACCCGTTGTACGGTCCTGACGGCACCCGCCTTACTGAAGATTTTCCGGCTGATCATTTGCATCATCGCGGTATCTTTTGGGCCTGGCATCAGATTATCATCGACAATAAGTCGGTTTCTGACGGATGGGAATTGAAAAATTTTCAGCAAAAGGTTACCGGTGTTGAGTTCCTGCTCAAAAAGGGAATTGGTCTTTTAAATACGACCACCGAATGGAAATCGCCTTTATGGGAAAATGGCTCAAAAGCTTATCTGAAGGAAACAGCGAAAATCACCATCTATCCTAAAACCGGAAATTTTCGGAGAATCGATTTCGAAATTCAATTGAAAGCTTTAACAGATCGTTTAAGTATAGGTGGTTCAGACGATGAGAAGGGTTACAGTGGGTTTTCAGCCCGATTAAAGCTGCCGTCTGACCTGACTTTTACGGGCGAAAAAGGTTTGGTCGAACCAATAAATACAGCGATTGAAGCAGGAAATTTGATGAATATGAATGGATCATTTCTAAATGGTGGAAAACAAGGTGGAGTAGTTATTTGGAGCAATCCAACAAATCCGACGCCATCAACCAGTTGGATTATCAGGAAAGCTGCCAGTATGCAAAATGCAGCGTTTCCCGGACGGAAACCGGTTGCCATTCCGTTTGATCAACCAATAGTTCTGAAATACTCCCTGCTCGTTTATCAGGGTGAAATGAGTGCGAAGCAGATTAAAAAAGCGGTAAAACCATTTAACTATTGACCATTTAACCATTTATCCATTGACCATTTATCCATTGACCATTTAACCATTGACCATTTAACCATTTAACCATTGACCATTTAACCATTGACCATTTAACCATTTAACCATTGACCATTTATCCATTGACCATTTAACCATTTACCATATAAATAGTAAATAATCAAATTGTAAATAAACTCAACATATGTCTGTTTTAAAATTCGCAGAAAGTACCCCGGAAATTGTTCGTGAAGGTCTGGAGCGTCGTACTATCTACACTTCAAATTTAATGACCGTTATCGTCGATTTTACCGATGGTCCTTGGGCCGAAGCCGAGCCTTTTCATTCGCATTCGCACGAGCAAACCAGTTATGTGGCTTCAGGAGAGCTAATTTTCTATTGCGAAGGAGAACCCGAGCAACATCTTCATGCAGGCGATATGTTTGCAGTGGCTTCAGGTAAAAAACATACGGTAAAGATTCTGACCCCAACAGCACGTTTGATCGACAGCTTTAATCCCATCCGCCAGGAATTCATTCGTTAAACGCACTTAAATATTTTGTTCCCTTTCATTTTCAGGCGTATTCAGGTCTGAAGAGTCTTCTCAGGATATCAAGAATATCTATGGCAGATATTCATTATTTATTCCCCAGACTCGAACATATCCGAAAACGCGGTGTTTCATTAGCTTAAACAGACTGCGAATGATGAAAAGTAAGGGTTTCCGGTACAAATTGGTGTTTGCCATGATTGGAGCAATAGTTGGTTTTTTGTATTGGAAATTTGTTGGTTGTGCCGATGGTACCTGTCTGATTAAATCGGTTTGGTATTTTTCAACCCTTTGGGGGATGGCGATGGGGTATCTTTTAGGCGATTTAGCCGGAAGTTTTATGATGAAACGGGGGACTGAGAATGATAAGAAGGTTTAATCGTATAGTAAATTCTTCACGACCGGTATTGGTCGATTTTTATGCCGATTGGTGTGTGCCTTGTAAGTTGATGCCACCTATTTTGAAAGAAGTGAAAGACGAATTCCGGAAGCATGTTCGCATTATAAAAATAAACGTCGATCATTATCCCGATATAGCAACAAGTTGTAAAGTTCAGAACATTCCATCGGTTGTGTTGTTTCAGGATGGAAAAATACATTGGAGTGGGGTTGGAGTTCAGCAAGTGGACGACATTTCCATTGCATTGAGAGAGTTTCTGTAAACACAAATTAAACTGAACCTGGCAGCAAATGGCAGAACGCAAACTTCAAATTGGGGATACGCTTCCACATTTTATCATGTATAATGAAAATCGTGAACCTATTGATATTTCAGCTTTAACCGGGCGATTTTTGGTACTGTATTTTTACCCCAAAGACAATACTCCGGGTTGTGTCCGCGAAGCCATTAGCTTTAAAAATTCGTTTCAGGAGTTGATTAATGCCGGAGCCCAGGTTTACGGTGTAAGTAATGACCGGCCAGATACTCATGCGCAGTTTAAGGCCAAATACCGATTGCCTTTTTCATTATTGTCTGATACTGCCGGCGAATTGCGTAAACTGCTCGGAGTTCCGTCTGATTTGCTTGGCCTTCTTCCTGGCCGCGTCACCTATATTTTTAATCCTGAAGGTCGGCTAATCAAGATATTTAAATCCCAATTATTACCTGAAAAACACGTTGGGGAAGCGTTAAAGGTGATTAGGCCTATTCGCTGAATTAATTGGGGCTAAAACAACAAAAGACCCGTCATATGGGTCTTTTGTCTAAATTCTGATATCTAAAATCTTCTTCCTTAAACTATAGGGAAAATCTTGTGATCGGCCAGATATTCCAAAATGGTTTTGGTATTCGTTGCCCGGTTTTCAGGTTTCAAAACCAGTGTCGGATCTTTAGGCTCAACAAACTGAAGGTCGGCGCCTGGTAGATTCGCAACTAATCCTTCTTCGAATCTTTGGTACAATTCGGGTTTATTCTTCTTGCAGAATTCAAGGCTGGCATCCATATGAATCAACTTAAAGCGATCTTCACCAATGATTTGAACCACTTGATTGCGAATGTTTTCGTCAGGGGAAATGAACGAACAAATGGTGATGATTCCCTGGTCGTTCAGGATTTTGCTGATGTGAGCCACGCGGCGCAAATGTTCGGCACGATCGGCAGGCGAGAAGTCCAACTCGTTCGAAAGGCCTGAACGGATTGAACTTCCGTCGAGTAAAACCACGGTTGCCCCGGCTTCGAATAATTCTTTTTCGAGCGTAAACGCCAGTTCATTTTTGCCTGAACCGTGCAATCCGGTAATCCAAAGGGTAGTGCCTTTCTGATTGTATCGTTTTTCGCGCTGTGCATCCGAAACGAGGCATTCGCCGCGGTGGATGCGGCTTTTGTTGGCTTCCAGTGTTTTTTCGTCCACAATTTTCGACGGAAGGTCTTCGGCATTAAGCTTATCGATGATCATCCCCACTGCCACGGTGTTGTGTGTAATCGGGTCAATCAGGATAAACGAACCGGTGCTGCGGTTTTTCTTATACGGATCGAAGAAAATGGCTTTGTTCGTGGTCATCACCACGCGGCCGATTTCGTTCAACTCAAAATGGTCGATGGCCGATTTCTGAAGCGAATTGACATCAATTTTGTATTTAATCTGATCGAATTTTACGCGAGTCGTATTGTTGGCATGTTTGATGAAAAGCTGGACATTCGGATCCATTGGCTTTTCGTCCATCCAAACGAGCATGGACTCAAAATGCCGCTCAATACGTGGCAAATTATCCGGGTAAACAATCATATCGCCACGCGAAATATCAATTTCGTCTTCGAGCGTAATGGTGACCGATTGCGGTGGAAATGCTTCTTCCAGGTTTCCGTCGTAAGTAATAATTTCTTTTATCCTCGAGGTTTTACGCGATGGCAAAACCATAATTTCTTCGCCTTTCCGGATAATTCCTGAAGCCACACGGGCCGAGAACCCGCGGAAATCGAGGTCGGGACGAAGAACATACTGAACCGGGAAACGCATATCGTCGAAATTACGGTCGCTGCTGATGTGCACTGATTCGAGGAACTCCAACATGCTTGGGCCGTGGTACCAGGGCATTTGAGTGGTTGGTTCCACCACGTTTTCGCCTTTCAGCGCAGAAAGCGGGATGAAATTCACATCCGGAACATCCAACTGTGTGATAAATGATTTGTATTCGGCCACAATTTCATCAAACACTTTCTGGTCGTAATTCACCAAATCCATTTTATTGACGGCAAGAACCACATGTTTGATACCCAAAAGTGATACCAGAAAAGTATGACGACGCGTTTGCGTGATCACCCCTTTGGTAGCGTCAATCAGGATAATGGCCAGGTTGGCGGTTGACGCGCCGGTTACCATGTTACGAGTGTATTGGGTGTGTCCGGGAGTGTCGGCAATGATGAATTTACGTTTGTTGGTCGAGAAATAGCGGTAAGCCACATCAATGGTGATTCCCTGTTCACGTTCGGCTTTCAATCCATCGAGCAGGAGCGCGTAGTCGATTTCTTCGCCTGCATGGCCAACGCGTTTGCTGTCGCGTTCCAATGCCGAAAGCTGATCTTCGTAAATCTTTTTGCTGTCGAACAGCAAACGGCCAATCAATGTTGATTTGCCATCGTCAACCGAACCGGCGGTAAGCAGGCGAAGCAAATCTTTATTCTCATCCTGATTGAGGTAGGCGTTGATGTCAAGAAAGCTCCCCTTGATCCCGTAGCCCCCCTCAATCCCCCCAAAGGGGGGAAGTTTGGCTGTATTCTGATTATTATCGTTATTCATGTTATAATTGTATTTCTTGGTTTTTAAGCCTCCCCTTTGGGGGAGGTTTGGTGGTGGCTGTTAAAAATACCCTTCCCTTTTTTTCTGTTCCATCGAGCCGTCCTGATCGAAGTCAATCACACGGGTGGTGCGTTCCGAAACAGTAACGGTCATCATTTCCTCCACTATCTTTTCAATCGTATCGGCTTCCGATTCGACTGCTCCTGTCAACGGGTAACAGCCCAGCGTTCGGAAACGAACCATTTTCATTTCGGCCTTCGCAGCTATTTCTTTCGGCATCCGCTCGTCGTCAACCATAATCAGGTTACCATCCTGATTGACCACCGGACGTTCTTTGGCGAAATAAAGTGGAACAATCGGAATTTTTTCCAAACGAATGTATTGCCAGATATCGAGTTCCGTCCAGTTGGATATTGGGAACACCCTGATCGATTCGCCTTTATGAACGCGGGCATTGTATATGTCCCACAGTTCTGGACGTTGATTTTTTGGATCCCATTGGTGGAACTTATCGCGGAACGAGAAAATACGTTCTTTAGCACGCGATTTTTCTTCGTCGCGCCGTGCACCGCCAAAAGCTGCGTCAAACTTGTATTTTGACAGTCCTTCGAGTAAAGCCTGTGTTTTCATCACATCGGTATGCACTTTACTTCCGTGAGTAAACGGTCCAACACCGGCTTCGAAGGCAGCTTTGTTGTAATGAACAATCAGGTTCCAACCGTTTTCTTTGGCATAATTATCACGGAATTCGACCATTTCTTTGAATTTCCATTTCGAATCGATGTGCATCAGGGGAAATGGAACTTTTCCGGGGTAAAAGGCTTTTTCGGCCAAACGAACCATTACTGATGAATCTTTTCCGATGGAATAAAGCATCACCGGATTCTCGAATTCGGCTGCAACTTCGCGGATGATGTGGATTGCCTCTGCTTCCAGTTCTTTGAGATGCGAAAGACTGTATTCTGTCATACGTTTTATTTTCGGTTTATTTTTAACGGGCCTAAAATAATACTTTCTACTCTTTTATTGATCGGTATTAATACTGACTGGCAAAAATGTGGTAAGATTTAAACTTTATTTTATTTCGACGAATTAGAACTTCCAGAAAAGAGGAATTAATGTGATACAAATGATAAAGGCAATCAGATTCATTGGAAGACCAACTTTTACAAAATCCCTGAATTTGTAATTTCCAATCCCTTGCACGATCAGATTGGTTTGGTAACCGATTGGAGTTGAAAAACTCATTGAAGCTGCAATAGCAATTGTGACAAAAAATGGTTTTGGATCGACTCCCATTTGGTTTGCGGCAGCCATGGCAATAGGGAAGGAGATTGCCGCGGCAGCATTATTGGTAATTAATTCAGTAAAGATGTTGGTAATCAGATAAACGCAAGCCAAAACGCCAACCGGTCCCCAGTTTTTTGCAAAATTAATGGCGGTATGAGCAATTCCATCAGCCAATCCGGAGTTTTGCATGGCTTTGCTTATACCAAAGGAGCATGCAATGGTAATCAACAAATCCCAGCTTATTGCTTTGGTATATTTCTGGTGTGGTACAATTTTCAGCCAGATCATTAACATAGCTGCAATGGCTGAGAAGTAAAACATGTCAGTATTTACATTTCCAAACTTTGGTAGGTAATCAGCGGCAGTAGCACCGGCGATCATTAGTACCAGAATGCTAAGCGCCATCCATTTTTTAGCTTTTCCTTTGGTCTGGTCATGGTCGCCAATATAGGTGGTAAGATAGAATATTTTCGAATCTCCCCAGTTTTTAATAAACCGGTCAGTAGTAAGAAGCACCAGGTTATCACCTTCCTTGAGTTTCAGACTGCGCAGGTTAGTTGTAATTCGTTCCCCATTTCGGTGCACGGCTACAATTGCTGCCTGATAATGATCAAAAAAGTTAAATTCAAAAATCGTTTTTCCGATGCCGGGAAAACGCGGCGCAAGAACTGCTTCGTATTGCTTCAGTTCGGTGGTTTTTATCTGGTCCTTTACCAAATCCAGACCTTTCAGACGGACACAGGTTAAATCCTTAATTGCTTCCAGTCCACTTGACTTTCCGGCAACCAAAAGGTGATCGTTTGCTTCAATAATCAATCCGGGTGTTTTCCCTTCGAATTTTACGCCTTCGCGTTCAACTTCAATGATGTCGAATCCTTTCAAATCTTTGGAACGGCCATTTTTCATCGTCTGACCAACAAGTACACTTTCAGTAGGAACAACAAGTTCATAATAATAATCCTTCTGGTCAGACAAAGGTTTACGGATAAAATTCTTCTCGCCGGGAAGGAGATGGACACCAATGTAACTCATGTAAATATATCCCACAAAAGCCAGAGGTACGCCAACCATGCCCAATTCAAACATTGAAAATCCGGTAAAACCGTTGTCGAGCATTAAACCATGAACAACCAGGTTGGTTGAAGTGCCAATCAGCGTGCAAACACCACCTAATATAGTAGCGTAGGAAAGTGGAATGAGAAATTTTTGAGCGGAAAGGTTCAGGTTCTCAGCCCATTTCTTCACAATCGGTGCAAAAATGATGACAATAGGTGTATTGTTCAGAAAAGCCGACATGAATGAAATTGGAAACATAACCCTGAAAAACAGTGACCTGATATTTCCTCTTCGACGGGGCAAAAAGGCATTTGCCAGTCTGGTTAAAGCTCCTGATTGTGTGATTCCTTCGCTGATAACAAAAAGGATAGCAACCGTAATCATCCCTTTATTTGAAAATCCTGCTAAAACTTCATTACTGGGAACAATTCCAATGATCATGAGAATCAGTAGTGCAGAAAATAAAATAAGTCCTGGTCTCATCACTTCCTTGACCAGAGCAGCAATCATGATTACAATGATTGCAAGAACATAAAATCCTTGAGTTGTCATATTACTACAAAATGTGGATTCATTAAATTTTCTTTGTTGTAGGTCAATTCAGTTTTCATATCCAGAAGAAAAATATTTTTACCTGAAGCTTTTACAATTGCATGTCCGGCGGCGGTGTCCCATTCCATTGTTCGTCCAAGTTTAGGATACATATTTGCTGAACCTTCAGCTACCATCGCTATTTTAAGGGAGCTTCCCTTGTTTATCAACCTGATCGATCCATGCTTTTTGCTCAGTTCTTCATAATATATTTCTGTCTCATGATTCAAATGAGAACGACTTACTGCAACTACAAATTCATTTGTCTCTTTTGTCTCCGGAAGTTTTATTCCGGCAAGCTGCATGTCATTAAATGTTAAATCAAGGGGTGGATTAAGATACTTCCAGGCTGCTGATTCAGGGATTCCGGTATACAATTCACCGCTAACCGGAGCATAAATAACGCCGGCAATAGGCTGACCTTTTTTAATTAGAGCTATGTTTACTGTAAATTCGTCGTTGCGTTTAATAAATTCTTTTGTCCCGTCCAACGGATCGACCAGCCAAAATAAATTCCATTGCTTTCTCTCGGAATAACTTATCAGATCACCTTCTTCACTTAAAACAGGAAATCCGGTACTTTCCAATTTATTCAGAATTTCGAAATGAGCCTGACGGTCTGCAATTGTGACCGGGGTCATGTCATCTTTAACCTGCACATCAAAGTCAGGTGATGAATATACCTCCCTGATTTTTGCACCTGCATATAAAGTTGCCGTTATCGCTCTGTCTAATAATTGGATTACGTCCATCAGCAAAATAGCCTTTCAAATGTTGAATTGGAGATTTTCAAAATAGTTTTTTGATCGCGAATCAAATGTAGGCAAGAATGATGAGTCGCTTTTAGGCTTTTATACTTATTGTGGACGAAATGAATTAAGATGAGTATAGACTTTGTTTATTAAAGTTCAATGTTAAAGCAGAATGTAGATTAAACAGTTAAACTTTTTCTAAAAGTTGTATATCTTCTTTTCTGATTTCTATAAGTGCTGAATATCCAATCTGTTCGAGTTCAATAGCAACCTTATCTTTCCCTTTTATCTGAACCAGTTTTGCCTGAAGTCCAATCATAGGTCCGGCAATAACTTCAACCTTTCGACCGAGCTCAAAGGTTTCGTGTGTAATTTCAATGCCAAGGTTGTCTTGTTTGAGCATCAACTTTAGATAATCGATCTGATTATCTGGAATTGTTGCTGCGGTTCTTTCAAATCTGACGTAATTTACCACATGTTTTGACTGAAGTACAGCATCGTATTCTTTTCGGCTAACACGAACGAATAAGTAACCTGGAATAAGCGGTATTTCAACTATTTTTTTTCTATCGCTCCACTGCCTGAGCTTGCGCTGAAGTGGTAAAAAAGTCTCAATTCCACTGATTTGAAGGTCGAATTCTGCTTTTTTTTCAGCCCTCGATTTGACGTAAACAGCATACCAATGATAAATATGTGCCGGATTTATTTCTTCCATACCTGATCTCTGACAGCGTAAATGCGTTCAATAATATCGACAACTTTTAAACCCTCAAGCGCATTGGTACTCATAGGTTTAAGACCGATAATGGTGTCGACTACGTTTTGAATAACCAGGTGATGGTTTTGAGCTGATCCTTTGTAAAGACCGTAATCATTCGGCGGTGCACTGGCTTCGAGTTCAGGCATTTGGTAATCTTTAATGTTGCAATAAACCACGTCGTTCATGTACTGTCCGGCAACTTTTATGGTACCTTTTTCGCCAATAATGGTCATACTGCTTTCCAGATTTTCATTGAAAATGGCAGTAGAATAATTAAAAGTGCCAATTCCTTCGTTGATAAACTCAAAATTGACAACGCCAGTATCTTCAAAATCGGTTAAGTTCTGATGAATGAAGTCCCTGAATTGTCCGCTGATGTTTTTAATATCACCGAATAACCAATACAAGATGTCGATGAAATGCGAAAATTGGGTGAACAGCGTTCCTCCATCGAGTTTCGCATCTCCATGCCAGTTTTGACGGGTATAATATCGATCATCGCGGTTCCAGTAACAATTTAGCTGTACATGAAAAAGCCGACCAAGAAGGTTTTGTTCCATAACACTTTTCAGCCAGACCGATGGTGGAGAGTATCGGTTTTGCATCACACAGAAAACAATTTTGTGCTTCTCCAGCGATTTAAATACAATCCGTTCAGCATCGTTCTTTGTTAATGCCATTGGCTTTTCAACCACAACATGCAATCCTTTTTCAAGTGCTTTAATGGCCATTTCAGCATGCAGTCCATTGGGAGTACAAATATTTATGACATCAAGATTGGTCTCTTTTTCAAGTAATTCGTCAATTGTTGAATAAAATGGAATACCCTCGTAGGAAATTTTGCATTCTTCTTCTGTCCGGATATCGCAAACTGCTGCCAGTTCTGTTTGTGGATTCCGAAGCACCATTTCTGCATGCCGTTTGCCAATGTGCCCTTGCCCGACAACAGCAAACCGTATTTTTTCTTTAATTGTCATAAATTGACCTAATCTTTGATTTTAACTACTTTTTCATTTATCAGCTGGTATCGTTCCCGACTTTCAGGACAAACCGCCATTCCTTCTGAATTGAAACTTAATTTATGTCCATATTCGCTCATCCAACCTGTTTGGTGGGCCGGATTACCTACTACAAGTGCGTAATCAGGTATGTTTTTTGTGACCACGGCACCAGCACCTATGAAAGCATACCGTCCAATGGTAATTCCACAAACAATAGTAGCATTGGCTCCAATAGTGGCACCTTGCCGAACCAAAGTAGGCTTGAATTCTTCCTTTCTGTTGACAGCGCTTCTGGGATTAATCACATTGGTAAATACGGCCGATGGTCCAAGAAAAACATCATCTTCACAAATTACTCCGGTGTACACCGAAACGTTATTCTGGATTTTAACCCGGTTCCCGATTTTTACTTCCGGCGAAATAACTACATTCTGACCAATTGAGCATTGACGGCCAATATTACAGTTAGTCATGATGTGAGAAAAATGCCATATTCTGGTTTCTTCACCAATTTGGCAACCAGGATCGATTACCGCGGTTTCGTGGGCAAAATAAGTTGATTCCATTAACTAAAAAATTCACGAATTGCAGATACTATGAAATTCATTTCCCCGTCTGTTAATTCAGTGTGCATGGGCAAAGATAACACTTGTTCCGAAAGTTCCTCGGCAACAGGAAAATCACCTTTTTGATAACCCAAATATTGGTATGCTTCCTGAAGATGAAGAGGCAGCGGATAATAAACCATGCATGGAATGCCTTTTGACTGTAGGAATCTTTGAAGTTCGTCCCGTCTTTTGGGTACTTTAATGGTATATTGATGAAAACTATGTGAACTGTATGAAACTCTTGCGGGGATTGATAATTGCGGTACAGTAACAAGTTCACGATCATAAAATTCAGCAGCAGACTGTCGGGCCAGAACATATAGATCGAGGTATTTTAGCTTTACATCCAATATGGCTGCCTGAAGAGCATCTAATCTGGAATTCAAACCAATTTGCTGATAATAATAACGATTTCCCATTCCGTGATTGGCAATGGAGCGCATTATCCGGGCAAGATCGTTGTTATTGGTGAAAAGAGCACCGCCATCGCCAAATGCTCCAAGATTTTTTGTTGGAAAAAACGAGTTGCAGGCTACATCTCCAATGGTGCCGGCTTTTGCCACCATGCCATTTTTGAAAATATATTCGGTTCCCAAAGCCTGACAGGCATCTTCAATAATAAAAAGGTTATTATCCTGAGCAATCTGAGTAAGCGATTCCATATCGGCACATTGCCCAAAAAGATGAACCGGTATGATTCCTTTGGTGAGGTGATCGATATGACCATTGACCAGGTCAGCTCTGATATTAAAGTTGTTCGGATCAACATCTACCAATACAGGCTTTAATTTCAATAATGCAAGAACTTCAAGGGTCGAAACAAAAGTGAATAGCGTAGTAATTACTTCATCACCTTCATTCAGGTCTAAAGCCATCAGAGCAATCTGAAGGGCATCGGTACCATTTCCACATGAAATAACGTGTTCAACATTCAGGTATTTTTTTAGATTTTCTTCAAATTCGACCACCTTTCCTCCTTTAACAAATACTGAAGATCGAATGACCGCCTGCATTTCCTGATCAATTTCATTTTTTATTTTAAGGTACTGTCCGTACAAATCAACCATTTGAATATTCATATCCATAGTTTAGAGTAAAAACGGATTATTTTTCGATTTTGTATAAAGTTACGATTTCTATTTTTCGATTTGAATTGATTGTGCGAAAATAAATAATTGTTTAGGAAGGAAAAGTTTTTTGACCTGATTAACTGAATAATTAATGATCAAAATGAAACTCATTTGATTTTAACTATTAAATTTCAGATAATTATCTATTGAAATTCAATGCGATACAAATTTTATTTGAATTTGTTTCATGTAGTATTGATATTTTAATATTAAAACCATATTTTTGCATCCGCTTTTGAAAAACAAAAGCACATAAGGATGACTCAGTAGCTCAGCTGGTAGAGCACATCCCTTTTAAGGATGGGGTCTTGGGTCCGAATCCCAACTGGGTCACGAATTGGAAAAACAGAAGCCTTGTAATCAGACGATTGCAAGGCTTTATGTTTTCTGGGGTAGGGTAAAACGGGACGAAAAAGAAAAGAATCTAACTTATCATCTAATTAATGCAATGCAATGCCAATGGTTGAAACGCCTGTTGAGAGGTCAAGAAATGCACCAATTCTATTGTTAAAATGGTACTCTGTTCCTATATGTAAATCAAGAAATAATGGATTTCCATCATTGTAGTAATTTACATCACCGTCATAGCCATTATCCCACGATGACTTTATAATAGCAAATCCTAATGAACCAGCCAGGTAAAAATCCCAATCGGAATTGGCATTTAATATTTGATCGAAGTAATAAGTGCCTTTGACCCCAATTGGAATAATTGTTTCGTGATAGTAATAATGATTGTTACTCCAATAGTAACCATTTCGGTAAGTTGAAAAACTGATAAATGGAGCTAAAGTGAAATTGTTGGCCACATCAAATTCATAGTTAATGTGAAAAACTGGTAATGAATGTCCGATATATCCATAATATCCGGAATAGCCACCAATTCCCAGGCCTAAGTTTAAAGTACCTCCATGATTTTCAGAATAAGTTTTATTCTGAGCCGATAAATTTAACCCTGCGAATAAAAGCAGGGAAAGCAATGCCAATGTATAAAGTTTTGTTTTCATTTGAATGATTTAAAAGTTCGGTTATATATTAAATCTAAATTATCTATTCTTGTTGTTTCCTTTTCCACGGTCATTATTTTTTCCTCTCTTTTCGTTTTTGCCATGTTGGTCACCACCCCGACGATTATCACGGTTGTATCCTTGATTATCACGGTTATACCTTTGATTAGAGCGATTTCTAGAATAATTTCTTTCGTTGTAGTTTCCTCTTTCAGGTCTCTGGCCTATGTTGTGTTGCTCCTTTCCACGATATCCTCGGACATATTGTCTTTTGTGCTCACGAAAATGTGTATAGGGGGTTCTGCCATGGTAATCCGACATGACGACTTTATAACCATTGTACAGATCGTAGTTTCTGTAACGAGTAGGAAGCGATCTGCGATGGACCCAAGTAATGCCATTATAGTAAATAAACATTGAAGAAGGAACATCATAATAGGCTTCTACATCCGGCAGATAGTAATACTGAACATCAGTATATCCTGAAGGTCCCCATTGCGGAGGTGTTCCAAGATTTACCCGCACTGATATCTGAGCCTGGGTTGAACCTGCAAAAAACAACAGCAGTCCAACAATGAATAATTTTAAAGTTTTCATTTTATTTGATTTTTATTTGGAGGATTTTTCGCTAATCAAAGGTCAGCGTTTTAGCTCCGGAACGTGTTACATAATTCCGGAGAAGAGTTACATGATTCACACTATTCAATCTTATTGATCCAATAGCTTATAAAGTTCTTTCAAGTCTGGAGATAGGATAATTTCGGTTCTGCGGTTTGCAGCGCGGCCTTCAATTGAATCGTTCGGTTTTACCGGGTGAAATTCGCTTCTGCCTGTTGCTGTAATACGATTCGAATCAAAACCATTGTCTGTTGTCAAAATACGAACAATCGATGTAGCCCTGGCTGTGCTTAAATCCCAGTTATCCTTAAACAGCTTGGTTTTAATAGGGACATTGTCAGTGTGTCCTTCAATCAGCACAGTGATTTCTTTAGTAGTGTTTAAAACCTGCGCAAGCTTTTTGAGTGCTTCTTTTCCTTTTGGGTCAACCACATCACTGCCCGATTTGAATAGCAATTTTTCCTGAAGAGAAACATAAACATTTCCATCTTTGGTATAAACCGAAAGCTCGTCGGTTTTATAATTCATCAAGGCATCGGCTATCGAATTCTTCAGTTTTGACATGACATCCTTTTGAGACTGAATCATATCCTGAAGTGATTTTAAACGCTTAGCCTGTTCGGCAATCGTCATTTTTGATTCAGAAGAAAGAGATTTTAGATCTTTTTGAACCGCGGCATTTTCGTTCTGCAACGATGTTTTTTCAGTATTCAGATTTTTAACCAGCGTATTGCAATCGTTTAACTGACTATGCGTATTTGCACTATCTTTTTGAAGTTGGTCAACCTGAGCTCTTGAGCTAACTAGTTTTTTGCCTGGCCCACAGGATACTAATGATAGGCTTAGTACTAAGGCTAAAAATACAAGCGAGTGAAATGATTTTTTCATTTTGTTTATTTATTAGTAAATGATCATGCACAAAATTGTCCAACTTTAAAATTAGATGTGTTACACAACTTTATTTATATATTACATAATTCACACATTTTCAGGGTCATTATTGATTTTGACATGAAGATATAAAACCGAAAAGAGACTGCACTCCAATGAGCCAGCCTCCTTACATGTCGTTAAAAAATTAAAACTACTGTAGTATTGTTATTCCCAGATCGGTTGATGACCCTACTACAACTGCTTTCCCTATTATTGTTTTTGGTAGCAAAGGAAGAACTGGCGTAATCGTAATATCATAGGTGCCTAATGGCAAACCTGCAATAAGAAAACTGCCGTTTGCAGCGGTTACTGTGGTGTAGGTAACTCCATTTGATGTGGCTGTTATCAATACATTTCCGGTAAGTGGAGTAATACTTCCTTTTATCGATCCGGAGATTGCAGTATCAATAGTCCGGATAACAGGTTTCAGTTGATATTCATTAGTACCCGTAAGAACAATAGATTGACTTGCATCAAAATCGAGCAGAATGCTGTATTCGACCCCTGCTTCAAAAGTTTGATTGACCTGAAGTTTTAATCCAGATTGCAGCGCACTTGGTGTTGTTAACGGATATACAACGCCGGCTACCTTCACCGAGTTATTCGTTCCTAATATCAACCTGATTTGAGAAACTGTTCCAGCATCTAAATCACCGGTTGCAATCATGGCGTTTACTCCATTTGATAATTCAAGAAGATTATACACTTTGGCAGTAGTGTTGAGCATAACTGCACTTCCACCATTACCTGTTACCTCCACGCCCTGCACGTCGACCATAACTGCATCATAGATTGCGGGGGCATCGGTCATTCGAACCGTTAGTTTTGCTTGTTTGTCATTTGTTGTGTCCTTGTCGCAGGATGTCAGCTGCACGACTAGCAAGCCAACTAAGGTTACATACATGATCTTTTTCAAGATTACGCTTTTGTTTCTTTGTAATGTTTTCATGTTTTTGTTTAAATGATGTGTAAATGTTTACGCATCAAAGTTGTTCCTTTAAAAACCGGGAAATGTTACACAATTAAGTCATAGAGTTACATGATTCACACGTTAACGTTGATGTGTTTGAGAGTTAAAAAAAATTAGAATATTGATTAATAACCCAATCTGTCTTCCTGAAGTCTAAAAGCTGGTATTTAAGCACTAACTGAAAACAACTTCAGTTTAGGTATAAATACCAAACAATTTTTTTTGAAAAAGCCTGTTTCTATTACTCATGCGAATCAAGAGTTGAAAAATAATAGGATGATAATGCCGATGGCATGATAGGATTATAGCTAAATCGAATGAAAAGGAGTTAAAATGCCGAAGGCATGACAGATTTATGTCACCACTTCGTGGTTAAAAGCAGCTTTCTTCAACGTTCTCTATAATCATTACAACCCTTCGGGTTTAAAAATCCAACCCTTGATTCGCATTACTCATCATTGTATAGGTTGTTGCAAACATCCTAAGTTTTTACTCGCAGAAAATAGCGAGCTGTTCCGCAGAGGATTTTCACACTTTAGCAATTGTCAAATCAGGGAATTTGTGGGCTCATGAGATTGAGCAGAATTTCTTTGGTGTAGTTGTGCGGTTTAACTGAGCGAATAATAGCTAAATAAATTGGAGTTGGACAAGAATTTTAAGAAATGTAATATTACAATTTGGTTTATAGGTTGATAATTAATGATTTAATGCTTTGTAAGCTACTTAATGTCTTTAGTTTTCAATCTATGGAATAACATTTGAATTTGATAAACCATTAAAAATGATGTGTGCTTTATTTTACTGAATGTATTCCAATTGATTATTGTTTTTTTAATTCAATAATTTAATGAATAAATGAGGTAGGGATGGATGTTTGAAGGAGAAGATTAATTCAGTAATTTATTTTTTTTAGGATGAAAAGGCTATTTCTATTACTAATCATTGTCGTGGGTGCATCTGCTGTAAATGCCATCAATTTTTACTCACAGAAAATAGTGAATTGTTCTGCAGGTGCTTATCACACGTTAACGATTGATAAATCGGGGAATTTGTGGGCATGGGGTTATAATTATTGTGGTCAGTTAGGAGATGGAACCACCCAGGAGAGATACATTCCAGTGCAGATTATGTATGCAACAAAATTTAAAATCGCTGTAGCTGGATTTGATTTCAGCATGGCAATTGATGAATCTGGAAATCTTTGGGGGTGGGGAACTAATAATTCCGGACAATTGGGTAATGAAACTATTGCAAACAATACCTCCACACCAGTACCGATCAAGGTTGGTACAAAATTTAAAGCCGTTTCCATTTATTATTCTCATACTTTAGCCATTGATGAATCAGGAAATTTATGGACATGGGGATCGAATTCCAAGGGACAATTAGGAGACGACACCACTTCAGATAAGTCCACTCCTGTAAAAATTAAATCCGGAATAAAGTTTAAATACATTTCAGCAGGTACTGCCCACAGTATGGCGATTGATGAGTCGGGTAACCTGTGGGCATGGGGGAACAATAAATATGGTCAGTTAGGAGACGGTACTATTTCAGATAAGTCTACACCTGTAATGGTCAAGTCAGGTACGAAATTTCAAAATATATCAACGGGGTTTGGTCACAGTATGGCCATTGATGAATCGAAAAACCTTTGGTTGTGGGGGGGTAATTCTTCCGGTCAATTAGGTGACGGGAGTGATATCAATAAATCCAGCCCGGAACAAATTAAATCGGGCAATAAATTCAGGAATATATCTGCGGGATCTTCTTCCAGTATGGCTATTGATGAATTGGGGAATCTATGGACCTGGGGAAATAATGGTTACGGAAAGTTAGGCGATGGAACAGTTTCAGAAAAAACGATTCCTGTGAATATCAAATCAGGTACAAAATTCAGATCGGTTTCAGCCGGTTATAATCATAGCATGGCTATTGATGAATCGGAAAACCTTTGGAGTTGGGGAACGAATGAAAATGGACAGTTTGCAGACGGAACCACTTCCGGTAAATCACTACCCGTAAATATTAAAACGGATGTGAAATTTAAAATCGTTTCTGCCGGAAATGAACATTCCCTGGCTATTGATGAATCAGGAAATTTGTGGGCATGGGGCGCTAATTCCTATGGACAGTTGGGTGATGGAACCAAATATGGAAAAAACATTCCGACACATATAAAATCGGGTACAAAATTTAAAGCAGTTACAGCAGGAAAATATAACACCAGTATGGCTATTGATGAGTCAGGAAATTTGTGGGCATGGGGATATAATTATTACGGACAATTGGGGGATGGATCCACTCAAAACAGGAACACGCCGGTGCAGATTAAATACGGAACAAAATTTAAAAACCTATCAGCAGGGTCGTCTGTAAGTATGGCCATTGATGAATCGGGAAATCTGTGGGCATGGGGTTACGGTCAGTTGGGAGACGGTGCCACTTCTACTAAATTATTACCGGTAAATATCAAGCCAGGAACAAAATTCAAGTTTATTTCAACTAGCACTACGTACACAATGGGCATTGACGAAACTGGCAACCTTTGGGGTTGGGGAATGAATAAAACAGGACAATTGGGAGACGGTACCACTATAGATAAATCAACGCCGATTCAGGTTAAGTCCGGAGTTAAATTTATGAATGTCTCGACCTATTATTCTCATACCTTGGCTATTGATGAATCTGGAAATTTGTGGGCATGGGGAAGTAACGAATATGGAAAGTTGGGGAATGGTGCTTTATTGGCCAAAACGAAACCCATATCAGTCAAGGATGGAATAAAATTTAAATGGACAGATGCCGGATCTGTGCATTCTGCAGCAATTGATCAATCTGGTAATCTTTTGACTTGGGGATATAATAAATATGGTCGGCTCGGAGATGGTACAACGTCTGATAAGTCCAGTCCGATACCAATCAAGTCAGGCACAAAATTTAAAAATGTTTCAACTGGTTATAATTACACGTTAGCCATTGATGAACAAGGGAAACTATGGGCCTGGGGATATAACGATGTGGGCCAGTTAGGTGACGGCAATGCATGGCATGAATCTCCAATGAGGATCAATACCGGCAATTAAGCTGCAGGCAAGTATAGACTCTAAACAGGAGGATACGAATTGTAAATTCAGTTAAGCGCTACACTGTTTTATATATCTTTTTGCAGACAAAAAAAAAGTCCATGCCAGAATTCTGACATGGACTTTAACACTGAATTGATTGATTATTTTGTTTTAATAACTTCAAAGGTTACCCGACGGTTTAATGCGCGACCTTCTTCTGTGTCGTTCGTTGCAGCAGGTTGTGATTCTCCAAGTGGTTTTTGTTTTGAAATACGAACTCCTTTAACACCTGAAGATGTAATTGCTTTAACCACCGAATCAATACGTCTTTCCGATAGTTTCATGTTGTATTCCTCAGTTCCCTTACTGTCGGCATTGCCAGTCAGGTCAACACTATAGCTGTCATTCGATTTCAATAGTTTGACCAGTTTTTCAATTTTTGCTTTTTCTACTGGTAGAACATTCGACTTATCGTAGTCAAAATAAACCGGTTCAATAGTCATTTCCGGAGAAACAGCTTTTATTGCGGCTTCTTCAATCACCGGACAGCCATTATTTTCTTTGGGTCCTGCTACCGTTGGACATTTGTCAAGGTAATCTGGTACACCATCACCATCAGTATCAATGGGGCGACCATCTTTGTCAACATCAATTCCATCAGGAGTATCCGGAGATTTGTCTAATGAATCGACCACTCCGTCTTTATCTGTGTCGAGTGGGCAGCCATTCGCGTCCACTTTCACGCCTTTTGGAGTGTCCGGGCATTTGTCATCTTTATCGGCAACACCATCACCATCGGCATCCGGACAACCTTTCAGCGAAGCTAATCCGGCAATAGTCGGGCAATCATCAAGGTAATCGGCTACACCATCGCCATCGGTATCAAGTGGACAGCCATTTTTATCGACAGCAACTCCTGCAGGTGTATCCGGACATTTGTCTTTATTGTCCGAAACACCGTCCATGTCCGAATCTTTAACTTTTCCAAAGTCGAATTCTACACCAAGAGTAGCTTTCCATAGGTTTTCCCTTCCTGTTATGCCCTCATTGTCAGTTGATTTTAAGCCGTTAATATAACCTGCTTCCATATAGAATGCTGTGCTTTGGCTCAGGTAATATTTTGTTCCCAGGCCCAAATCAAAGTTAAAGGCTGATACACCATTGTCGGCCAAGAAACCCGGTCCGGCAAATAGATAAGGTCGTAAATTTTCGCTTTCGTCGCTTAATTTAAACCTTAGATTCAGAAGCGGATTTACCAAATCAAGATTGCTCATCAAATTTGTTCTGAAAACACCAATGTCGCCTTTAAGCATTAAATCCAATCGGGGACTGAGATATCTGCTAAAATACAACTCGGGCATAATACCGATCTGACCATTTTCAAGGGTTCCATATCCTCCAATTCCAAGGCCTAAACCCCATTTCTTGTCAACTGTCTGGGCATTTAAATTAGCTATAAAAGCCAGGAGCAATGAAAGTAAAAGTAGTTTCTTCATAATATTAGAATTTTGGTTTTTGAATTTTTTTTAGAGTCCAGCGATAATCTTTTGTAGTTCTTCTTTTGTTTTGCCGAGTTTAACTTGAAGTCTTCCAAGCATTTCCTCTTTTTTGCCTTCAAGAAGCAATACATCGTTATCGGTTAAGATTGCGAATTTTTGTTTTAGTTTGCCTTTCTGTTCTTCCCAATTTCCTTTTAATCCTGTTGCATTCATGGTTTTAAGTTATTATTATGAATTCGTTTTCACCATTCAAAGGTGAGCAGTTCAAGCATCAATAGTGTTACATAATTCCAACTAAGAGTTACATCATTCACACATTTTGAGTATGCAAGAATCGGAGTCAATGTGTGAATGATGTAACTCTAATTAATAGTTATGTAACTTCTGAAGGTTTTTTAATATCGATCTTTGCCCTAACAAATAAGAAATCATATTAATTAAATACATCTGAATGAAAAAAATTAGAATTAGTCTAATCATGATTTTAAGTGCCGCCTTGATATTTTCAAGTTGCTCATCGTTAAACAAAACTCAAAAAGGAGGAGCGATAGGAGCTGCCTCTGGTGGCGCAATGGGTGCGATTATTGGCAAGGTAGCCGGGAATACCGGACTTGGTGCAATTATTGGAGCAGCCGTTGGAGGCGCTACCGGCGCTGTGATTGGCCATAAAATGGATAAACAGGCCAAAGAAATAGAAAAAACAGTTCCTGATGCAAAAGTCGAACGCGTAGGCGAAGGAATCGTGGTTGAATTCAGCAGTAATGTTCTGTTTGGATTCGATAGTTCGAACCTGTCGGCTGATGCAAGAACCAATCTGGATAAACTGGTTATAGTCCTGAATACCTATCCTGATACGGATATCGAAATACAGGGACACACCGACAATAAAGGTAGCGATGCCTATAATCAGAATTTATCTCAAAATCGGGCGGGGGCAGTTTCCAGTTATTTGTATAATAAGGGAATAACAAACAACCGGATAAGAACAAAAGGATTTGGCGAAAACGTGCCTAAGTATGATAACAATACCGAAGATGGCCGTTCTCAAAACCGCAGGGTTGAGTTCCTGATCACCGCCAATGAAAAAATGAAAGCTGAAGCCGAGAAAGAAGCCGGAACTCAAAGCCAGTGTTCAGTCTCAGTTTACAGTCTCAGAATTCAGAAAGAGGTTGTCAGGGTATCAGGCTGTCTGTTTGCAATCAGCATTGTAACCATCCAGCAATCCAGCCATTCAGCAATTTAACCATTCAACCATTTAATCATTTAAAATTCAAATATGAAAAACAGATTATTATCAATAGTATTAATTCTTGTACTTTCAGCATCATTTGCGCTTGCCCAGGAAAAAACTAAACTATCATTTGGAATATTGGGCGGAGTAAATTTACAGAATTTGAACGGAAAATTATCGAGCGGCGACAAACTTAAAAACGACATGCTATTGGGTTTTCACGGTGGAGTTAACGTTCAAATACCGATCGCTCCGGAGTTCTATTTTCAACCCGGATTGATGTTTGCAACAAAAGGTGCTAAAAACACTTATACCATTTTAGGTGCCGAATTCACAGACGAAATCAAGATCAATTATATTGAATTGCCCCTGAATCTGGTTTACAAGGGTGCGTTGGGTAATGGATTTGTTATGCTTGGATTTGGACCTTATCTGGCATATGGTATCGGCGGTAAACAAATATTTGAAGGTAAGGATTTAACTTTTGAGCGGGGTGTAGATTATAATGCATTTGATGCAGGCGCCAACATCTTTGCCGGATATGAAACGGCCAACGGGTTATTTCTGCAGTTAGACACACAATTTGGGATGCTGAATATTAAACCTGAAGATGAAAATTCTTTAAATGATCAGTCAACGGCAAAAAATACAGGCTTCGGTCTGTCACTAGGATATAGGTTTTAGTTTAGAGTTAGTTAGTTAGTTAGTTAGTTAGTTAGAAGGTTAGTGAAAGGAAGGCCGTCTCTCAAAAGGAGATGGTCTTTTTTATGGAAAGTCAATGTGTGAATCATGTAATTTATTCCAAAAGTTATGTAACACCTTTCATTTCAGGATTATTGATCTTTAAGCATGGCTATAATACTAACCTCACATGTTTAATCGCAGAGTAAAAAAATATGTATTATCTAAAGGACTTGACGACTACTTTACCGGTGTACACAAGGCTTACAGGTTTACTGCTCTTTTTTTTAAAGAAGCTTTTAAACGGCCTTTTTACCCGCGCGAATTGATTAATCAGTGTTTCGAAGTAGGTTTAAAATCGCTGGCATTGATTACGCTTACCGGATTTATAGTGGGCATCGTTTTCACCAAACAATCGCGTCCGCCGCTGGAAGACTTTGGAGCGACATCGTGGCTTCCATCTTTAATTGGAATTGCCATTATAAAGGCTTTAGGGCCGTTGGTTACCGCACTCATTTGTGCCGGCAAAGTAGGGTCGGGTATAGGAGCCGAACTTGGTTCGATGAAAGTAACCGAGCAGATTGATGCCATGGAAGTATCTGCCATCAATCCGTTTAAGTATTTGGTTGTTACGCGCGTGCTGGCCACAACCATCACTATCCCAATACTGGCATTGTATTGCAGTTTTGTTGGCTTATATGGTTCATATTTAAATGTTCATGCTGAAGAAACCAGTAGCCTGATCAGCTTTTACCAGAGCGCTTTTAAAACAATCAGCTTTCTTGACATCATAACGTCGGTGACCAAAACAGTTGTTTACGGATTCACGATCGGTATAGTTGGAACTTACAAAGGATACAATGCCACTCAGGGAACCCGTGGTGTTGGCAAGGCAGCAAATCAAGCCGTTGTGCTTGCTATGTTTCTGATATTTATTGAGGAAGTCATCATCGTGCAGATTGCCAATTGGATCAGATATTATTAAATGATTTAAAACCAGTAACAAAAGTTTGACACACAGGCGAATGATTATAAAACCAAAAATAAATGCTGTGCTTTTTTTCTTAGCCTCCCTTTTCGGGGGAGGTTTGGAGGGGGCTTCATATTATTAAACTATGGAAAACTTAAAACAACATATCATCGATAAGGACGAAAAGGTCATTTCAATTTCCGCATTATACAAGTCGTTTGACGATTTACCGGTTCTGAAGGGGATTGACTTTAATCTTTTTAAAGGTGAAAATGTAGCTGTTCTCGGAAAATCAGGCTCAGGAAAATCGGTTTTAATCAAAATTATGGTGGGTATGCTTAAACCGGATAGTGGAGAAGTGATCGTTTTTGGAAAACATGTTGACCAGTTAGATGGCAAAGAGTTAAATGCGCTGCGCATAAGAATCGGATTTTCATTCCAGAGCAGCGCTTTATACGACAGCATGAATGTGTATCAGAACCTGGCCTTTCCGCTGACCATGAATGTGAAAAATCTGACTAAAACTGAAATAGACCAGGCAGTTGATGAAGTTTTGGATGCCGTAGGCTTAAAAAACAAAATGAAACAAATGCCTTCTGATCTTTCAGGCGGACAACGTAAGCGGATTGGTATTGCACGAACACTGATTCTTAAACCTGAAATCATGTTATACGATGAGCCAACCTCAGGATTAGACCCGATTACAAGCGCCGAAATCATTGAGTTAATAAATGAAGTCCAGCAGATGTACAACACCAGTTCGGTCATTATTACACACGACCTTACTTGCGCTAAAAATACCGGAAACCGAATTGCCATGCTACATAAAGGCAAGTTCCTGAAAGTGGGGACTTTTGAAGAGGTTTTTGCCAGCGACAACGAGCAGATGCGAGGCTTTTTTAATTACAATTTTATACAATAGACTATGAATGAATCACCAAATAAACGGGCAGTAATTGTCGGAGTTTTTGTTTTTATCGGCCTGATATTCTTGCTGGCAGGAATTCTTGTTGTTGGCAACCTGCGCGAAACCTTTAAACGAAAAATGAATGTCGTATCTCTTTTTGAAGATGTAGCGGGACTGCAAAAGGGCAACAACATCTGGTTGTCGGGAGTGAAAATAGGGACGGTTGAAAAGCTTAACTTTTATGGAAAATCGAGGGTGGTAGTAAGTATGAGCGTAGATACAAAAGCCCGGCAATTTATTCCGAAGGATTCAAAAGTAAAAATAAGCAACGATGGATTGATCGGTAATAAGATTCTGGTTATTTACGGTGGTACTGAAAATGGGCCGGTTATACAGGAAGGCGATACTCTGGGGGTCGAAAAAACATTCACTTCGGAGGAGGTGATTAATACGCTTCAGGAAAACAATAAAAACCTTTTGGCAATCACCGCCGATTTTAAAACCATCAGTAAAAAAATAGCTTCAGGAGAAGGAACGATTGGAAAATTATTGACCGATACTTCGGTGTATGAAAATATCAATGCCGCGACCAAGTCACTTCAAGCTGCAACGGTGAAGGCGCAGCAATTGATTGGTTCGTTGGCAACTTTTAGTTCGAACTTAAACAAGAAAGGTACACTGGCTAACGAGCTTACAACGGATACGGTAGTTTTTGAATCAGTAAAAGCTTCAGTTTTGCAATTGCAGCAAATGGCTGATACAGCCTCCATTTTTATTGCAAATCTCAAAAAAGCTGGAAGTGATCCACACTCAACAGTTGGGGTTTTGCTGCACGATGAAGAATCGGGCGCCCGTTTAAAAGAAACAATCAGGAATCTTGAAAGCAGTTCGAAAAAGCTGGATGAAGACCTTGAAGCTGCCCAGCACAATTTTTTGCTGAGAGGATACTTTAAAAAGAAGGCAAAAACCGAGGAAAAAGTTTTGCCTGAAAAATAAAACTCTTTAACGAATATGAAATGACACAAACTAAACGTCGAAAGTTCATTCCTGTAATTAAAGTAATTCCGAAGGTTCGGGATGCTACAAAGCATTCGATGACAAGGCTTAGCGAGAAAACAATTGCTACAACGCACAATGCAGGCAACTTTTTAACCGATGTTGCCGATGTTGCCTTGTTTATGGCACGCCTCACCAAAGAGCTATTTTCGGGCCACTTCGAATGGAAAGAATTTTTCCGACAATGTTATCAAATTGGATATAAAACATTGCCGCTTATATCAATAATCGGTGCCATTATCGGTTTGGTTTTAACCATTCAGTCGCGCCCGGTGCTTGTCGATTTTGGGGCAGTAACCATGCTTCCCGGTATGGTTGCCGTTTCGCTGATCAGGGAAATGGGACCGGTGATTACTGCATTGATCTGTGCCGGGAAAATTGGCTCGGGAATGGGTGCTGAGTTGGGGTCGATGAAAGTAACCGAACAGATTGAAGCGATGGAAGTTTCGTCGACCAATCCGATGCGGTTTTTAGTGGTTACAAGAGTTTTGGCCGCCACTTTAATGATTCCGTTGCTGATTCTATATGCCGATTTGTTAGGCATTCTGGGAAGTTGGGGTGGCGCCAATATCAAAGGTGATGTTTCGTTTACGCTTTTCTTCTCACAGGCCTTTAGCCACATCGACTTTATCGATTTTTTACCTGCAGTTGTAAAATCGGTTTTTTTCGGGGCAGTTATCGGATTGGTAGGTTGCTATAAAGGATACAATGCCGGGCGCGGAACCGAAAGTGTTGGCAAAGCCGCAAATTCGGCTGTGGTTTTGGCTTCGCTCCTGGTAATAATTACTGATATGATTGCAGTGCAAATTACTGATATGCTGGTACAATGAACACAACCAAAACAGAAACTGAAGTTTCAGTAAAACAGGTGATTGAAATAGTTAACCTAAAGAAATCATTTGGCAGCCAGGAAGTATTGAAAGATGTTTCTTTGAAACTTTTAAATGGCGAAAACCTGGTCGTTCTGGGTAAATCAGGCTCCGGAAAATCTGTCCTGATCAAGTGCATCGTTCGGCTGTTAAATCCTGATGGTGGAACGATTCATATTCTTGGTGAAAATATAAGTAAATTAAACAGTGATAAGCTGGGTGAACTGAGGAAAAAAATTGGTTTTCTTTTTCAGAGCGGCGCCTTATACGATTCGATGACTGTAAAGGAAAATCTGGAGTTTCCTCTGCGGCGGATAAGAAAGGATCTGACTGAAAAAGAGATTTCAGAAAAAATAATGGAAGTTCTTGAAAATGTGGGTTTGGCCAATGCATTGAATAAAATGCCGTCACAACTTTCAGGAGGAATGCGGAAACGGATTAGCCTGGCACGAACAATTGTGGTCGATCCCATGATCATGCTGTACGACGAACCCACGACCGGACTCGATCCGGTAACATCTGATGAGATAAGTGCGCTCATCAATCTTGTCCAGAAAAAATATAAAACTTCGTCAATTATCATCACTCACGATATTGAGTGTGCCCGGAATACAGCAAACCGACTTATCATGTTGCAGGACGGCGAAATATACATGGAAGGAAAGTTGAAGGAATTTGAAAACTCAGAGGACCCTTTATTGAAATCATTCTTTAAATAAACATCAAAAACATACTATCATGGAAACACATACACCACAATTTAAAGTACGCTTGGGACTGTTTGTTGCCGGGGGGCTGGCTCTTTTTGTACTGGCCATATTTATCATCGGGAAACAAAAGAACCTGTTTAATCCGGTTTTTAAACTGACGACTACTTTCTACAACGTAAGTGGCTTGCAGGTAGGAAACAATATCCGTTTCTCCGGAATTGTTATTGGTACTGTCGACAACATCAGCATCGTCAACGATTCAACAGTCAAGGTGGAAATGTTGATTCGTAAAGAGGTCAAACAATTTATAAAATCTGACAGCCAGGTAGCCATTGGTTCTGAAGGATTGATTGGCGACCGGCTTTTAGTTATTTCTCAGGGAAGTTTTGATGCCCCATTGGCAAGAGTAGGTGAGCAACTCGAATCGATCGAACCCGTGGAAACGGATGCAATCATGCAAAGCATTGCTGTTACATCCGTTAATGCCGAAATTATTACACAGCAACTGGCTGAAATTATGATTAAAATAAACAGTGGAGAAGGTACCCTTGGACGTTTGATTCAAGATACAACCATTGCCCGAAATATAGATCAGACCATCATTAATCTGAAGAAAAGTTCGAAGGGATTGGATGAAAATATGGAAGCAGCCAAGCACAATTTCCTGTTGAAGGGATTTTTCAATAAAAAGGCAAGGGCTGCTGAGAAGAAAGCTGAGGAAGAGAAGGCCAAAGAAGAGAAGAAATAGGGGAGAAGAGATTAGGGCATGGGCGATTGCATAGGACAAGCGCATATAATATTTATGCTCAAGGCCATACTTATTATTCATTCGGAAAATATGAACACGGTGTCACGGCGTCACGGAGAATGGTTTTCAAACTGTATTTGACACTTTACACTGTGCCACTGTGTCGCCGTGTTAATATTTCATCTTTGCAATAAGCGAGGGTATTATTTTGAGCTACAAGGTTTATATGTATTTGCTTTGGGAAGGGCGACAGTATTGGGAAATAATGAATTCAGTATGAGATAATTAACCGGAGGATGTGAATGTTTTTCAAGAGTGTAACCATATTATTTTTTGTTTTCATCTCAACAACTAATCTTGCATTTGCCCAGCAAAAGCCAGTCGCAAAGGACTCGACCAAAATTTATTCTGAAATTGAATCATTCTCGAAAAGAGGCAAGTTTACCAAGTTTATATATTCGTTAATCTTCAAACCAGTTGCTCACGGAACATCCACAAAGAAGGGCAAGAAGAAAGTGTACAAAAAGCTGATTCAAAAGCCATATAGCGCCTTCGAAGGGAAAGTGATCCGGCACATTAACATCGAAACACTTGACCCATTTGGATATTCAATAGGCGATAGCATTTTTAGGTCACCAAATTTTCTGTCTAAGGTTGGGAATGAACTACACATTAAATCACAGCGGATAACCATTCGTAACCTACTTCTTATCCATCAAAATCAGGTTTTCGATTCACTGCTTGTTAAAGAATCGGAGCGTTTGGTGCGAAGGCAAAGGTATATACGCGATGTTTCATTTTTCGTTAAAGCTGCCGCAAAAGGATCCGACTCTGTTGATATTTTCATTCGAGAATTGGATATCTGGAGCATTATCCCCAAAGGATCGGCTTCTCCATCAAGTATTACCGTCAATTTAGCGGACAAGAATTTTCTGGGTCTGGGACACGAATTACAGGGTGATTTTACGCGGAAATATGCTGAGGGAATCAACTCTTACCACGCCAATTATTCCATCCCAAACATCAAGAACAGCTACGTTAGGGGAACGGTGCACTTTGGAAAAGAAGGAAATAAAAATTCCAACCGAAGTTTTACCATTGATCGCCCATTCTTTTCGCCTTTTGCTAAATGGGCTGCAGGCGTGAATTTTACACAACAGTTTTTTAATGATTCGGCGCATACCGATAATCTGCATCTTGAGATGTTGCGGTATAAGTTTAACTCTCAGGATTATTGGGCGGGTAATGCCATCCAATTGTGGAAAGGCAATACAGAATTTATTCGGACAACTAATTTCATTTCAACTATACGCTTTTTGCGGGTCCATTATCTTGAAAAGCCTATCCTATTATTTGACACGCAACACCGGTTTACCGACGAGAATTTTTACCTGGCAAGTATGGGTATTTCAACCCGAAAATATGTTCAGGATAAATACATTTTCAAGTTTGGGATTACCGAAGATGTGCCTGTTGGAAAGGTTTTCAGCGTTACCGGCGGATATCAGGAAAAAAGCCAGACTGGTAGGGTTTATTTGGGCGCACGCATTTCAATGGGAAACTATTATCCTTGGGGCTACCTGAGTTCTAATTTCGAATACGGAACCTTTATTCGCGCTTCCCGTGTTGAGGAAGGCGTTTTTACAGCTGGTATAAATTATTTTACCGGATTAATGGAGATTGGCAAATGGAAACTCAGGCAATTTGTAAAACCACAGCTCACCATAGGCTTCAACCGATTTGATTCTGATAGTCTAACCCTCAATGATGGTTATGGATTGGATGGATTTCACTCAACCGCCTTGCAGGGAGCAAGTCGATTGTTATTGACATTACAAACCCAGGCTTACGCCCCGTGGAATTTTATCGGGTTTCGTTTTGGACCTTTTCTATCGTATTCACTTGGTCTGCTTGGCGATGAAATAAATGGTTTTAGAAAAAGTAAAGTGTACTCAAAAATTGGGATCGGCGTTTTAATTAAAAACGAAAACCTGGTTTTTAATACATTTCAAGTCTCACTTTCATTTTACCCTATCATTCCTGATGTTGGGAAAAATGTATTTAAAATGAACTCGTTCAGTACTGCTGATTTCGGTTTTCGGGATTTTGAAATCGGGAAACCAGGACCAGTGGTATATCGGTGATGGAATAACAGATCAAAAAAAAGCCGTCCCAAATTGAATTGGAACGGCTTTTTAAATATAAATGTCTTGTATGAGGATAAACTAAGCTAGTTTAACGTTTACGGCATTTAATCCTTTATTACCTTCTTGAAGGTCAAAAGTTACTTCGTCATTTTCTCTGACTTGGTCGTTTAAACCAGATACGTGTACAAAGTACTCTTTATCTGATCCACTGTCTTTAATAAATCCGAATCCTTTGGATTCGTTGAAAAATTTTACTGTTCCTTTATTCATGATAATTTTAATAAAAATAAATATTCGTGCAAGATACACTTTAATATCGGATAATTCATTTATTTTCAATAAATTAATAAAATAAGTTATTGTAGTGTCAATCCGGAAATCGCTCGATTTGGGTTTCTTGAATATTAGAGTACCTTTACCCGAATGAGAAAAATAATATTCTATCTGTTTTTCCTCCTGCTGCCCACTGTAAACAATGCCCGTGTTGCTGAAATTATTGCGTACGAGGCAGTGAATGAAGATATATACACAGCAGTGAACTTAGCTGACAACGGATTGGACAGAGATGTGTTTGATCTGGCAATTAAGGGTTTAAAGAAACTTGACACTGAAGGAAAATTGAATAATGCAACGATAGTTACCATTGCCGATTACTCGCAATCGAGTAACAAGAAGCGCTTGTATGTAATTGATTTGAAGAACAAGAAACTTTTGTTTAATACCTATGTGGCTCATGGTAGAAATACCGGAGGCGAGTATGCCAAGTCTTTTTCGAACGAGGAAGGTTCTTTAAAAAGCAGTTTGGGGTTTTATATCACCGAAAAGCCATTTATTGGATCCCACACCGGATTTGCACTGATGATCAATGGTGTTGAGAAAGGAATTAACGACTGCGCCGTTAAACGTGCAATCATCATTCATGCTGCTGATTATGCATCCGAAAATTTCATTAAGAAGTATGGTCGACTTGGTCGCAGCTTAGGTTGTCCGGCCCTTCCGCCTGACATGAATAAACCGATTATTGAAAAAATTAAAGGAGGCACCTGCCTGTTTATTTATAATCCCGATAACAAATATATATGCAGTTCATCTTTATTGAATTAGCCCATATACATCCTTCAGAAAAGTCACTTTCTGTCCGTCAACAATTACCGGCATATAAATAATAAAGACCGGTATTTTCTGATCCAATTTGAGGATTTTTGATTCGGTATCTTTCTGCCCGGTTTTTAATTCCCACACATTCACCTTTCCTCTGGTCAGCAAATCCGCAAGCTCAATAGGTTTTTCCAAACGAACGCAACCATGACTCAAAAACCGGGAATCTTTTGCAAATCCACTTTTCGAGTTGGTGTCGTGTAAATAGATGCTGAATGGATTTCCAAGATTAAACTTTAAAACACCCAGCGAATTGTTTGGGCCGGTTGACTCGCGAAAGAAAAAGGGAAAGTTCTTTTCTGTATAGCTGTCCCAGTTCAGATCTGAATCGTCAATCACATTTCCCTTTCCGTCAACTACTTCAAAATTATTTCGTTCCAGATAACTTTCGTCTTTCTGTATTTTTGGTAAAAGCTCTTTTGATGCTACAGAGAAAGGTACATTCCAGAATGGGAAAGTAACAATATTGGTGATGTGCGAAGCAATGGTCGGAGTGGGGTTTTTCTTCTTGCCAACCACCGATTTCATCTGTAATTTTAGCTTGCCATTTTGGTAATATCGGACAACAGTTTCAGGAATGTTGGCGACAATGTATTCCGATCGACCATACTTTGACAGATACTTCAAATAATTCATAGACAGAACTATTGATTTATATTTCAAGGTGTTCTTGTCCGAAATGGAATCTTTCAGAAATTTTTTCAGAACCTGATAATCCGGATCCTGACAATCGAGTTCGGAAATTATTTGCGATACCGGGCCTTTGTTTTTTGAATTTATAAGCTGATGAATAAATGTAGAATCAGGTAATGGAGCACTAACTTCATCATAGTCAAAATGAATCTTGACTTCCTGTAACTCTTTCAAAAAGCTTAATACCAGGTTAGTAATCTGCTTGTCGGCATTTGCTTTTGAAATCTTGTTCCTGATATTTTTAGTTAACATCGCGGTACGAATCTTTCCGGTCAGCAGTTTATTCGAAATTAAGCCTGTTTTTTTTGCCGACTCAATTTCTGTAAGCCACTCGGTCGCTCTTTTTGTGTCTTTACGCGTTGAAAACCAATACAGCGGTTCGTGATTAATGGTGTAAAATTTCTGCACCAGAGAGTCTGCTTTTACCTCGGCATCAACCTTATTGATTGGTTTTTGTGCAAAACTGCTTAGCACAAAACAACTGACGATGAATAAGGAAGGTATCCTGCCAGTTTTCTTCATGGGTCGCATATTAATGTGTATTATTTATAACAAAGATGATTCTATTAATCCCTGAATATTTTACACAATTTCAGCAAAGAGTTACATTATTCACACATCAAAGGTTTTCTAGTCCAACATTGAATGCTAATTTTATCCCTTCAATCAGCATATTGGCGCCAAGTACCCCCAATATGATCCCCATAATTTTACCAACAATTACAAAGTTATTTTTGCCCAGAGCTCTGACAATTTTGTTGCTGTGCGTAAATCCCATATAGGTTAGGAATAGCAGTAGCCCAAGTATGGATATGCTTACCAGAATATGCAAAAAGTTGGCGTTTACAACAAAATTCATGGCAGTAACAATTGTTTCAGGACCTGCCAGAACGGGGATAGCCAATGGCGAAATGGTGACTCCATCGTCAAATTCTGCCTTCTTTGGTAGTTGAACAAGCGGTCGCTTGGTCTGGAGCATTTCGAATCCGATGTAAAAGATGATAATACCACCAAAGATTTTGAACGCAGGAATGGTTAACCCAAATATCTGGAAAATGTATTTGCCTATTAAAATAGAGGCTGCAACTATAACAAAGGCTAAAAGACTGGATGTTCTGGCAATTTGCTCTTTTTTCTTTTCTTCGAGACCTTCTGTCAGTTTAACGAAAATGGGGATGTTGACAATGGGATTCATGATAGCAAAAAATGCTATAAATACGGATAATGAATATCCTAAAATATTTTCCATGCAGTGAATCTGAATTTTTGAATTGAAGCCAAAAATGGGCTTTTTACCTCCTGAAAGTCTTACACAATTTCAGGAAAGAGTTACATGATTCACAGGTGTGATTTTAGAACGGATACCCAATTGCCACATTCAAAACCAAATTATCGTTCCGCCATGCTGAACTTCCGAAGTTGATCTCATTGGTTACCCACCTAAATTTATCTTCGAGTTTTGGAATCTTTCGCAATGGCATGGCCAAATCGAACCGTAAAATGAAGAACGAAACATCAACCCTCAAGCCAATGCCTGCTCCAACGGCCAATTCATTCATAAATTCAGATGCAACAAAAGGGCTTCCGGTTTCCGACGGGTTTGACTGGAGCAACCATACATTTCCGGCATCGACAAACAAAGCCCCTTTAAAATAGCGGTAAATGCCAAATCGATACTCCGCATTTGTTTCCAGTTTTACATCGCCTCCCAATTGCAGAAACCCTACCAGCTTGGTATTTTGATGATAAGTACCCGGACCTACCGAATTGATCTGAAAAGCACGGAGGCTGTTTGGTCCGCCACTGAAAAATTGTTTGGTGTAGGGCAAAACGGATGAATTTCCAAAAGGCTTGGCTACTCCGGCAAAAAACCGTAAAGCCAGTTTGTTTTTGTCCCTGAGATTGTAAAAACCACGGGCATCGATGCTCATTTTTGCATATTGCGAGTAAATTGAGCCAGCCACTTTGGATGGATTTGCGGCTGATACTTTTTCGCCTCCAATAGCTTTGGCCAATGAAAAAACTGTTCCTGCAAGTTCCGATGAAAAATGAGCGTAGTACTGCATCTTCTTTCCGGGCGTGACCTGCTCGTTGTAATTAAACGAATAGCTACCTCCGGCAATAAAACGCTCCTCGTAACTTTTCTTCAGGTAGGGGATCGAATCGAGCAAATCGGTGAATACGGTCGATTTATTCCCTATAGAAGTATAACTTACATCAATTGGATTCAGTTCGTGTTCTTTCCGTATATTCTCTTTCCACTTAAAGCCATAAATAAACTGGAAGGTTTGCATGTCGAAATAATCGACCCGTTTCATAAAGTTGTACGAAAACAGAAGTCGTGTTTTAGGGATATAGATACTGCTTGTTCGCCTGATACTAAACGGAACCAGGAATCGTGGAAATGTTAGTTCAAGCATCGGATTATAGGAATAGGAGTATTGATTTTTATTGTTTCCACTCAATTGTGTCTCGAACGATCCGGCCAGAGTTAGATTCAGCAATTCGGCACCATTAAAGGTGTTTCTATTCAGAAGGCTTAAATTCATTCGGGGTCCGGTGTAATTGTTCGATTTGGAAACCATATCTATTTCTGCCCTGAAAGTACGTTTGGGCATAGGTGTCATCAGAATATTGACGTCCAATAACCCCGGGCCTGCTACTTTGTTTTCAGAAAAGTTAATCTGGACTAATTTGAAATTTCCCATCGACATCAATCGGTTTAAGGTGATGATGTGATTCTGCCGCGAGAAGATTTCGTTTTTTCGTAAATAAATTGATTTTGAAAGCACTTTGGGTCTGATCACCATCCGTGCTTCTTTCCCCAGGAATATTATATTTTCATAAATTAAGGTGTCTTTTGTAGAGTCAATACGTCTTTCATTTAAATAATAGTTCTGATTGAGATACACCTTGTTGATTCGAAAAACGGTTAAAGCATTTTTCGGAATGCTGTCTTTTAGGGTGAGCTTGAACGAAACCGTATGATTGATGTTTGACGTGTCGGCTTTAAATAGCAAATAATCGGGATTGAAATAGAAGTAGCCGTTATTTTTTAGTAACCCGTCGATTCGTATTCGTTCATTCTTTAGCTGATCCAGGTTATATTCTTCGCCCGGTTTAATCAGCGATTTATCCTTTTCGGTCAGGATTAAGCGACTTAAACTATCATTCGAAATCGCATATATCAGATCTTTAACCAGATAAGGCTTATGGATGTGACTGGTATAAATGATCTTGGCAGTGTGCTTTTTTTCGACGATTTCAGATTCGGTAAAACTTTTGAAAATACCAATATTAAAGAGTTTGGCATCAATGATTGCTGAAGTTGCGCCGGGCTTCACGTTGCTCAATAATACCGGTGGTTCGCCAGTCCTTTGCAGCCACTTCTCAAATTTAGTTTGAGGATTTTCTCCGGCTAAATTGTATTTCCACAATTTTGGGCGAATACCTAAATAACCTTTATTCGGCTTCGGTCGCACAGCTACTTGCACAACAGATTTGACAAATCGCCGATTCATTGGTTCTGCCGATTCCAGTTTAATTTCAGCGCCGGTATAAAGTTTTTCCTCTTTCGGTAAATGCCTTGTTCCGGTACATGCTGCTAAAAGCAGAGAAATTAAAATAGCCCCCGCCAAACCTCCCCCGAAGGGGAGGCTTAAAAAAAGCAAAGACTTTATTTTTGGTTTTAAAATCATTTTTCTATTTGTCAAAATTTTATCATGGTCGCTTGAATCATCTCTATTTGTTCAGTGGCGCTTTTTTAAAGTCCCCCTTGGGGGATTTAGGGGGCTTCTTAAACAACCTCTTCCATTTATTAAAATCGCGCACAAACACAATACCGGCGCCGGTTTCAACCAACTGGCCTTCAATGACCCCTTCGTATTGGTTATGTCGGAATCCTTTCATTCTGAAACGGCCATCCTCGGTCAGTTTATACTCCACGGTAACATCGCCTGTGATATCGCTTGCCGAGTTTTGCCTTGCCCTGTTTCCTTCAACATCAACCGAACCGCCCAACTGAACCGACAACCGCTCGTTAAAAAGCTGCTTCTTCACCCCAATTTCAACCTGGGTTCTTCCTTTTGCCTGTCCGGTCTGATAATCGTCATACGACTGAATATCAAAGTTTAAATCTATTCCGGGCAATACTTTGGAGCTGAGTTGGTTAAGTTGAGAGGATAAAAATTTGCCCACAGTTGTTCGAATTAACATGGAAGTTCCGCCCGATTCGGTTTGAAAAGGATTTTCCTGGATAAACCGGTTTAAGACCAATAGGGCGAAAACCTGCTTGTTCAGGGCAGATGGATCTTCGTTTAACATGCTCAGTTTCTGGTTCACCGCACCGCCCAGAATTCCTTTATCTTCAGGAGCCAATTGTATTTCGAAACTAATTTCAGGATTTAATATTTTTCCACGCAGTTTCAGTATGACCAGAAACGGATATCGCTGTTTATACCCGCCTTTGTCAATGTCACTTAAACCTGACATCTGATCAGCCACCAAATCGTAAGGTGAAGCACGGATAGAATATCTGGCATTGATAGAGATTTGGGCATCCAGCGGATCGCCGTTCCAGATAATGGTACTTCCGGCATCAATGTCAAATTTCTTTTTGATGATTGCTTCCAGCGACACGAGGTAACTGCCTTCGTTCAGGTTGTAAGCTCCGGTAAGGCTCATTTTTCCACTTCGGTCCATCGTAAAACTTAAGGCAGCTTCACCCCGAACGACCAGAGAGTCGGTTGAAGCAGGATCCAACAATAAGCGGAGTGTTGCCTCTTTATCGATTTCAATAATGGATGTCAGTTCAAAACCGGTAATTCCTGAATTCTGTTTTCCTTTTTTTATTGCCCGGGTTAAAATTGGATGGAGTTGAACCGGATCTTCAAATTCAACCACATCTTCGCCTTTATCAGTGGTCAACCGGTCTTCAGGAACTGAAAAGGTGAAATTTGATCCATTTTTCATTTTCACTCTTGCATCCACAACCGGAAGTTTCATTGGCCCGGTTACATTAATCCTGCTGTCAACAACCATCCTTCCAAAGAATTCTTTGTTATTCTTCGCAGTGGTATTGAAAAGTAAAAAGTCCTTCGTATTTGCCTGTAAATCAAAAATGAAATCGGAGAATTGTTTCATCTTGACCGAACCAGCCAGAATGGCGGTATGCTGCTTTTCATCTAATAGCGTAAATGATTTAAAATAGATTCCGTCGTCTTTAAAATAAATGGTTTCGTGTTTTAATTCCAGACGATTATTCAGAAAAGCAGGTTTCAGGAAGGCATTGTTGAAAACGAGTTCACCTGAAATTGTTGGCGCACCAGTATTTCCTTCAACCAATAGGTTTCCGGTAAGTATTCCGGCTGCTTCGCTCATTTGCCCCATCGAAAAAGCTTCGACGGTTTTCATCGAAAGCGACTGAATCACTGTTTTTATGCTGATCGAATTTTCACCGCCCTTCGGAATATAATAACCATTCGCTTTCAGATTGTTATCTGTGCCTAATAAATCCACGTCAATATTAAACTTCTCATAAATTGGGTTTTGAGCTTTCAGACTTAAATTACCGACAGGAACTTCGTGAACAAACAGGTTGCTGATTTTAGCGTCGGCAACTAACCCATACGTATTGTTGACCCTTTTAAGCAATAGGTTTCCATCCAGATTTCCTTTTATCAGGCTGGAGTCTTTTTCAACAATCCTTGAAATATCGTCGAGCTTAAAGTTTTTGATGGCAATGTTCAGGTCGTCATTGAACCGGTCGTTTACCGAGGCGATATTGATCTGACTTCCGGCATGACTCATGAAAAGATGATGAATCTTAAATCCCGGTTTCCCGAATTCAATAAAGTTATCGGATGCGATCTCCCAGGAGTTATTCATCAGGTAAAATTCCTTCGGGTCGAAGGTCAGCTTGTAGTTTCCATTCTCTTTGGTAATCTGAGACTTGATTAGCAACTTCTTATTTTTGCCATCGGTTGAAGAGATGTTCGCCTGTATTTTGTTGTCGGCCAGTTTCCCTTCCAACAGAAAATTGTCCAGATTAACCTGTGAGTTTGAAATTTCTCTGCTCGAAACCTGGTAATTCAGTGCCGACTGATCCGAACTTACATTGATCGCAAAGTCTTTTATTTCTGTACTTCCGTAAACGATTTTATTTACGGTGATATTCAATTTCAAATCGTTCTTCTCACTGTCGAAACTTCCGGATATGGTTCCCGGTTCGAATTCTTTTAATTGTGGCAAAAGAACTTCGGAAAGCATGGGATGGTTGTGTATTTGTATCTCGAAACTAAAATTGGAGGCATCGCTTTTCTTGACGGACTGATTTGAATCAGAAACCGGGAAATAGTTATTTATAAATTGATTTAGCATCGCAGGTAAGGCAGTCGGCGAGGCGGTTCCTGCATAATTAATAGTGATAATTGCGCTGTTGACATTGATCTCACTTTTATTGGGCTGATTCATCGAAGCAAATAAAAAGGAATCGAGTTGATATTTTTTCCCCTGACGAACAACTACAATCTTTGTGATTCCTGCCGTCCCATTCATCTGATCGAAGGTTCCGCCTTTTAAATCGGTTGCTGCAACAAAAGCTATCCGTATATCTTCTTTGGTTAGACGAAGCTTTTGAAGGTCAACTCCTATTACATTCAACTTGATTTTATAGCGTTCCTGATTGGGATTTAAGTTTACCAATCCTTCCAGATCGAATGCTGCGTTTTCATCATCCAATTTTATTTTACCCTCGAATTGCTTGCCCGAAATTGTTCCATCAAGCTTCAGATTGTGATAAGTGTATTGATTCAGCTCAAGTTCCGAGACATCAGCCTTTATTTTTGCATGGATCGTTTTCAGGTCCAATCCCTTTCCATTGGCTTCTGCGGTTAAGGATACCGGTCCATATAGAATGGTATCTTTTAAAAATCGACCAACATCCAAACTGCTCAGGGTTATTTTACTACTGAAATTTTCATTTGGATCAACCGATGCAATCAGACTGACATCACCAAAACTGCTGATTACACTTGCGGTAGATTCAAAAGACTTCAGCACACCTTTAAAAGCAATCAGCATATTGATGTTTTCAGGAAGTTCTATGCTTTCAGGAAGATATGAACCGGCCATCATGACCAAATCCTTTTTTCCTGAAATAATGCTCAGGTTGGGGAAATCGTAAAATGCAGTTTCGTATTCAGGCAACCCTTTGATGATGAAATCGGTTTTTAGGATCGTATTGGCCCCGGTTTTAATGTCCAGATTTTTACCGGTCAGATTATCCATTGGTCCATTCACCATTCCTGAGGCGGTGGTCACATTCAGGCTATTTTTAAAGAAAGGCTGCACAGCGAGTTCAGGTCTGAAATAGAGTACATCGGAGTTTCTAAAGCTCAGATTTCGCAGGTCTAAATTCAGGGTATTGAATTGCAGCGAATCCATCAAGGTGGTCAGCGACGGATATTGAATGTTGAAATCGGCATCCAGGGTAGAGTAGGGGGTACTTGCTTTCAGTTTATTGGTAGAAATGGAATATTCTTCCATTTTTAAATCGCCTTCAATATGGGTGATTTCAAAGTTATTTTGATCGGTTGCACTGAATTTTTTAACCGAAACTTTTGTCAGATCGGATGAATAAAAGAAATCTGTAGCCTCAAGATTTAATTGTCTGTATGTCAGATTATCCGGATCAAACAGGCCTTTCAGTTCAGGTTTATTGCCGATTTTATAAACAAATACGTTGTCCGTCATTTCAATGCGGTTGATTGAAACGTTCCAGTTATTTTCTGAAATAGAAATAACTGAATCTAAAGGTAATTCGGGAGCGAAGTCGTGATATTGAATTTGGCTTTTCCTGAGGTTGACCGATCCGGCATTTAAAAGTTCCGTTTGTAAATCGATGGAAACATCTTCAAGTTCCGATTCGTCGATAACCGAGATAACTGAAAGCATGCTTATTGAATCGGTGTAACTGACAGTGGAATTGGTGATCTGAATATTATTGGCACTTATTTTTGGTAAAACGCTTTCCGATCGACTTCCTGGAGTATTTCCGGATGCTTTTCTTATCACATTTGTGGTTAGGCCTTCCAGAGCTAATTCATCAATTCGATAAACGGATTTTTGCAGATCAATATCATCTACATTAAATTCTGAATTCAGTAGGGCTGCGGATATATCCATCCCTGCATATTCATCATTGTAACGAAACCGGATGTTTTTCAGGCTTACATTGTCTAAATTGAATGTCCATTTTGATTGTGCTGAAGAATCCGCAACGAGCTGATTGGTTGTATCGCTGAATGCGGTCAGCAGAAAATTGTAATTGAACAGCGGATCTGTTTTGGTACTGTGTAACCGGACTGTTGCATCTTCCAAATCAAGTGAATTGATATTGATCTTGCTGGATAATAAGCCGTAAAGCGCCATGTTTACTTTCGCCTTTCCAGCGAATAGCAAGGTGTCGTCGTTGAGGTCTTCCATATAAAGACCCTCGATGACAACCGATTTTGGGAATGAAATGCTTACATGACTGATCTCAACTTTGGTGTTGGTTTTATTGCTGACCAATGAAGTGGCATAACGAACGATCTTGTTTTGAACGGCAGGAATTTGAATAATCAGAAAGATCAGTATAAAAAGAAGCACACTGATGCTGACCATCCAGATGAAAGTCTTTAAAACCTTTCTAAAAACAGCAGCCACCTTCATTTTTCATGCGTTTATTATGAAGTCCCCTCCGAAAAGTGGTTTTCGTCATTGCGAGGCACGAAGCAATCTTAATGTGCATATTCTCTGTGATATGAGATTGCTTCGTGCCTCGCAATGACGTTCTTTTTGACTTTTCGGTAAGGGCATTAGTTAAACCTTTACCTTTTTAGATGACAATAACTTTCAATTGCAGATCAAATTATTTTGGTCTACTTATTAATTTAATCCCGCATTTTTCTTCATTCGCTCCAAGATATTGTAGGCTGCCGGCGAAATACTTTCCGGAACGGATCCTGTTTCGAGTGTTGTTTTAAGTATCTCCAGCAAATCGTTGTATCCTTCCATTTTTTGTTTTCGAAGGATATGATGGGCGCCATGTTGCAACAATATCGATTCCGATCCATGATCAACTAATTCACGCAACAATGCGGGCCAAGCGGCTTTTCTGAATTTCTCCAAAGTTTTTGCTGCCAGCCAGGCCACATCGCTCTCCGGGTCTTCCAAGGCTTTGACCAATGTAGGTATCGATTTCAGATCGCCAATTTCATTGAGCGCTTTGGCTGCTTCCCAACGGGCCTTGTATATTTTGGAATTTTCCAGCACAACCAATAAGGCCGGAACTGCTTGTTTTCCTAATACCACCAAGGACTTTCGGGCTTTTGTCCGGACTTTTTCGTTTTCGTTTTCCAGAAGAATTACTAATGACTGAGGACTTATTCCGAATTGTTTTTGTGCGTACATCGATTCTGCTTTTTAACTGTAATGTTCAGTAAATGTGTGACAAATGAAGCAAAATTGTATTACACAATTTCGGAAAGATGTTACATAATTCACACTTTTTCAGATGTATTGATTTTGAATAGTTAATATTCGTTAAAATCAAACTGACTCGCCTAATAAAAAATCATAACCCATTCCTTACCATTTGGCCAAAAATAAAAGACCAAAAGGTATGTTTTCTCGATATTTAGGCTCCTTGTTAACTTAATCAGATTTTTAGTATTCAAAAAGTATTTCAATCAAACAAGAGCTGGTGAATTCTGACTAAGGGTAACCCCAGACAGACGATTACGTAAATGTCATCGTAATTAAAAAAATCCAAAAGGTCAACTTAACAGTTGACCTTTGTTTTTACTGATGTTTTATAAACGATGTGGAGCCTAGAAACCACTAAAAAAACAGCCCGCCCGCCTGGGGTCATATGGCAGGGGCGAAACCGAAAAGCCAAACGAGTAGGGTAATTAAATTCAGATCAAATGAAAAAGCAAATCATTCAATTTAACCTCTCAGGAGTGACTGAGAAACAGTATGACCAGGTTTGGGATGAACTGCGCCGGGTAGGTCAATCTCATCCATCAGGACTTATCTACCATGTTGCCTCTTTTCAAGGCAGAAATTGTCAGGTAATGGATGTATGGGAATCATTGGAAGCATTCGAAAGGTTTGGAAAAATTCTTACCCCAATTATGCAGAAGCTTGGTATTCCGGATGCACAGCCAGCCATAAGAACTGTGTATAATGAATATTCAACTGTAGAAACACACGAAATGCACTGATTCGTATTGCGATAATAGATTGCTGCAATCTGCCTATTCCTTTATGTGGGTGGTATTTTTAAGTAGTAATCTTATCTAATAGCTGTAAGAATTGTAATACGAAAACCTAAAACCAGATTGTTGAAATTTTGAAAAGAGGGTCTTATACTTTCATGGAGATTTTAATTCCTTCTTTTCAAAATTTCATTTAGGATTGTTTCCGGCGTTGCAGTAAACCAGATTATCCGATACGTAATATTCAACAACATTTACCTCATTTGGAAAAGTGATCCATAGTTAATGAGGCTTCTATCATTCCCTTTAGAATGTTCAGATCAACATCCTCCAACTTATTGATGTAGAGGCAACCAACGCCGGTTTTGTGTTTGCCTAACTTTTTAAGGGCTTCAGCGTGCTGATGGTTTACATCTCCGCTAATGTACAAGGAAAGATTGGCTTTACGGGGAGAGAATCCGAGGCGCAACCAATCCACTTCTCGACTGGTATTAGGGCTTTTTATTTTTATCTGACCAAGACCTATGAGAGAACTGCCCCACATTTTTGGCTCTTCCCCAATGGCGTTTTTCATCATCGCTAAAAGTATCCAACTGTCTTTTCGCTGTTGTTCATCCTTAATGCTGTTGATAAAATCCTCAACGCTTGCGGAAGTCGGTTTTGTTTTATTTTCTGCCATGTGAGATTATTTATCAGGTTGATATTGTGTTTTGCAGATTATTTCGTCGCGATTTATTAGAAAAGGCAGAAAAAAATAGAATCAGAAACAGGAATAAATATGTTTTCATCGCTGCAGGTTCAGAATATGGTTGACTAATGTCTGGTTAATGAAACAACGAACCCCGTCTTGTATTTTGCTGTTATGGGGGGTTATTTTTCTTTGATTCTATTCTTTAAATCCATTTGTTCATGCAGAATTCTAGTGATTTCGATTTCATTCTCTACAATTCTGCGATAAAAGATGATATGTCTGCCTGCATTAAACCCCAATAAGTTGTGAGCAACTGCTGAATATTTTTTCCCTAAATCGGGATTACTCGCAAGTTCTTTACAATTCTCTAAAAGCATATGATAATATGTGTCTGCTTGATTTTCAGACCAATTATCAAAGGTATAATTCCAAATCCGGGTTAAATCTTCAACCGCTTTATTTGTAAATTTATACCTTGCCATTCAAGTTCTTTTTAGCTTTTAATTCTTCTAAGTATGACTCGGAATTAAAATCATAAGCAATTCCACTTTCTATCCCTTCTTGAATAGCTGCTCGTAGAGCAGCAATCTTATTTTCCTCTTCTTCCAAAAGTCTTAATCCTGCTCTAACGACTTCACTTGCATTTTTATATCGTCCTGCCGAAATTCTACTTTGGATAAAATTGTCGAAATAGTCTCCTATTGATACTGAAGTGTTTCTATTCATAATTTATCATTTTTCCTCAAAGTTACCAAAAATTGGTACAATTGTCGATATATGCACCATTTTTTATAATCCCCCATAACAATGGCATAACCAGAGGAACGGGGTTCATCAGAACCTATCCTCGTATAGCCGAAGCCTGTTGCGGAGTGTGGTAATTTCTTCCTGCATGCTGTTTACGCGGTTTAACAGATGTTTGATGGCATCAATTCCTTCGAGGTTAATATTTAATTCGTAATAGAATCGGAGATATCTTTCCAGTTGCTGAAGTTGTTCTGAATCAAAGAACCCAGCCTCCTCAATGGTCGTAATTTTAATTAATCCTGCTTCATGCAGAGAACTAATAAACGAAATTTCAATGTCGTTACTTGTACAGAAGACATCTAGTGGAATTAAGTGATCTGTTTTCATGGTTTAAGTTTTTGCCAATTGTGTAAATAACTCTTTTTGTTTGTCCGATAAATTGGTTGGAATCTTGATGGAATAAGTTAACAGCAAGTCTCCAAACTGTCCTTCATTTTTATATACCGGAAAGCCCTTGCCTTTCAGCTTTACCTTGCTTCCGTTCTGTGTTTCAGGCTTTACCTTTAATTTTACCTTGCCGCTTAAAGTTTCCAGGATAAATTCGCCTCCCAGAACAGCAGTGTACAAATCCAGATCGATAGTGGCGTACAGGTTGTCGCCCAGTCGTTTAAAGATGGAATGATTAGCAATGGAAAAGGTGATGTACAAATCGCCATTTGGTCCTCCATTAACTCCGTGTCCTCCATGGCCTGAAATTTTAATGATTTGTCCATTTTCAATTCCGGCAGGAACAGTGATCCTGATTTTTTTACCATTTACTGAAATGGTTTGATGGTGCGTTGTGTAAGCATCAACCAGTTCGAGGTGTAACTCCGAAGTATAATCTTCGCCCCTGTATTTCATTGGTCGGCCTCTGCCACTTCCACCTGATCCGCCAAACATCGATTCAAAAAATTCAGAAAAATCACCTCTATATTGAGCTCCTGAATTTCTTGTTCCACGCGAACCGGACCCCGAGTCCTCGGGGTGCCGATACTGTTTTTGTTTTTCAAATTCCTCGGCATGTTGCCAGTCATTTCCGTATTCGTCGTATTTCTTCCGTTTTTCAGGGTCGCTTAATACCTCATTGGCCTCATTGACCAATTGAAAATTCTTTTTCGCATCCTTATCGTTCGGATTCAAATCGGGATGGTGCTTTCGGGCCAGTTTCCGGTAGGCATTTTTAATGTCTTTGGGAGTTGCTGATTTGTCTATCCCCAGAATTTTATAGTAGTCAACAAAAACCATAATCTAAGTAAAAGAAACATTTCATTGTCGTAATTTATTTTCACTCACCCCGAAACCCGATTTATCGGGTTTCGCCCTCTCTTCGCGAAGAGTAGGGGAAGGATCAGCCAGCTGGCTGATGATGGGGTGAGTCAGGATTTCAAACCAAATTATATGACATTATTTTATTTTCAGCACTCAACTTATTTCTCTGCGAATTTGATGAGTTCTGAATTAAACTTTTTGGTTTCCTCCAGAAACAAACTATGTCCGCTCTTTTCAAAAGCAACAAGTTTTGAATCGGAGATTCCGGTTTTCGTCTGTTCAGCCAGATCGAACGAACAGATTTTGTCATTTTTGCCATGCAAAATCAAGGTTGGAATTTTTATTTTCTCCAGATCAGGTCTTAGGTCAGTATCACGCAATGCTACCAGGCATTCAGCCATTGCATGCGGAGATGCACTTAATCCAATTCCATTCAACCAGTTGCCAATTCCTTCATTTAAGGACGTTTCTGTAGCTGAAAATATCTTGGCAAAATCAGATAAAAGCTTTGGCCGGTCTTTATCGTTTAATTTAATCAGGTCGTCAACCGCATTTTGTGGCAGATTGTAAGGAAAATCTTCGCGCTGTGTCCATATTGGGACTGCCGCTCCGGCCAAAACCAATTTAGATACCTGTGTTTCGTTGTACGCAGCAACAAATCGGACGGCAATTGCGCCACCCATTGAAAAGCCTGCCAACACGGCATCCTTAATGTCCAGTTTATCCAGTACCCGTTTAATATCCAGTGCGTGTACATCGTAATTGTATGCCCCGTAAGGTTTATCCGATTTGCCGAAACCTCTTAACGTGATGCCAATTACGCGGAAATTTTTATTGACCAGGTCGTTGTACTGGTACTCATACATTTCGTCGCTTAATGGCCATCCGTGTATTAACACGATAGGCTTTCCTTCTCCCGCATCTGTTATGTGGAGGTGAACATTGGTTTCTACTTTAATGTATTCGGCCCTGGACTTGCCAGCATGTGTTTTTTCTTTAATTGTTTCCATTTTTTTACGTATTTGTTTTTATTCTGAGATGTTAAGAAATTTGCAAACCTCTTTGTATGACATACTTCTCAGCTCGGTTTCATTTGTGCTTTTTAATGATGCTGATTTTAATGTTTCTATGTTGCCGGGTATTGCAATAAATCTGAATTTATTGCCTGTAGTAAGCGGTCTTAAAGTCATGTCGGACGTAAACTCGATACTTCCATATTGGTGAATTAAAAAACTCCAGTTTGCCTCAAGGGCATAAGCAGGCAATGGTCGCACTGATGTTGCATCGTACAAATCGCCAGCCAGCCAAACGTAGGCCAGAATGATTCCATTTTCCACAATATCCTCAGTTAAGTCTGGAGCATTAACATCGAAATACCAATCGCCTGAATTACCTGACCAGGCCGATGGAGTAATCCATTGGGAATAATAAACTGTAGCATCCAGTCCGTCAAGTCCTGCAGGTCCCTGTTCTCCTTCATTTTTACATCCTGTAAAGACGAGGATTGAAAGTGCTGCTAACAAATAAATAGTTGTTTTCATGAGTCTGTTTTGTTACTAAATTTTATTTCTGAAATTTTTTCAGGCAAAATTCATCACCTATTCTTCGATTATGGGATATTCCATTTTGTATTTGTTCAATATCGAATGCAATGTTTCATAGTATTCTTTCAGCAGATTCAGTGTTACTTCCGGATCCTTTTCTGATGGAATGGTTATCGGCATTTCGTCTAAATATTTCGACAATTCCGGATAATTATCTTTAATGGTCATGGTAATTTTCAGGATTTTGGAATTCAAATCCAGTAGCAATTTTTCGTCTTTGGTGATTTTTCTCGAATTTAATACCTCGGTAACCAGTCGGTCTCTTCTCGTATGTTGGTCCGATTGCTGATAGACCGAAGAGACAAACTTTAAAAGTTGGTCGTTAAATTCGAAGCTATTCTCTATGTTGCTTAAATGGCCAGCATGTTCAATGATATTAAGTATTGAACCTTTGATGTTTTTCTGCATCAGCAGCGCTGCCTCAGGAGGAGTGATTTTATCTTCTTTCCCAACAACAATAAGTACGGGCACCATTATTCCGGCAAGTTTAGTGCAGGTTTCTTTACGTCTTGATAATGCAAACAAAGTTCTTGAAAGTGATTGTACCGAAGTTTCCATGATCATCTTCTTTACCACTGCAATTTTTTCTCTGCTCGTTACAAACGATTCAGGAGAAAATAGATTCTTTATATTCTCGTTGGCATATGGTGCAACTCCTTTTTCCTGAATGCTTTCAATGGTGCTCATCCGTTTTTTTATCCCCTCTGGTGTATCGGCCATACAGGTGGTGTCACATAGTATGAGAGCGTTAAATCGCTTTGGAAAATTTTCAACTGCATATAGGGCAATGTATCCACCCATAGACAAGCCACATAGCATAGCTTTTTCAATCTTCAGGACATCCATCAGGCCGAGCAGGTCGTCTGCGAAAAGTTCAATCGAAAAATCGACAGGACCGGAACCGGAATTTCCAAATCCGCGAATATCGTATGCAATTACACGATAGTTCTCTATTAGCATTTCTACCTGCTTGTTCCACATCGACTTATTAAATGGAAAACCGTGAATCAGAATGATTACTGGCGCTTCGTCAGGCCCTTCATCGGTGTAACTGACCGAGAGGTTATTAACTGACGTTTCGATATCGGTTCCGATGTATCGCATGGTGCTGTTTTTTTAAGTTCAAATTTTAATTAAGTCCGAAGTCTGTTGTAAAATTCTCACTTCGAATGATTTGATCTGCCGATTTTCATCTCCTGACTCCTGACTTCTGTCTCCTGACTCCACTTACATTTCTTCTACCGTAACTGCTTTTTTATTGATTCCAAGATTCGACAATTGTTCCTTAATCGCTTCCATCATTTCCGGAGGCCCACAAACATAAAATTGCTTATCAAAGTCAGTGATATTGGCCTTCAGGAAATCTTCTGTTATTTGCCCATGTGCATATTCTTCTGTTTTTTCATCGGATAAAATGTTGATGAAATTTCCGCATAAAAATTTTTTGAATTCCAAGGCAAGAATGATGTCATCAGTGGTTTTATTGGCAAAAATGAGTTTGTTATTCCCTATTTCATTTTTCGATTGAAGATACCTGAAGATGCAAATAAACGGTGTGACACCTGCCCCTCCTGCAATAAATACGCCTTCTCCTTTGTAGGTAATCGCGCCAAAAACATCGTGAAGTATCAATTCATCATCTTTCTTCAATTGAAGCAATTCGTTGGTGACACTCTTGTGCGATGGATAGGTTTTGATCGTAAATTCAAGATTATCATTTTCGGGCAGAGATGTGAAGGTGAATGGCCGCTTTTCATCTTTCCAACCGTTTTTGTTTATTGCAATTTCAGTGGCCTGACCAGGATTAAACGAATACTTTTGTGGCTTTTCGGTTACAATTTGCAATACATCATGCGTGATGTGCTTGATTGATTTTATTTTAACCAGATGCTGTTTCATCGTTATCTGTTTTTTAAGTTATCTGCTGCTATTTCAAATCAGCAACGCTTTATTTTCTTCTTTAATTCTTATGGATAACATAACCGCATTAAGCAGAGTAAATGTGATTGTTGTATAGTATAGATTGAATATCAGAGGAATAACAATAATTTCAGCAATTACAATCATGTAATTTGGGTGCTTAAAATACTGATATGGGCCTTTTTTTATTAATGGAATATTCGGAATGCGATAAATCCGGGTATTCCAGAATTTCTCCAATGATAAAATAACCCAGGTTTTAAAGGCAAGGAGTACAAAGTAAAAGATGATAAAAAATAAGCTGTAATCCGGATCTGGTTGCCTGGAATATTCGAAAACCATGGAGATGACAAATAAAATATGAAGCGCAACAATGAACGGATAATGCCTTTGTCCATATTCAACCGCCCCATTTTGTAACAACCATTTCTCATTACTTTTTGAGAGTATTAATTCTCCTATTCGGAGAAGAATGATAAATGATATGAAAAGAATGAATACCATCTTATTTTTTATTCATTTGAAGCAAAACCATCTCACTCGAAAAGCCCGGACCCATTGATAACATTAAGCCGTAGCCATTTTCAAAACCATGGGAAAAGAATCTCTCCAACACATACAAAACCGTTGTACTCGACATATTTCCATTATCATTCATCACTTCCCTGGTGTTTTTCAGAAAATCGCCTTCCACCTGTAATGCTTCTTCATAAGCTGTCAGCACTTTTTTCCCGCCAGGGTGAAAGATGAAATTCTTAATGTCTGAAATTTTCAAATGATGCTTTTCTAAAAATGAAGAAACATCAGCTTGAATATTTTGGCCGATAATGGTTGGAATGTCGGATGAAAACAGAACCTTAAACCCGCTATCCAGAAATTCCCACCCCATCACATCCAGCGTATCGTAATACAATTTGCTTTGAGTGGCCAGAAAAGTTATGGCGTTTTTCGTCTTATTGGCATGGTTATCGCCGGTAATGATGCAGGCTGCAACGCCATCGGCAAATAAGCTTGAGCCAATAAAATTACTTTTACTGAAATCATTTCGTAAAAATGTAAGCGAACACAATTCAACGGCAACAAATAATACCACTGCATTCGGATTGGCTATTGCCAGAATGTTCGCTTTCGAAAACCCCGCAACACCGCCAGCACAACCCAGTCCAAAAACAGCCATACGGTTAATGTCCTGGTTTAGTCTCATTTTGTTAATGATCAGCGCATCTAAACTTGGAGTTGAAAGCCCTGTAGTTGAAATGAAAATCAGATCGGTAATTTCATCCTTAGTAATCTGCGCTGAAACAATGCATTCTTCAATCGCCTGGATTGAATATTCAAGAGAAATACGAATATATTCGGCATTTTGATCTTCAAATGAATGCAGCGTTGTATAGTAACCAAGAGGTTTACACAAATTTCGAGTCTTGATTTCCGTATTGTCAAAGGCACTCATCATTCGTTCAACTTGTGGATAAGAAGGTGCAAATAAATTTCTTGCACCTTCTTTCACCATTTGCTGTTCAACTATATAAGGGAAATCAATTTTCGATATTGCTGCGATTGAAGGCATTGTTTTAAAATTTTAGAAGTGTTAGAATTGCTTTTAACGAATGCCTTCAATCATTTTCAAAGACAAAACCTCTCCATATTAATAGGATTATGTGGCGGATTGCTAGTTTACCTGACTTTCAATCTGGCTGACCAGATAGTTCTCAATTCCCATTTGCTGGATTTGTGAACGTTGTATTTCTGCCCAATCAACATGGCCTTCTTCCATTTTAAGTATTTTAGTCAGCAAATCGACAGTACCCTGATCGCCAGCCTCACGTGCAAGTTTAATGGCGCTGTTATAAGCGAGCACCGCGTCGAGTTCATCGCCATTGTCGTTGTTTATCATTTCTGAAACAGTTTTTCCAATCTTCATCTCATTGAGTTTCGATACTGTTGGTATACCTTCGAAGAAGAGGATTCGCTCGATTAACCATTCTGCATGGTGCATTTCGTCCATAGCCTGTTTCCTAATTGCCATATGGAGTTTTCCATAGCCCCAGTTTTCGCACATTTCAGAATGTACCATATATTGGTTTATAGCAGTAAGTTCATCTGCAAGAAGCGAGTTCAGGACATTGACTAATTCTTTGTTCCCTTTCATCTTTATGAGTTTTATGAATGAATAATGAAAGGACTAAGTTGAGAACCTTTAGTCGCAAATGGGTTACAGAATTTTCAGGAAAATTTACATCATTCACACATTTGGGAATCCCAGAGGTTTCCATGTAAAGTTTATCCCCTGATAATTTTTCTTATAACCATAGAAAAACCCACAAGTATCTGAAGAAAACTTGTGGGTGATTGGATTATTTCAAATCAAACAAAAGTCTAATTTGAGCCAATATTTCCCTGAGAAATAATATTACTGAGATTTACAGCAGTTTGATAAACATTTACATATCCATCGTATACCAACCAATTGGTATATGAAACATCCACTCCACTATCCAATTTTTGGATGTTGGTATAACCTTTACCGGTTGTTCCATTAACATTATTCAGCGCTTTTACAACAGTTCCGCCGCCAACAGTGGCCACCGAACCCAGGTTAATGGTTGACGGATAAACTTCTCCGGCAATTGTGCCGGTAAGCGAAACAGTTACCAGGGTATTCCCATTTTCCCGTTCTTCGAATAAAGTAGTTCCCGACACCCCAAATACGCCAATTGTTTTAAGGGTATAAATTTTATTTGTGGCAGTTATTACATTACCACCAATGTCGCCTATTGCAAGAATTATTTCCGGCTCGGTGCTGCTTTTAAGAACTTTAACACTACCGTCATAGTCAATTAGCTGACTGTAAGTCATGTTGCTTACCAATGTTGAGCTTTTCCCGGTTGCATCTACGGGAGTAAGGGCAACAACAACTGCCCCATTTTCAACTGCCGAATTCATGTATAGGTTTGCCGGATGGATTCCAGAAGGAGCATTCGCTAACACGATATCAATTGTTGCCGTTGTACTACTGGTTTCGGTAAATGAAACAGTACCGGTAACTCCTAAAACGTCTTTCACCTTAAGGTCATAGCTCGTCTTTGCGGCAGGCGAATCATCTTTATCACAACCAACGGCTATCAGCAAAATTGCTGCGGTCACAATGGTTAATAGACTGATTAATTTTCTTGTTTTAAACATTTTCTGATAGTTAAATTTTCCGCAACTGGCGAAACAGGCGTGAATGTATTTTCACGAAACAAAGTAGAGGGCTATTACCAGAGCAAGTGTTATATAATTATTGATTAGACTTACATGATTCACACAGTTTGCAAGGAACAATCCAATGTTGATGATCTGATTTTTTGAGACTGTTAAAATTGAGTTTTTCAAGCTTTTTCCATGGTCGAGGTATATTCGCCACAGCGTGCCGCAAAGTTGCATTTGGCTCGGTGATACAGCGCCTGCTGTGCTTTCAGCACATTCGTTTCCTTGCCTTGCCATATCTCCAGTGCAGGTTGCTGAAGGGCCCGGCCATATGAAAATGAGATTTCCCAAGGGATTTCCGACTTAAACCTGACATTCATGGCATTTAAGCGGGCAGAAGCCAGTTCTGCAGTTTGTCCGCCCGACAAAAACGTAATTCCAGGTACAGCAGCCGGAACAACCCGCAAAAAACATTTCACGGTTTCATCCGCAATCGCATCATCCGTTTCTTGTTTCGGACAGGTTAATCCCGGAAGTACCATATTGGGTTTTAATATCATCCCTTCCAACAATACTCCTTGTATGAAAAGCTGATTAAAAACCGTGTGCAGGACTTCTTCAGTTACGTCAAAGCATCGCTCCATGGTGTGACTGCCATCCATTAGCACTTCCGGTTCAACGATCGGGACTAATCCGGCTTCCTGGCACAATGCGGCATATCGGGCCAAGGTTAATGCATTGGCTTCGATGCAGGCCTGTGAAGGAATATTATTGCCAATTACAATGACTGCCCGCCATTTGGCAAAACGCGCTCCCATCTGGTAATATTCAATCAATCGGTCGCGTAATCCGTCGAGTCCTTCAGCTATTTTCTCTCCGGGATGAGCGGCCATGTCCTTTGCACCAGTATCAACTTTGATTCCGGGTATGATTCCGGAATCAATGAGAACCTTAATCATAGGAATGCCATCTTTGGTTTTCTGTCTGATGGTTTCGTCAAACAGTATTGCTCCACTGATAAACTCTCCGAGACCGGGGGTTGTAACAATCATTTCGCGATAAGCCCGACGGGCTTCTACGGTCTGAGGAATTCCTAATTTGGCAAAACGTTTGTTGCAGGTAGGAAAACTCTCGTCCATCGCCAGTATCCCTTTGTGGTTGGCGACCATGGACTTTGCAATACTTATCAGATCTTTTGATTTCATCGTTGAAGCTGATTTAATGATATTCAGTATTTTAAAGAAATGATTGTCCGTTTATTTGCCTTTTGAGTCTTTTGTAGCAGTCAATGGTTGTCATTCATAGTCATTCTGTTGTTTTATCGCACTTCAAAGCTAATTAATGACTATCAAATGACCATCAAATGACTTATTAATGACGCCAGGCAAATTTGCGGATATCCTTTAAAAGAATTAGTTTCTACTTTTGGTTGGGATGATGAATAGTGGTATTTGAGTGTTTTTGAGGACATCTTCTGCGACACTTCCCAAGACTATATTCTCTAACCATTTTCGACTGTGCGAGCCAACTACTATCATATCTGCTTTCAAATCCTTTGCAGTACTTAAAATTGCTTCGGCAGTTTCTCCATCTTTTACTGTAGTATTAATGGTTTCGTCACCAAGATGAAGTTTTAATTTATCGAGAAAATGCTGGGCAGCTTTTTGTAATCCATGAATACTGTCTAATTGAAAGGCACCCAAACCCATATAATCGTTAAATCCCATGATTGGTGAATATTCTGTAGAGGAATAATAAACCGGTTCTTCTATAACATGCAAGAGGATGATTTCAGCTCCCATAGCTTTCGCAAATAAATATCCTTCTTCAGCAACTTTTAGTGAACTTGGATCATAATCCAACGCAATCAATACTTTTTTCATTTTGTTGTGTATTTTTAATGTTGTTGAGTTTTATTTCAATAGTATTCTTGTCCTGAAATTATTGGACTAAAACGATATCTATCAGAAAACAGTCATTAGAAAGATCGTTTTTAACAACTTTCCCAATGACTAATGACCCTTTCCGTTTCAATTTTATTCTCCCTGGCCTTCTTCCAGATCGTCATGATCATCACCTCCCAAACTGTAATAGTTGTTCTCTTCATCTTCACTGCCAATAATTTCCATGTCATCATCCAATTCCGATCCCGGAACATCTAAATCATTGACCGGATATTCAGCATTCAAATCAATCTCAGAACTTCTTTCCACTTTGTATTTTTCAGTCGATTCTTTTCTGCTGTAGATGTCTTCAGGATTTATATCTTTCTCTTCCAGATAGTTATTGTAAATATCTTCATTTTCCGGATAAAGAGGGTATCCAGGCAGATTATTTCCATCTTTGATTGACTCCCGACCCGCTGGGTTAGGTTTGTCGCTTTTTTCTTTTGTCATAATGAATGAATTTAGAGTACACTAATTTAAACGGGTTTGCGCCATAAAGTGTTATAAAACTTTTGTAAAGAGTTACAACATTCACACATTATGTCTTCTTTTTAAAAGATTCTGAGTTTCAAATTCAATTCTATACCGATCAATTCACTCTTTCAAAATCGATGAAACCCTCTTCTATATCGCATTCAATCAAGCGTACTTTTAGTTTATTCCCCACTTTCAGCCCATTAAATCCGTTCACCAGTTTCCCTTCAGCGTGCGGATGAAAAAGCCGTACCCAAGTTCCTTTGGGCGAGGCGCCGGTAACGATGGCATCGAATACTTCGCCAGTCCTGGGTTTCATGAGCATAGCCATGGCAGACTTTTCGACCTGTCGCTCCACTTTCCTTACATCATCTTCCTTCATGGTGCAGTGGTGCGCAATTTCTTCCAGTTCTTCAACCGAATAAGGAACAGGGTGACTAGCTATGGCAGACTTTTCGACCTGTCGCTCCACTTTCCTTACATCATCTTCCTTCATGGTGCAGTGGTGCGCAATTTCTTCCAGTTCTTCAACCGAATAAGGAACAGGGTGACTAGCTATGGCCGATTTGAGTAGACGTTGGGTAACCAAATCGGGGTAACGCCGGTTTGGAGCGGTGGAATGAGTATAATCTTTTACCGCCAGCCCAAAATGACCTTCAGAGACAGAACCGGGTATTTCCACCACATATTCACCCGACCCTAAAAGTTTAAGCACACTAATCGACATTTCTACAAAGTGCTGTGCATCGTTTTGTTTGATAAATTTCAAGTATGCCGAAAGTGATTTGGAGTCAGCCTTTTCGGGCAATGAAAACCCATGTTCTGAAGCCAGTTCAACGATCCGGTCCCATCGTTTGGGAGTGCGGACAACTCTCCGCAGCGAAGGAAAATTTTTGTCTTCCAAATAGCGGGCTGTGGCTCCATTGGCAGCAATCATAAAATCTTCAATCAAACTTTTGGCCCTGTTTTTTAGTTCTGCCTTCATTTCGCTTAATGCATCACCGTCAAAGACAGGCCTGGCTTCAATGGTTTCAAATTCCAAAGCGCCATGTTCGTAGCGCAAGTCTTTCATCTTTTGCGCTATTCTGTCCTGTAACTGTATGTTTTCAGCCAGTCCTTCAACCTTCCTGACTTCTACAGGAATTGAACCATTTCCTTCGAGCCAGTCGCCCAAACTCTCATACTGAAGTTTTGCATAATTGAAAACGGTGGCACAATAAACATCCGATTGTTGCACGGCTCCATCCTCACCTATAATCATTTCAACCACCACAGCGCAGCGGTCTTCACCCAGTCGCATGGATGTAAAATCGGTTGATAATTTCTCCGGAAGCATTGGAAATAGCTGAGCTACCGTGTAAATCGAGGCTGTGTTTTGCCTGGCATGATTGTCAATGTTGGATTGTGGCGCAACCAGGGCATCCACATCAGCAATAGCAACCAGCAACCTGACCTTATTGTCGGGCAATTGTTCGGCATACGATAGCTGGTCGAGATCAAGAGAATCTTCATTATCTACCGAACACCAACGAAGGCCACTTAAATCTTTGGCCATTTCAGATTTATATTTGGCCGGAAAGTTAATTTCCTTTAACTCGGCAAGCAATGCAGTTGGAAAATCCGGTTCTAGTCCTCTTGATATCATTGCTTTTCGTGCAATTTGTTGTAATGTTATCCGGTTTGCATTTTTATCCATAGTAATTTTTTTTTGTCATGTTCGGAACAATCAATGTCAACTCAGTGGCTAAATAAGTGTTTCATGTTTCATTTACTTTCCATATCATGCACATCAATGAATTGACACAGCTAATTTTTAGCAGTCTCTTCATGCGATTCCTGGAATTTTGAGATGCTAAGTTGTAAATCGAATGTCGAAATCTATTACATAACTTTTGAAAAGAGTTACAACATTCACACATTTGTATTCTTGCGTGCGCGAATAAATATTTTCAATATCTCATTAAACAGCAGTGGTACTAAACCCAGTGTTATGGCAATAATCCAGCCTTCGAGATCGAGCATTTGCAAATGAAAGGCGCGCTGCATAACCGGAATCTCAATCACAACTAATTGAAGCAGAATACCCAGTAAAATGGCGCCACTCAGGTATTTGTTTGAAAAAATGCCAATCTTGAAAATTGATTTTGAACTGTCCCTGACTGCCAGTGAATAGAATAACTGACACATAACCAATACCATAAAAGCCATGGTTCGGGCATATTCAACCGTATTTGCCGGAACTGAATGATCAAAAGGACTGTATCCGTGTTCGTAGTATCCGAACCAGAAAGCCAGAATGGTTAATGTTCCGATTAAGACACCGCCAAGGATTACATGAAGGCCTGCACCGCCGGAGAAAAAACTTTCTTTGGTATCTCGGGGTTTTTCTTTCATCACATCCGGATTTCCGGGATCCATACCCAATGCCACAGCCGGAAATGAATCGGTGATCAGGTTTATCCACAGCAATTGCGTGGCAATTAACGGAGCTTCCCAGCCTATCAGAAGTGTAATAAACATGGCAAAAACTTCTCCAAGGTTGCAGGTAATCAGAAAGATGACCGATTTTTTGATATTGTTGTAAATGTTCCGGCCTTGTTCGATGGCCGAAACTATGGTGGCAAAGTTATCGTCGGCCAATATCATATCAGCTGCTCCTTTGGCGACATCGGTACCCGTTATTCCCATAGCAACTCCAATGTCAGCCACATTCAGCGAAGGCGCATCGTTTACCCCATCGCCGGTCATGGATACAATATTTCCATGTGATTGGAGTGCATGTACAATTTTCACTTTATGTTCGGGCGACACCCGTGCAAAAACCCGGTAACTCCTTATTTTGCTGGTCAGCTCTTGATCTGAAAAATCGTCTATTTCGATGCCGGTAATGACCTGATCCATACTTTCTGCTATTCCGAGTTCCTTCGCAATAGCAAATGCGGTATTCTTGTGATCGCCGGTAATCATGATGGTTGTAATTCCTGCAAGTCTGGCGGTTTCAATAGCAGCTTTCACCTCTATTCGCGGAGGATCGATCATTCCGACCAATCCGGCAAAAATGAGGTCTTTCTCCATTTCCGAAGCATTGATGACTGAACTTACCGGTTTATAAGCCACTCCAAGCGTACGGAGTGCATTGCTCGACATGACTTCTGTTGCATTGTGGTAACTCAATTTGTGCGCATCGGTTATCGGAATTACTTTTCCTTTTTCTAATACATGTGTAGAAATCTGGATGAGGTTTCCGATTGCACCTTTGGTATAAACGGTAAACTGTCCGTTTTCTTCGTTCAGAGTCGACATGAGTTTGCGATCAGAATCAAAAGAAAATTCGTCGATTCGCTTGTTTTCAGCATTCAGTGTATCCCGGTTCAAGCCCAGATGATCGCCAAATACCAACAGGGCTATTTCAGTCGGATCGCCGGTTCCGTGGCTATTCTTAAATGTTGCATCGGAGCAAAGAATCATGGCTTTGGCAAGTAATCTGGCATCGTCTGTCGCTGCATTAACCTGACCCGGTTCAAGGTCTTTTTCGCCTTCCAGATTGAAATACCGGGTAACTGTCATCTTGTTTTGGGTTAAGGTCCCGGTTTTGTCGGAACAGATGATATTGACCGAACCGAGCGTTTCAACAGCAGGTAATTTTTTGATGATCGCATTTTTCTTCGACATGCTGGTTACACCGATCGAAAGTACTACCGCGACAATGGCTGCCAATCCTTCAGGAATAGCAGCTACAGCCAGTGAAACCGACATCAGGAACATTTCTGCCATATTTCGGCCCTGAACGATGGCAATTAGGAAGATAAAGACACAGATTCCAATCGCAAACAAACCCAGTGTTTTCCCCAATTTGTCCAGCCGGATTTCGAGGGGAGTTTTTGACTTTACTTCCGTATTAATCAGGTTGGCAATTTGACCGATTTCGGTATTCATTCCGGTTCCTACCACCACTCCAACGCCTCTTCCGCTAGTCACGTGCGTTGACATGAAAGCCATGTTTGATCGGTCGCCCAAAGGGGTTTTTGAATCAGGATAGATTTGTGAAGCGTCTTTATCAGAAGGAACGGATTCGCCGGTCAACGCTGATTCTTCCACTTGAAGATTGGCCGATTCAATGATACGAATATCGGCAGCAATAAAGCGTCCGGCATCGAGTAAAAGAATATCACCAGTCACAAGGTGATCAGAATGAATCTCTTTTACTTCTCCATTTCTGCGAACCAGAGCTTTGGGATGCGACATTTTCTGGAGAGCCTCAATGGCTTTGCCTGCTTTAACCTCCTGAATAACACCGAGCACAGCATTAACGATGATTACAACAACGATGATTGTGGCATCAACGTATTCACCCAAAAACAGGGTGATCAATACGGCTACCAGTAAAATATAGATCAGCCAGTCCTGAAGCTGTTCCGTAAACATCCTGAAAATGCCCTTCTTCTTTTTTGCAAGAAGTTTATTTGGACCGTATTTTTCCAGGCGGATTTTTACTTCTTCATCGGAAAGACCCTGCAATGGATCAACACCAAGTTCTATAAGGACTTCTTCGTTTGATTTGGTAAACCACATTCTTTTCTAGTTTATATTAACCTGAGTTTGATGTAGATTAAATAGATTAACAATTGAAATACATCAACTAAATAAGGTTACAGGAACTTGTGCATAGATTTTCTACTAGGGTTTGATTCAAAAAATAAGGTTTAAAAACCTTATCATGAACTTTTACCTGAGTAGAGATTCAATAATCCAATAGAACAACCTTATAACCTTATTTGTAAAGTATTATCATGGTTCTTAAGTTGATCTCAGGTTATTAGGAAGACCGAAGACGGGAGTCCAGTGAACTTCCATCTCCGGTCTTCCGACTCCGGTCTTCCATCTTTTAATACCGCACTTTCAGCGCTATGTTTCCGAGCGATTTAAATTCCTCCTGATTGGTAAATATGGCCCGGCCTTTTTTCGAAATCACTTCCCAGGCCATTTCGCTGGTAATATCGTCAATTACTTCTGGTTGGGTAACATCGGTTACCAAATCGAATGAATTCTCTCCGGTCATTTTCACTGCCTGATGATAGTCATCATGAATAATTAATAACTCACCTCTGCCTGCTTTTATGGCATAGAGAATATGTGATAAATCGGTCATCATCTTTCCATGACCTGCAGCTTCTTTCATTTCCTGAATTGCTTTGGCCCGGCCTTTTTCCTGAATTGCATTTACTATTTTAAAGGCATGTGCAGCGATAGGCTGATTTTCGGAATCGTTTAAATTGATGCTTACATTTCCGTAATAAATGGAAGGTTTGTCGGCAACCTGCATCAGTTTGCTCCAGTTATTATCGCTGCAAATTACGACAACATTCATCTCGGTTTTATTGTGAACTTTCACTACGGCTTTATCTATCTGATTGAAAAATTCACGAATGCGGTTGTCAAGCTGTTTGCTATCTTTTGATTTATCCTGATCGGTCAAAAAAATTAAGTTTTTATCGTATGAGAAATCTTCACTATTAATTTCTCCTAAAGTAATGTCATTAACGGCATGTAACAACCGAACTTCAGATTGCGAAAGTATAAGGATAAGATAATCTTCAATGCGGTTAAAAACCTTGATTAAGGGTTTGATCACAAAATTCTCAGCTACCGAAACGGTGTTTTTTAACGTTGGCCATGATGATTTTACGATTTCTGATGTGGTCCCGGAGAGAAAAATGTGCAAACTATCCAGATTATTACTCAGGTCAATTACCTCATCCAGACAATCAATTTTTTCAAGCAAATTGGTAACCTCATGTTGGCCAAACTCATTAACGACATGATCATGTGCTTCTTTCATGAGATTTTTAAGTTCGATGGTATCTTTTTGATTATCAGGATATGTTCTATTAGTGTTCATTGAAATTGTAACACAAGGAAAGCTTCTTTCTGTGGCAAGTTTCTCTAATTTATCTTTTTGCATCTTTCTGATTATTGGAATTGCCGCATCTGGCGGTACAGAGTTGTACGAATTACACAGCGATAAAGGTAAGCAGGCTGCTTTCATTGAATCTTACACAACTTTATCAAAGAATTATAACATTCACACATTTTAGTATTTGAACAGACAAGTGTGAATGATGTAATTCTCCTGCGGAATTATGTAATGGTTTTGAAACCGGGTTGTTGCATCTTTGAATTTGAGATGAATTTATCAGCCTCACTTGATTATTCGAATCATGAAGCAGAAATTATTTTTGAAGATTTTGTTCGGAATAGGTGCATTGACGCTATTCCTGATGTTGCTGACTAAAGTATTAGTTGAACCCTGGATCGGTAGAAAGATACAAACTTCAATCAATGATAGTAATAAAAATTTGAACGTTGAAATAAGCAAGGTTCATTTCTCGATTTGGAGATCAGCACTGGAACTGAAAAACATTACAATTAGCCCAAAACCAGAGCAGGAAGGTATCGGAGATTTAAGGGGAGAAATAGCATCGATCAAATTTGAAGGAATTAGTCTTGCAAAGGCCATCTTTAAAAAAGACATCGAAATTAGTGAGGTAACCATTTTTAATAGTACCATCAAAGGCCGAATCCCATTTCCGGAGAAGCCAGGGCCGGCTAAAGTTTCGAAGTTTAATATCAAGATTGACAGCATCTTTTTTGACAAAACAAATCTTGACATTAAAAACACCACAACAGCACAATCATTTTCTGTAAAAGATGGTGTTTTGAAAGTTTACCATCTACAGGTTGAAAAGCTGGATACTTTGTCGGCAGACCTCATTGCGCACTTTGATTTCAATGCGCATGAACTCAATACTGTTTCGGCTGACAGCATGTATACGCATTCTGCCACTGGCATCAACTATTCTGCCTCTTCAAATAAACTGACGGTCGATAGCTTTTCTATTCAACCGAATTACTGCGATTATGAATTTACTGCCCGGCATGAATTTGCTACTGATCGGATCGAATCCGGATTCAGAAATATTTCTATTCAAGATTTTTCGGCTGAAGACTTTTTAAAATCAGAAGAAATTGCATGCTCGTTTATCGAAATTGGGATGATGGATATGAAAGTCTTTCGTGATAACCGAAAAGAAATACGACATGTAAAAAAACCTGTATTTCAGGAAATGATTTACAACTATCACGGTAGAATCCGGGTTGATTCTATTGGACTTACTAACGGCAATATTATTTATGCAGAACATGCTAAAAAGGCTAATGAGCCTGGCAAAATAAGCTTTCAGGAGATAAATGCGAAGATTTACAACATTACGAATGACCCTATTTACAAAACAGAAGAAGCTTATTTTAAACTTAATGCAGAAGCGTTGCTAATGGGTAAGGGAAAGATAACCATGCTATTAAAAGGAAGAATTTTCGACAGCCAAAATACATTTTCTTTGGATGGAACCCTCGCAGGCATGGATGTAAAAGAATTGAACCCCATACTGGAGAAGAATGCTTTTATTTATGCAACATCAGGTAAAATAGATACAATGGATTTCAGTTTTACAGCAAACAATAGTAATGCAATTGGTCGAATGACTTTGCGTTATCATGATTTATACTTTGCTGCAAATAGCAAAGGAAATGAAGATGCTGCCACAATTAAAGAGAATTCCAATTCTTTATTGGTTAATCTGAAAGTGTTGGATTCGAACCCACTTCCGGGTGAAGTTGCAAGAGTTGGAACTATTGATTATAAAAGGGATCCCGAAAAATTTCTGTTTAATTACGTGGCAAAGTCTATCCTGACAGGAATCAAATCCAGTCTGGTTAAAGTACCGAAAAAAGGGAAGAAATGATCTTCCCAAGTTGTTACATGCTCTAAGCGGTTTCTGACCGCTAAGCGCAGTGCAGTCACGATAGATGCGAATCAACTATTTTTCCCCCTTCGCAATTCGTATAATTTTTTTGGCAATTTCCTCGGGTGAAAGAACAAAATCGATACACCCACTGGCTATCGCACTCTCAGGCATATCTGGTTGTATTGCTGTTTCAGGCTTCTGTGCAATAGTTATTCCGCCCACTTCTTTTATTCCGCAGAGCGCCTCTGCTCCATCGCCATCATATCCGGAAACAATGACAGCAATGAGTTTGCCATCCCAGTTCTCAGTCATTGACTTCATGAAAACGGTTATCACATCGGGCCATCCCCAGGGCTTTGATATAGGCTTCAGACGAAACTCCCCTTCAAGAATATGCAAATCGCGCTTTTCAGGGATAATAAATATATGATTGGGTTTGATATCCAATTTTTCTGTAATTAGTGTAACAGGCATATTGGTGTAGCGTGGCAAAATCTCGTGAAGCAGAGTGGCTACCTCTCTCAAGTGATTAACAATGACAATGGCCACCCCCATATCTGCCGGCATATTTTTAAGTAAGCGGATATAGGCGTCGAGACCGCCGGCGGAACCACCTACACAAACAACAGGAAAGTCTTTTGCTATTATTTTGATCGCTTTCATATTGAATCTTTTTTTAGTGTTGAAAACGTCAATGGATTTGCAGTATTCTCGAATTTTATGAGTTTTAAATGGACAGCCCCAACCACGCGGATATCCATTCGAACCTGAATCGGAATGCAGTTTAAATCATCGGAAAGCCAGATACTTAAATCGTTGGGGGTCTTAAACATGCGCCCCACTTCAACCACAGGCGAAATTTTGAGACAATTCATTTTTCCGAATTTGGTTCTGATGGTTTCTTTTCCCTGGTACCTCAGATAAAATGGGAATATTTCATCGGCAAAATAGATGTTCACAAGTACTATTTCTCCTTCTTTTACTTTTGAAAAATCGATCCTTCGGATGTAATAAAGAGAGGTAGATAAATCCAGTATCTTATCAGGAACACCATGTATTCCAGTGAGTTTTGAATTAACCGTATTGTTTTTACGATTGTAGGTAACCTCGTTGTACATGATGTATTTACCTTCTTTGATGTTGCGAATCTGTTTATAGGACAGGTTGGATTTCATGTCGAACCAGCTTTCATAAACGTCTGTTACACCAAAAAGAACATCTGCCATTCCGGTTGTCTGGGCGGTTGCCACAGCATGAAAGACCACTTTATCGTTGTAATTATCCTCTGTGAGCGAAAGCGTTGTATTTCCACCAACCATAGGACCATAGCGGATTTGATAAGTCAGGTTCTCACCTGCACTAAACCCTATATCGGATTTAATAGTTGGGGTAATAACTTCCTGCGAATCAACATACAAGAAATTAAACAAAAGTACGAAGAGAAAGCCTATACGAATTTTCATCGTCTTAATTCTTTTTAAACTAATGAAACAAACCCCGATAATTTAGGAGGGATCCATGAGAATGCAACAATAATAAGTGCCGCCATTTTCTCATGAATTACTGTAGTAAAGGAGAAAGAAATTGAACTGGAAAGTGTTACACAACTATAAAAAAGATTTACATCATTCCCATATTTTCCCAATATCTTATTTCACAATTGACAATAGTCGCCTATGAGCCAATGCGCTGTTAGTCAGCTGTGAATTCTTTTAGATTGTCAGATTCCTAAATCAAATTTTTAAAGCGTTTATTCGGTGTGTTTTTTCGTGGAGAGCAACGATTATTCTCCCGTTTCAGCATTTGAAGCATCAACAGGTTTCGATTGTGGTGAACCAAATTCTCTTAAATAAATTGAAAGAAAAATAATTGCAAAAACAGATAAAAATTCACTTTGCCAATTTTGAAATGATTCAAACCACAATCTGCTGTTACTTAAATAGGCAAACATGTTTTCGGCGCTCTTACCTTCCAGCATCTTGATTTGGTTAAAATCTTTATTGCTTCCGTACCAATGCAAAACAAATGATATTAGAAACAATAGCAGCAACGAAAGTGAAAGCGAATGTTTATAAACAGACAACATAAATCCACCTTTTTTTACAGCCCACGGAGCATTTTTGCGATTTATTGGTTCCCTGTCAACTTCTTCTTTGATGCCTAATCTCTTTGATTCTGATGAACCTTTTTGCCTAAGAAAAACAGTGAACCAAATGAAAAGTCCCATTTGGAAAAATTCACTTTCCCAATTTTCAAAAGTTGCCTGAATGAAATGACCTGTGTTTAAATATTGGAACAGGGTTACCGTTTGCTGTTTATGCCCGGATAAAAATTCATTGTATTCTTGTAAGCCTGTAAACGCTTGCCCAACTAAACTCAGAAATGCCAAAAGCAAAAAAGCAACGCTTAAACTATTTCTATATATAAATGATTTTTTTTGTTCTGTCATACCAAAAAATTGGATATCTCTGTCAAGTCTTCTCCGAAAAGTCAAAAACCCCTAAATCCCCTGAAAGGGGATTTTGAAGAGTTTATTGATTTTCAACGAATTTCCGCCAGCTGGCGGATCAGGGGTGAAGAAGTTGAAAATCAATAAACTCAGACTTTTCGGAGCGAACTCATTGTTCATAATAAAAACAAATATTCTGGTCGTCTTTGCGATCGAAGTGGAGCAATCTATTGATTTACAGATTGCTTCGTTCCTCGTAATGACGATCTTATATAGTTTGTTTTCTTAACTAATTAACATTGGGCTGATGCTAGCTGCATTGTCCAAGTATAATCCAGATGATCACAAAAATTACAATGGTACTTAGGCAGCCACCGCCCAATTTCGAAGCTCCGTATCCTGATATTAGTCCTCTAAATAAATTATTCATTTGTGATATTGTTAGTTGAGTGATAAGTTACTGATTTAAAACTGATCAAAGTTGGGGAGTTCAAAAAAGTGAATCATTACACAATTTCACTTAAGTTTTGTAACATTCACACATTTACCTGATTTCAAATCCTATTCCTGAATTCAACTTGACCTGACTAAATGTATTGAGGTTAAAAACCAGGCGTATCCGGTCTTTGAATGATCCGGTAATGGATTCAATGTTCCCGGAGACAAGCACTGGAACGTAAATTTCGAAAAAGTTCCATAATCCGGCCTTCAGTCCTGCTTCGTAAAAGAAGGGCGAGTTATGACCATTACCGATACCATGGTCGTTCAACAGAAAGTTTACAAAGGGTTTAATGGGTATTCTCGCAGTCTTTCCGGGCAAATTGCTGGTAAACGACAATGAGACAATCCATTGACTATATCCCAACTGGCCGTTAACAGGCGATACCAAGCCACCTTCAGAAAGGCTCATTTGTCGGGACCAGAACGTTGTCGGGAAAGTACTGAAACGATCGGGGAAGGTGCCTTCGTAAAGGTATTGTTCCGATCCGCTTCGACCACCGGCAGCAAGTGAATAAAAAGAAACTGCCGGATCATTTTTGAGCATGGCGCCGGCAAACAACCGAATATCCAGGCCTTTTTTCTTTCCGTAATAACTAATCCGGTAATTAAACTCAGCCGATGTTTTTAAAAATGACTGGCCAGATTCGGATGAAACCAACAGGTTGAACGGATTGATATTTCCAGGTTTTTCCAGCAGGTATCCAAACTGAAGGTATTTACTCATTGTTGCTTTCTCCTGATGGATAATCTGAAAAAGATTGGATGCGGTAATAAAGTTTCCATATGCTTTCTGGATGATGGAATTGTTCATCCGACCTGACCTGAAATAAAGATCTAACCCCGCCTTTATTTTGTGATAGTTTTGATTGCCGGGAGCGCCAAATTGGGTTCCTTCCAGAGAAATCTTAGCTTTACGAATCAGTTTTGCATATGGTATGATGTTGTATGAAATTCTCCCGAATCCGGCCAGATCGGAATTATGAAATGACCAGAAGGGCACTACAAAATATTCGAACGGCTTTGGAGTAAGAATCCCGTTGTGGATTACCGCCCCAATCATCAGCCCGTTTTCACTGGTCCAGTTAACTGTGGGAACATACATCAGATGTCTTTTCTCCGGATCTTCCAGCGAAAAATAGAGCTGTGGACTAATGGGATCAGCTTTGGGACAGATTCCTGATGTCCGGATGTTGTTATTTAACCTGAAGATTTCAGGAGTAACATGCCGTGGATCTATTTTCAGTTCAGAATAATTACCTGGTGGGATAGCAATCCATTTTTGCCCTTCGAAACCATCTACCCATTTTTCGAAATAGATGGAATCGCCGGTCATTCCGGAGATAACAAGGGGAGAAATGAGTTCGCCTTTGTTTCTGACCAGCAATTTCTGATTGGCAAAACCCACCACTTTGTAATCCATTCGTTTGGTGGTGCCAATGAAATCGTCAAAAAACCAACTTAAATCTTTGTCCGTTTTCGTCTCAAATATTGCTCTCAGATCATCGGGTTGAGGATGCCTGAATTTCCATTGCCGGTAATATTCGTGCATCGTCAAATCATAAATTGAATCACCCAAATAAGCCCGCAGATAGTTAAAACCCATTCCGGCTTTGTTGTAAAGCATCAGGCTGTAATTCATTGTATTGTACTCGTCTGACGACAAATTAATCGATTGTTCAAGGTTATTGCGAGCTTGTAAAAGCCATTCGAGTTCGTTCATCAGTTTGACCGGCATTTGGTCGATGTGAAAGAATTTGGCCATTTTCAGGTTTCCGACGCTGGTTTCCCAAAGTTTTTTTCGAGGATATCTTTCGCACATGTACCGCTGTTCGTAGGAACTTGTAATTCCTTCGTCCATAAACGGGTACCATCGCTCGTTCGACCCCAATGCACTGTAAAACCAGGAGTGAGCAATTTCATGGGTAATAACTTCATTCAGCGCATAGGCATCCTTTGCCTTGCCAATCACAGTAATGCCGGGATATTCCATTCCGTCGCCGGCGCTCAAGGCGCTTTGAACAGCCGTGAAACTTTGATAAGGGTAATCGCCGTTCCAATGGGAAAAGTAACTGATCGCACTGTTCACGTAAGGAATGGCAGCTATCCATAGTTTTGCCTGCTGATTGGTAAACATCACCCATGTGGTTACTTCCCTGCCGGACTCAGGTAGCCTCAATTTTCCTTTCAAAACATGAAACCGTTTATCGGCAAACCAGGCAAAATCGTGAATCTGATTTTCAGTGTAACGGAGCGTTTTCATTTTCTGCGAAGAGGCTGGGAAATCAGCTTCTTCTGAGTCTAAGTTTTTGATCCAGGAAGTGTCGGTTGCAAGTTGATCAAGCCTTTGGGATTCTTCCTGATTTTGCAGATTTCCGGTTGCCCCAACAATATAATTTTCAGGTAATGTTATACTTACGTCGAAACTTCCAAACTCTGAATAAAATTCGCCCTGATCCTGATTCGACATCTGGTGCCAGCCAGTTTGGTCGTAAACAGCCGGTTTCGGATACCACTGAGATATTTGATAGGATTCGCCAATATGGCCCAATCTGGAAGTTACTCCTTTGGGGATTTTGACATGAAAGGGTGTAGTTATTTGTAAGGAATCGCCGGGTAGGAGAGGCCTGTTCAGAATAATAGTACAAATATCGGGCTTGCCGGTCAGTAAATTCCATTGAACGGGCAGTTCATCTACTTTAAAGTTTAATGAATCCATATATCCCCTCAATTCCGGATCGTTGAATAGCTTTTGCTTACCCTTAATGGTAAATAACTGCCGTGCTAATTCGGTGTCGTTATTGGAATAGCCGTTTGGCCAAAGATGAAAAAAAAGAACCCGGAGGGTGTCGGGAGAATGGTTGATGTATTCAACTGTTTCGAAGGCTTTTAATTCATGTAACTTATCGTTTAGTGTTACATTTATCCTGAAATTAACTTCCTGCTGAAAATACGACTGTGCCGGAACCTTTGTTAATAGTCCGATAATCATCAGGCAAACGAGCAGCAATTGAGCTAATGCATATTTTGGGATAAATGTCCTCAATGTATTCCACATGTTACCGGATTATTTGTTTTGTTCCACTGAGTTGCATGAGGCAAAACCATTTCAGATTTCGATCTGACATAGTAAAATCAATACGAACCAATCATTTGGCGTATTGATTTTACTATGTACAGATTCATCCTATTTACCTGTTTCGCCCTTTGTTCTGTTCCTTCTTTTTATTCTCTCTTTCTACAGCTGCTTTTTGTTGTCTTTCTTGCCTTTTATTACTAGTTGGTGTAGCAACGTTTTGTTTCTGCTGTTGTGCAGGTTGTGCTTGTTGTTGTTGTTTCTGCTGATTTTGCTGCGACTGTCTCTGACGATCAACTTGTTTTTGTTGTTGCTGTTTATTCTGCTCCTGATTCTGTCTTTCTATTTGCTGTTGATTTTGTTGCTGTTGTCTCTGGCGCTCAACTTGCTTTTGTTGTTGCTGTTGCTGTTTATTCTGTTCCTGATTTTGTCTTTCTATTTGTTGTTGATTTTGTTGCGACTGTCTCTGGCGCTCAACTTGCTTTTGTTGTTGCTGTTGCTGTTTGTTCTGTTCTTGATTCTGTCTTTCTATTTGCTGTTGATTTTGTTGCGACTGTCTTTGGCGATCAACTTGCTTTTGTTGCTGTTGCTGTTTGTTCTGTTCTTGATTCTGTCTTTCTATTTGCTGTTGATTTTGTTGCGACTGTCTCTGACGATCAACTTGCTTTTGCTGCTGTTGCTGTTTATTCTGCTCCTGATTTCGCCTTTCTATTTGCTGTTGATTTTGTTGCGACTGTCTTTGGCGATCAACTTGCTTCTGTTGCTGCTGTTTATTCTGCTCCTGATTTCGCCTTTCTATTTGCTGTTGATTTTGTTGCGACTGTCGCTGGCGATCAACTTGCTTTTGTGGCTGCTGTTGTTGCTGTTCCCTGCGGTTGTTTTCTGTCGGAGAAATCCTCTTTTGTTGATCTGAAGCATTTCTTTCTCTTGAGGGTTTTACATCTTTCAGGTTTGTTATTCTGGAAGGAGCAGGCCGACGTGCTTGGTCGTTTGTTTTTTGAATTTGTGGACGGTAAATTTGTAACTGGCTGTTTTTCAAAACCTGTCCGGGCCTATCGTTATCTCTGACAGAATAATTACTGATTCTTCTCCCTGTAACCCGTTGAACATCATTTCTGGAAGGTCCGGAAATATACGTGGTGTTTCGGCTTCGATCAATGTAGGTGTTATTAATCACCGTTGAATTAACGATTATGGTGTTGTATTCATTTCTGTCGGCATAATAGCGGTACATATCTCTTCGCCCGAAATCCCTGTCACGAACAAAATTCCATCGATCCAAGTCACGGTAATCATTACCAAAACTCAGGCTAATGCTAATTCCTGGTCTCATAGGTGTCCAGCCGTAGTAGCCGTTGCCGGTTCTCCAGGTAACCCACGAAGGACCCCATTCGTAATCGGGAACCCAAAACCAGCCATAGTAATTATCGTAATCCCAGCGCCCATAATGAAATGGAGCCCAACCCCAGGGATAATCCGAAACCCATGTCCAACCATAATCGGTCATCACCCAATATCCTGATGTTGAATAGGGCGAGAAATCCTGATCAACATCAGGAAGCCATACATAACCGTAATTGGGATAGTCAACCCATTCACCGTACGGGCTTAGTTCATCATAAAATACCTGGCTGTCCACATATCCACGTTGTGCTGATACAGGACTCTGGGTAGCACAGGAATAACTAAGCATTACAAATAGTACTACAAAGATTTTATACAGATTTTTCATCGCGAAGTATTCTTTTCCTGAGCTCATAATTTTATTTTTTACTGATTTTTGGTAGATATAGAAATAGGGTACTGTGTTTTCAGGACCCTATTCTAAGTAATCTTAGAATCAACTGATTAGAGTAAAAGGATGATTAAGAGTACCAAAAGAAGGGTACCGCCGCCGATATATATGTAGCCGCCACCGTCTCTTTTAACATTTTCTTTAATGCCCTTAGCTTCTTTTCTTAGCTCGCGCTTTTCTGTAACTGTCATATCCGATTTATCCATGCTGCGAATTTCTTCAACACGGGTATTCAGGCGGCTTAGTTCTTCTGCTGATAATTTATTCTCTGTTGCTGCAGGAGCAATAGATTTCAAATCAGACTTACTTGCAAATGCTGTAGTTGCGCTCAATGTGAAAATCATCATGATTGCAATAAAGATTGTCTTTTTCATTTTTTCGCTTTTTTTAAATAGTTTATAAATTAATGAAATAAAGGTAGCTGATCGTGCATTTTAACTTGTTACACAATTTCAGTTAAGAATTACATCATTCACACATTCTACCAATCAGGCAGGTTTGCCAGTTTATAGGAAATTTTCATGTAGTATTTGAAGGCCGAGACTTTGATAGTGATTCGATAAACCGAATTGCGGCTTATTCGTTGTGCTCAATGGTAAGCTATTACGCGCAGTTGGCGATTAAATCGCGAAGCGATTGAATATGAATAGCCATGTATGCAATGCATGGGAATGAAATGAATGATACCATCCCAACCACGAATGTGGTTGAATGTTTGTACACCGAGTCTATCTCATCAAATTCAACCACATTCGTGGTTGGGGTCGCAACGGGTTACCTTTACCATGAGTATGATGTTTGTTTAAAAATGGTTTTTTAAACCCTGAGGGTTTGTATGTGTATAGAAACGTCTATGATCCAGAGAAAGTGCGCCCCCACTGGGGTGGAATCTCTTTTTGGATCATTTTATCTATAAACATTTGATGCCTCCGGCATCTTTTTGCTTCCATTGTCGGTTCACAAACCCAAAGGGTTTGCATGTTTATAGAAAAAACATGATGTTGCGAAGAACGTGCGACCCCGCCGGGGTCGTATATCTTTTTGGGTCATTTTACCTATAAACATTTGATGCCTCCGGCATCTTTTTGCTTCCATTATCGGTTCACAAACCCAGAGGGTTTGCATGTTTATAGAAAAACCATGATGTTGCGCAGAATGTGCGACCCCGCCGGGGTCGAATGTTGGTCTACGATGTTCTCTTTCTATAAACATACGATGCTTCCAGCATCAAACGACATTTTCTATGTACCAAATTGCGGCTACTTCGTCTGGCTCAATGGCTATTTCTACCGTACACCAGCATTTATATATTTTCGAGTGGGCTGCGTTTAAGCTTGAGATGCTTGTAGTGAGATGGAGTTAATCCGGTGATTTTTTTAAATTGATTCGACAGATGGGCTACGCTGCTGTAGTTCATCCGGTACGATATTTCGGTGATATTAAGTTCGTCGTATACCAGAAATTCTTTTACACGCTCAATTTTGTGGTGGAGTAAAAAATGTTCGATGGTGGTACCCTGAGTTTCTTTAAAAAGGTTGGCCAGGTAGGTGTAATCGTAATTTAGTTTTTCGCTTAAGTAATCAGAAAAATTTACTTTGAGTTGTCCTTCTGAATAATGAACCAACTCAATAATTATATTTTTTATTCGCTCAATCAGGATGCTCTTCCTGTCATCTATCAAGGAAAGTCCCGATTCTTTCAGCCCGTCATTAAGCAGTGTGTGTTGTTCAACCGACAGGCTTTCCATAATCTCAACTTCGCCAATATCTAAAAAAATGTAATGTATTCCAAGCTTTTCAAGCTCTGACCTGACAATCATCTTGCAGCGATTACTGACCATATTTCTGATGTGGAGCTTCATCCTGCGTTACATTTTAGGTTAACTATTTATTACGACTATCCGAAGTTGGATAGTCGTAATAAATATACTCATTTCAACAACAAATAATCACAAATTAATGTTAATTAAAAGCTTTTCTTTTTAAACGCTGAAATATCGATTACCGAAAGTAAGCATTTCTGGTCATCGTCGGTTACAATACCTTCCATGTAAACCTGGCATAACGGTTTACTGTCGTACCCAAGTAACACTTCGCACGACTCTTTGGTATGGTTGGTATAAACCTTCCTGAAAAAATCGTTAAATACAGCCCTCGAATCTTCGGAAACAAAAAGTTTAAAATTACTGTTTACCAGGCGAAAACGTTTGTCGCCCAACAAATCGGCGCCGGTAAAATTTAGCTCACAAATACCGCCATTGCTATCGAGCGTAAAATAACCCATGGGGGCCAGATCGTATAACATGGTGTATTTTTTCAGGGCTGTTTCAGTCGTTTCATAAGCTTGCCGCAACTCTTCGTTCTGCATTTCCAATTCAATTTGATGAACTTGCAACTCGTGCATAAGCCTTGATGCATCAGCATCCATAAACGTGGGCTTTTTTTGTTCCGCTTTCAATTTTTGTTCCGCCTTTTGTCGCAGCAATTGGGCATCTGTTAATTCCTGTTCTTCGTTCTGCATAACTTTATTCTTTAGTAGTTATAATCATTCCGGTAGATATCTTCTGTTTATTGAGCAATATGTTTACGATCCATTCGAGATTTGGTTTATTTCCCCTTGAACTTTTCAGTATTCATTAGTAAACGATTCAATTTTTCTGCTTCCTGTAATTTCACTTCCATTTGCTTGAGATCGGATGTATTGATAAACGTGATGACAAGTCCATCAATCCGGTCGTCGTAAGTGCGGTATGGCATAATCCGAATGGAAAACCAACGCCCGTCTTTGGTTGAAATTTGTTTTTGAATAAAAACGAGTGTGCGTAACACTTCCATCGCATCGTCGGCCAGGTCAGGATAATCAAGCTCCGAAACCTGATCGGTAAACGGCCGTCCAATATCGCTTTTTATGAGTTTGAAAATTTTAGTGGTCTCATTGGTAAAGCGACGGATATTCAATTCTTTATCGAGAAATAAGGTAGCAATATCGGTGCTGTTGAGCAGGTTTTTCATGTCGTTGTTTACCCTCGAATAATCGTCAACTTTCGACTGCAATTCGGCATTCACCGTTTGTAATTCTTCGTTTAAACTTTGCATTTCTTCCTTCGAAGTAGTCAGTTCCTCATTGGTCGATTGCAGCTCCTCATTGGTCGATTGTAATTCCTCATTGGTTGATTTCAGTTCTTCCTGCGAAGTCTGCATTTCTTCAAGCGTGCTCTGCATTGCTTCACGTGTGTGCAGCAATTCTTTCTCCAACTCCGATTGTTTGATGCTGTCTATGGTCTTCCGGCTAACTCTGGGCTTGTTACTGTAAATTTCATGCACATCAGTAAAAACAATCATCACCATGCCCCTTAACGATTCAGGCTTTTCAATCCATTGAATGGTGATATCCAAGGTTTGTGAATTACCATTCGTACCTACTTTAACGTGGTGCAGTTGTTCTTTTCCTTTAGCTGTGAGTACTCTGCGAAAGGCAGACGGAAATTCGTTTCGCAGACCCTCGCGCAGCATGGCGAAAATGTTCATGTTTGCCTTTCCAACCGCTGGTTCCAGGTATTTACCCGTTCGTCCGTTGATGTAAATAATGTCGCCATTTTCGTTGACTAAAACAGCGGGTGGAGAAAAGTGCTGCAACAACAGTTGTTCTGCAGGTGTTTGGATATTTGAAGGTAAATTGACAGGCATTGGGTTTTCTGTATTACTCATTTTAGCTCGCGAAAATGATGAGGGAAAATCGAATAGTTCGGGGATTATGGTGGTATTGGAGCGTTTGTATATTTTCAGCTTTGAGTCAATGGCAGTAAAAAGTGGCCCCTGAGTTCCAAGTGATTCGGAGCTGCCAAGCAGCATAATTCCATCAGGATTGAGGCTGTAATAAAACAAACCAAGCAGCTTTTTTTGCAACTCACTATCGAGGTATATCAGCAGGTTGCGACAGGTAAGTATGTCAATTTTGGTAAATGGCGGGTGCATAATAATGTTGTGCTGTGCAAACACAATCATTTCCCGAATTTCAGTATTGATGCGGTAACCGTCTTCGGTTTTAATGAAAAAGCGGTTCAGCCTTGCTTGCGATACATCGGTGGCGATATTGGACTGAAACATTCCTTTACGGGCTGTTTCTATGGCATTTTCGTCGAGATCGGTAGCAAATACCTGTAGGGATATTCCTCCATGTTTATTGATTTTTTCAAGGGCTTCCTTAAAAACAATAGCCAATGAGTAAGCTTCTTCACCGGTAGAACATCCGGGAATCCATGCTCTGAATATTGACCCATCTTTTGCGTTGGACAGAATACCAGGTAATATGGTTTCCTTCAGTTTTTCCCATGCCTGGGCATCCCGAAAAAAGTTGGTGACACCAATCAGCAATTCTTTGAATAGAATTTCGACTTCGGCAGGGTTCTCCTGCAAAAAGTGGACATAAGAAATAATCTTGTCAATTTTATAGATACCCATACGCCTTTCGATGCGACGGTATAGAGTGTTTTTCTTATACAGCGAAAAGTCGTTTCCGGTCTGGGTTCGGAGCAGGATAATAATTTTTTCGAGCGCACTTTTATCTTTTATCTCAATTTCCGGATCTGTTTGTATGGTAGGGGTATGCTTAATAAGGTCAATGAGTTTGGCCGGCAAATCGTTGACCGGGGCAACAATATCGACCAACACCGAATCGATGGCATTGCGGGGCATACTGTCGAATTTGGCCGTAGTTGGGTCCTGTACCATCACTATTCCGTTATTCTCTTTAATGGCATGAAGCCCTATGCTGCCATCGGAGCCCATTCCCGATAAAATGACGCCAACACTGCGTTCCCGCTGGTCGATGGCAAGCGATCGCAAAAAGAAATCAATCGGTAGCCGAAGTCCCCTAACTTCCATTGGTTCAAACAGGTGAAGTGAACCCTTTAATATGGACATACTTTTGTTTGGCGGAATAACATAAACGTAGTTTGGCTTAACAGTCATCAGATCTTTTGCCTGAAGAACCGGTATTTTGGAAACCCGTTGAAGTAACTCCGGCAACATTCCTTTTTGCGTGGGATCCAGATGTTGAATTACGATATAGGCCATCCCGCTGTTTTCAGGCACGTTAACCAAAAATTGTTCAAAAGCTTCAAGACCTCCGGCCGACGCGCCAATACCAACAATAGGAAATAAGTCGGTATCCGGGTTAGAAGGTTTTTCTTTTGCTGGCCTTGTCGTTTTTGATTTTTCAGGTTTCATTTTGAGGTGTATTTTTCAGAAATGCGTGATTTAGTATTTCCTATTGATGACCTTATACAAATTAAATGAAATAATATCATATTTACCCTTAACTATGGCATGAGTTTTAAACTATTAACCACCTTTCCCGAATTGCCATCCCAGAATTATTCTCCATTTTTCCGTTGATTGTTCAAACATTGTTGGTTGATGAAAAAAACAACATGCTGGTTTATGGGTAAAAAATCATCTTATTCTCCTTCGCCTTCTTGTTTTGGCAAACCTAAATCCAAACATAAACCCAAGCAGAAAGCCTATAACTAAACCAAAAAGAATTGGCCCCAAATTCTCTAACCCCGACTCATGGTTTCCATACATTAATCGCCGATCTGTTTCGCAAGCTGTCAGCAAAAATACGAACAGGATCGACCAGATTGCATTCGAAATAATTTTTGTATTCATAATTATTTTCCAGATTGAGTTAAGTTAAAAGAAAGAAATAATGTCGCACTTTCATTCGACTAATATCTTGACTCACCCCGTCGTCAGCCAACTGGCTGACTTTGCCCCTCTCTTCACGAAGAGAGGGGGGGAAGGCCGCTTGCGGACTTCGGGGTGAGTAATTAATAAAATACGACATTAAATTATGTCTATTACTTAACCTAGTGTCGTTATAAAACCAAATTTGATTACTCTGCTAATTTTTTCTTTTTGTGAATCGCTTTTAAGTTTTTCAACGACTGCACAACCTTATCCATTTCATCATGGAACTTATTTTGAAATACTTTCCATTCCGATTTTCTTTCTTTTTTGTAATGAGTCATTTCCTTTTTCAATGAAGCTATTTCGTCCTTGAGTTTTCCTTTTTCTTCTTTCCAGGTTTCCTCCAATGTTGTTGTTATGTTTTCCATATTTTTTTAATCCTGCCTGTCGACAAGTTGGTTTATACTTGAAAGAATTGAGGTATTTACCTTGTAATCAGGTTCGGATAAGAACATCGATAGTAATTGCGCCATTTTTTTGTGCTGCTCCATTATCCCGGCTAAGAAATTGGCTGTTTCAATGTCTTTCAGATTCACTGAAATAGAAAATATCTCATGCTGAATAATTCGGATAATCGTTTCGTGATCGTATAGCAGCGTTTCGAAAATTTTTCCTGAATTAGCAAAATCGTAATTGTCTTCACTCATTTGTGCGATACTCAGAAAATCTTTTAGAGAGCCCAAAGCAAAATGTCCATGTGACCGGATCTGTTCTGCCAAATCATCAATAATGAAATCTATCTCATTAAACTGGTTTTCCAGAAACACATGTGTTTCAAAATAGTTTGTACCATCAACATTCCAGTGTGCTGTTCTGGTTTTGGTATATAGTACATATTCATCGGCCAGCAAGAGATTAAGAAAAGTCACGACGACCTGATTATTTTGATCCTGAATTTTGACTGTGGGGTTCATAATTTTTCGATTTATATTAATCTAAACAAAAGATTAATGGTTAAATATACAACCCGTTATTGGCGAAGGTGTTACATAATTTTTGTAAAAAATTACACAATTCTCACATTTTCGGATTTGCCGGAACTTGTATTTCGGAGCAAGCTGTAAAACCCAGGTGATACCCCTGTCTCTTTTATAAATTCGTTTACTAAATGCGCTACGTTTTGATATTGTAGTTTACTGACAATTTGGGTAAGCTCAAGCTCTTCATAAATCAGCATTTCTTTAACGAGTTCAATTTTCTGTTTATTGATATACTTTTTAATGGATATGCCGGTGATCTCCGAAAAGAGCAGGTTCAGGTAAATAAAATCGCGATTAACTTTTTTGCTGATGTAATCCGGGACATCCAGTTTCGGCAACAGGTCTGAAAGGAAAATTAGCTGATAAATGGCTGTTTTAATTTCTTCAATCAAGACCAATGATTCAGCATTTTCAAGCGCCAAATTGACTGATATTGCTTCCTCATCTGAAAAAACTTCATTTAATTCTACTTCATTCAATTCTAAAAACATGCTATGAAGTCCTGGTTTCTTTGATTTATTCCTTCCTCTTACCAGGCTTGCATTGTTTCCCATAGGTTGAAATTATTGGTAATTATTGACCATATGGTCTGCAATTGTGCGAATATGTCTGGTCGCGCTGAAATCGGGTTCGGTAAGGAATGCTCTGAGCATCCAGACCATCTTTTCGTGCTGTTCCATTAAGCCGGTTACAAAATCTGTTGTGCCATGGTCGTTGTATTTGTCGGATGTGGAAATGATTTCATTTCGTATGATACGAATAATCGTTTCGTGATCGGAGACCAGTGTTTGAATGATTTCAGCAGAATTGCCAAAATCGTGGTGATCTTCGCTCATCTGGGTGACACTCAGAAAATCTTTCATTGAACCCAAAGCAAAATGCCCGAGTGAACGAACCCGTTCTGCGATATCATCAATCATCACATCCAATACTTTGTACTGAATATCAAAAAAATGATGCAGCTCGTAGAAGCCTGGACCACTGGCGTTCCAACGAGCATTCCTGGTCTTGGTGTAAAGCACATATTCATCGGCTAGAAGCATGTTGAGATAAGTTGAGATTTCTTCTGCGCCATTGGCTGGAATTCCTGGTGTTGGTTTCATCATGGTTGAAGGTGTTTTTTAAATGTAATGTGGTAATGTAAATTTGAATTTGCTCCCTTTTTCAGGTTCGCTTTCAACATGGATTTTACCTCCATGCAAGTCAATAAATTCTTTACAAAACAGAAGTCCTAACCCGGTTCCTGGTTCGTTATTGGTGCCCGTTATTGAATGAAACTCATCAATTTTAAAGAGCTTTTCTTTTGTTTTTTGCGACATTCCGATACCATCGTCCCGAACTTCAATTTTCACAAATCGTTTGCCTTCGGCTGCTGCGATAAAGATGTTACCACCCTCGGGTGTGTATTTAATGGCATTGCTGATCAGATTCCGGAATATGGTTTTTACCATTTCAGAATCGGCAGTTACGAATAAATTAGGCTCAATGGAATGGTCCATAGAGATTTGCTTAAGAGTGGCCGAGGCATTAAAGCTCTCCAATTCATTAATGACTAATTCGCGCAAATTAATCTTAACCGGATTAAAGGTTCTTTCCATATTTTGAAGCATCGACCACGCTAATAGATTATCCAAAAGGTCGAGAGCCCTGAGCGCTGAATTTGATGCGGTATTGATAAGTTGTTCTAATTCGTTTTTATCAAAATCATTAAAACTTTCTTTTAATAAATCCAGGATACCTATCGTTGTAGAGAATGGGCTTCTCAGGTCGTGTGCAATAAGTTTTAGGAACCTGGCATCTTTAGCAATGACTTCGTTTAGCTTCTTTCTGTCGTCTTCGACAAGTTCTTTCAACTGGTCATTGATTTCTTCCATTTCCTGTAAACGCAGCAAAAGTTGATTGTCGGAAGCCGGCACTTTGCCGTCAATCCTTGCAGAATTACCTTGTAGTATTGAACTTCCGTTGATACGAGCAGCGGTTTTATTATCCGGATTCGGATTGTTCAAAATATTGCTTTGTTTTGTATTCATATTAATGAAATAGATTTTGAATTTGTTCAGTTAATTACCGGAATGTGGACACGGTCATGTCTGAGTTGTCTGAAATGTGATGGAGTTAAACCCGTTTCTCGTTTAAACTGGCTGGAAAAAGAAGCAGTAGTTGTGTAACGCATTTTAGTGGCAACTTCATCAAGACTGAAATCTTCATAAACAAGCAATTCTTTTATCCGTTCAATTTTTCTTCTGATAATGTATTTTTCGATTGTAACGCCTTCTATTTCAGAAAATAATTTATTGAGAGAAGTAAAGTTGTCGCCAACACTTAATCGAATGAAATCTGAAAAGTTTGTTTTTAAATCTTCATCCGAATAATGCTCCAGATTTTTAATCGACTTTTTAAGTTTCTCTATCAGATCATTTTTCTGGTCATCTATCAATTCAAACCCATTTAACAGCAATGCCGCAGATAATTGTAACCGCTGTTTTGATGTTATTTCTTTTTCTATGGTTACTTCACCTATCCTAACTGTGTGGTATTGAATTCCAATTTCATCCAGTTCAGATTTTACAATCGTTTTACAACGGGCGCAAACCATGTTTTTAATGTAAAGCTTCATTTATTCGATTTTGTGATTATTAATATCGGTTGTGACGGTTTCCTTCACGTCCTTTTTTCTGCCAGCGACCTTTCGACCAATATTTTCCTCTTGGTGTTGTTTGCCATTGCCCCGTCACATAAACACGTCGTTGATTCGGTGATGCCCAATAGCCATTTCGTTGCACATAAGCATGTGTTTGACGGTTAAAAGCCCAATCGCCATTAACCCAAATATGGAGATCGCTCGGACGTTGTGGTCTTGAATATTCAACATATGAAGGTTCTGTGGCCACATAGCCAGTAGCACAGCTGTTTAAGAATAACCCAATTCCTGCAAGACTGGTTAAGTAAACCAGTTTCTTGAACATCTCTTTATTTTTCATCGTATTTATTTTATGTTGTGAATGCGTTATCACAAGATTCAAAGTTGATTCGTTTATTTATGAAAAGCGTTACACAATTTTCGTTAAGAGTTACATCATTCTCACATTCAATAGTTTTAGTAATAGGAATGAAATAATGTCGCATTTTGTTTTATCGTCTTTTACAAACTCACCCTGTCGCATCTACGATGCTTTGCCCCTCTCTTCTCGAAGAGAGGGGAGACGTCCGCTTGCGGACGTGGGGTGAGTAGTTTTTAAAATACGACATCTAATTGTTCTCATTCCTTAGTAGAGTATTTGAGTGGGTTAAAAAAATGTTCCTGAAAAGATTCCTATAGGTTGGTTATATTTTTCTTGTATAGGGAATTGTAAAAACAAATTTTGAACCTTTACCAAACTCCGAATTAACCTGTATGGTACCGCCAAGCCTTTCAACTAAAGCTTTTGAAATAGTCAGGCCAAGCCCGTTTCCGCCATTTAATTTCTTGAGGGTTGCGTCAATTTGTCTGAATCCATCAAAAATAAGTGATTGGTTTTCCGGTTCAATTCCCATCCCGGTATCATTAACGAAAAACTTGATGAACTTCTCCTTCAATTCGTATCCAAATTCAATTTCACCTTCTTTGGTGAATTTTATGGCATTATTCAGCAGGTTACAAAATATCTGCTTAATCCGGTCCCTGTCTGTTTGTATCTCAACAAGTCTGTTTGGAGAATCAGCAAATAAATGTAACTCTACTTTTTTTAAGCCGCTCTTATTTCTGTAGATATCCAGTAACTCATTCATTAACAAGTTGACATCAACGATTTCTGATTTAATAGAAAATTGGCCTGCCTGAATTTTCGAAATATCAATAATGTCGCTTATAATTACCAAAAGTTGTTGACTGTTTGCCTGAATAATCTGTGTGTATCTCTCAAGTTCATCCTTTGACAGCCCTGGTTCCAAAAGGAATTCTGAAAATCCCATTATGGCGTTCATTGGTGTTCGTATTTCGTGACTCATATTGGCCAGAAATGCCGATTTAAGATGATCAGACTCTTCTGCCTTGTTTTTGGCGATAATCAGGTCATTGTTTATATGCTGAATCCGGTTAATGCTTTTAGTTAATTCATCATTCAGAATGGCATATTCTTTATTCAGACTACTGTAGCTGGCGTTTTGTTCCGTTAGTTCTTTTTCACTTACAAACAAGGCACGCTCGGCTATTTTTCGTTCGGTAATATCCCTGATGTTGCATTGAATTACTTTGGTGTCGTTTGCCAAATAAACGTTGCTAACAAATTCAACCTCTGCTACTTTCCCGTTTCGTCTTTGTATTGGCATGTCTTCGAAGCGGATGTAGCCAGTCTTTTTCAGTTCGACAAACGCAAGTTCAGACTCTTCCTTATTGCTGAAAAGCCCTATTTCCCAAAGTTTCTTTCCCAGAACTTCCTCTAACGGGAAATCAATAATTTTAACTATAAATGGATTTGCATCTGTAATATTCCCGGATTCGAAATCGAGTATAAGAATTCCGTCCTGAGCCGCTTCGAACAATCGGCGGTATCGGCTTTCCGATTCCTTGAGTTTTTCATCAAGTGCTGAATTTATATTTTGGTTGGATGTTTGTTGTATTTGGGTTTCTTCCATGAATTTTTTCTTCTTTTTTGAGGGTGGATCGATTATCGTATTTCATGTAAATCCGGTTAAAGCGCTTCTATGATTTTTGCCAGTTCTAATTTTGTTACCCCAAGTTTATATTCCAACATTTCCATCATTTCTTTTTCCTTGCCTTCCCGAAAATTTAAGTCATCATCGGTTATATCTGGAAATCTCAGTTTTATTTTTTCTTTTTTTTCGTTCCAGTATCCCAATATGATTGTTTCCATGATGATATTTTTAATTTTTTGGCAATCCTTATAACTGTTTGAAAGATAAAGAATCTAACCCTAAAAATGATTATACAATTCCGGTAAAAATTTACATAATTCCCACATTTTGATTGATTAGGTCCCTTCTTTCGGAACTTTTAATCCTGCTTCCCGTGCTTCACTTATACCAATGGCTATTGCCTGCTGACGGTTTTTTACAATTCCACCTTTACCACCTTTGCCCGATTTTAATTCTCCATGCTTAAATTCATGCATGACTTCTTCTATTTTTTCCTGGGCCCTTTTCGAATATTTTGCCATAATTAGTTGTTATTAAAAATTGGAGGAGGGTCATCAATGCGAGTCGGATCGTCTTTTTCTGGTTCTTTTATACCAGGTTCAGGGCTGGGAGGGTCGGGATTTTTATCAGGCTCTGCAGGAATAGCTGGTTTTGTTGGAAACGGATAGTCAGGGTTTGTTTGTGGATCTTCTCTTTCATTTCCGGCCAATGAAAGATTTGTCACAATATCCGATTGATTATTGCGTTGGTCATTTTGTTTCTTATTCATCTTGCTTTCCATATGAAATTGAATGTTTGAACTACCAGGCAAAGTTTAAATCATCTATAACGATAAGTTTTACATGATTTTATAAATTATTTACATCATTCACACCTGGCGATAAATTACAATACCATTTAGAATACAATTGATGGCAGATCTTATGAGACAAAATTTAAGCCCATCCCGAAAAGCCTGAATTCAGAAATTTTTCAACTGGGATATTTTGCTACGTGAGGGAAGTGGGTTGAATTTCTCTGAATTATTGAAGACTCCTTAACGAGATTAAGGGGTTCAGGCTTTTCGTTATGGGCTTTTATTGTTTTAAATATCTGTTATCTGTTTTGGTTATTGTTTCTACTATTTCTCATAGGTATTAATTCTCATTTCATCAAAGTATGGAGTTCTTTTCTCTTCCACACATTGGGCTGCATACAAATACATGGCAGCGCTCCAGGTCTGCCAGTCTTGTCCCATAGGTTTGCCATTCTGGGCTTTTATCCATTCGTTAAATCCGAAAGCGAGTTCTTTGTTATTAGATATTTTAATTATCTGAGTAAGAGTTATCAGTTTCTCTCTGGCCAGCGTGTACCTTTTTGCGGCCACCAGGGCTGCGACATAAAACCCGCAGATGAACGGCCAAACACCGCCATTGTGATAATCGCCCGGATTATTAAATATAGAATAACGTGGTAGCCAGTCTGGATCTTCAGGCTGAATAAATGGGAAAAAATTAGGCGGCAAATCAACTGCCAATTCGCCTCGTTTTCTCATTTCGGTGCACTCATGTTCAATCCAGGCAACCATTTCATCAGCCCTGGAGGGTGATGCTAACCCGGAAAGAATGGCCAGGCTGTTACCAAGCAGGTCGAAACCTTCGCTGCTATAAATTTTATACGACCAAAATGCAAAGTATGGTTTATGCTTTACCACTAATCCTTCCGGCACATGATGATGTGTTGTTCCGGTAACAATAGTAAACCGACCCATTTCATGGCGGAACTTGTCTGCTCTTTCGTGTTTGTCCAACATACGGAGATAGCTATACACGATGGTATTCACGAACAATCCGTAACCAGTAACCCATTGTTCGTCGCGCCAGTCACTGGTGGGTTGCTGGGCAACCAGATACCGATCTGACGGGCTTTGATATTCCATCCAGATTAAGGCTTTTTCAACTGCTTCACAAAGGAAGTCAGGCTCGCTGGTTACTTTCCTGAAAATACCAACGCCCAGCAAAAACAAGGGAGTGGTGTCGCTCGCTCCCCGGTCATCTTTATCGTGTACCAGCGAAGGAATATGTCCGTGTTCCGTTTGATTTTTTGCCAGCGTTTCCAATACTTTCCGAATACTTGCCAAAAGTTTTTGATTTCCGGAAACAGCAATACCCAAAATGGAGAACATTAAATCCCGTGTATAGGGTTCAGGATACCCCCAACCGGCGGTTCGCGGAAGTCCGTGAAATGGCCCGTGTGCATTGTGAAGCAATACTTCAAGTGCGGCTTTCTTTGCGTTTTCAATATCCTGTGAGTTTACAGTTTGCATGGTTTCTAAATTTGAAAATGTGTCAATTTGAAGATTTGAAAATTGCAGTCTGAGTGTGATTCGAATTTTAGTTTGTGATCCATACTATTCATTTTCAAATCATTTAATCTTCAAATTTTCACATTACGTTATTCCCAATTTATCGTTGATAATCTGAACAAATCGTTTTGCAACAACACGGTAATCGAAATTCTCTACCACCCGTTCACGGCCTGCTTTACCCATCTTATCGCGCAAAGAGGCATCGTTCATTAGAATCAACAGGTATTTGGCAATATCGTGCACGCTTGCCCTGTAATCAACTGTGCGTGGCACTTTAAACTGTACCCGGTGTTGATCTTCAAAACCCGATTCGCCTCCTAACACGACTTCGTTTACCACAATTTTTTTTGCAACTTCGGCCAGAAAAGCGGTCTCTCCATGAATGAGCGTATCCAACATTCCCATGGCTTTAATGCTGATAACAGGTTTTCCACAGGCTCCGGCTTCCACCTGTGGCATTCCGAATCCTTCGAGCCGCGATGGAGCAGCATAAATATCACAAGCTCCGACCAGGTAAGGCATAAATGTTCTGGAAATGGTATTGGTTTCGTACATCACATTTTTATCGATTCCAAGATCTGAAGCCATTTGCAAATCTGCCTGGTTTTGTTTTTTCGTGCGTGGCTGAGGCCATACTTTACAAACATATTTCCATTTAGGCGCTTTGGCATCGATTATGGCAAGCGCCTGCATCACCTCCTGTGCTCCTTTCGAAGCGGCATCGCCGCCAATTGTGAGAATCATTAACTGATTGGGAGAAATACCCAGCGCTTTGCGCACAGCAAGGATTTTTGAGTCGTCTTTGCTGAATGGAATAAATGAATCGGTATCACAGCCAACAGGCAACACTTCAATTTTATCACCGTTAATTCCATCACGAACGTACATCTCCTTCACCCAATTCGATGTGACAAGGATAAGTGGCAGATCATTCAATATTTCCTGATAGTTAGCGATATAACCATCAGCCACTAACCATGGTACAGGTTGAATCCCATGTCGTTGAGGGTGAAGAACCAGTTGTGGTGTATGCCCCCAATAACCAACACCAACTACCACGTCAGGCTTAAACCATCGATAATACCATTCTTTTTCCTGTGCCGATTCAAAATGAACAGGGTGGGCATCAATGCCCATCTCAATCAGGCCGCGGTAAAGCAGATCGCCCTGAGTTGCAAGTCCTCCCGGTGCCGGTGGATAATCATATAATACCAGTACTTTCATAATATAGCTCCATTATTCTTAAGTCGTTTAATGATTTTAAACCGATCTGTATATTTACGGAATGCTTCGGCTGAAGGTGTTGTTTTTGCTTCCCAGCTGTCTGCGTTAAAACCATATATTTCGGTGATTATCCTGTACTTCTTTAGCCAGATACTATTTGTGAGTGTTTGGAATACTTCGGCGCTTTCAACAGGCTTCGGATAATATTCCTTATTCCCATCTTCATAAGCAAAGGTCCAGAGTTCGGTGGCAGATATTTTCTCCGATCTCCAAAGTTCCGTTACCGCCTGGCCTGTTTCTTCATGCCTTATATGTCTGGTATATTCTCCGTCAGGAGAATGAGTAATTATCAGGTCGAAATGCTTTGGAGGTAATAATTCCAGAATAGCACTTTCAAGCAATTGATCATTTAATGGGATTTGTTCTGGTTCGTCGTCTATATTACCCATTGTTCCTTCAGCATTTAAAAACTTCAATGTTTTATAAAACTTTGGGTTACGATCGGTGTCGCTTCCACGACACAGGCATACTACAAAACACTCCCATTCAGGATGACTTAACAGTGTTCCTCCCGCCCATAATGTTTCATCATCGGGGTGGGCTACAATCAGGGCAACTGATTTTTTTGTCATTTTTTTTCGATTTAAAATCGAATTAATCCGAATGAAATATTTTTGTCAAAGAGTCAGAAGAAAAAGAAGGAGTGCTTTTTTAATTTTTCAGACGGCTGCCCACTTTTGTTAAAGTACTCCCTGACAAAAATTAGCTGTTGATCTTCCGGCATTTTATCAGTAGTCTTGATTGCAATTTTTATCATATCCATGTAGTGGATATTGTCGATTAAATTAAACAATTCACTTTTGGCATCTGTTGGTCCAAACAGAAGTACCTCGTCGTAATCTTTAATCACGTTAATTAACTTCTTAAAATAATGTGACAGATTGTATTGCTCCTTGTTTTGGATTGAACTTTCATCTTTCCAATTTATCTCAATATCTTCTTCCTGAATAATGGATTCGGCTTCGATTATTTCTGAAACAATATTACTATTCTTTAATTCCATTAAATGGGCAATCGAATGGTCCATCCAAATGCCTAATTGCTTTGTTGTCTTCATTGATTCTGTTTTTAATTATTACTATGCTTTAATCCATAAACTGCTCTGAAATGATAGCCATAAACAGCAAAGGTCAATGCATCCTTCATTAGGGCAGGTCGCCTGAAAAGAGTCCATATCAGTAATTTCCAATATTCGGTCCTTCCTCTGTTTACAATTCCGATTATAAAAACTGATTTGAAGAAACTGGAGAGATATGAAAATTCCATTTTTTTTGGCCCTGTATTTATTTGCCGGTAATTGAGCAGAAACTGCCTTATTCGTTTGTAGTATGGTTTTGTATTATAAATATTTTGAATTATTTTTTTATATCCATCCAACAGATCCTGATGGTTCATAACCGGAACAAAATTCATGGATGAATCGGTATTGTTTCCTGTTGATTCGGAGGTAAGCCTGTTTTCAGCTTTCAACCGTTTGTAAAGTGTGGTGTTTTTGGGGGCATTCAAAAGTCCAACCATGGCCGACACAATGCCGCTCTGCTGGATAAAATCGATTTGTTTCTGAAAAACAGAAGGAGTATCCGTGTCAAATCCTACAATAAATCCGCCTGAAACCTGTAATCCGGCATTTTGAATTTTTTTCACACTATGAAGCAGGTCGCGGTTTTTGTTTTGCCCCTTATTACATTCCTGAAGTGATTTTTCGTCGGGAGTTTCGATGCCGACAAATGTTGAGGTAAACCCGGTGGTTGCCATCAACGCCATTAGTTCTTCGTCGTCAGCCAGATTAATAGAGGATTGAATATTAAACGTGAATGGATACTTGTGTTTTTGCATCCAATTCTTCATGGCCGGGAGCAAATTTGTTTTGACCTCGTTTTTGTTCCCGATAAAATTATCATCGACGATAAGGATTGGACCACGCCAATTTAACTGATAAAGTTTTTCGAGCTCTTCAATAATCTGATTGGTATCTTTCATTCTGACTTTGTGCCCTAAAAGTGAAGTTATTTCGCAAAAATCGCACGAAAACGGACATCCTCGCGAAACCTGTATATTCATGGTAACATAGTCTTTCCTCGATAATAGTTGGAAATCGGGGACAGGAGCCATCGTGATATCAGCAAATTCATCGGTTCTGTAAACTTTTTTAGGACGTATTCCTGCATTTAAATCATTCAGAAACAAGGGCAATGTAATTTCAGCTTCATTTAGAATAAAGTGATTAACCTGCGGATAGTTCTCGTATTCCTGAGTAAAAAGCGGGCCACCTGCAACAATCTGAACTTCATGCTTCAGGCAAAGGTCAATAACTTTGTTAACTGATTCTTTTTGGATGTACATGGCGCTAATAAAAACATAATCGGCCCAAAGAAAATCGTTTGTATCAAGCTCTGAAACATTCATGTCAACCAATTTTTTGAGCCATGTTTTGGGAAGCATGGCCGAAACAGTTATTAATCCCAGAGGAGGAACCGTCGCTTTCTTTGAAATAATACCCATAACATGTTTGAAACTCCAGAAAGAATCAGGGTATTGCGGATAGATTAATAATATATTCATGGTGTATGTGTTAATCAATTCTTAATGGTGAACCTGTACGTTTTTTTGTCAGGCAATTCGTTTTGAAAAGTAAAAAGAGAGCGAGGAAAAACTATTACACAATTTTCAAAAAAAATTATACAATTCACACATCTAATTCAACTGCTTTGTTTATATAAAATTCGGAATATCAGTGTAGTATGTTTTGTATTAACTGACCATGCCTGTTGTTAAGCTTGTTCGTAGCGCTCCTCTTTTCTGATTTGTTGAAAACCGGTTTGATACTAACGATTGCTCGCTGACCTTGATATAGGAAGGCACATACTGCCCGATGGTTAAACGCGCCATCAGGTAACTTACCGTTGATTCAGCGCCCTGGTTGAGGTTTACGTTCGATTCTTCCAATCCGTCGTAACATCCGCCGGTACATGGGTTATAAATGATTTGATGCAAACGGTTCTGGCCTAAAAACCAGTTGAAGGCAATGTCCATTTTCAGACGATAATCCTCATCTTTTAATACATCGTAAAATTTGCTTAATGTCATAATGGTGTAGGCTACATCGATGGGTTGTTCTCCAAAAGGATCTGGTTTTTGTCCTTTTATCAACCAATTTTTGTTTGAAATCACTTCAATTCCGTTTTCGTTGAAAATGTGTGACAACAGAAAGTTAAACGACCTTTTGGCCGTGTTGATATAAATGGTTTCTCCGGTAAGCGCCCAGGCATACAGCAAGGCTTCAGGCAAAATGCTGTTGGCATAGGTGAGATAGCCTTCGAACCAAACCCAATTCTTAGCCGATTCGTGTTTAAACATCTGCACTAACCGATTGGCCAAAGTTCTGATAAGCACCAGATTCTCGGGTGAATTCATGGTTTGATTATAGTAGTATAATCCTTTAATCGAGAATGCCATTGCCCGCGTTGAATGCATTGAGTCAATGCGTAAGAAAGTCTTTTCAATCATTTTATCGGCCACTGAAATGATTTCTTTTGGCAAAAAATCGGCTAATGATAATAAATAACCCAAAGCCCAAACGGCTCTTCCATTTGAATCGTCCAGATTGACTTCATCGTTCTGATTGGTAAACTGGTTATCCTGATCGGTATAATTTAAAAAGTCGCCTTCAGGTTGCTGACAATGTTTGATGAAATTCAGGTATTCCGAGATGTATTTTATGCTCTGTACATCACCTGTTGATGTGTAATACATACACATCGCAATCATAGCACGCGCATTATCATCCAGGGTGTATCCAGTGCTAATATCGGGTTGGTTTATTTTCGAAAACTGAATAATCCCAATATCGGTAGTCATTTTTTTCAAATGATCAAGTTTGATAGCCGGGAGATCGTACTTCAAGGTGGTGTTTTCTCCTGAAATCTGATCAAGCAGCATGGCGTGTTCAACTGCCGAATTTTCCCAGGCTGTTGAAACTATTTTTTGCAGGGCATTGGTGCTCATGTGTTTTCGTAGCTCATCGTCATTAAGCAGCCTGTTAACACTTTCGGCCAACTGTTTTGAGTTGCGGAAATCAAAAATAATTCCGGTATCTCCGGTCAATACTTCTCTGGCATGGGGTATTGGCGTTGAGATAATGGGACAGGCGCAGCTCATAGCATATGCAAAAGTTCCTGAAACTGCCTGATTTGGATCGTTGGTGGTAAACAGGTAAATATCTGTAAGCTGCAAATATTCGAGCAATTCGGGCAATCCCAGATATTTATTTATAAACCTGACGTGTTTTTGAAGCCCAAGATCATTGACTCTTTCTTCCAGCATTTCCCGGTATTTCTCTCCTTCTTCTTTTACCACTTCAGGATGTGTTTTGCCGATAACCAGAAATAAAACTTCGGGATTTTGCCTGATAATCCCGGGCAATGCTTCTATCGTGGTTTCGATACCTTTCCCGGAGCTAAGCAACCCAAATGTGGTGAGTACTTTGCGTCCATCCAAACCGTATTTTGACTTCAGAATTTTTTCGCTTAAGTGAGGAACCAAATGAGTGCCGTGAGCGATTACCGTTATAATTTGCTCTGGCAGGTTGTATTCGCTGGTTAGAATAGCTGATGAAGTATGGGTCATCACTATAATGGAAGCGCTGAAAGCTGCAATTTGCTGTATTTGTAATTTTAGCATCTCATTGGGATGAGGCAGAACAGTATGAAAAACGACAACAATTGGTTTTTTTACCTCAGATATGAATTGCTGAAAAGCCTGTTTCTGAGTATGAAAAAAACCAAATTCGTGTTGAATCAGCACAATTTTAATACTAGAATCAGCATTGATTTGATGAGCCAGTTTTTCATATTCGACTGCAATTGAGGTTTTTAGGATGTATTTTACTTCTTCAGGATAAGGATAATTGGTGTCGCTGGATTCCATTGCACAAACCTGAAAAGATACCGACTGACTGAACTTGTTATTGATTGCCTTTATCAAATCCTGCGAATAGGTCGCAATACCGCATTCACGGGGAGGGTAGGAGGTTATCATTAAGATTCCTGTCTTTCTATTGATTGGCACAGGAAGTATGTCCTTCTTGTTGTCTTTTTTAGTAATTAACGAAGAGGCAGTGTTTTCAAGGTTGGAAAACTTCAATTGATGATTGTTAGTACCATCAGCTCTATGAGAAATATTTTTATTTTTCATCTTTTTAGCATAAATGATTAATTCGGTTACCAGGTCCTTTCTCTTCACCTAAGCTTTGGCAATAAAGAATCGGCTGAACGATAATAAATATTTACAATTCGGACATTTTACCTGTATTATATTGGGTTTACCTTAAAATTTTCTCTATTAATGTTGACCTGTCTTGTAGGTGGCATCGTGTCACCAGTAAAAATCCCCGGGGTTTTATAGGTTCAGTACGATCGAAATCCCGATTACTCGGGATCGGGGTGACTGAAACTTGACAAAATTGAGTTAAAACAGCACTAGTCATGGAGAACCAATAAAGCGATAAAACCGTTATATTTCATTGGTTATCAAAGATTTTCTGAATTCACTTCTTTTTTCCGGAGAAAATGTTTGTAAATAAATTCACCGATTGATTTAATCCGGTCGGAGTGCTGAGCAACAACATTGGTAACACCAAACTGAAGAATTGATCCGAAAAGCTTTCTGATTATATTATGTGATCCACCTATAACCAGTTTTCTGGAGAGGTATCCGGAAGCTAAACCAACGGTTGCTCCCAACATATTATCGATCAAATAGGGCGATGAAGCTACTTCGTGTATGGTGCTCTTGATCAGGTTTATAGGCTTTAAGCTTTCTACGGTTAGGTAGACTTGTTCTTTTAACTGCAGCTCTCTTATCTGTTGATCAAATTCTAAAATCTGAATGGCATTTTTAAGTTCGTCACTATTAGTTATCGGTTCCATGGAGTTTATTTTAGCATCTGTTTGATGAGCGTATTGCCAACACATTTTTTTATCCATTTAAGCATAAAGAAATAAATCAAAATTGCTGCGATACAATAAAATCCGGCTACAGCAAAGAATCCATAATAGATTTCTCCCAGAATTTTACCAGTCCAAACAGCTAACCCCAAACTGAGGAAAAGCATAAAAGATAACAAAATGACCAGAACAACAGAATTGGCCACAACTGAAGAGACAACATCTGATGTTTTGTCCAGTGCTTTAAGTTTTGCTAATTCAAGACTTGATTTTCCGTATTCAACAGTCTTTTCAATTAGTCCTTCAATTAAATTTGTATTTTCTTCCATGATTTCTATGGCAGTATTTGTTCGAATTAAAAAATTGAGCCCGCACCGTGATATTCATAATTAATGCTTTACGGAGCAGGCTCAAGGGTTGTAATACTGGTGAATTCTATTTACTAGGTAGCTTTCACCTCTTTTTTTGCTTCACCATTTTTGTGCAATTTTTGATCGGCAAATTCAGAAACCTCTTCTTTTACCTTGTCAAATTTTTCGGTGATATCATCCAACAAATCATTGATTTTTCCTTTTACCCCATCAGCAAATGCGCCACTATTTCTGACTATTTTCTTCCGGGTAACTGAACCTTTGTGTGGAGCAAATAGAACTCCCAACAATGCGCCTGTTGCTGCGCCTGCTAATACTCCTAATAATACTTTTCCTGTACTCATAATTTCTGTTTTAATGATTGTTTGTTTTTTAATGACTTTAAAGAATTCTTCTTCCTTGTATTAACCTTAGTACTACTGCAATAATTGCAATAACAAGAAGGATGTGTATGATTCCGCCGACGTTGTAACCAACAAATCCGATCGCCCATGCGATAATTAGGATCACTGCGATTAAATAAAGTAGATTGCTCATGATGTGTTTTGTGTTGTGTTTAAATGTTGTGATTCAAGTTCCGTGCTTTGATCTGTATGGAAATCTGATTTCATTATCGTCGGCAAAAAAAGTTTCGAATTAGTTCAACCGATCATTTTTGCATATTCTGACTGTAAATACATTTTTACCTTACAAAGTTGAGCTAACTGACCTTGGAAATCGTTACACAATTCTGATTAAGAGTTACATGATTCACACATCATAGGCTATTCGGCGTTTATAAGTCAGCCGAAATGCAGAAAGGAGCAAGTAAACTCCTTTTCAATAAGTAACCTCTTGATCTATTTTCCGCAGGTGTTATAAATTTCTATCGATGCCTTAGAACATGGTATTAATTCTGTCTAAATCCTCATCTGATTGGAAAAACATGGTTTGGTATTTCGAGGCCAATTCCTCTTCCCTGCCTTCTTCAAGCAATAAATCATCGTCAGTTAGTCTTGCAAACTTCTGTTTAAGTTTAGCCTTTTCCTCATTCAGATTTGCTTTTAATACTGAAGGTTCCATTTCGCTAAATTTTAGGATGAAGTCATTTATAATAAGCAAAGTTGAAGGATAAACGATTAAAAATATTACACAATTCCTTGAAAAATTTACAACATTCACACATAAATTGTACGATGTTCATATCTTGCATCGTGTTAAACTAAAAATATTGATCGTCATGCTGAATTTATTTCAGCATCCCATCCAAAAACAGTAGATTCCGAAACCCCGCCTGCCAAGCTAGCGGCTACGGTGCCACAAATTCATATGCTCCGAGCCCACGGCTCTCAATGGGTCTGTGGTGATAATCGGTATGGACGGAATAAATTCCATCCCTATAGAATGAAGCGAGCCTACGGCTCTTACATGTATATCCCGTAGGGATGATTCATATTGTAGCCTCGGACTTCGACGTGAGCTCAGTCGAACGATTTTAATCCGGGAACATAGATAGATTATATATCAAAGAGTTCCTTACCTGCCCGACAAGCCTTGGCAGGCGGGGGAATGCAACATCATTAATATAACCCGAAAAAGTATACCGTAGCAAGCTAGCGGACAGAAAATTCGGAATGACTTCACAACATTAGGAGAGCTTAACACAGCACATGTATGTGCTTTAAAATGAGTGCATATAAACAAGTCACCTGATTAAAACCTTAATTTGGATTTGATTTACCTGAAATCTTCAATACCTCGAGCAACTCGCGGAGATTAACTGTGGCATAGGTAGATGAATGATCGGACATGGCATATGGTATAATCAGGTCGTGATTATGAATAATGGAACCACATGAATAAATGACATTTGGCACGTAACCTTCCCGTTCATTTTCATTAGACATCATCAAAGGTTGATTCAGCCTTCCAATTTCAATTTCCGGATTCTCCAGGTCAAACAAGGAGGCTCCCAGCGTGTATTCCCGCATCGGACCAACAGCATGGGTAATTACCAGCCAGCCAGATTCTGTTTCAATTGGTGATCCTGCATTGCCCATTTGTACCAGGTCCCAGGAGTATTTGGGTTGCTGAATCATTTTTGCATCATTCCAAATATTGATACTATCAGAATATGCGATATAATTATTTACGCCATCAATCCGGCACAGCATGGCGTATTTACCTTTTATCTTTCGCGGAAACAGGGCCATCCCTTTATCGCGGGAAAGCTGGCCATTTATTGGCAAAATTTTGAAATTATAAAAATCTTTTGTGCTGATTAATTTTGGAAGAATCGCAATTCCGTCATAAGCTGTGTAAGTGGCATAATAGGTTACATCGCCATCGTCATTGGTAAATCTGACAAAACGTGCGTCTTCAATACCTTTCTGCTCCGTTGCCGATACCGGAAAAATAACTCGTTCAGAAATAGCAGAATCGATGGAGAAATTAATTTCGTAATGCGAGGAAGCCAGCCACATCATGTGGTTTAATATTTTAATCTGTTCTTCTGAAATGTCAGGGTTTTTAATAGCCGTGGCAAGGTTTTTCATTAGTTCTCCATAGGTGAAATTATCTTCAAGTGCATCCAGAATAAAAGCATAGGAAACAACTTTTTTAGGCTTCTTTTTAGTATCGGGTGAGGCTATCATAACCGGAGGAATAACATTGGCATGGTCGGAACTTTCGATAGGTTTGTCAAGAATTGGAGGTGGAATAGCAATCGTGTTTTCTGCTTTACTCATTTCAACCAATTTTTCACGAAAAGTCTTCTTGTCGTAGAAATTTCGTTTAATTACATCAGCTTCGGCAAGCATTTTACCAACCGGTTCAATGCTCAGGTTATTATTTCGGTCGAGAATTCCGGTGCGGAAGACGATGGACGAAATATGCCCTTCACCAGTAGCCCGAAAACTAAAAATTACCCGTTTTTCATCGGTTCTTATTCCCGATTGATCAGGGTCTTCAACAACTGATGGATTGAAAAAAGCTGCCGATTCAATGGAATATTCCATGGTGAAATACGAACCAATCAACGCTTGCTGTGAAGGACTTAAATCCTCTTCATTCACTTCTATTTTGTCAAAAATAGGAGCCAAACGGGTAAAATGTTTCTCAAAAATCCGCGAAATATTTCGGTGGCGCCTCGAATATCTTCTCAGTAACTGGTTCATCGCAATAATTACGTCCTGTTCGGACATAGCCAGCACTTTCCTGATGATATCAGCCGATCTTTCATCATTTAGATATAGGAACCGGGCAATTATCCTGGAAGGGTCAGGCGAGAATGTTAAATTTTTTCTGATAACGGTTACATGCATGAGCAGGTTCTTTTCGTTTACATTGAACAGAAATTCTATGATTCGTCCTTGGTAGTTCGGATCAGGCTAATGCCGGCAATGAAGAATAAAAGACCAAGTAGCCCATAAATGACAAGCGGTTTGAACGAATTCGAGCCGGTTGAGCTATTGACAAATAAGACAGCAGCATAGATAAGACCACCAATTCCGAGGGCTGTAAGCAGTGCCCCAAAGATTCTTTTTAAATTCATCGCAGTGATTTTTTATATATGTATGTCCATCAGGCTGCTAAAAATTCCAAACACTTTGAGAAGCCATACAATCAGAATAATGATAACCACAACATTTAAAATTGTTTTAATGTTGCGATCCATGGGGATGAATGAATTGATCAACCATAGTAAAACACCTACAACGATGATTACTAGTAAAATTGTTAATAGTGGCATAATAAATGAATTTTTAGAAGTTGAATTCAAATTTGATTTCTCTATTATTAGGCTTTGACCTTTTTGCCGGTAACAAAAATTACAATGCCTCCGACGAGCAACACTACACCAATAATTGGCGACCATTGTACGGGGTGATTCGTTTCCTTGTTAATTTCAATCGGACCCAAGTCCACCACTTTTTCTTTAGTCACATAATTGAATCCGGTGTAAATCATCATAACTAAACCGATTACGGCCAATACCATTCCCAATGTTTTCATTTTTTTAATTGTTTTTGTATTGTTTTTATATTGAAGTTTTCCCATAAGTACGTGAAATGATATAATGTCGCATTTTGATTTGTTCACTTAACTTGACTCACCGTCGCATCGTTCGACTGAGCTCACGCCGAAGTCTGCGATGCTTTGCCCCTCACTTCGCGAAGAGAGGGGGGATGTCCGCCAGCGGACATGGGGGTGAGTAGTTTAAAGATATACGACATTTAATAGTTCTCATTACTTAAATGGTTGCTGGAACTAAATCCATCAAACATTTAAAGGAAAAACTCAGTTGAGTGGAATAAGGAAAACAAAGATTTTTTAAAGTACACTTCTTCCTTGTATTACCCTAAGTATTACGGCTATAATTGCAATTACCAGTAAGACATGAATGATACTTCCGGCACCATAGCCAACAAATCCAATGAGCCATAAGATAATTAATATGACTGCGACAACATAAAGTAGATTTCCCATGATTGTTAATTTTTAATAGTTTAAATGATTTGATGCAAGTTTTTACAATTTGTTTGTATTGATTAAAAGTTCATTGTCGTCAGTTGAACCAATTTAGAAGTAGTTTAACCGATCTTTTCCCATTTCGGTGAATGAATCTTCACTAATCAAAGGTGCTCCATCTTCCTTTTGAAAGCATTACACAATTCCGGATAAGAATTACATTATTCACACATTAAGGTTAGCAATCCTATTTTTCAGTGAATTGCATATATACCAGAGTCCCGGCAGCGACTGTCATCAAAGTGAGTGCAGAAAATCCAAGGATGTTCGCCTTTTTTCCGTTGGTAAATTCGCCCATTATTTTTTTGTTATTCGAAATATGGAGGATAATGGCAATCAATACAGGGGCGGTCAATCCATATAAAATGGCCGAATAAATTAATGCTTTTACTGGTGAAATGCCAACGTGATTCATCAATAAACCCAGAAGAAGAGAAATAGCAACGATGACATAAAATATTTTTGCCTGATGAAATTTTCTATCCAATCCATTTTTCCAGCCAAAAGTTTCAGTAACAATGTACGATAGCGAACCGCTCAATACAGGTATAGCTAAAAGTCCGGTTCCAATTACACCAACAGCGAAAAGCAGATAGGCTGAATTTCCTGCCAATGGCTTCAAGGCCTGGGCTGCTTGTTCAACTGTCTCAATCTGATGAATGCCTCCGTTAAAAAGAACTGTTCCGGTGGCAAGAATGAGGAAGAACATAACCACATTTGAAAACATCATTCCAAAATCAACACCCCGTTTCATTTCTGAAATGATTTTTTTATTCACGATCAATCGTTTTTTCTTCTGCTGTTCTACCTCCATGGTGGCCTGCCAGAAAAAAAGGTAAGGCGAAATGGTGGTTCCGAGAATGGCAACCAAAATGCTGATGAAATCTTTGTCAAACTTGATCGTTGGGATAAATGTTGCTTTCAGTATAGCTGGCAAGTCCTGCTTATACAAAAACGGAATTATCAGGTAAACCAACAGAACAATACAGAGATATTTCAGCGCTGCAGCAATTTTTTGATAAGGCAAATAAACAATCAGCACTAAAAGTAAAATGGTAAAAAAAAGACTGAAGTATGCTGCCGGTATGGCTGGAAACAACAAACAGCCAACAGCGCCCATTCCGGCAATGTCGGCGCCAATATTCATCACAATAGCCGGAAAGCTGAACAGCAACATGATATACAGAACCGTCCTCGAATAATTTGCCCGGAGCGTTCCGGCCAACCCGTTCGAGGTAACCAGACCAATCCGGGCGCACATTTCCTGAATGGAAGCCATGAGTGGAAAAGTAATCAAAGCAGTCCATAATGTTGAAAGTCCGTAAGCTGCTCCTGCCTGCGAGTAGGTGGCTATTCCCGAAGGGTCATCATCACTGGCTCCGGTTACTAATCCCGGACCAAGGATCTTCCAGAAACGGGATAACCTGGATGAAACCTTAGCCATGAAAACTAAAGAATCAGAATCAGAATAATTATAAGAACTAACAAGCCTCCGCCTCCAATATAAGCCGTACTGTGATGGTGTCTATAACCGTCATCTCTGATTGTAACGTCAACATCTCTGTTGGCACGGCGGTATCTTCCATTGTTTCGCCCCTGTTCATTGGCTAATGGGCTTGCTTCTTTCAAAGCTTCATTATTTTCAGAAGAACTTAATGAGGATAAATCGATAGACTTAATTTCGTTTAGCGATTCCGTTCTACTAACGGTTTCTGTAGATTTAATTGTAGTTTTAGCTGTCTCAGCATCTGTTGCGGCTTTGACTTGGACTGGAGTTACCGCCAGAATAAAGGATGCCGCAAAAACATAAAGTGTTAATTTTTTCATGATAAGATTTTTGATTGTGAAACCATTTTCACTAATCAAAGATCAACAACCAGCACCTCAAAAGCATTACACAATTCCGTATAAGAGTTACATCATTCACACTTTTCATTCAACCTACCATACCGGGTAAAACGGAAGAAGAGGCAACCTCAAGATTGCCTCTTCTTCCGTATGGATTTTTTTTTGAGTAATTTATGGTTTGGTTACAGCATTCATCTGAAGGGTTACCGCAGTTTGTGCCAACATTCTTCCGTTGATCGATGCGCCAGTTTGCATGTTAATAGCAGTCTGACTTAAGATGTTTCCTTCAAAATGGCTGGTCGTTCCCAGCGTAACGGCGCCAGATGTCTGCCAGAAAATATTCTTTGCCAGTGCACCGCCAGCAAGGGTAATTCTTACTGCCGAACTCATTTTAAGCGTTCCGGCAATCTGGAATATCCAAACATCGGTAGAACTGCCCGAAATGGTGATATTAGTAGGGATGACAACTGCACTTGTAAATTTGTACAGACCTGGTGTAAGCGTTTTGCCTCCGATATTTCCTGCGCCCAAATTCACAAATTTAGGCGATTTGCGTCCGGCGGCATCTGTGTAAGCTGTTTGCATATTACCTACTGCTGTTGTTAAACGGCTTGCATTAGTCACTTTGCATGCTGGACCAGCAGCATCAACAGAGAAAATTGTTCCTGTCACTTCATCACATTTCAACAGAATTGCAGCGCCGGTGATAGGGCTTGAACCGACATCACCTACGACGGCAGATTTATAAACATTGGTAATTCCTGATTTTGATAAAATCACAAAATCACCGGCAACACCAAGATTTACAACTTTCAATGTACTTCCGCTTGGTGCTTTAGCGCCTTTTAATGCTGATTCGTTATTTGAACCTGAAGGCATCTGAGGGGCATTGTAAGCATCCATGCTTTTATCACATCCGGTAACTAATCCGGCCAGTAAGATTGCTGCAACCGGGATTATTCTAAAAAGTTTCATCTTAATAAGTATTAAATGTGACAACGATGTCACCAACCAAAGGTGAGGTCTTTAATACCCGAAAAGTTACACAACTCTGTATATGAGTTGCAAAATTCACACCCTGTCATTCCAGTTATATTTCATTTGGGATTAAAAGAAGGGGGATCACATGATTTTTTTTTGAGGAGCAAGTAAGGAGACATGTCAAAAAGGAACATTTCTAAAAACCCTATTTTTTTGCATGTAACCTTAGGTTGTTGGAATTAAAATAGGCTTATTGTGAACACGGCGCATTCTCATTAATATTTACATCCGCTCCATATACCAGTTTAACTGCTTTTCGAGTTTTTGGGTTTCCATTATGGTTGTAATGATTTTTTTTAAGCGCATGAAGGCCGTTTCACTTTTAACCACATAATCAAATGCCATGTGGTGCATACAATTAATGGCCACATCAATTTTATCCTGAGAAGATAACATGACTACCGGAATGTCAGGATTGAAAGCTTTGATCTGATCCAAAGTATCAATTCCGTTGATTGCATCGCGGTCAACCCCGTCCAAATAATAATCTAAAACAATTACATCAGGATTATGTGCTAAGTTTTCAATACAAATTTCACCGGTTGCAAAGGTTTCAATTTCAAAATCAGCATGTTCCAGAAATTCAATTTCAAGTAATTTTAAATATACAGCATCATCATCAACCAGAAATAATTTAATCTTCTCGTTTTTCATTGGTTCGTACTTTTTAGCCGGTTAAACTCAACTTCTAATTCTATGCATGCCTGTGAACATATTTTCTCGATCTGAAATACCAGATTGGGAATTCCTTCGGCCTGTTTTTGGGTTATAGCATATTCCTGAACTTTTTTTGCCATGTTTTCGAAATCGATACTAATCCCCATGATTGAAAATGAAGGGATCATTTTATGTACTGATGCATACAGTAAATCCCAGTCTTTGTCAATCAGGCTCTTTTTCATCGCCAAAACTAATGGTGGGGTTTGTTCCAGATAAGCTGCAATCATTTCCAACATTAACTTTGGATGCGAATGGGTACGGTGGTTTAAATAGTCCAGATCGATGCATTTTTCTTGTACATTCACTTCTTTTACAGCTATTTCCTGTGTATTATTTTTTTTCTTGACCAGGCTAACAATTTTACTGTATAAAATGCGCTCATCAACTGGTTTGGCTATGTAGTCGTTCATGCCAACGGCCTTACATTTTGCCAGATCGACTGTGGTGACATCGGCAGTTAAAGCAATGATCGGGATTTTCGAATTCATGGTATGACGGATGTAATCGGTGGCTTCAAAACCATTCATTTCGGGCATCTGCAAGTCCATCAAAATAATGTCATAAGTATTAAGTCTCATCTTTTCGATGGCAATCTTCCCATTATCGGCAACATCGCGTTCAAACCCGAAATCATCCAACAAGGTTTTCATCAGTAACTGGTTCAGAGTGATATCTTCGACCACCAAAACTTTTATATTTTTAAGATCGGTGTCCAATTCTAAAATTCCTGATTCTAATTCAGCGTCTTCAAGGGTTTTCTGAAAACTTAACACAAAGCTGAAAGTTGAACCTTCATCAATTTTACTCTTTACCGTAATGGTTCCTCCCTGTGGTTCGACCAATTGTTTAACAATGGCCAATCCTAAACCTGTTCCTCCGTATAAGCGCGATGTGCCGCTCGAAGCCTGCTGAAAGTTCTCGAAGATCTTGCCGATTTTATTTTCGGGAATTCCTATTCCGGTATCAGATACCGAAAATTGTATGGTTGCCTGCTTCTCGTCCTGGTTCAATAATTTTACGCTAACGGTAATCTTTCCTTTGGTGGTAAATTTTACCGCATTACTTACCAAATTTAAAATAATCTGGTGTAATCGCACCGGGTCGCCAACCAGAACTTCAGGAATATTGTTATCGTACTCCTTCACTAACTTTAAATTCTTTTCATGAATTTTTGTTTCGAACAAATGAAGCATGGCTGAAATAGAAGCAGCCATTTTGAATGGAGTTTGTTCGAAAGTCATTTTCCCGGCATCTACTTTGGCCAAATCGAGGATGTCGTTAATCAACACGATTAACGCATCGCCGCTCATCTTGATGGCTAGTAAGTATTCTTTTTGTTTGGCCGACAGCTCGGTTTTCAGCAACACTTTGGTGAACCCGATAATCGCATTCATTGGTGTGCGAATTTCGTGGCTCATGTTCGACAAAAACTGTTGTTTGGCTTTCACCGCATTTTCGGCGGTCAGGGTAGCGCTTTCGGCTTTTACTTTGGCCTCTTCAGCAATTCCGACGGCCAGTTCGGCAAATACAATCGCTTCAGTTAACTCAGTTGCAATTCGTTTTTGGTCGGTCACATCGCGGGCCACAATTACCACACCCAACACATTTCCCTGATCGTCTTTATAAACCGATCCGTTAAACAATACATCTGTCAGTTTCCCATCGGTATGCCGAAGTGTAAGCGGCGAATCAGCAACCGATCCTTTGGCAAACACTTCCTGATAAACTTCGCGTGCTTTTTGCGGTTCGGTAAAATAATCGAAGAAGTCAGTCCCTTTCAATTCTTTGCGGAATATTCCGGTAATATTTACCAAGGCTTCGTTCATATCGGTAATCTTACCTTCAGGACTTATTACAACCAGAGGGTCACGACTCGCTTCAATCAAGCTGAGCGAATATTGAGAAGCTAATTTTAACGAATAGCTGGATGCTTCAAGTTCTTTATTTGCAATAGAACGTCTTGTTTTTTCTTCGTTCTGATAGTCAAGTTCTTTATCAGCAATGATTAATTCCGCAGCACGCTTATCTTTTTCTTCTGTCTGAAAAACAAGTTCTTTATTGGCAATGATTAATTCTGCAGCGCGTTTCCCTTTTTCTTTGTTCTGATAGTCAAGTTCCTTGTCGGCAATGATTAGTTCAGCAGCCCGTTTGTCTTTCTCTCCGGTCTGAAAAACAAGTTCTTTGTCAGCTATGATTAATTCTTCTGCACGCTTTTTCTTTTCATTGTTTTGGAAAGCCAGTTCTTTGTTTGCGATGATTAATTCGGCAGCCCTTTTTTCTTTCTCCTTGTTCTGAAATAAAAGTTCTTTGTTGGCAAGGATTAACTCTTGTGCCCGTTTTTCTTTTTCATTATTCTGGAAGGCCAGTTCTTGGTTGGCAAGGATTAGCTCTTGCGCCCGTTTCTCTTTTTCATCATTCTGGAAGGCAAGCTCTTTGTTGGCAAGGATTAACTCAGCTGCACGCTTTTCTTTTTCATCGTTCTGAAACGCGAGTTCTTTATTGGCAATTTGCAAATCCATGGCCCATTTTTGATTAGCCATGTCACGTGCAACCACCACTGCGCCAAGTACATTTCCATTGGCATCCTTATAAACTGATCCATTAAATAGGACATCAGTTAACTTTCCATCTTTATGACAAAAGGTGAGCGGAGAGTCTGTTACCGATCCATTGGCAAATACTTCCAAGTAAACTTCGCGTGCCTTCTGTGGTTCGGTAAAATAATCGTAAAAATTCGAGCCGATTAGTTTATCGCGCTCTACACCGGTAATATTAACCTTGGCCTGATTCATATCCGTGATTTTACCATCGATACTGATGGTAATTAAGGGATCCAGACTTGCTTCTATTAAACTGCTGGCGTATTGTGATTCGTGCGACCTCGTTCGTTCCATGTTTTTAATCTTAACGATTGTCCGGTTATTTACCTGTATGCTTTTTCTTAACAGTCAATTGTTGTCATTCCATAGTCATTCTGTTGTTTTATATCGCCCCAAGGCGATTAATGACCACCAAATGACTTTTTAATGACATTAGGCAAATTTGCGGATATCCATATTATTTTTTGCGCCATCGTATTCAATTATAATTCCGACATCTTCGATTGGGCTTCGTCTTTTGTCTTTCAATTGTTTAAAATGCGAAGGTGAAAGCCCGGTTGCTTTTTTAAACTGATTGGATAAATGGGCAACACTGCTATAGTTCATTCTCCAGGCAATTTCTGTAATGTTTTCTTCACCATAAATGATTAATTCTTTTATCCGCTCAACTTTATGAGAGATTATAAACTGTTCGATGGTAGTTCCCTGTACTTCAGAAAATAAGTTGGCCAGGTAGGTATAATCGTGGCTCAGTTTTTCGCTTAGAAATACCGAAAAGTTCGTTTTGATTAGATCATCAGTGTGGTGTACCATTTCGATAATGGTGTTTTTTATTCGTTCGATCAAAACTGCCCGCTTGTCGTCAATGAGTTCAAATCCTGCTTTAAACAAGGCATTTTTTACCAGTTCGCGTTTATCGACAGAAAGGTTCTCCATTATTTCAACTTCGCCCAAATCAACCACGATAAAATGCAAGCCAAGTTTTTTCAACTCTTCCTTTACAGCCATTTTGCAACGGTTGCTCACCATGTATTTGATGTATAATTTCAATTTTCGTTTTGTATAAAACCAGTTTGCTCAAAGGTGCATCCAATTTTTATAGGAAATGTTACAAAACTTTGTGAATAAGTTACACAATTCACACATTTGGTGTAGTGAAATTACTGAGCAGGATATTCGCAATTTAAGGATTCAAAACAGTATAAAAAGTAGAGGGGAGCCGGGAGGCTCCCCATCATCTACATTATTGCGATTCGTGAAAAAGGGACTTTTTTTCTCTGACTAAAAGGCACTCCTGATGTTGATTGATTAGAGCCTTTCTTTCATTTAGTGTAAGAGCTTCGTAATAAATTAGTCTTTCTTTTGTTGTTCTAAGTCTCATGTTTTTTAATGCACAAACATCCAACTCCGTATCAAAGGGACAATTGAACAAAAGACCGTAGTAATCAGAATAATTATCCCCCATAATACTCCTTCAAATTAAAAACTGTATCTCTTACACTTGTTTATTCTATAAATGGATAAAAGGTAACCCTCAATATTCATAAATTTTAAAATTTGAACTTTGAAGGGCGCTTTAGCATATTTTTATATTTTTGCAGAAGTTTTTTTTAATGAAAATCTTTTAATTAGATATGTTTGAGAATCTGAACGAAAAGCTGGAACGGTCATTTAAACTTCTGAAAGGTCAAGGGAAAATAACCGAAATCAATGTTGCTGAAACTCTTAAAGAAGTTCGAAGGGCGTTACTCGATGCCGATGTTAACTTTAAGATAGCCAAATCATTCACCGAAAATGTCCGTAAAAAGGCATTGGGAATGGATGTTTTAAACTCGATTAAGCCAAGTCAGTTGATGGTGAAAATCGTGCACGACGAGTTGGCAGAATTAATGGGTGGAAAGTTTGTTGATATCAACTTAAAGGGAAATCCTTCTGTTATACTCATTGCAGGGTTGCAGGGATCAGGAAAAACTACTTTTTCGGGAAAACTGGCCAAAATGCTGAAAAGCAAAAAAGGTCGGCATCCTTTACTTGTTGCCTGCGATGTTTATCGTCCCGCAGCAATCGAACAGCTTAAAATTCTTGGACAACAGATTAACGTTCCGGTTTATACCGAAGAGGGCAACCTTAATCCGGTAAAAATAGCATTAGAAGCTATCCGCCAGGCAAAACTGCAAGGCAATGATGTCGTTATTATTGATACTGCAGGCCGCTTGGCTATTGATCAGCAAATGATGAATGAAATCAGTGCTGTTAAAGATGCAGTTAAACCTCATGAAATCTTGTTCGTTGTAGATGCGATGACTGGGCAGGATGCTGTAAATACTGCCAAAGAGTTTAACGACAGACTTGATTTCGACGGTGTTGTACTTACTAAACTGGATGGTGATACACGGGGTGGTGCTGCCATTTCAATTCGGGCGGTTGTTGATAAGCCAATCAAATTTGTTGGTACAGGAGAAAAACTGGAAGCGCTCGATAATTTTCACCCTGAACGTATGGCCGACCGTATTTTGGGGATGGGCGATATCGTATCACTGGTTGAGAAAGCTCAGGAACAATTTGATGAGGAAGAAGCAAGAAAATTGCATCAAAAACTGGCGAAAAATCAGTTCAGTTTTACCGACTTTCTGAAGCAAATTCAACAGATTAAAAAAATGGGAAACCTGAAAGATCTGGCAACTATGATTCCCGGAATGGGGAAAGCATTAAAGGATGTTCAGATTGAAGACGATGCGTTTAAACATATCGAAGCGATAATTTATTCGATGACATTGGCAGAAAGGGAAGATCCCAGTTTGTTGAATGGATCACGCAGAAAAAGAATTGCAGATGGTTCAGGTACCAATATTCAGGAAGTTAACAGATTAATCAAACAATTTGCTGAAACCCGTAAGATGATGCGTGTTGTTTCACAGGGAAATAACATGAAACGGATGATGGGAAATATGGGTCAAAAACGATAATCGAATAAATTTTACCAATGATATTAATTGACGGAAAAAGAACAGCGGACGAAATCAAAAAGGAAATTGCCGAAGAAGTAAAACTGATTGTTGCATCAGGAAAACGTGCCCCACATTTAGCTGCTGTATTAGTTGGTCATGACGGAGGCAGTGAAACTTATGTTGCCTTTAAGATAAAAGATTGTGAAGAAGTTGGTTTTCGTTCATCGTTAATCCGCTTCGAAAATGATGTGACTGAATCGGAGCTTATTGCAAAAGTTCATGAATTAAACAATGATCCTGATTTGGACGGATTCATTGTACAACTTCCACTTCCCAAACACATTTCAGAGCAAAAAGTAATTGAAGCGATTGATGCCAGAAAGGATGTCGATGGATTTCATCCTGAAAATGTAGGACGATTGGTTTTAGGATTGCCGGCCTTTTTATCGGCAACTCCCTTCGGTATTGTAGAACTACTTAAGCGATACCAAATTCCAACTTCAGGAAAAAATTGTGTCATCGTCGGTCGAAGCAATATTGTTGGCCGGCCATTAAGTATATTAATGTCGCAGAAAGCAGTTAATGCAACGGTTACCGTTGCGCACAGCCAGACGAAAAATCTGAATCAGGTTTGCGCAGAAGCCGACATTTTGATTGCAGCCCTGGGTTCTCCTGAATTTATAAAAGCCGATATGGTGAAAGAAGGTGCTGGGGTTATTGACGTTGGAACCACCAGGGTAAATGCGCCTGAAACCAAATCAGGCTGGCGGTTAAAAGGAGATGTGAAATTTGATGAAGTTGCCCCGAAGTGCTCATACATTACTCCGGTGCCTGGGGGGGTTGGTCCAATGACGAGAGTCTCTCTTTTACAGAATACACTGTTAGCGGCCAGACGTAACGGGTAAAAAACTTAATACAATAAAAAAAGGTGCTTTTTCAGCACCTTTTTTTATTGTATTTGTTTTACTTTTAAAATAAATACAAAATCTAATTTCTTTATGAAACACAATTTAAGCAAAAACCTGGGAAAAGTCAGTTTGCTTTCCCTTGTTTTATTAATTCAGGCATGTGGCACAGTGCCACTTATTGGACGAAAACAGATCAACCTGTTGCCGGAATCGAACATGGTAGAAATGAGCTTGACCAATTATAGCCAGTTCTTAACTGAAAATAAACTTTCAACTAATAAAGAACAAACTGATGTGGTTAAACGCGTGGGCGCAAGAATGTCTGTCGCTGTTGAAAAGTATCTGAAGGATAATGGATTTCAGGATCGGGTTGCTGATTTTAAGTGGGAATTTAACCTGGTAGAAAACAAAGAACCAAATGCGTGGTGTATGCCAGGTGGCAAAGTGGTATTTTATACCGGAATTTTGCCGTTAACAAAGAATGATGTAGGAGTTGCAGTTGTAATGGGTCACGAAATTGCCCACGCTGTGGCACGCCATGGAAATGAAAGGATGAGTCAGCAAATGTTGGTTCAATTTGGAGGGGTTGCACTTTCGGAAGCAATTAAAACCAAACCAGAACAAACAAAAGCTATTTGGCAAACGGCCTATGGACTCGGAACTCAGGTAGGCGTGATGTTGCCCTATTCGCGTCAGCATGAATATGAAGGAGATAAACTGGGACTGATTTTTATGGCAATTGCGGGATATGATCCCAAGGAAGCCATTGGTTTTTGGGAACGGATGGCAGCAAATTCTGCAGGAAAAACGCCTGAATTTTTAAGTACTCACCCTGTTGAGCAAAATAGAATTGAAGCAATTAAACAGTTTTTGCCTGAAGCAGCAAAATATTATAACGCTAAATAATTTTCAAGAGACACGAATAAATAAGGTACAAAACAAAAGCTTATTAATTTTCATAACGGTTATTATTCCCAGATTCAGGTAAATATTTGTTTATCATCCTGTATAATTTATGTTCACGTGTTTGTTAACATTTTTTATTATTTCTCATATTTTTTGCCTATTTTTGAAGAAACTAGAACGGAATAAACTTAATAAGAGCATGATGGAAGATTTGGAAAAGAATGAGGAGCGTTTAGAAAATGACAGCAAATTCAGGGAGGAAATATATTCAGTTTCTGTCAGAGCTGGGAAAAGAACCTATTTTTTCGATGTGAAATCAACAAGAAGAGACGAGTTTTACCTTACCATTACTGAAAGCAAAAAACGATTTGAACAGGATGGGAGTTTCCATTTCGAGAAGCACAAAATATTTCTGTATAAGGAAGATTTCGAAAAGTTTATGGACGGGTTACAGGAGGTGGTAACCTATATAGATCAGAATCAGCAGGATGATGTTGAAAATCATGCTGAGCTAGATAATTATCAGAATAAGGAAGAACAAATTCTTGAAGAAGCTGGCATCTCAAAAGATTATACCAAACTCGAATTTGACGACTTAAATTCGTAATTATTTTAAAACTACTTTTTATTAAAAAATACGATCAACCGGAAAGTTTTCCGGTTGATCGTATTTTTTTTGCCATTTCATGATTCTTGAAAAGTTTAGGATAAAAAAGAAAAGGATTACCATAAAATGATAATCCTTTTTCCAAATTTAGTTTAGTTCGATCGGAAAATAGATATTTGGTCAAAAGAGAAAAGGTTTCTTTTCGTTGCAATCGCGATGCTAATATAACAGTTATTTGATAACTCTTTTTAAGATTTTTTAAGAATTTAATAATATTGAAAAATGCATCAATTCTGATGGCTTGTAAAACGTTGTTTTTCAGGAGTTAAAATTTTGCCATATGTTTTATAATATCAGATCACGCGTTTTACTAAGGAAAATGAAGATTGGTATTATTGATTACAAAACCATCACTTGAAACTGCATATTAAGATATCAATGTCTTAAATATGGTTGGGTTTATTACATTTGCACAAAAAACAATTGACACGTTTATATAATTTAGTTGATGCAAAGGTTTTAAAATCCAATTTAATGAATGAGTCTTACACTCGTAAGACGATCTCATTCTATCGGTATTTTATACTTGAATCTCCAGTTGAATTTAGAGATCAGTTGTATAAAGATTGGTCAGGATTAAACTGCTTCGGAAGGATTTATGTTGCCAGGGAAGGAATTAATGCTCAAATGAGTGTCCCGGTTCATAATATGGATGCGTTTCTTCAAACGTTATCCAGATATAAAATATTCGATCAGATTCCGATTAAATATGCCATTGAAGACAACGGGAAATCTTTTTACAAGCTTACCATCAAAGTAAGAGCCAAATTAGTTGCAGATGGGCTTAGCGATGATGCATTTGATGTAACAAATGTTGGCAATCATTTGGGTGCAGAGGAATTTCATTCTTTAGTTGACTCAGGTAAGCATATTGTCGTTGATATGAGGAATCACTACGAATCAGAGATTGGCCATTTTAAAGGTGCTCTGCGTCCGGAAGTCGATACATTTCGTGAAGAAATTGTCCAGGTAAAAGATATGCTTGCCGACCAGAAAGACAAGAAAATATTGCTTTATTGCACTGGAGGTATTCGTTGTGAGAAGGCAAGCGCTTATTTAAAACATCATGGCTTTAATGATGTAAACCAGCTCCATGGCGGAATTCTGGAATATGCCCGGAAGATAAAGCAGCTAAATATAGAATCAAATTTCATTGGAAAAAATTTTGTCTTCGATGAACGATTAGGTGAATCGGTTAATGGTCAAATCATTTCACACTGCCATCAATGCGGAAATTCCTGTGATTTACATGTGAATTGTTCAAACGACCTTTGCCACGTGTTGTTTATTCAATGCAACGAATGTGCTGAAAAGTATGAAAAATGTTGTTCTTCGGAGTGCTGTACCATTAAGAATGCACCAGAATTGGAAAAACAACTTTACAGACTTCAGGCAAAGCGCAAATTTGGAAATAGCAGTATTTATCGAAAAAGCTTTCTCCTCGCAAAAAATAATACTTCACCCGATTATGGTAATCGGATAAAATAGTAATCTGAACATCGAATGGAAAATTTCTGGGAAACCCTTCAGAAACCAATATTTGCATTAGCGCCAATGGAAGATGTTACAGACACCTCTTTCCGGGAAATTGTCGCCGGACTTGCTGATCCGGAATATCTTCATATACTTTTTACCGAGTTTACCTCCATCGATGGAATGAATCATCCAGTAGGGAAAATCAGAGTGGGAGAGAGGTTGCTGGTCAGCAAATCGGAAAAGCAACTATTAAAACAGAAGAACATCAGACTAATAGCCCAGATTTGGGGAAAGAAGCCGGAATTGTTTCATAAAATAGCCCGTGAAATTAGCCAGGAATACGAGTTTGATGGTTTGGATATTAATATGGGTTGTCCGGTGAAAAACATCGTAAAAAACGGTTGTTGTTCAGCCTTGATTAATGAACCAAATTTGGCAAAAGAAATTATATTGGCCACCAAAGAGGCCACTCATTTGCCGGTTTCTGTCAAGACCAGAACAGGCATCAAATCGCATGATACCGAAGCCTGGATTGAACATTTGATGGAAACCAAACCTGCTGCAATCATCCTGCATGGACGAACTCAGAAACAACAATCTGACGGATTGGCTGACTGGGAGGAAATATCAAAAGGTAGGCGGATCAAGGATCGCATTCATCCTGAAACCAAATTTCTGGGGAATGGCGATGTTTCCTCGGTTTCCCATGGATTGGAGCTTTGCGACAGGTATAAACTTGACGGAGTAATGATCGGAAGAGGAATATTTCACAATCCATGGTTCTTTAATCCTCAGATTAAATTTTCCTCCAAAATGGATAAACTGGATCAACTACTGCTTCACACCAAATTGTTCGAGCAAAATTGGGGTGGAAAGAAGAACCTCAATATCCTGAAACGCTTTTATAAAATTTATACCAGCGATTTTGAACACGCGGCAAAGCTACGTGCCGAACTAATGGAGGCAAAAACATTTGGAGAGGTTTATCTACTAGTAGAAAATGAGCTAAATTCCTGATATTTATTTATTATTGGTTGAAAAATCCTATTCAATCATGATCCCGTTTTCAGGCATAAATTTTTGAATTCCCAAAAAAATGTGATTCAAATGACTAAAAGACTGATTTTAATCTTTGTCAATTAGTTCAATTTAACTTAAATTTGGACAAATTGAATTTAAAAGATTGCAGGCATTTTGTTTTGTAACGGTTTCATGCTCTAGTTGTGAAAGCAATAGATTAATGCTTTAGCCAATCTTCATACTAAACTAATTTTGAATGAACATTCGAAAGACTTTACGGTCGTTGCACCGTGACTTCGGTTATTTTGTAGTTGGAATTACCTTTATCTATACCGTTTCAGGCATCGCCTTAAATCACCGGCAAGACTGGAATCCACATTATTCACTTATTTCAGAAGAACTATCTGTTCCAGTTGCAAATAGTTCTGACCTTACAAAAGATGAAATACTGACTTTGTTGGATAAATTTGAATTCGATCCGGTTTACAAAAAGCATTTTGTAACTAAAAGTGGTGATATTAAAGTCTTTGTCGAGGAAGGAACTGTAATTTATAGTCCTAAAAAAGGAAAAGCTGAACTTGAAATACTGAAGAAACGTCCATTCTTTTTCCAGATAAATAAGATTCATCTGGCACAAACCGGATATCTTTGGATATGGATATCAGATGCCATGGCCGTTTTTCTAATGTTTGTTGCCATTTCCGGACTTTTTTTACTAAAAGGTAAATATGGATTAAAAGGACGTGGACTTTGGCTTACAGGCCTTGGAATTATTATCCCACTGGCGATTATTTTGTTTTTTTTATCCTGATACACTAATCTTTAAATAATTATTCCATGAAAAAATCATTGATTCTAATTTTGAGCTTATCAGTTTTGTTGTCCTGTTCTAATCAGAACAAACAGAAAAAAGAAGAAAAAAAGGCTGAATTGGTTGTTTTAACCGTTGATGAATTGTTAGTTCAGGGAAAAGACCTTGTTGGGAAAGAAGTAATGGTAAAAGGAACTGTTACACACGTCTGCAAGGAAAGTGGGGCACGTTGCTTCATGATGGGGAGTACGGAAGATTTAAGTCTTCGGATTGAAGCCGGAAGGATTGGTTCGTTTTCGCAGGAGCAAATGGGAAGCGATATTCAGGTTAGCGGAATCCTGCAGGAAGTAAAACTGGAGGAAGAAGATCTGGCAGAAATGGAAAAAGCTGCAGCTGCGGGTGAATCGGCCAATATCGGACATGCATTGGGTCACGACGGTCCAAAATTGCATGATGTGGACGGCGGCAAACACGATAGCATCAATCAGAATAAAAAGTTGGAAGAAATGAACCAGCAACTTGCCGAAAGCAAGGAAGGATACGTTCCGGTTTATTATCTGGAAGGATTAAAACTCGTTCAGCAAAAGTAAATTACACTTATTACCTGAACTTAAGCTTTTAGCAATAATTCAAGATCATCCGTCCAACTCAATTCTTTAAACTGATTGGCCGGATGATTTTATTTTTTCGGCTCAGGCACAAAATTGAGTGAAACTGAGTTTACGCAGTGTCGTGTATTTTTCGTTGTCAAACCTTCACCCATAAAAACATGACCCAAATGAGCACCGCATTTGGCGCAGGTTATCTCTGTCCGGCGGCCGTCGGCATCAACAGTTCGTTTTACTGCGCCTTTAATTTCATCGTCAAAACTAGGCCATCCGCAGTGTGCATCAAATTTGTCGGCTGAACTGTATAAAGGTGCATTACACTTCTTACACAAATAGGTTCCTTTTTCCTTGTGTGCGTAATAAATGCCAGTAAATGCCCTTTCAGTGCCTTTTCCTTCAATTACAGATTTTTCCAATTCATTTAATTCATTGAATTTCATAGTTGCATCTTTATTGAGCTTGTTGTTATTCTGTGCATTGACAATCATAGATAATAGGATCAATAATGCTGTTCCAAAGTGTTTCATCGTTTCCATTTTGATAGAATACAATTTAGGGAGGCAGAATGTTTACCTCTCCGATAACAATTTTGAAAGCGCGCGAGATGTTCCTCTTCGGTTGAGATGGCTAAAAATCGTATCTTTCGTAAAAAAACATGAAACGACTTTTTAAGTATTTTCTTCAGGGATTATTGTTGTCGGGGCCTTTGGCAGTGACCTTATATACGGTTTTCGTGATGTTTAATTATGTCGATCGCCTCATAGGTGACCCGTTGAAAGAACATTATCAATTAGATATCCCCGGAATTGGGATTGTAGTTCTATTCATCTCACTGACCTTGTTGGGCCTTATCGGAGAAACCATTATTGCCAGGCCTTTCATTTCTTTTACCAGAAGACTTTTAAAACGGGCGCCATTGCTCAATGTGATTTATACCTCACTTAATGATTTATTTACGGCTTTTGTGGGGAAAGAGAAAAAATTTAATGTTCCGGTAATTGTATGCATGAATCAGGAAAACAATTTATGGAAACTGGGATTTGTAACCGAGAAAAATCTCCAAGACTTTGGCCTGAATGAGATGGTTGCGGTATATTTTCCGCATTCCTACAACTTTTCAGGAGAATTGTATATTGTTCCTGAAAAATCGGTAAAGTTGATTGATCTGAGCCCATCAGAAGTGATGAAATTTGTTGTTTCAGGAGGCGTTACAAAAGTTAATTAATACAGTCAAAAAGTGGCCTTGTAGCTTAAACCTATGACTCCTTCTCTAAAATACGTCGGGGTTATGGATGAACTTGCCCCGTAAACCGCTCCTTTTTTTTGTATGACCTTGTTACCTCTTGCAAGTGCGATTTTTCCGCAAGTGTAGCCAATAGCAATGGCCAGAGGATAATCGCTTATCCAATGAACCCCGTTGTTCAGCATCGAGTAGCCAAGTAATCCCATCAAACTGTAGCCTATTGGTTTAATTAATTTGTTGTCAGGATAATTGCCTGAAAGAATGGTGACGGTTGCCATTGCTGTCGCGAGATGGCCTGAAGGAAAAGCATCATGGGCAGAAACGTTGTTTTGATAATGCCTTGGCGGAGGAAACGGATGCCAGGTTCCTCCCGGGTTGCCCGATCCCGTATCGTCCATTGCTCTGAACGGACTTTCACGACCACTGATACGCTTAATAAATTGACAGGTAATACCAAGTGTTATAAACATTTCTGACAACTGAGATGCTGTTTGACGTGCCCTGTAATCGTTTGCCGCCAAACCATAGCTATAAAACCCGGTGGCAAGCAAAATGCTTGGCCACCCTTCGCCAATAAAGTAGAAAGCGCCATTTACAGTTCGGGGCAACTCCATCAATGGAATAGTAGTTCTTCCGATATGAATGTTTACGTCTTTGGTATTATTGCGGTCAGCATTCGTAGCATAAAGATGAATATAGCGTCCGAACTGCTGAGAGGCATCAAGAATGGGTTGATCGACAGCTACCAGCAGCGCTGTTCCCGCTATAATCGCTCCAAACTTGGGCAGATTCTTTTTTGAAAATGCCGACTTTCCCAACAAGTATAAATCTGAGGGCACGTTTTTTACAAATTGAAAAGGTTTGGGCCGGTAGAACATCATCGAATTGCCTGAGTCAAAGTCGACGATCTGTGCCTTTTCAACTTTAAAAGTATCCCGCCATGCCTTATTGACCAGGGTATCTTTTTTTGTTTCAGCACTCAGGCCAAATGAAGCAAATACAAAAACCAAACTGAGCAGTAAATTTCGCAGAAATCTGGTGATTGAATGCATTGTCTTCATTTTCAATTCCATTTATTGAGTTTATTTTTGTAAACGTAATTGGCAGATTGATAATAGATTATGGCTTCGTTTTCAATTGCCGGATTGTTCTGTGTCGTTTTTATTTCTCCGGTTTCAGGATAAATCTGATAATGAGTAATCTTTTGCTGAGGACTTAAAATGGTCAAGTGGTCATTTTTGATGTAACCCAACTTCTGGTAATTCGAAATAAAGGCGCGTTCTTCTTCCGGAGCCATTTTCACAATGTCTTTCCCGAAGAATTTGCTTTTGTACGACCAGTTCATTACACCAAGTAAAGTTGGCGCAACATCAATCTGGCTGCAAAGTTTATTGATTTGCTGCGGACGAACAAGTCCCGGGTTGTAAATAATAAAAGGTATCTGATATTCCTTAAACGGTAATTCGGCCTGACCGGCGCTTCCGGCGCAATGATCGGCAATAATGACAAACAGCGTATTTTTAAACCAGGTTTTTTCACTGGCTTTCCGGATAAATTCACCAATCGCGAAATCGCAGTATTTGATTCCTCCGGCGCGGCTGGTGTGTGATGGAATATCAATTACGCCTTCAGGATAAGTGAACGGACGGTGGTTGGAAGTGGTCATGACGTGATTCATAAATGGCTTTCCACTGGCAAATGATTCGTCGCATTCTTTCAATGTACGGTTGAACAGATCCTGATCGCAAACGCCCCAGGTGTTGGCAAAGGTGATTTCCTCCTTTTTCAGGTCACTTCGGTCAACAATCTGATATCCGTTATGCGAGAAAAAATAGTTCATGTTATCGAAATACCCGTAGCCGCCATAGATATATTTCAGGCTATAACCACGTTCTTTAAAAAGTTGGCCGACAGCAAACATATTTTCGTTGTTTGGCCTTTTGATCACACTTTGCCCGGGTTTAGGCGGCGCTCCCAATGTTGCAGCTTCCAGTCCGTAAATGGTGCGGGTTCCGATGGCATACAGGTTGGTAAACAACAACGAACTATCGGCCAGGACGTCCAGATTAGGTGTGATATTGCCTGTATAGTTGGTGACATTTCCACTGAAATCTGCAGGATCTTCTTTTGCATTTCTTTTAAAACCCATGAATTCGGCGCTTAAACTTTCGACCGTAATAAATACCACATTGCATCGTTTTTCTTCTCCTGAATTTGTAATCTCCCTTGTTATATCAAAAGGTTCATTGCTCAGGAACTGGCTGTTTTCGCTTTTTAATAAGGTGCGAAGTTGTTTGAAATTGTCCTCGCTATTTTGGATGGCATAAAAGATGTCGTAATCAAGTTCACTGTTTAGGAAGGCAGCAAACAACGAATGAATGCCGTTTTTTGCCAGTTCGTTGTTGTAGCGGTTTTTGGTGATTTCAACGGTCGTATTTTTAATCAGGATAAACGACAATACAGGTATTAAAAGAAGAAATAAACCAGTGCGAAGACGGCTTTTCAGAATACTTTTACTTTTGAGCGAGGCAACCAGTAATTTCTTTTTAACCACCAGCCATACGAGTAAAATATCGGCAATCAGTATTCCGGAAACCAGTAAAGGCAGCGGATACGATTCTTTGATATTTCCCAAAACTTCGGTGGTATAAACCAGGTAGTCAACAGCAATGAAGTTGTAACGTACCCCAAATTCGTCCCAGAAAAAGTACTCTGAAACTCCGTTGAAGATGAGAATGTAAAAAGTGATGAAATAAATAACATATGCAAATCCTTTATGTATGACCGAATTAAAAAATCGATCAGGAATAAACATCAGGAAAAGCACGAACGGAATCATGAAATACGAATAAGCCACCGTGTCCATAAACAATCCGGCAGCATAAGACCAGATGATGTTGAGCGGATTCAGGCTAACTTCACGAATCGACTGAAAAAGCAAATTGGTTCGGCTAATAAATGCGATGGAAATAAAAACAAGGTATAACAGCATGATGCCGCCGAACCGGCTGTGCAGGATTTTTTTCAGACTGATTGAATTCATTGATACGATATTTAAATTGTCGGGTAGTAGGATTTTAAATTCATCTTTCCCCTTCAGGCAAATATAGAATATTTCTGCCAGTCGTAATAACGGCTAGAATTTCCTGACAGAGCAAATGCTTTGGGATTTGTACTCAAGCTAATCATACATGTTATCCAAGATACCTGTTCGAAAAAATTCAACACGGTGTCACGGTGACACGGAAAAGACGTGATTTTTTCAATTCGATATTGACAGATTCCCACTGTGGCACTGTGTCTCCGTGTTTAAGTCTCCTGAGATCACCCTAAATTCTCCATTTGTTACTAAAAAGTTTAACTGCCTTTGCCCGGCATTTCCTGATGGATTGACTATATTTGTTTCCGTTTCTAATTTCAGAATTTTAATATTCCGAAATCAATTATTAACTCATTTACAGTACGATAAAATGTCAAAATTCACTTATCAAAAACCATTTCCAATTAAGAAAGATACCACTTCGTATCGACTTTTAACCAAAGAGTTTGTATCAACCGTTGAATTCGATGGCCGCAAAATTTTAAAGGTAGCTCCTGAAGGACTGGAATTACTCGCCAAAGAAGCATTTGCCGATGTTTCGTTCTTTCTGAGGGCCACCCATCTCGAAAAACTGGCTTTAATCCTGAAAGATCCGGAAGCGACTGATAACGATCGTTTTGTGGCTCATACCATGTTGATGAACCAGGTGGTTTCTGCTGAAGGCGAGCTGCCCACATGCCAGGATACCGGTACAGCCATTGTCATGGGGAAAAAGGGTGAAGATGTGTATACCGGGGTCAACGATGCTGAATACCTTTCAAAAGGTATTTTCGATACCTATCAGGATCGGAATCTTCGTTATTCGCAGGTCGTTCCGTTCAACATGTTCGACGAAAAGAATACGGGAACCAACCTTCCGGCGCAAATTGACATTTATTCGGAAAAAGGGAATTCTTATGAATTTCTGTTTATAACCAAAGGTGGCGGTTCAGGTAATAAAACCTATTTGTACCAGCAAACCAAATCGTTACTGACTGAAGAAAACCTGACCAAATTCGTGAAAGAAAAGATTATGGATTTGGGTACTTCTGCCTGTCCTCCTTATCATTTGGCGCTTGTCATTGGCGGAACATCGGCTGAAGCAACTCTGGCAACCGTTAAAAAAGCGTCTGCCGGTTATTTGGATCATTTACCAACCGAAGGAAATGAAGGCGGACAAGCTTTCCGCGATTTGGAATGGGAAAAGAAAATTGAAAAAATAGCTCAGGAATGTGGATTAGGAGCGCAATTTGGCGGAAAATACTTTGTACACGATGTGCGGGTAATTCGTCTGCCACGGCATGCAGCTTCGTGCCCGGTTGGTCTTGGCGTAAGCTGTTCTGCTGATAGAAACATTAAAGCAAAAATAACTGAAGACGGTATCTTTTTGGAAGAACTGGAACGAAACCCGGCACGATTCCTTCCGGCAGAAGCGCCAGCTATGCAACCGGCGGTTGACATTGATCTGGATCAGCCCATGGAAGATGTTTTGAAGCAATTGTCGCAATACCCGATAAAAACCCGCCTGAACCTTTCAGGAACATTGATTGTAGCCCGAGATATGGCACACCTGAAGCTGAAGGAAATGCTTGATGCCGGACAGCCTATGCCTGAATACCTGAAAAGATACCCGGTTTACTATGCCGGACCAGCTAAAACGCCGAAAGGAATGGCTTCTGGCAGTTTCGGGCCAACCACTGCCGGACGAATGGATCCGTATGTTGATTTCCTGATGAGCCTTGGAGGTTCCAAAATAATGGTAGCTAAGGGAAACCGCAGTCAGCAGGTAACGGATGCCTGTAAAAAACATGGAGGATTCTACCTGGGTTCCATAGGCGGACCGGCTGCAATTTTGGCCAAAGTCAGTATCAAATCAAGTGAGGTGATCGACTTTGAAGAAATGGGTATGGAAGCTATACGCAAAATCCGTGTCGAAAACTTCCCGGCTTTCATCATTGTTGACGATAAAGGGAACGACTTCTTTAAGCAGTTGTAGTTTAAGACGGAAGTCAGAAGTCAGAAGACGGAAGACACTGCCCATTATAGAATAACTTGAGAAATTTGGGTCGGTGGGGTTCAGCCCAGAATGGGCGACATATAATAGCCTGGGGCAAATGAGGCACCAACATCGCCCCGGGTTAAGGGGAAGGAACAAAACCCGTCCGCGTCAGAATGTTATTCAAAGTATAAACTTCTTTTCGGACGGAAGTGAATGATCGTCAAAATCGTAGTTACAAAGTAGCGAAGCGTATCGAAGGAAGCATTCAATAATATCTGAATGATATCTAGTGACGGGGTAACTCGCAGTCACCCCGTCACTATCTTTAGAGCAGGGCTAATGCAGATTGAACACAATAGGTTCCGGGCTGTTTATCTGCCTGTAAAAAAGAACCAAAATTTTCAGGATGAGTGAAGTCGAAAAGAAAAAGATTACCCGCGAAGGCCTTCGCAATGCATTCAAATTATACCGATACATCAAACCATTTCAAAAAGAATATTTTGTTGGAATGTTTTTTCTGCTTGGTTCGAGCATGGCCAGCCTGGTTTTTCCGAAATTACTGGGCGAGTTAGTTAATTCAGGAAACAAAGAAGCAGCAGCACACAGTTTAAACGAAATAGCGCTTTTATTGGGTGTTGTGCTTTTGGTTCAATCCGTGTTTTCTTATTTCAGGATTGTGCTATTTGTGAATGTAACCGAAAAAACTCTGGCGTTCCTTCGTCAGGATACCTATAATCACCTGATCAAACTACCATTGAAGTTTTTTGATCGGCGCAGGGTGGGAGAGTTGAACAGCAGAATTTCCGCTGACATCATTTTGCTTCAGGAAACGCTTACCACCACACTTGCTGAGTTTATCCGGCAAATTATCATTATCGTTGGTGGTATTGCTTTGCTGGCAATTACGTCCATTCAATTAACCCTTTTTATGCTGGCGGTTTTGCCTGGAATCATGATTCTGGCCCGTGTGTTTGGCAAATTTATCCGGAAGTTTTCCAAACAGGTTCAAGGCCAGGTGGCCGAGTCGAATACCATAGTGGAGGAAACATTGCAGGGAATTCAAAGTGTGAAATCGTACACCAACGAATATTTTGAAATTGCCCGATACCGGAAGAAAACAGAAGAAATAGCTGAAATTGGAATCAAAAGCGGCCGATACAAAGGCGCTTTTTCTGCATTTATCGTTTTCGGTTTGTTCGGCGCATTGGTGGCGGTAATCTGGAAAGGATCATCTTTGTTAGCTAACGGGGAACTGGTGGCAGGTGATCTCTTTTCATTTGTCATTTATTCGGCTTTTGTGGGTGGAACGATTGGCGGATTAGCTTCCGTTTACACCAGTATTCAGAAGTTTATAGGCGCTACCGAGGACTTGTTTGCTATTTTTAAGGAGCAGGAGGAGGATATTTTGGAAATTACCAAACTTCCTGAAAAAGAGAATCTAAAAGGTGCGATTGCTTTTGATGACTTGACATTTGCCTATCCTTCGCGGCCTGACGAAAATGTATTGAAGAATATTAAGGTCAGCATTGCAGCGGACCAGATGGTGGCATTGGTTGGAGCCAGTGGAGCCGGAAAATCGACCATTGCAGCGCTATTGCTGAGGCTGCACGACCCCGATTCAGGAGCTATTTTATTCGACGGAAAGGACAGCCGTAACTTTTCACTTTCAGCGCTTCGAAGCCAGATTGCCCTGGTTCCTCAGGATATTTTCCTGTTTGGGGGCACCATTCGTGAAAATATTGCCTATGGGAAACCATCGGCTACCGAAGCCGAAATTATTGAAGCGGCACAAAAAGCCAATGCCATGGAATTTATCAGCCGTTTTCCGGAACAGCTTGAAACCTTGGTTGGTGAGCGCGGAACGCAGCTTTCCGGAGGACAGAGGCAGCGGATTGCCATTGCCCGGGCTGTACTGAAAGACCCCAAAATATTGATTCTTGACGAAGCTACTTCATCGCTCGATTCCGAATCGGAACGACTGGTTCAGGATGCATTGGAAAAGCTGATGACAGGCCGTACTTCGGTAGTAATTGCTCACCGTTTGTCGACTGTGCGTAAGGCCGACCAGATTCTGGTTCTTGATCGTGGCATGCTGGTTGAAAAAGGAACTCATGAAGAATTAGTTCAATTTCCTGATGGTATATATCGCAATTTGAGTGAGTTGCAGTTTAATTTACATTAGAAAAAGATTATGGATTTAGTAAACCTGCAAAATAACAACATCGAATTCTTCCTGAATAAAGCGGACATTGTCCGTGAAACTGCCGACCAAATCATGAAGGATTTTGGCATGTTTGGCATTGAAATTACCTTTTCCGGAGATGTTGAAAATGCCTACCACGAGTTGCACGAACAACTGATTAACCAGATTTCGGTTTATCTCGACCGTGATTACAGCCGCCTGATGGCCGTTTTGTACCAGGTTGACATTACCGAACGCGAAATTTCCAAAGCTCATCAGGAATTACCCCATTACAACGATCTGGAAATACTGGCTCACCAGGTTATTTTCCGCGATCTGAAAAAGGTACTTTACCGGAGATACTACAAATCACAGTCGGAATAGAGATGGATTTTTGAGTCAGTTTGAATTGGGGAAATACTCATTTTTAGCGCCACACATTAAACAAACCTCTTTATGAACGCACAAAAAATGGCCACAATGATCGCATTTCCATTTTTCTTTTTCAATAGCTATGAATGAATCAATTCCGGATTCTTTAATTCTTTTCAGGTTTTGGATTGGACTTTCCCCGTATTTGCTGATGTATCGCTTATCCAAATCCTTAATTCGTCTGCAAGGGAATTTAACACAATCGTGGCAAAGTAGCTTTTCATTACCTTTCTTTTCAACGCAGGTTTTTATGCTGCAAACCGTACAATGATAGGGCTTATTACCAGTTTGGTTACAGCCCACACATTTATTTTTACTTCGCCGGAACCCTAAACAAAGTTCGCAAATTACACCACATGGCGCTACACTTGCTTGATTCATAACGGTAACTCGAATTGTCTTTTGAGTTTATTTAAAAAGCATTGCCATTGGCACTGCGATTAACAAAGCCAAACCATAGAGCGCTAACATGACAATCGTAAAAATACCCATGAACTTAAACAGCGATTTTAGGTTTTGGAATCCGGAAGTTAATAAACCTTCATTTTGCAATTGGATGGCTTGCTTCATTTGAACGGAGAATTTATATAAATAGGTGATCGGGATATAATAATTACCGGCAAGTAAAATGTAAACCAGGCCCAATATCCACAGCGGAAATTTGGACTGGGCAACCTGGCTTACTACAGACATGGCAAACATCATCACAATGGCCACCAGTACCAGTAATCCCATTATCACATAGCCAACAATGGCCAAAAACTGGCCCCATTTCGAGGCTTCCATCAGGTAACTGGTGATTTCCATGTTGTTCAGCAATTTGTTTTCAACCGGTAAGTTATTCTCTAAATTTTCCATGTGTGTGTTATTTATTAATTGATTGGTTTTACTGATTTATCCTTGTTTTTAAATCTTTTCTTGATTGTTGCAAGTTTAAACTCATTGTGATGATGAATTTCATGTCGTGGGTTATAGTTCATAAGGGTTGATAATTAATGGTTGGAAAATTTTATTTTCTCTTTTTAAACTTCGGATAATACAAAAGTCCCGCAAGCAATGGTAGAAAAATGAATCCGACGGTCCACATGAACTTTTCCATTGGCTTGCTGATATCGTTCCTGAATACATGGGTTAAACCTTGAACAATGAAACCAAGGCTGGCAAAAAAACCGATCCATAAGAGCGTGTTTCCATACGGATAATGGGCAATTTTAAAATAGGTACCTAACAGGTTGAATACAATCGTAATGATTAATGATACTTTGAAGGCAGCTACTTTATTCATCGTTGTTTGGTTTATGCTAAGTTAAAACATAAAACCTCAAAAATCAGTTTGGTTGAGTAGTTGTTTTTATGTTTGGGAGCAGAAAAGAGGCGGGTAAAATATTAAAAAATAATATCACAGAGGTCTTAAAAGTCATTGACTTCGTCATGCTGAACTTCCTGCCAGACGGCAGGCTGGGTTTCAGCATCTCTGCACATTTCATTTCAGACCCCGAAATAAATTCGGGGTGACGAGGTTCATGAGTTTTTTTTACTTTTAGACAGGTATCTGATCAACAATGCATTGAGATACTAAATCCCGATCTCAGGATGATTGGGCAATTCTCAATTGGTAAACAACTCCAAACCAAACAAGCTTTTGTAGCTTTTCTCCAAATATTGATCCAGCCAGTTGTAGAAGGTTTGTATTTCCTGTGCTGTTTGCGGGCCATCCTTCATTTTGGCGGCCTTTTCGAAGATGCCCATTTCAATGGGCTGAAGTACTTGCAAATATCCGGTTTGTTGCTGGTTAATTACCGCTGAAAGGTTGATGTAGTTGTTCATCCTGTCGTAAGTAATTGGGAAACAATCGGCTTTAAATTTTAAAGCGGCCTTGCAAATGGGCGATTGAAGTTCGTTGTTCATGGTAACGGCTTTTGGCAACGATTCGCCGCCGGCAATCCACACCGGAATAGCCACCGAGGTGAGCGGAAATCCCAATACCGTCCACATCATCGCCTGACCGGCTTGTTGCTGATCTTTGGCGCCAACAATCAGGATGGCGGCAGAGGTGATTACCCTCGGAATGTAGTCGATGAAAAACTTAAATTCAGGAACATCCCGTTTGGCAGGAATTTCGGTCCATAAATCGGTTTTGGTCAGCGAATGGGTGAGGTTGCGCGATAAATGATTGAATAAAAACTGCGGGCTCAGTTGTTTATCGGCTGCTGCTTGTTTTAACGCGCCTTCAGCGGTTTGAAACCGGCAAAATCCAAATCCTTTGGTGAGGTCGGCTCGCATCGAATGGTTGGTGCGGATCAGCAGTCCGTTGGGCGCAATCGCCGGATCGTTGGCGTCGTATTTCTGAAAATCGCGGTTTCCTGTTTCGTAATAGGCTGCACCGCCAAAAGCGTCAATCACGCCGAAATTGGCGTCCACACCCATCGGTTTTGGCCACGATTCGAGTAATTTTTCAAAATCGGCCAGATTCCGGCAGGTTTGCAGGGCGCGTTTCATCACCACACCTTCCTGGTCCTTGAATTTAGTGGTGTCACCCAGGTTGTTATTGTATGCCGCTGTGTTGATGATGGCAAAACCGGTTTCGTTGTAACCGCCCCAAACCGCCTTTTCCCAATCCTTTTTTCCATCAACCAGACCAATGTATTTGTATTTGCCATCGGTAAAATAAGCTAACGAATTTTGCATTTCGTCTGTGTCGCGGTTTTTATACATCATGGGTTTTCCATCAGCGGTATATTTTCCGGAAATCAGAAAGGTGGTACAAGCCAGTGATTGGAAGGTTCCCGAAAGAACCAATACGCACAAAATGACGACGACTCCTATTTTACTCATGGCGCTAAATTGTTTAAATTTTCTCCGTAGGAGATTAATGTCAATAGAATTAGTTTGATCAAGAGAATCCATTTCCCGAAAGGAATTAATGCGAATTAAGGGTTGGATTTTAAACCCAAAGGGTTGTCATGATTTTAGAAAATGATCGAGAAAAAGCATCTTAAACCACGAAGTGGTGGCATTATTCTGCCATGCCTTCGGCATTTTTATATCTTTTTCATCTCAATTTGCTATAATCCTTTCATGCCTTCGGCATTATAATTCAATTATATTTCAACCCTTAATTCGCATAATTAATAAATCCCGGTTGATGTCCTAACGGACAAAATGCAACTACACCCAACTTTAAAAAAGTCTCTAACTATACAGAAACCGTTTAATCTTCTGTGTGGCTGTCTTTTCAAAAGGTTCAGGCTGAACAAGTACCAGTTGTACCTGCGAAAACTTGTTGACATTCTGATTGATGTAGTACTGCAATTCAATAAGGACTTCATTCAGCTTTTGCTCTGCCTGGTACGAACCTTTTTCAATCAGTTCATCATATTTCGATTGCAGTTCTTCCATGTTAAAATGAACCAAAGCCACCAGCCGGCCTTTCTTGTGAACAACCAAAGATTCAAGCACATAGGGATAATTGTTGATGACCGATTCAATCTCTTCGGGATAAATGTTTTCACCGCTGGCCCCGATAATGATATTCTTTAGCCGTCCGCGAATGTACAGATATCCATCCTTACCGAAAGTTCCCAGATCGCCTGTTTTAAACCAGCCTTCAGGGGTAATTACCTCCGCCGTAATTTCGGGTTCTTTGTAATAACCTTTCATCACGTTGGCGCCTCTGGCCCAGATTTCACCCTCGCCTGTTTGTGGATCAGGATTGTTGATTTTCAGTTCAACTCCGGTAATGGCAGGGCCTGTCGATTGCAGGCGCGATTCAAAAACCTTCATTCCGGCCAAAAGCGGGGCTGTTTCGGTTAATCCGTAACCAATGCTGTACGGAAATTTTGCTTCAATCAGGAATTGTTCTACTTTTTTGTCGAGTTTGGCGCCGCCAATGCCAAAGAAATTGATTTCGCCGCCAAAAGTTTCAATCAGTTTTTTGCCCGCAATTTGGTTAAGTTTCTTCCGGATAAAAGGTACTTTGTAAAGTTGTCTCACAGGCCACTTTTTGGTGAAAGCCGGCAATATTTTGTTTCGGTATATCTTTTCGATAATCAGTGGAACTGCAAACATCATGGTTGGTTTAACTTCAAGTAAAGCCGGAAGTAAAACTGATGGGGTCGGCTGTTTACCAAGATAATAAACGCAGGTCCCTTTGGTAAGCGGCATCACAAAACCAAGCGTATTTTCGTAGGTATGCGACATGGGCAATATGGACAGAAAGCGGTCTTTTTCGTGAACGACCCTGACACATTGCGCATTCTCAGCCACAAAACAAATGTTTTTATGACTCAGCATAACTCCTTTCGAACTGCCTGTAGTTCCTGATGTATAGATAATTGCCGCCAGATCGTCTTCTTTAACCGTGTACGGTTTTTGACAATGGGATGCTGCGTTGTAAACAGGCTTATTGGCAGTTTCCGAAGTCAGGGTAAAATCTTCAATCCTGATTAGGTGTTTCAGCGAACCAACTTCAATATCGCTGATTTTGGAGTTTAGCTTTTCCGAAAAAAACAACACTTTAGCTTCCGAATGATTCAGAATATGCTCGATTTCAGAGGGTAAAAAGTCGGGTAGGAGCGGAACAGCAACGGCGCCCATAAAAGTGACAGCAAAATAGGCAATTCCCCAATTGGGCAGGTTGGCGCTCAAAATAGCCACTTTGTCTCCCGGCTCAACCGCCAATTCTTCCAGAAAGCGAATCAGTCCATTAATCTGGCGATTGACTTCGTCATAAGTCAGTGGTTTTTCTCCAACGATAGCCAGTGCGTTATAACTTCCGAAATTTTCCACTGCCCGTCCAAATAAAGACGGTAAAGTAAGCTGATAGGTTTGTGTCATGATCAGATGAATTTCAACCCAAAAATACAATATTTAGCAAAGGAAAAAGAAAAAAGGAACAAGGAAAAAGGAAATGTTTGTCACCAAGGCAAATGTATTTAGGATTTGTGCATAAGCTAATCATCCATGTTATCCAAATGGTCTGTTCGAAAAAAATCAACACGGTGTCATGGTGACACGGAAAATATTTGATTTTTTTTAATCCATTAATAACAGATTTCCACTGTGATATTGTGCCTCCGTGTTTAAGTTACCTGATATCACACTAAGTTCTCCTTTTGGTACAAAAATTTAAAAGCGTTTGCCCTTTAAGTAATAGGAATGAAATAATGTCGCATTTTGTTTTATCGTCTTTTACAAACTCACCCCGTCGCATCTACGATGCTTTGCCCCTCTCTTCTCGAAGAGAGGGGGGACGTCCGCTTGCGGACGTGGGGTGAGTAGTTTTTAAAATACGACATCTAATTGTTCTCATTCCTTATATGTCCCGGGAATATCCATTTTTTTAATTTTCCTTTTCCTCTTTTCTCTTTCCTGATGACTAATGACTTTTTCCTGTCAGTTAAGAGTAATGGATCTTGACCATCCCATTTACGTATTATTTTGTCTCCTTGTTTTAATCACGACCGAATAAACCTATTTTAGCAGAATAATCGAAGCAGCATGTTTGGGGCACGGCTAATAGTTACTTTAATACTTTTCATGGTCTGTTCAGGAGGTTTTGCCCAGCAAAAATACACCCTGAGCGGAACTGTTTCGGATGCTTCGAGCGGCGAAGATCTGACCGGGGCTATCCTTTCGGTTGAAAACACCCGTTACTCTGCCATCTGCAATTCTTATGGTTTTTATTCCCTTACTGTTCCTGAAGGAGATTTTAAGCTTACGATCAGGTTTATCGGATATGAAAATCAAGTGGCAGATATGAATCTGCATTCCAATCAGGTGATTAATTTCAAAATGAAGGAAATTAGTTTCGAGTTGGAGAATACTGAGATTCGAGGAGAGCGGGCAGATCGCAACATCAGTTCGCTTGAGATGGGCAGTATAAAGATTAATCCGAAGCAGACCGAAAATATACCGGTTTTTTTTGGTGAACGCGACCTGATCAAAACCCTGCAGCTGATGCCCGGAGTTAAACAGGCTGGTGAAGGAAATACCGGTTTTTATGTTCGGGGTGGCGGATTGGATCAAAACCTGATTTTATTGGATGAAGCTCCGGTTTATAACGCTTCCCATTTACTGGGGTTCTTTTCGGTTTTTAATTCGGAAGCCATTCGTGATGCCAACCTGCTCAAAGGATCAATTCCTGCCGAATACGGTGGCCGCGCTTCATCTGTGCTGGATATCCGAATGAAGGAAGGAAACCTGAATGAATACCAGACTACCGGCAATGTAGGTTTAATTTCGTCAAACCTGAGTTTTGAGGGACCGATCAAAGAAGATGTAAGTTCCTTCATGGTCAGCGCACGTCGTACTTATGCCGATTTATTCCTGAAACTGGCTCCAGAGAAGGATTTACGCGACGCAAGGCTTTACTTTTATGACCTGAACATGAAAGTCAATTTTAAACTGAATGAAACCAATCGCCTCTTTGTTTCCGGTTATCTGGGGCGCGATAAGTTTCGGATGCAAAATCAGTTTGGTTTTGACTGGGGAAGCAAAACAGCCACCATCCGGCTGAACCATACCTTTACAGAGAAGTTGTTCGCGAACAGTTCGCTCATCTACAGCGACTATTCCTACCAGATTGATATTGCAGGCGATAACGATGTACTGCTGGGTTCCAGAATTCAGGATTTTAACCTGAAACAGGATTTTAGCTGGTATCTGAATGCCCGGAATACCATTAAATTCGGCGGTAACCTGATCTTCCATAAAATTGTTCCCGGTGAGATTGAGGCAGCTCCCGGAAGTGCTTACAATTCTTTGGCAGTCAGGCCGCGCCGGGCCATCGAAAGTTCTTTGTACGTGTCGAACAGTCAGCAGATTTCAGATCGTTTGCAAATTTACTACGGATTGCGACTGGCTTTGTTTTCCAATGTTGGACCCGGTGATTTCTACCAGTTTAATGAAGATGGTAAACTGATCGAATCCATTAGCTACGATCATTTTAATTGGGTAAAAACACAGGGGGGACCGGAACCACGCCTGGCCCTGAATTATAAACTTGGTTCCCAGTCAGCAGTAAAAGCTTCCTACAACCGGATATACCAGTTTATTCATTTGTTGTCCAATTCAACCTCGTCGACCCCAACCGATGTTTGGTTGCCAAGCAGCGATAATGTAAAGCCCCAGATTTCTGACCAGTGGTCGGTTGGCTGGTTCAGGAACAGCAAAGCCAATCTGTTTGAGACTTCAATAGAAGCTTACTACAAAAACCTGCAAAACCAGATCGACTATAAAAATGGCGCTGACCTAGTCTTTAATTCGACAGTGGAAGCCGAACTGGTTTATGGACACGGCTGGGCTTATGGCGCTGAATTACTGGTTAAAAAGAATTACGGAAAACTCACCGGTTGGCTGGGATATACCTGGTCGAAAACCATGAGACAATTTGATCTGATAAACAATGGAAATGCATTTCCGGCAAGGCAGGACAGGCGGCATGATTTTTCGGTGGTAGTGCTGTATGATTTAAGCCGGAAGGTAAAAATTTCGGCAGTTTGGGTATATAATACCGGAAATGCTGTAACTTTCCCAAGCGGTAAATACATTATTGAAGGTAAACCTGTCAGTTATTATACTCAGCGTAATGGTTACCGGATGCCCGATTATCACCGGCTCGACCTGGGACTGACATGGATACGGAAACAAACAGCCAAATTTGAATCGAGCTGGAATTTTTCAGTTTACAACGCCTACGGAAGGGAGAACGCGTATTTTATTTCCTTCAGGCAGAACAAGGAAAATCCGGAGCAGACCGAAGCAGTTCAGATTTCTTTGTTTAAGGTAATTCCTTCAGTGAGTTATAAATTTAAATTCAAATAAAACTTGAAGACTTTTCGTTTCATATCGATTCTTTTAACGGGTGTTTTTCTCCTGAATTCGTGTGAAAAAGTCCTCGAATTTGATTTGTCTGAATCAAAAGAAGTAGTCGTTATTGAAGCGAGTATCACCAGCAACAGAGGGCCATTTACCGTTCTGGTTTCAAAGACTTCGCCGTATTTCGGAGTACAATCCAACAATTTGGTTTCAGGTGCTAAAGTGAGTGTCAGGGCAGAAAAAGGGAACCCCAAATACTTTACCGAAACTTCACCGGGAGTTTATAAACTTGAAAAGACAATAGCAATGCCGGGTTATTGGTACATCATCGATGTTGAATGTGATGGTGTTCATTATACCGCCAGGTCGTTTTTGAATGAAATAGTTCCGATAGTAGATCTTACTATTTCCTATTTCGATGGATTTGGTTTTTTTGACAGTGGCTATAAGATTAATTGTTTTATGCGCGATCCGGCCGACAAGGAAAATTATTACCGGATAAAATATGTGGTCAATGGTCAGCCAGTTGATGACACCGGAGAAATTTCTTTGTATTCGGATAAGTTATTTGGTGGTAAGGTCGTTGGATTAGGCCAAAGATCATTGGTTTTTTCAGAAGATGATACCTTAATGGTTGAATTGCAGGCGATTGATAAAGCAACATATGATTATTTCACCACTTTGGAAAGTATTTCAGGCAATGTATTGGAACAAACTGCATCGCCTGCCAACCCGATTTCGAATTTTAATAATGGCGCTCTGGGTTATTTTTCAGCTTATTCCTTCGACCGAAAAACCTTGATTCTCAAGGATTATTTGAAAAAGTAGTAACCTGATCCTCCGGTTCAATATTTATTTGGTTAAACATCTCAAAAAACAATTTTAGGTCGCCGGTCTGGCAAAAAAGAAAGCAACCTGAATTTCAGATTGCTTTCCTGACACGAGAGTTAAAAGACCAAATTAATTGATGATCAGTTTTTTGATGATTTTATTTGAACCTATGATTGATTTCAATAAATATAAACCTGCTGGTTGATCCCCTAAATTGAATTCTTCTGAAATACCATGAATTGCGCGGGAGGCTATTTTTCGTCCTGTAATGTCAGTAATTTCAATCGTGCTGCCAGATTCCGGCATTTGTGAAAACCTTACCGTAAATATATTTGGGGTAGGGTTTGGAAATATCTCTATTTCGGTTGAATTTGTTCTGTTTGCAGCTATAGTTGTTAATGATTTCATTTGAACCAAAACACTTGCATATTTTTCATATTTCAATTCCCCTTCGATAAGTCCGAGTTCCAGTTTCGATTTTTCATCAGTAAAATTATTTTTCCAGCTGTAGACTTGAATTGGATTTCCAACGTTAAATCCTTTTTGATTATTTTCTACTGAGGCTGATGAAGCGATAAGACTGGCAAAATTTTTAGTAAAATGATCTTCAGTTAGTTTCAGTGTGCCTACGCAAATTTCGCTATCATAGGCGGCCAATTCATCTCCGATAGAAAAACCCGATTCAGCGAGTCCGTCCAGATGGATATTCATATGGTCTGATCCATTTCCTATATAATTTGGGGTGAAGTACACAGTTTCTTCAGGTTGAGTCATAATAATACCTGATTTTACATAGCTGCTCAGGATGGTTAAAACAGTTGCAGAACTAACATTAATTTTATATGCTTTTCCAGGCACAAAGTTTCCAATGTTATTTTTCCAACGTCCTTTTACTTTCTCGATGGTGTTTCCTTTTTCATCCTGAACTTTAACTAATCTTTTCTGATCAATTAATGGTTGGACAATTGTTAAAGCATCTACCTGATCGGTACGAGGATATGAGATGAAGTTCCAACCCGTGTTCAACGGAATATCTAGCGGTAACGGAATAATTCTTCCGGTAACATTAAGTGTGGCATTAAAATTTTGACTGATGCTATATCCTTCAGTTTTTAAAATCGATCCGATGTTATTCACCCAAGTTTTTGTGGTAGTAGAATATTCAAAAGATTTTGATGTTTCATCCAATACTTTAATTCCGGTACTCAGATCGCACAACGGCTTTATAACGGTGCTTAAACTTGGTTTAGTCGGAATGATATAGGTTGAAAACAGGTTTGTGCCTGAAATCAGAGGTATGGATTGTGTGTATTCAGTAAAGGATACGATCTCAACAACAGCAGTTGACCCAATAGTAAATCTTCCGCTTGTCAGCCAAGATGAAATATCATTTCGATACTTAACTGCAACGGCTCGCATTTCTTTTTTATTCTTACTGTCCCAAATTTTAAATATGATGGTGTCATTAACAACATATCCGTTGATAGTTCCATCATCTGCCGATGCCGTAAGAGAAATAAATGTTGAACTGTTCCCGGAAATAATTGTTTGGGTAAGTTTTTTAGCGCCTACGCATAACAATCCGCTATAGACGGCAATTTCATCGTTGGCGCCAAGCGGAAGATCTTCCAGAATTGCTGAGACCACCATGAAATTCATATGGTTTTGTCCATTTTCGCCTTGCCAGACTGTTGTAAAATGATTTGGGCTAACTACCTGGCCAAATGCCAAATGACCACAAAAAAATGAAAATAATACAAAGAGAAAAAAAAGCCTGGTGGAATTTGTTGTTGTGTCAATTTGTTTCATCTGTTTCGCTCATTAATAATCTGTGAATAATTCATCTCTTTCTAAAATCTCTCTCGCATATTCTTCAAATTATTGATTCTACGACCAATAACTTACAAATATTCAACAATATCCTTGATCCTTTTGGCAGAATATCGCTTTTATAAATCAAATGTAATACCAAGACTTTACTCTCCCGATAAAATTGGGGATAGTAAATCGTAAAGTATTAAATATGAAAATTTTAAGGACCAACTGATCAGAGATGAACTAAATTCGTTGTTGAGATTTAAACTTTTATATCGTTTTTAATCATCAGAAATCACACAGTTGTGCGACATTTTTTTAGCAATTAAATTGAATAAGTAGTTAAGTCTCAAGTTCAAAAACTTCAAATTAAAACACAGTATATTAAATACTTTTAAGAGCAAAAAATGTAATATTGTATTTCATTAGTAATCGAGAAAAAGCAAAGTTTATCCGTTACGCGGAATCGGAATATTCTCTTATTACTGCACTACAACACTTTATCCCTGCCTGCGGCTGGCAGGCGTTACGCGGAAAGTTCTCCGTAGGAGATTTAGTATTGTAGAAAAAACAGACCCCCAAGAAAGGTGTACCTCGTAGAGGTTCCATAAAATAAGGACAAATAAGGGTTTCTAAAATATTTTAGTCGGCCACCAATTATTGTATTTCCTAAGTGAGCAATTTGCTACGCTTTGTTGCTTGATTAGTCCTACATTTGAATACTTAAATTACTTAAACTGATAACACATGAATGATTTATTAACCAAACTGTCTGAATGTATTGAATTTGGAAAGATAAATTTGGCTTCTCCCTATCCTCCGCAAATGAAAGGTCAGGATGGCGCCGACGAAATTACCCGGTTGGCCCTCGAAACGGGAGTAAATCCACAGGATATCCTGTCAAAAGGATTGATGCCCGGAATGGAACGGGTTGGAATTAAGTTCCGTGAGAATAAAGTATTTGTTCCACAGGTTTTAATGTCGGCCAAAGCAATGAGTACTGCTATGCTTCATCTTAAACCGCATTTTCTTTCGGGTGCCGCAAAGCAAAAAGGGACATTCATCATTGGCACTGTCCTGGGTGATTTGCACGATATTGGCAAAAATCTGGTCGGCATGATGGTGGAAGGAAATGGGTACAAAGTAATCGATCTTGGAACGGATGTAAGTTCAGAAAAGTTTATAGCCGCAGTAAAAGAAAATCCGGATGCAGTGATCGGATTATCTGCCCTGTTAACGACTACCATGGTTAATATGGAAAAAATTACCAAAGATATTAAGGATGCAGTTCCTGGAACGCTTGTAACCATTGGAGGAGCGCCAGTTAACAACGATTTCTGCCATAAAATTGGTGCAGATAACTATTCTGCCGATCCACAAGGCGTAGTTGAATATTTGAATGTCAAATTTGCCTGAAAAAAATATAATGAGCAAACTAATTCAGGAAATACAAAAAGGCAGGGTATTGGTTTCGGATGGAGCCTGGGGGACATTCCTTCAGAAAAAAGGATTACTGCCCGGTGAATGTCCAGAACAATGGAATATTATCCGCCCAAACGATGTTTTTGACATTGCACAAAGTTATATTGAAGCTGGTTCCGACATGATAGAAACCAATAGTTTTGGTGGTAATTATTTTAAGTTAAAAGGTTACGGATTACAGGCGCAGGTCTTCGAATTAAACAAAGCAGCAGCCGAAATCAGCCGAAAAGCTGCCGGATCTGAAAGGTTTGTTTTGGGCTCTGTGGGACCGACAGGCAAGCTGCTTATGATGGAAGAAGTAACTGAATTGGAGCTTTATGACGCTTTTAAGGAGCAATCCATGGCTTTGGAAGCTGGTGGCGCCGATGCCATTGTGATCGAAACCATGACTGATTTGGAAGAAGCACGCATTGCTGTTAAAGCTGCCAGTGAAAATACCGGTTGCGAAGTGATTTGTACGATGACTTTCGACAAGATTCTGAGTGGAGAATATCGCACTATGATGGGGATTTCGCCTGCAGAAATGACTGAAACGCTTGTTGAAGCCGGTGCTGCAATTATTGGCGCCAACTGTGGAAACGGAATAGCCGATATGATTGGCATAGTAAAGGAAATCAGAAAAGTAAATGCTGAGGTTCCGATTTTAATTCATGCCAATGCCGGAATGCCTCAATACTGCGATGGCGAAACCACATTTCCTGAAACCCCTTCAGATATGGCTGGACGGGTCAAGGAAATTATAGACGCGGGAGCGAATATTATCGGTGGCTGTTGCGGAACAACTCCCGACCACATTTTCAAGGTTCATCAGGTTGTAAAGAGTTTTTAAAACCTGTTATCATTGACTTGCATTTATCGGAATTAATCATCATCCTGATTTTTGAAAACTGATGCCTGATATGATATACGAATTTACCTATTCGTTTAAGGATCTTACTTTAAGCAAGGATTATCTTTCGGCGATGCTTGGATTTACTGATGGAGTTCTCCCTGAACCATTTGATGAATATGTTGCTGAAGCATTTAAGCAAACTGAAAAGCTTTGTGATATTCGCGCAGCTTTTTGTATTTCGGAAAACATTGAGTTTACAACTGATAACAGTACCCTGATCCTAAATGAAACAGAATTCCATATAGGAAAAACTGTTGCGAAAGAACTAAGGAATTCTATAAATTCCGTTCTTTTTATTTGTACTGCCGGCCCGGAAATTAGTCATCTGTCGCAGAAACTGTTGGCAGGAGAAAATCCGGTTTCAGGCTATGTTTTAGATGTTTTGGGATCCATGATTGTTGAATCTGCTACCGATCTGTTACAAAACGAAATTAGAAGCATTGCCTCTAAAAAAGGGATGGGAATCACCAATCGGTACAGTCCGGGGTTTTGCAAATGGAGCGTATCCGATCAGCATAAATTGTTCTCGTTTTTTCCGAAAAATTGTTGCGGAATTAGCCTGACAGATTCTTCATTAATGAATCCGGTTAAATCGGTCAGTGGAATAATTGGGCTGGGCAAAGAAGTGAAATTCAGGGAATATACCTGCGACTTATGCAGCCAGACTGACTGTTTTCACCGAAATTTTCACCAAAAAAAGGTAGTTGATTAATTTTATTCTCATCCATATAAGTTTGAAGTATAAACGATGATACCATTTATTTATGAAGATAGTTGTACTGGATGGTTTTGCACTCAATCCGGGCGATCTTTCGTGGGACGGATTAATGAATTTAGGTGAATTCCATCTTTATGACCGGACAAAACCTGAAGAAATTTTCAGCCGGATACATGACGCGGAAGTCATTATTACGAACAAAGTGGTGATTGACCGATCATTGATTGCAAAGTTGCCTAATTTAAAATATATTGGAGTGACAGCAACAGGTTACAATGTGGTTGATGTTCGGGCTTCGGCTGAAAAAGGCATTTTTGTGACCAATATTCCTGCTTACAGTACCGATTCGGTTGCACAATTGATTTTTTCACATATTCTAAATGTTGCCAACCGTGTTGAATTGCATTCCAATTCGGTCAAATCGGGAGATTGGTCTTCAAATCCAGATTTTGCCTACTGGAAAACTCCACAAGTTGAATTAGCCGGAAAAACGCTTGGTATCATCGGTTTTGGTAGAATTGGAAGTAAAGTTGCCAGCATAGCTTTGGCCTTTGGAATGAAAGTCATTTTTCAGAACCGTTCATTAAAAAAGAACAGTATTCCGGAAGGAGTGATTCAGAAAAGTCTGCCAGAAGTTTTTGCTGAAAGTGATATTGTGAGTTTAAATTGTCCGCTCACTGCTGAAAATAGCGAATTTGTGAATCGGCAACTAATCAAAACCATGAAGTCAACTGCTATTCTAATCAATACTGGCAGGGGCGGACTGATTAATGAAGCTGATCTGGCCGCAGCGCTTAATTCGGGGCAGATTGCTGCAGCTTGTCTGGATGTATTGTCAACAGAGCCACCGTCGGCGCAAAATCCGCTTATTTCGGCTAAAAACTGTTTTATTACTCCACACATTGCCTGGGCAACCTTTGAAGCACGTCAGCGATTAATGAACATCACCGTTGAAAATCTGCAAAATTTCCTTTCAGGAAACCCTAAAAATATGGTTCAGGCATAATTTACTGGATTTTTCGGAAACACGAATTGTTTGGTTACCGTAAACAGACGTAGGAAATTCTAAAATCAGGGCCAAATGAAAGCAATCAGTTTATTTGTTTTAATTAGTTTGTTTCTTGGTTTATCTGGTTTTCAGCCCGACACTAAAAAGGAAAAGAAAGCAAAGCAACAGCTTGCAATGGCTCAACTCATTGACTCAGGAAAGTTTCGTTTTGTTGCCAGATCAGCCAATTCCGAGTTAGGTTATTTCAATTCGCTTACTTCCAACTACGATTTGGTTTTTGACAGTCTCCAAATCAAAGCCTTTCTTCCTTATTATGGAAGAGCCTATCATGTCCCTTATGGCGGGAATGGTGGCATTAAGTTTGATTTACAGGCTGAAAAAATAAACAAAGAATGGAATGAACGGAAAAAATTGTTTTATATTAATACTCAACTTGCAGATTCACAAGATTCCTATTCCATTTTCCTGACTGCCGGATTAAATGGTTTTGCTGATTTAAAGATTAGTTTCATTAACCGAAGTTGGATTAGTTATAATGGAACCATTGAAAAAATAGAATCGGATAAAAAGTAAGATATCCAATAAAAAAGACCAGAAATTCTGGTCTTTTTTATTGGATATCTTAAATGTCATCCCCTTGGGAAGCATTTATATGGTTAGAATTTTGTTTTATTCATCCTCAAATTGATTGTCACTAAAGTTATAATCAAGTTCATTAAGATTTTCATCTGCAAAATCATCATAAATAGATAATCTTCTTTTAGAGCTCTTATCCTTATGCAATTTGGCGCTTTTTATCGCGTCTCCATCTGCTTTTAAAGGATCGATACCTTTTTTTGTAATTTTCAGATTCTTGTTTGTTTTCATCTCGAAAAATCTAAAAGTTTGATAATTAAATTTTTAAAAGTTAATAAATACTATTTTAATTCGCTTGTTAAACTATGAAAAAAAAATAAATATTCCAGTTTTCTAATGCAAAAAATATTTTTTGCATTATTTTTTATTTTCTGATTATCTGAATATTATGACTTTTATGAAAAATAATTACGATACGACAATATGATTTGAAAAGTTCCCGTTCATTGTATAAATTCATTTATTATGAATAAATCTTTTGGACTAATTCTATTCATTATTATTTCCACTTTTAGTTTTGGTCAGAGTACCAATTCTGAAGAAAAAAAGGTTTTAAAACTTTTTGAACAGGCCAGGCTGTCTTTAAACAGCAATTCATATGGCAAATCATTAGATCTTCTTAATCAGGCGATTGTACTTGATCCTGGTTTTCTGGATGCATATCTTATGAAATCAGATATTTATCAGGAAATGGATTCTGTTCCGCAACTCATTAAGTCACTTGAAATGGCTATTCATTTAGGTCCTGAAAAATATCCAAAGTCTTATTTCATTCTTGGAAATGCCTATTATAAATCTGGCTTTTATCAAAAAGCAAGTGAATGTTATCAGAATTATTTACAAAAGGTCGATGAAAAGGCCCCATTCGTTGTACGGGCTCGTCAGAATATTATAAAGTGTTCGGGTGCCGTTAATTTGCTTAAACATCCGGTGCCCTACAACGCGGTTAACCTCGGCGAAAATATTAACTCGATTGATGACGAATACTGGCCGAGTATAACGGTCGACGGAAAAACGATTATATTCACCCGGCTTATTGGCTCCAATACCCCCGCAGTTGAGCGAAAAGAGCTGGTGCAGGAGGATTTTTACACCTCTAATCTGGCGAATAAAATTTGGCAACCATGCGAACCAATTTCGACGATAAACACCGAATACAATGAAGGCGCCCAAACCATATCCTCTGACGGCAAGTTATTGTTTTTTACTGCCTGTACCCGATCTGATGGCTGGGGCAGCTGCGATATCTATTTTTCGAGAAATAAAGCCGGTAAATGGTCTGTTCCAAAAAATGCCGGTGAGCCAATAAATTCTTTGGTATGGGAATCACAACCATCCATTTCGGCAAATGGCGAAATTTTGTTTTTTGTGAGTAACCGAAAAGGTGGAAAAGGAGGAATGGATATCTGGAAATGTAAACTAAAAGGATTTTCGGAATGGGGAAACCCTATTTGGGGGTATCCGGTTAATTTGGGTGATTCTATTAATACACCCGGAAATGAAATGTCTCCTTTCATACATTCAGATGGGAAAACGCTTTATTTCGCTTCCGATTATTGGCCTGGAATGGGCGGATATGATATTTTTTACTGCCGTCAGAGAAATGATACAGTATGGTCATATCCTCAAAATATCGGTTACCCGATCAATTCCCATAAAGATGAACAGGGTTTAGTTGTTGACGCTTCAGGGCTAAATGCGTATTATTCTTCGGATCGTCCAGGTTCAAGGGGAATGGATATCTATTCATTTGAACTCTTTAAGGCTGCCCGGCCGACACCTGTTTCGTATATTAAAGGCAAAGTTGTCGATGAAGATTCAGGCATGCCGGTTTGCGCCAAGGTTGAATTAACTGATCTGGATAATTCGTCATCAGTTATAAAAGGCGAATCGTGCTGGGAAAAAGGTGAATTCCTGATGTGTCTTCCACTGGGAAAGGAATATGCCTTTAATGTATCCACTGAAGGTTATTTATTTTATTCCGATAATTTCAAATTAAAGGAAGTCACCGATATTATTGATCCCTATATTCTGGAAATCAAAATGAAAAAAATAAAAATCGGAGGTTCTGTAGTGCTCCGTAATATTTTTTTTGATACCGGTTCATTTGAATTACTTTCAGCATCGAAAGTTGAACTTCAGAAATTAATTGATTTTCTGAATCTGAACAAGTCTTTGATTATTGAAATAGGCGGACATACCGATAATGTAGGAACCGCTGAATTCAATCAGAAACTATCAGAAGCGAGAGCTAAAGAAGTTTATAAGTATTTGCTCAATCATGACATTGACCAAAGCAGGATGAAATACAGCGGATATGGACTTGACCAGCCAATTAGTTCAAATGAATCGTCTGAAGGACGTGCACTCAACAGAAGAACGGAATTCCGGATTATCAAAAAGTGAATGTCAGGCCATTACTAAATATCAAAACAAAGATTATCCAGGTTATATGGTGTTGCCTGATAGACGTAATAATTCAGCCAATTCGAAATAAGCAGATTGGCATGACCACGCCATCGCATTAAAGGCTCTTTTTCAGGATTATTGTCAGGATAATAATTGGCAGGGATTTCAATCGGTAATTTCTTCTTCAGATCCCTCTTGTATTCGGTATCCAACGTAAATCTTGAATATTCGGAATGACCCGTAACAAAGAACTGGCGGCCATCATTCGTCATAACCATATTCACTCCCGATTCAGCAGATTTCGAAACAATATTCAATTCCCGAACCTTCCTGATGTCTTCCTCCAAAACTTCGGTATGACGGGAGTGCGGCACAAAATATTCGTCATCGAATCCTCTGAAAATGGGCAATGTATCGTTCAGATTACGGTGTTTAAAAACGCCAAACATTTTTTTGCTGAGCGGATATTTGGGCACGCCATAAAAATGATACATCCCGGCCTGTGCAGCCCAGCAAATAAATAACGAAGAAGTTACATGATGTTTCGACCAGTCAAATATCTGGGTCAGCTCATTCCAATAGGTAACATCCCCGAATGGAAGCATTTCAACAGGAGCACCTGTAAAAATCATTCCATCATAATTGCTGGATTTCAACTGATCAAAGGTCTTATAAAAGGCCTTCATGTGTATATCAGGAGTATTCTTCGATTCATGACCTTTCATTCTCAGAAAATCAATTTCTATCTGAAGCGGTGTATTCGACAACAAACGGATCAGATCGGTTTCCGTTGTGATTTTGATCGGCATCAGATTGACAATAATGATTTTTAACGGACGGATATCCTGGTGCGAAGCACGTGATTCGTCCATAATGAAAATGTTTTCTTTTTGCAGCAATTCGATTGCCGGCAAGCGATCAGGAACATTAATTGGCATGATATTCAGTTTAATGTAAATTCCGGAATTTCAGTCCTGAGACTAAAACTCCGGAAATAACAGGTGGTAAAATTAAACAATTTGATTCAGGGCCTGATCAAAATCGGCGATAATGTCATCAATGTGTTCAAGTCCTACAGAAACCCGCAACGAAGACGGGAAAACTCCTGCTGCAAGTTGTGCTTCATCTGACAGTTGCTGATGCGTTGTGGCAGAGGGTTGTATAATCAGTGTTTTGGCATCACCTACATTAGCCAGATGGCTTACCAATTTCAGACTGTCGACTACCTTAATGGCAGCATCTTTGTCTCCCTTCACGTTGAATGAAAGAACGCCTCCGGCACCATTGGTCAGATATTTTTGAGCCAGTTCATACGATTGATTTCCTTCCAGTCCCGGGTAATTGACGCTCTCTACTTTTGGATGTTTTTTGAGCCATTTTGCCAATGCAAGGGTATTTTGAATGTGGCGATCCATGCGTAAAGAAAGTGTTTCAAGGCCTTGCAGTAAAAGGAATGAATTGAACGGACTTTGCGACGGACCAATATCGCGAAGGCCTTCAACGCGTGCTTTAATGATGAATGCCAGGTTGCCAAACGGTCCGTCGAAATTGAAAATGTCCCAATACTTCAGCCCATGGTAACCCTCTGAAGGTTCTGTGAAACCCGGAAATTTACCATTTCCCCAATTGAAGTTTCCTGCATCAACAATTACCCCGCCAATACTCGTTCCATGGCCTCCAATCCATTTAGTGGCCGATTCAACCACGATATTGGCTCCATGTTCGATCGGGCGAAAAAGATAACCTGCTGCCCCAAAGGTATTGTCAACAATGAATGGAATATCATATTTTTTAGCCAATGCACCAAAAGCGTCAAAATCAGGAATTACATATCCCGGATTGCCGATTGTTTCCAGATAAATCGCTTTGGTATTTTCATCAATTAGTTTTTCGAATGATTCAATTGACAGATCTTTGGCTAAACGGGCCTCAATGCCAAGTTTTTTGAATGTCACCGTAAACTGATTGTATGAACCTCCATAAAGGTAGGGTGAACTCACAAAATTATCGCCGATACCCATGATGTTGGTGAAGGTTAAAAATTGTGCTGAATGTCCAGATGCGACACCCAGAGCAGCCACTCCACCCTCAAGAGCCGCTATTCGCTGCTCAAACACATCAGTGGTGGGATTCATGATCCTGGTGTAAATGTTTCCGAATTCTTTCAGGGCAAATAAATTTGCGGCATGTTCGGCATTTTTAAACACATACGATGAAGTTTGATAAATGGGAGTTGCCCGTGAATTTGTCGTTGGGTCAGCCTGTTGTCCTGCATGAAGTTGCAGCGTCTCAAAATGTAATTTTCTTTCAGTCATGATAATTTATTTTAGGGATTAAAAAAACTAATTAAAAAATATGCGATGTATTTCGGTAATTGCTTTGCGAGTATCTTTTTGGTCAATAATGAGGTAGCTGACCAAATCAGAAGCGCCGGAGCCACTCAGCAAAACATTGATTTTATGTTGGGCGACAGCGGTAAACAGTTTGGCCGACACACCATGATGTTGCTGCATTCCGTGACCAACAACCGCGATTAGCGAAACTTTCTCTTCTATCACAATTTCACTAACAGAACTTAGCTGAAGCTGCAGGCAAATCTGACGTGCTTTCTCTATTTCATTTTTATTCAGAATAATGTTGATGCTGACCTGTGAGGTTATCACTGAGCGAATGTTGATGGCAGAATGATGAAAAGCGGTTGTTACTTTTGCCAAGATTCCGGGTTTAAAACCAACTCCTGGACCATTCAGTTTCAAAACTGCTATTTCCTCGGTATGCACCACGCTTTTTACCACATTTGGTGAAACAAATGATTCGGAATTGATGGTGGTTGTCAGCTCTTTTCCTTTATTTTTCAACCGGTAAACATGAATAGGGATGTGATTACTAATCAAAGGCTCAACAATTCTTGGGTGAATGGAAAGCTCGCTGAAATAAGATAATTCGGATGCTTCGGCATAAGTCAGCCGTGGAATTAGCTTTGATTCGGCAACATACTCTGAATCGGAGGTTCGGAATTCCTTGTCGAGTTCCCATAATTGAAGGGTATCTGCTTCGGTTAGCCTTGTAATTGCAGCGGCGGTATAATCAGCCGAACGTTTACCCAATCTGGCAATTTTTCCGGAAGAGGTAATTCCATATGATCCGGGAATCAAATTAATTCCTTCAGGGATCAGATCTTTCAAATGTTTGGATTCCTCATACAAGAAAGTTGCATTTCCGTATTCTTTAGTCACGAAAAAGGAAATATTCTCCGGATAAATCAGGTTAGAATGTATCTGATTCTTTTTCAGAAATAAATTCAGGATGCTTGCCGTGATACGTTCAGAAAAGCTGATTACCTGATCTTTGAGCGCCAAAGAAAAGTCGCCGGTAAACTCAATTCCTTTTAACAAATTCTGAAGATTATTTCTCTCAGTAACCAATATTTCATCCAGTTCGGTTTGTTGGAATACACCTAATTTTTGAATAATAATATCGTTGACCTTACCAATAATTTGATCTGCAGTGAATTTGTGGCTAATCAATTGATCGATGCCCTGTTCAATGGTTTGCTGTAACTCTGGAATTGCGGAAACTACAACAGTCGTATTTTTTCCTGATTCGGCCAAAAGGTTGGCAAAAGCTTCCAGAACAGGAAAATCAGACAAACTGTTTCCGCCAAATCGTACGACACAATTTGACATGATAAAAGTTTAAAATGATAATTTGGAAATAAAAATGATTGGTTTTTTCAGCCTTTAAACAACATGATTAATCACACTGCCCAAAGGCTAGCGCATTATCATAGACATGGAAGACATCATAGAATCATCGCATCCCATTAGATGGAAAGTAGGAAGTGCATTATTATCTGCCGAATGATTCATTTTTGATATCCTGATAGAATTGAGTGCAAACATAAATACTTTTTGAAAATAGACAAACGTATACCTGATTTTGTTTAGTCAACTTCAGGTTAAATAATTGTTAAGCGACAGTTTTTTATTGTAATGCATTGTTTCTAAGTAACATCGCCAAAGACAGTTTTGAAATTACTAAAGATGCTTTCTGCCAGATCTTCTTCTTCAAAACCTAATAGTTGAGACGCGATGAAATAGATTTGATGAATTGGAATCTCCAAATTGTCGGTTTCAAAGAAAATCCTTTCTATAGGAATTGTCCTAAACAGTTCATGTTTCATTTCATTTTTCAGCAAAGCTTCGCCAATAGAGAAATAAAATCCATTCCTGATCAGATTCAAAGTAGTTTCCTGATTTCCATTGTATCCATGTAGTATCCAGGGAATATCAGACCGGGTAGCTTTTTTAAGTTTCAATAAATCAGAATAAGCCCGCACACCATGAATAATCAATGGTATAGTGTATTTTACAGCTATATCCTTTTGCCTTATGAAATTCAACTCCTGAATTTCATATGCAGTTTCAATGGCTCTGTCGAGACCACACTCACCGACTGCAAGCATGTTTTTCTGTTTTGCAGCAAGTTCAATAGCCTGAAAACAAGCTTCCTCATTGACTTTTCCAATATGCCAGGGATGTAGTCCGGTTGAATAAAACTGGTCAGATTCCACCAAAGGCAAATCCTGTGCAAATACATTCAGCACCTGAATATCATCACCAATAATTAACCGATGGGTATGTAAATTAATTTTCTGCATAAAAAATTGAACTCCTCAGTTCATAAAATAAAGTTCTTTTCAAGTTAAGTCAATCAAAATTAACAGCTTTAATCCTAAAAAAGTACTGAGATTAGTAATTTATCTTATTTTTGGCATCAATTGGAGATTGATTATGAAATTAAGGGAGATTCTTATTCTAACACTATTCACACTAGTCTTCTTACCTTCACTGGTAATTGGACAGATTTCCCAATACGGAATTCCCATTCAGATTATTAAGCAAAAATCAGCTTTACCCAATGCTGATCTGGTTATAATGCCTGCGGTCGATAACCAGAAACTACGGCAGAAGTATAGCCGGCAGAATTCAGATATGCTGAAATCATTTCACTTTGCACATTCATTTGAAGTATCTCTAACTCCACAAAACTCTGGAAAATGGTATGCTACTTCTAAAGTAAATGTTTGGCAATTACGGATTCGCTCTACCGATGCCTATTCACTGAACCTTATTTTTGATCAGTTTCACCTACCTGAAAATGCCCGTTTATACCTGATTAGCGCTAAAACAGGAGAAGTTAAGGGTGCATATACCTCAGAGAATAATTCCGAAAGCAATATCTTAGCTATTGAGCCTGTCGAAGGCGATGAGTTGACTGTACAATATGAAGAACCCGTAAATGTTACCTTTCCGGGCGAACTACGGATTGCTAAGGTCGCTCATGATTTTGTCGGAATTGTCGGTTCTGATCCAAGGATACCTCTCGGACTATCAGGGGCGTGCAATGTGAATGTGAATTGCGACCTGGTTAACGGCACCGAAAATATCAGGGATGCTGTTTGCCGGATAATAGTTGATGGAACCGATTTCTGCTCGGGTACTCTGATTAATAATACCTCTTTGGATGGAGCTCCGTATCTTTTAACCGCTTTTCATTGTTTCGTTGCCAATAATAATAAGACACAAACTGCACTTGAAAAAAAAGCTCAGGCTTCGGTATTCCTTTTCAATTTCGAATCGCCTTATTGTTCTTCCGTAATCGGAGATGTTTCCCGATCGCTATCGGGCAGCGCTTTAAAAGCTTCATTCGACAGCCTCGATTTTGCATTGGTCCGGTTAAATACCATGCCTCCTTATAACTACCGACCATACCTGGCTGGCTGGAACCGTAAGAATGTAGCGCCAACTTCGTCTATATGCATCCACCACCCCCTAGGTGATATCAAAAAGGTTGCTATTGACCAGAATCCCGCTGTTTCTGCCAGTTGGAGTTCCAGCTATCATCCATTGGGATTCTGGAATATTCAAAGATGGGAGAATGGCGCAACACAATCAGGATCGTCAGGCGGACCCTTATTCGATCAAAACAGGTATTTGGTTGGAACTTTGATTGGAGGTGCAGCAACCTGTACCATGCCAACCAACGATTATTTCGAGAAATTTGCTTTATCGTGGGATTACCGGAAAGAGGCAAATAAACAGTTAAAAGTATGGCTCGATCCGTTAAATTCAAATGTTGAAAAGCTGCAAGGCATGTCGCTTAATTCAGGCAAATTGCTCTGCATGCCGGTAACTAACTTTAAGGATAACGATAAGCATGCGGCCATTCAGATATCGAGCGGATTAACAAAAAAAGGATACTGGAGCGGCTCAAATCTGGTTGGATATACCGATTTTGCCGAACAATTTAAATTTTCGAAAAACTGTGAAATACAAGGAATAACGCTTGGTGTGGCGAAAATAAAAACCTTTTATGCAAATTCGTATATCGACGTTCAGGTTTACGGTGGAACAGATAAACCTGAAATTTTATTGTACTCAGAAAAATTCGATGCCAAAAAATTCTGGAATGACGGAATGAATTATCTTCCATTTAAAAATTCAGTAAAAACGACAGGAACTTTTTATATTTCATACAACATTACGCAAATGAATAGCGGGGATACCCTTGCTGTTTATATGGCCAATCGTACTTCCGATATGACCAATAGTTTTTACCTGAAGAATCAATCGGGTTGGTCAAAATACAATTCAACCAATGTCCTTGGCAATGGATCAGCTTTGCTTATGGAAATTGTAGCCTGTAATGTTGACGATCCAAACGGCATCAATGAGTTAAGGGCTGATCAGTCTGAGGCACGTTTTTTTCCAAATCCGCTTTCAGGAAGCTCAATGCTAACTATTCAAACCGAAAAACAGATTGACTGCCCTTAACTCATTGATGCCGTTGATCTTATTGGAAAAAAGGTTGAAGTTGCGGTTACACAAATAGGCCAAAATAACCTGAACCTTAATTTCCGGGGACAAAGACCGGGCATTTACATGGTCCATCTTGAATCGGGAGGTCGCACCATAATTGGTAAAATAGCCTATGTTCCCTGATTAAATTGCTGAAGGCCTAAATTCCTGTCGGGTTATGGTTTGGCAGGTTCAAAGAAACCTACCATTCGGGTAGCTTCCCGGGTATTAATAAAATCTGCTTTTGAGCTTTGGATCAGTTCTGCAATTGTTTTGGATGACGGGCAATTGCTTATGCTGATTTTCTTATTTTGGGCGTGGACTTTCGCAACAATATCCTTGAATTTCACAAAATCATCAAAGGGAATTGTCCCAACACCTTTCCAACTGGTTATTTGCGAAAATTCTACTTCAATCAGAGGCATTTTTTCTGAATCGACATTTTTATCGATATCGCTCAGGTTACCAACCAGGCTCAGAAAACCTGGCTTATTGCTGTTAATCTTATCCAGATAATCTTTGTCAGCAATTAAAATCTTGAGTTTTCCTTTATGCTCTGTTCCGTTAATTTTAAAGCTGAGCATATCCGAAAAAGGTCGCATTTCATTTGCAAGTTGTTTGTATATCTGAACAGGCTGGTTGCTGAATTTCAGAATCAAAAATATGTCATCAGGAAAGCCAGGAAGAATTTCACCATTATTCTTCTTAAACTGATTATAAAGAGGGTAGAGGTAGGCATCGGTAAGAGTTGGCAGCTTGTGGTTGGCACTATCGGGCATCAAATCGGTAACGAAAAGCTTTCCATAAATGTACATGACATCAGCCTGAAAATTGATGACACCATGACCAATCGATTCCCATAATTCATTATTCGAAGTAAAATTTTGCGATGAAATAATGGGCTTCGCATTCTTCTGTGAATAGGACACCTGAAACATCAGAACAGTGAAAATACCTATGAATAAAGCCTTCTTCATATCTTCGAATCTTAATTTGCTCATGAAAGATAGTAAAATTAGTTTATTTCAATTTTAAAACTCAAATGCAAGTCTTTTTTTGAGAGAGGATCATTTTTGCTATTTCTTGAGTACAATTCTACATTTTCATAAGAAAATATCATCGAAGGGTTGAACCGGTTGGAGAAATACATTCAGGAATTTAAAGGGTTGTAAATTTCTCCCAGTGTACCATTTCTTCAAGAGATTTCCGTGATTTTGGCGGAGCTTCGGATGTTGTATATCCCAATGGAATAAGGGCAACGGGTTCGATATGATCTGGTAGTTGCAGTTTTTTCCGGGCCATTTCAACATCGAAATTACAAACCCAACAAGTACCCAAACCTAAATCAGTGGCTTTTAAAACCAAGTGATCTATTGCAATGGCCACATCCACGTCGGCAAAATCTTTTCCATCCGATTTCCGTTTCCATGATTTGGTATGATCAGAGCAGACAACAATACAGGCAGGCGCCTCCTTAAACCATGCTCGTTGATACACTTCTCTGAATTCAGTCAGGTTTTGCTGATCAGTAAGGACAATAAAATGCCAGGGCTGAAAATTTACAGCTGAAGGCGCCATTCGAGCGGCATCCAAAATTTGTAAAATCAATTCCTTATCGACTTTTTGGCTGGTATATGACCTGACTGAAAACCGTCTTGAAATGACTTGTTCAAAATCCATATTCGAAAATGTTTAATGTTTTAGTTAGAATCTAAACCGTATTAAATACACCCGCACACAAATCCATCAGCCAGTCCTTCGTTTAACTCCTGAATAACATTTTGTTCCTTCTCCGTGTCCCGGCAATCCGCACAAACAGGTAAATTGAGTTGTTTATTCCTTCCTGTTATTTCAGGGTCAATTTCTAGTCTACAAACAAAACACTGAGTCAAAAAATCGGTCATTTTAACTATTTTGAAAAATTCCAGATCAAATGTAAATCAATTATTCAGCATTAAAAAGATTATCATCGCCAGATTTTGTCATTTAAATCAGGTACAGTTTGTTTCTTTTACCGATTTATTGGCAGTTATTCGAGGTAGAAATGTAATTCTGGCTGATCTTTTGGAAATTAGGGTGGTGGCATGATTATCGTAAAAACCAATTCAAGATTTAAACATTATAACTACATTTGTGACTCAAATTTTTGATCAATTAAAACCCAGATAATGGCATTTATAAATAAAATTCTAGGCAAATTTTTAGGTTCAAAAGCTGATAAGGATATGGTTGAAATAAAACCAATTCTTGAACTTACAAAAAATGAATACGAACGCATTAAACTGCTTTCGAACAACGAGCTGAGAGAAGAATCAACTCGTTTAAAAGAATTGATTAAGGAACGGATTAAACCTGAAGAGGATCGTATCGCAGAACTCCAGGAACTTGTTGAAACCGTTGATATTCAGGAAAGTGAAAAGATATACCAGGAAATTGACAAGCTTGAGGAAAAGATTGACGATAAACTGGAAGCTGTCCTGAACGAAATACTACCCGTCGCTTTTTCAGTCGTAAAAGCCACCGCTAAATTGTTTACCGAGAATGAACGTGTTATCGTTAAGGCTAATGATTTCGACCGTGATTTGGCAGCTGTTAGAAACAGTATTGTAATTGAAGGTGAAAATGCCGTTTGGATGAATAAATGGATGGCGGGCGGAAACCAAATCACCTGGGAAATGATTCATTATGACGTACAGTTGATTGGTGGTATTGTTTTGCATCAGGGGAAAGTGGCTGAAATGGGAACTGGTGAAGGAAAAACACTGGTTGCCACACTGGCAGTTTTTCTGAATGCCTTAACGGGTCGTGGCGTACATTTGGTTACTGTGAACGATTACCTGTCAAAACGTGACTCGGAATGGATGGGACCAATTTTTGAATTTCATGGTTTGAGCGTTGATTGTATCGACAAACACCAGCCGAATTCTGATGGTCGCCGTAAAGCCTATCTGGCTGATATTACCTACGGAACGAACAATGAATTTGGTTTCGATTACCTCCGCGATAATATGGCCATCAGCCCACGCGACCTGGTTCAGCGTAAGCATCATTATTCAATCGTCGACGAGGTTGACTCGGTTTTAATTGACGATGCCCGTACTCCTTTGATCATTTCAGGACCGATTCCAAAAGGCGAAATCCAGAAGTTTGAAGAACTGAAACCTAAAGTTGAGAAGCTTAATGCTGCGCAACGAAACCTGGTTAACCAGTGTTTGTCGGATGCCAAAAGGATTCTGAACAATCCAAATGCAACAAAAGACGAAAAAGAAGCAGGTTCAATCTTGCTTTTGCGGGCACACAAAGGCCTGCCCAAAAATAAAGCGCTGATCAAATTCCTGAGTGAAGAGGGAATAAAGGCAATGATGACGAAGACAGAGAATTATCATATGCAGGACAATAACAAATTGATGCATATCATTACCGATCCTCTGTTCTTTGTGATTGAAGAAAAACAGAATTCGGTGGAAATGACCGACAAAGGTATTGACCTGATTTCTGGCGATGTGGATGATTCTTCGTTCTTTATACTTCCTGATGTTGGTTCTGAAATAGCTGAAATAGAAAATAATAAATCGCTCACTAAAGAACAGGTTTTAGAGAAAAAAGACGAATTGCTGACCAGTTATGCCATTAAATCAGAACGCGTTCATACCATTAACCAATTGCTGAAAGCCTATGCCATGTTCGAAAAGGATGTGGAGTATGTTGTAATTGAAAACAAAGTAAAGATTGTTGACGAACAAACCGGCCGTATTATGGAAGGCCGGCGTTATTCCGATGGTTTGCATCAGGCGATTGAGGCCAAGGAAAATGTGAAAGTAGAAGCTGCCACACAGACATTTGCGACCATTACGCTTCAGAATTATTTCAGGATGTACCATAAACTAGCCGGTATGACCGGTACTGCCGAAACTGAAGCAGGTGAGTTATGGGACATCTACAAACTGGATGTTGTTGTAATTCCTACCAACCGGAAAGTCATTCGCGACGACCGTGAAGATTTGGTTTACAAAACCAAGCGCGAAAAATACAATGCAGTTGTTGAAGATATTGTAGCCTTAAATAAAATCGGAAGACCTGTTCTGGTAGGTACAACTTCGGTTGAAATCTCAGAATTGTTAAGCCGTTACCTCAAAATGCGGGGCATTAAACACAATGTTCTGAATGCCAAATTGCATGCACGTGAAGCAGAAATTGTTGCCGATGCCGGGGTGAATGGCATGGTGACCATTGCAACAAACATGGCAGGTCGTGGTACCGATATCAAACTAACTCCTGAAGTAAAAGCATTGGGAGGTTTGGCCATTATTGGTACCGAACGCCACGAGTCGCGTCGTGTTGACCGCCAGTTGCGCGGACGTTCAGGACGTCAGGGCGACCCGGGTTCTTCCCAGTTCTTTGTCTCGCTGGAAGACGATTTGATGCGTTTGTTTGGTTCCGACCGGATTACCGGAATCATGGATAAAATAGGCTTGAAAGAAGGCGAAATGATTCAGCATTCGATGATTACCAAATCGATCGAGCGTGCCCAGAAGAAAGTGGAAGAAAACAACTTCGGTATTCGTAAACGATTGCTCGAATACGATGATGTGATGAACTCGCAGCGCGAAGTAATCTACAAAAAACGTCGTCATGCCTTGTTTGGTGATCGTTTGGAAGTTGATATTCTGAATACCATGTACGACATGATCGAAAACCTGGTGACTGAATATCAGGAAAGTGGTATGTTCGAGGAATTTAATCTTGAATTGATCAGGTTAATGTCGATGGAATCACCGGTAGCGGAGCCTGAATTCTCGAGAATGAATGCTGACGAATTGGTTGAGAAGGTTTATCATGAGATGGTAGAAACCTATACCCGCCGAACTGAAATCATTGCGAAACAGGCCTATCCGGTTATTCGCGATGTGTATGAGCAAAAGGCGCATTTGTATACCAACATCATTGTTCCTATTTCGGATGGGAAACACATCTTCCAGATTATTACTAATTTAGAAAAAGCTTATAAAAATCAAGGGAAAGAACTGGTGAAATCGTACCAGAAACAAACTGTGTTGAATACAATCGACGAAGCATGGAAAGAACAACTTCGCGAAATGGATGATTTGAAACAGTCGGTTCAGAATGCCACTTACGAACAAAAAGACCCGCTTCTGATCTATAAATTCGAGTCGTTCAATTTGTTCAAAATCATGATCAGCAAGGTGAACAAGCAGATTGTATCCATTTTGGCCAAAGGTCATATTCCAATCAGCGAACCGGAACAGGTGCGCGAAGGACACGAACGCAGGGGCCTTGATATGAGTAAATTATCAACTTCAAAATCAGAAGTGCCAACCAGTTCAAGTCGTCCAAATTTACCGCCGCAGGAACCGAAACACGAACCTATGCGGGTAGAGAAAAGGGTAGGGCGCAACGATCCTTGTCCATGTGGAAGTGGCAAAAAATTTAAAGCCTGCCACGGCAAAGATTTGGCAGACTAAAAGAACCAGAAATAAGGAATAAGAAAAGGGGAATAAGGATAGAGATGGCAGTTACTTTTTTCTTATTCCTCTTTACTTTTTTCCGTATCTTCATTAAAGAATAAATTTCATTTTCAAAGCATTAACCCATTTAAACTATGGACATTCTTTCATTTATCCACTGGAACGTTAGCCCTGAAATTTTTTCGTTGGGACCAGTTCACGTTCGCTGGTACGGACTGATGTTTGCTCTGGGATTCCTCTTCGGATTCCATCATGGTGAAAAAATGTTCAAACACGAAAATATTGATCTGAAATGGCTTGAAAGTTTGTTCATTTACCTGATTGTTGCAACTATTTTGGGCGCGCGTTTGGGGCATGTTTTCTTCTACGGATGGGAATATTACTCCAAACATCCAATCGAAATCCTTTTCGTTTGGCAGGGCGGTTTGGCCAGTCATGGAGGTGTTCTTGGGATTATTATTGCTATGGTCATCTGGAGCAAAAAAGTTTCAAAACGTTCCATCTTATGGGTTTTGGATCGGGTAGTGGTTCCAAGTATTTTGGTTGGGGCATTAATTCGCTTCGGAAACCTGATGAATTCGGAAATCTATGGCAATCCAACTACTTTGCCGTGGGGTTTTATCTTCGAACGAAACCATGAAACGGTTGCCAAACATCCAACTCAAATCTATGAATCGTTGAGTTATTTGCTGACATTTGGTGTGATGCTTTATATGTATTGGAAAACCAAGGCCAAAGATTATCAGGGCATGTTGGTTGGCGTATTTTTTATCATGGTATTCACGGCCAGATTCTTCATCGAATTTATTAAGGAAGTTCAGGAGCCTTTTGAACAGGGAATGAGCTTGGTGATGGGGCAGTGGCTTAGTATTCCGTTTATAATAACCGGCATTGTCTTAGTAGTTTTGTCGATTAGGCGAGGACCAGTTTATTATAAAAATCAAGCAGTTCCGGGCAAAAAATAAAACTCATTTGCAAAAGAAAGCCCTGAAATAACATTATTTCAGGGCTTTCTTTTTGATATGGAGATTTCATCAATTCGTTTCCAATTCTATTTTTTCAATATCCTTAACATGGATAAACTCGTTTTCTTCCAACATCAGAAATTCTGAATTAAGCACTTTGTGGCTATGCAGAATTTTTCTACTTCTCAATACTATTTTGACGATTTGGTAACCCATACCACTCTCGGGAAGATCAACCAAAATGTTGATGAAGTTATCGGGTAATTTTAAAGTTCTTGCTTCCATGGTTTTTAATACGCTATTTGTTTAAAAATGGTTTTCTCAAACCCTGAGGGTTTGCATGTTTATAGAAAAATCATAATGATTAAGAATGTGCGACCCCGATGGGGTCGAATAATCTCATTGCTCAATGTTTTCTATAAACATGTAATGCCCCTGGCATCAATTTAATCATCAATCCACTCAAATAAATATTCATCCTTAAATTCAATTTCAAATGCTTTTAGGAATGCTAAATATTCTTCTTTAAAGGTCTTTTTCTTGTGATGTTCTTTTTGCTTTTCAATGTATTGAATCACATCGGTTAATTGCGAATGACTATATGAAAATGCTCCAAATCCTTCCTGCCACTGAAAATTGAAGTTCGTAAATCTCTTTTCCTTGATGAAGGTATTCGAAGATTTTTTTACTTCACGCACCAAATCAGATAAGCAACAAGTTGTTTTCATTCCGATCAAGAAATGTATATGATTTGAGGTGCCATTGATGGCCAGCATTTTTTGCCCCTTGTTTTGAACGATTCCGGTTAAGTATTTGTAAAGTTCTTCTTCCCAGTTGGGATTTATAAGAGCATTGCGGTTTTGTACGGCAAAAACCACCTGAATGTAAATTTGAGAAAAGGTATCGGCCATATCGTTAGTTTTAAAGGTTTGTTTTCAAATCCAGAGGATTTAGATGTTTATAGAAATGCGTCATGTTGTGCATATAGTGCGCCCCCGCCGGGGTCGAATGTCGTTTGTGGCATTCTTTCTATAAATATGCGACGACTCTGCCGTCGTTTATCTCATTGTTCAACTTTTTCTATAAACATGTGATGCCGCTGGCATCTTTCTATTGCGATATTCGTTTTCCCAAACCCGGAGGGTTTGCATGTTTATAGAAAAGCCATGATGTTGCGTAGAATGTGCGACCCCGAAGGGGGCGTATATCATTGTTATCGGTTTTTTCTATAAACTTGTGATACATCCGGCATCTTTAAGCCCTGGCTCGTTCTTCGTAATACCGAATTGCCGCGTCTTCGTCTTGCTCTATGGTAATTTTACTGTGTGTTATCCGCTTTACATACTTGTTTCTCCAATCGCTCAATTTCCAGTTTTCGCACTGTTAGCAGATCAAAATATTTTTGGCAGATAGATTTGTGGTCATTATTTCCGTTCCAGTAGCTTGAGAAGGAAAGGTTTAACCAACCTAATGCAGCAACTAAATTTCCTTCCATCTCACAGGTCAAGGCCAGATTGTACTTTGCCTTAGCTGCAATTTTGCGGCTCTTATTTCTGGTTTCAATATTATAATACTCAGCCGCATTCAACCAATCACCAGCCTGACAATATTCTTCAGCCTTTAGCATGTTTTTATTTTTCGAACGATAATAAGTACGTTCATTTTTTTCCCATGAAGGAATTAGTTTGGCTCCAAATGCTTTTCCAAGAAATATGGAGCTATTCTTGAGTAACTCTTTATGATTGTTGTTGCTGCCAAAAAATTCCGGATTAACAGAATTTCCATAAAATAAATAATCATTCTGTTTATAAACAATTTTTGGATTCATTTCCATAAAGGCAATTGTCCAGTAAAGATTTACCGCGACTGATTCTAAATAAGTACTATTAACGAATTCGTCAAAATTTTTAATACCGGAAGTCCAATAATTCTTCTCCTTATACTGAGAGTCATTGAATTGAAAATAATCCAGAAAAATACAGGCATCAAAGCCAGATTTTTTATAAAATTCAAGATAATTGATCAGGCTATCTTTTTCTGTAAAAAGAAAATTCATGGAATCTCTGTAGTTGATCACCTTTGTGAAATAGCCTTCATTTTTAAGGTAATCAGTCAATGCATCAACACATATATTCGAAAGTTCACGATACTGAATGGCAGTATCGCTTTTTAGTTTATAATCAGAAAAATACTTAAAAGAAACAGTGTCGGATTTATAACTGTCCCGTTTAAAAATTGCGACTGTATCAAGATTTTTAGGTTCATCGATAATGGACGGTCTCATTATTTCTACCTGAATAGTTTTCAAATCTGAAGTAGTTATGCACGAAGTAAATCCTAATAATAGAAAATAAAGTAAGGATGAAAATTTAGAAGTTTTCATTATTCCCTGAATTTCGGATTTGTTTATCCAGTCGCTCAATTTCCTTCTTGCGCATAGCCAATATGTTGATATATCGCTGACAGTTTGCTTTATGATCTTTATTTTCTTTTGGCAAGGTAGAATAGGATCTGATCAGCCAGTCGATGGACAGGTCAATTTTTCCTTCCATTTCCGAGGCTAATGCCAAGTTATAGCACGATTTAGCCACAATCTTCAGGTTTTTGTTTTTGGTTTCATTTTTCCAGATTTCAGCAGCTTTGATCCATTCATTTGATAGAGCATATTGTTCAGCCTTCATCATATCCGGATTACTTGATCTGTAATACATCCGTTTTACCTGTAGCCAACTAGGGATTATTTTTTTTCCAAACGATTCCCCAAGATACCTGGAAGCACCCATCATAATTTTTTCATGGCCATCTTTCTCCAGATTATAACTTTTAAATTCCCAATCATTATATTCCAACGTATCAATCTGATTATAGATGTAAGCTGCTGTATCGTTTTTGATGGTAATGGTCCATGATAAACAGGCAGATGTATACAGATGGTTTGTTGAATTACTGATCACGATGTCATAAAACTTAAAAAAGTCAAGAAAAATTAATATATCCGATTTTGATTTACTGAACAGCTCATCTGGAGTATAGATACCGGAATTTGAATTCAATTCAGAGTTTAAGCTATCCCGGTAATTTTTCACATTTTGAAAATAGCCCGATTCTTTAAAATAATTGGCTGCAGCATCGACACATTGATTCGACAAATTAGAATATTTGATGGTTGAATCTACACCAACATCGACTGGATTTATATATTTGAACAGACTAGTATCAGAGCGGTACATATCACGTTTAAAAACAGCAATATTCTGGATATTTTCGGGAAAAATAAATAACCCTGGTTTCATTATTTCAACCTGTAGCTCACTAACCTGTTCAGATAACAAGCAAGATGTTAGCCCAAGGAATACAACTAACATCAGCAATGTATTTTTATGGAAGTTCATATTGGGTACTTAGCTTTTTAAGTTCAGTTTTTCGCTGATAAAGTACAGCCGAGTATTTGCGTATGATCTCATTTTCGAGCGACCAAAAAAAGCCTGAGCTAACTTTAGCAACCCGGTCGGTAAGTTCAATGGCCTGATCAATATCTCCATTCATTTCACTGGCCAGGGCAAGATTGTATAAGGCAACTATTTGATTTCTTATATTATTGCAGTCAGCGTATTTCTTCCAAATGTCAGAAGCAGCTTCCCAATCACCCTTCAAAGCCAGTTTTGCGGCATTTTTCAGATCAGCATTGTTGCAAACCATCACATCGCGATAAACCGTTGTCCATGAAGGTATGAGGTGTTTTGAATAATTCTTGCCAATAACTCCGGCAGAAAGAGTAATTGCTTCTTTTTTTGCTGGTATCCGTATTTTTTTTGATCCACTTTCATCTCTTCCGTCCCAGTACAGTGTATCTATCTGAACAAAACGATCGGTTATTTTTTGCTTTTTTGCATCGTAAAACGTCCAGATATTGGATGTTACAACATTCGCTCCCGCATCCGATCCCTCATTTTGCAGATTACTGTAAAAACATGAAAACATATCTAAAATGACCAGACCATCAGTTCTTGTTTCCTGAGTAATGATTTTGTACCAGTCTGCTTTGTTTGGACCGACTTTTTTTGCCCGAATCAAAGGAAAATAGTTGATTGGATAAATCAGGATACTGTCAAAACGGTTTTGTTTCAGCAAATTTACCGCAAGGCTGTCGATGCATGCCTTTCGAGCCAGGCTGTCGTGATTAAACTGGATTTTATCTTTGATCAGGTGATTGTTCCGTGCATGATAATTTTGTAAAGTGTCGGATTCGTATTTCAGGTTTCTCGAAACGATAGCCAATTTTTTAATTTCCGGAGAGATTGAGTAGCCAGCAGGCTTAACTATTTCAATTGTAAGCTTTCTGTAGCTCACACATGAACTGATGCTCAAGAATAAACTGAACAAAAGCAATCCTGTTTTTGGCGACATATCAGTTAGTTTTTTGTTGGATTTCCTTTCTAAATTTAAGCTTTTTCAGGTAAGACTCTGTTTGATACCTGTAATACGAATAAAATGATTTTAAACCCCATTCCAATGCCCCGTCAATGTCACCACTCAATTCACTCATTAGAGCAAGGTTAAATTCAGCTTTACTTCTGATCTTTTTATTTGTTGACTGAGCTATTTCTGACCAATATTTACTGGCTTCGTCATAATTATTTTCATTCATTAATTGTTGCCCGCGATCATTTTTAGGGTTGATAAGAAAATAGCCCCTTTTTTCAGTAGTCCAGGTTGGGGAGAGTTTTCCATCAACCTCCAGTGCAATTTTGATTCCTGCATTAATTAAGGCCTGTTTTATCGATGGCAATCTACCAAAAAGCCTTATCTGCGTATAATCCGAACTTTCCCAGTTAATGGTATCACTTAGTTCAATTTCCTGAAACAGTGTTTTTTTTCCTGGTTTATAAATCCTGAAGTAGGCATTGTATTTCACATCAACCGATGCATAATGATAATCGTTGATGCCTACTTTTTCATGAAGATAGTCTGCCATCACTTTGGTATAAAATCTTTCCAAAACCATCAGGGCATCAGTGTTATAGTCATTGCATATTTTTTTTACCCATACCGGATTTAAAGTATCAGGAAGCTGCTCATAGGATAATTCTTTGGGTAAGTTTCTTTCAACTGAAGAGAGGACGCCATAATTTCCAGATTCAAAAAAATCCCTTCTCAAATTGCGTTCCAGCGGAACTACCACATCATACCTTCCCGAATCAAATAATAAATCGGCCAATGCGCGAATGGTCGTATCTGAAGCGGTACTATCCAAAACTATTTTCGAAAGTTGGAATCCTTTCCGATAAAAATACAATTGCAAAGAATCTTCCCGGTAATTTTCGAACTGAGAGTTCACACTTCGGTTCATCAGAGTAATACTTTGGATATCAGCAGGAAGTTCCATGGTTGATGGCTGGGAATTTTCAATAGTCAATACAGCAAAATTGCTTTTGCACGAAACAAATGCGATTCCGGCAAGAAGAAGGATTAATGTTAGATATGATTTGAATTGATTAAAATATTGCATTTCCATTTTCATTAATAAATGCCCCAATATTTTCTAAAGAACCACTCAATACCCAATAAAACAAGGAGTACAAAAAAAAGCAACTTCAAATTGATCCATTCGTTTTGAATGGTTTGTCGATGCTGCTGAACTGTAATGTGCTTGTTTTGACCGATAGCATCAAGTAATGTGCCATAATTATTGTAAATATAAAATTCCCCCCCGGTTTCTTTTGATATATGATATAAAACACCAAAATCTGCACTAGTATTTTGGATTTCTATGTCATTTTTAACAATGCTGAAGTTTCCCTTTTCGGTGAAATGCTGGTTTCCCAACTGGGTAGAGGCTTCAAAAGTATAATCTCCAGGTTTCATATTTCCGGCATTCAGCCTGTAGAAATCATTGGAGCGGTCAAACTGATAACTAAATTCGTGAAGGCTGTCGTTCTGAATTCGAATGTTAACATCCGGAGAATTGGTTAATTCGTAACTGTCGTTATATAATTCGGCAGTCAGTTCAATTTGGTCTGTTTCCTGAAAGAGAGCCGGATAATAAACATTGAAGTTATCTTCGTTTTGTTTGAGCGCCAGATATTGAATAATTTTCTGGATGAATTCGCTAAAGGCTTCATGATTTCCATTTGCCTGATAATCGTTTAATCTCCACCGCCATAATCCTTCACCTAAAATAAATCCGAATTTGCGGCCTTTATCAGTTCCAAACGCCATCAGCGTTTTGCTGGTTTGAATATTCCGGATGCTTTGATTTGCCAGGCTTTGCATCATGGGAGACAATTCGGTGTTACCAAACGGAGCAACCAAAGGAGGAGAGGCAGCAAGGGTTTCTTTTGTGCTTTCAGAAAGTGTGAAAAGCGAAAAGTTGTTTTCAAACAAAGCCTGTACCTCCTCGGTATTTTTACTCGATGAGATTTTCAAACCCATATCCAAAGAATTCAATTGTTCAAGAAGTGAATTGGGTCCGATAAGAAATAATACAGGGATTCGACTCTCTTTTATTTGGGTCAACATGCTGCTGGCCGCGTTCTTTTGTGAGGGCAACTGGTTTAAAACGATCAAACTGTATGAAGAAAGGCTGTCGGGAACACTATTTCCGGTAAGTAGCTTTATTTCATAGTTTTGTAACTCAGAAACACTGCTGCGAATAGCACCTAAATCTGGATGAGGACCATCGCTGAGCATCAAAATCTTTTGTTTGTTCTCCAATATCTGGATTACAAATTCGTACTCGTTATTTTTCAGATTAGCCTCACCATCGAATGTTCTAATTTTGATTTTGTAATGCTGTAATCCGGGTTTGCTCGCTTCAAGATTGACAAACTCAAGTTTAAAATCGTCATCAGAAACAATCGAAACTGAACTTGAATAGATTTGCTTCTGATCATTTTCAATTTCAACAGAGGCAATTTGGTCTTTCAAATTTGAGAACTTCAACTCTATTTCAACCGGAAATTTATTTTTAAGAAAAGCAACTTTGTTTGTTTTTACGTTTCTGATCCATGCGTCCGTCTTACGGGTAGTATCGCCAACTCCAAGCGAATATACCGGAAAACGAAGTCCTGAGGCCAGGTTTTCGGGATTTTGACCCTGGTTATAAATACCATCACCAAACAAAATCAAAGCGCCAATGTTTTTATTTATGTAGTTGTTTTTTAGTGTTTTAAGTAGCTGTCCGTAATTTGAACGGCGATCGGATCCTGTAAAATTTTCAGTTTTTTCAGTTTTTTCTCCAAATGACCAAAATTCAAGTTGATAGTCATCCGAAAAACGATCACTGAGAGTTTGCTTAAACTGAACAAACGAAGATTCATAAGCCTGAACCGATTGTGAATTATCGAATGCAACAGCCAGAATGGGCAATTGTTTGATCTTCTTTATACGCTCAATCAAAGGCGACAACAGAAACAAAAAGATCAGAAAAAGAGATAAGTACCGCATGACAACCAGAAAAATTTTCTGATAATTAGTTAACCCGGTATTTTGAGAATTCCGGAAATAAAGCAGATAGCTGATGCCCCCAGCCAAAAAAAGCGCTAGTAAAATATATAGGCCTGCCAGCCTGTGATCAAAACTAATTTCCAATTGGTCTGATTTTAAGAATGAGTCAAAATTAACAAACTTGACTAAATAGGACATTATCATTGTAACTTTCTGTTCAATAAATAGAAGATTTGTATGAAGGCTGGAACAAGGATGATTTAGAAATGGAGGGTTCAGAAAAACCGAATATTGTCGCTAACAAATAATTTGCTAGATTTAGATTTTCGCATTGACAATAGCGGGGAGGGTAGGAATGAAGCTGCATTTACTGATCTAATATTATGAATAAATCTGCAATACTTTTTTTATATATCATTTTATTTACATTTACTGCGAAGGCGCAATACTTTCAGACGGGACAGGATCCTTCGCAAATCAGGTGGCGGCAAATTAATACTCCTTATTTTCAGATTATTTATCCGGAAGAGTTTGAAAAAGAGGCACAACGGGTTTCCTTTGTGCTGGATAAGGTGTACAGCTACGGTTCAAAATCTCTCGATTTTCATCCCTGCAAATCTTCAATAGTTTTGCACACACGTACCGTAAAATCAAATGGTTTAGTGGCATGGGCACCCAAAAGAATCGAACTTTTTACTACTCCGCACCAGCAAATTTATGCTCAGGATTGGCTTGAAGAGCTTGCTTTACACGAATTCAGGCATTTGGTTCAGATGGATAAAATCCAAAGTGAAATGCCCGGAATCATAAAAGCTATTTTAGGTGAACAAGCAACAGCAATTATTGTGGGTGCTTATTTGCCTTTCTGGTTTTTAGAAGGAGATGCCGTTGTTACCGAAACAGCCCTTTCAAATACCGGCCGCGGAAGAATGGCATCTTTTAAGATGGAAACAAAAGCTCAATTAGCCGAAACGGGAAAATATTCATTCGACAAAGCGTATCTCGGTTCATACAAGGATTATGTGCCCGATCATTATAAACTGGGCTATTTGATGGTAGGTAAAAGCCGTGAAAAATATGGAACTGAAATTTGGTCAAATGCCCTGAAGAAAATCGGACAACAACCATTTTCAATTTGGCCTTTAAATTCTACTGTAAAAAAGAATACCGGATTAAATACGAAACAACTTTATAATGAGATATTTGACAACCTGATCAATGAATGGAAACATGAGTTGAGCAAAAAATTAGTGGATTCAATTTTAGTAGTTTCTCCAAAAAAAAAGAGCTATACTCAATATTTGTATCCTGAATTTTATAAAGATTCCCTGATATTCGCTTACCGGACTTCAATGGATGATATTGGTCGTTTTGTTTTAATCTATCCTGATAAAAGTGAAAAAGTAATTTTCACGCCTGGAGCAATATTCGAAGAATCAGTTTCGCTGCGTGACAATTTGATAATTTGGGCTGAAAGAAGATCCGATCTAAGGTGGACACATTCTGACCGGTCTGTCATCCAGATTTACAACATCGAAAACAAATCTTTGCGGGAAATTAAAAATGAAAACAAGTTGTTCAGTCCGGTTATTTCGCCTGATTTAAAATCGTTTGCCGCTGTAGAAATTGATCCGGGAAACAATTTTTATTTGTCAGTTTTTGATTTGGCAACCAGCAAATTAAAAGATCGTTTCAAAACCAATGATAATCAGTACTTTTTTACTCCATGCTGGGACGAAAAAGGGGAGAATTTGTATGTGGTCTGTTTGTCGGAAAAAGGAAAATATTTAGCATCAGTCGATCTTAAAACCAAACATCTGCAGCGATTGACAGAAAATACCTATGCAAATATTAAGAATCCTGTATATGCCAATGATCAAATCATATTTTCGGCTGATTTTTCAGGTACCGACAATCTGTATTCACTTGATATAAAAAGCAAGAGAATTTCAGAACTCGCATCAGTTCGGTTCGGAGCTGATTATCCCTCAGTTTCTGGTAATAAAGCACTTTTCAGCAATTATACTTCTTCTGGCTTTCAGCTTGCAACCATTACATTAGATCCATTTTCCAGAAGTAAAGAAATAAAAGATATTCAGCTAAAAACTGATGAACTTGCTCAAAATCTTGCAAACCAGGAAAATGGCATTCCTGATTTCTCAAATCCCGATTCAGTAAAGTATAAGTCGCAGAAGTATTCGAAAATTGGTCACCTGTTTAATTTTCACAGTTGGGCACCAGCTTATATTGATGTAAACAGTTATGAAATAAGTCCCGGCATTTCAATGTTTTCTCAGAACAAACTGGGAACTGCTGAAACCCGGCTAGGTTACGATTATAATGTTGCTGACCGGACTGGCCGGGTTTCAGCAGTTTTTAAGTATTTAGGATTTTTTTCTGAAATAAATGCGGAATTGTCATTTGGAAACGGAGCTTCAAATTATTTTCAAATAAAGAATACCGTAAATAAATTAAACGAGATTATCAAAAGCGACACAACAGTCCAGCGATTTACCTGGAAAGAACTAACCGCGGATTTAAATGTCCGGTTACCACTCAATTTCTCAAAAGGCAAATATTCCCGAATCTTCTATCCCGAAGTTAAATATAACTTTAATCAAGTATTGCATAACGGTTCAACTCCCGATAATTTTTATTCGGGAAATTATCATGCACTGGCCTACAGACTCTATTTTTATAATTTATTATCTCAATCAAATCGGGATTTAATGCCCCGGTGGGGCCAGCAGTTCGATCTGATTTATAGGTATACACCGTTTATTGGTAATAACTTGGGGACTCTGGCTGGTATTCAGTCAACATTCTTTTTTCCCGGCCTTACAAAACACTCCGGAATAAAAATATACCAGGGATATCAGGAAAAGAGATTTACAAATAGCTATAATTTCTCAAACTATGTTCATTTTCCACGAGGATATAGTGGTTATCAAAACAATAAACTGTATTCACTGTCAGTCGATTATAAATTTCCTATTTGTTACCCTGATTTCAATGTTGGTAAGCTGGCCTATATTAAACGGCTGAAATCATCTGTCTTCTACGATTATTCCTGGCTTTCGGTACCAGTAGTCGATAAAAATGGAAAGATATTTCCAAATGACCATGAAATGAAACTAAAATCATTTGGACTTGAACTAACTTCTGATATGCATCTCTTGCGCTTTTTTGCACCTTTTGAATTCGGATTCAGATCTATTTATCGACCTGAATTTCAGGATTTTGCTTTCGATTTATTGATCTCAGTTGATTTTAATGGCTTTTAGTTCGCTTTAAAGTTAATACTGTAATTTCAGGTCGCATTTCGATACGTGCTGGAAATCCGAGACAGCCAAGTCCTCTGTTTACATATAGAAATTGATCATCAGCCTGATAAAGACCACCCCAGTTTTTTTGAAAAAAATAGATAGGGCTGAATTCTATTCCGGCAAATTTAATTCCGAACTGACCGCCGTGGGTATGTCCTGAAAGAGTTAGAGGAATATCAGTTTCAGGAACAACTTTAGCTTTCCAGTGTGCCGGATCGTGCGATAAAAGAATTTTGAATAAATTATCAGGTATGCTATCCACTGCCAAATCCAGCCTGGCATATTGCGGGAACGGCAGATGCCCCCAATTCTCAACCCCCATGATGCAAATGGAAGTATCTTTGATACTCAGTTTTTTCCATTCATTCAGAAGTAATTCAAATCCGGCTTTCTCTAAGTTGTTTCTGATATCCTCAAGGTTTTTCATTTTACTTATAGAATCTGGCCATTCACTGTAGTCGCCGTAGTCATGATTTCCCTGTATGGCAAATTTTCCGTATCGGGCTGGAAGCTGTTTCAACCAGGATTCAAATCCAACCATTTCACTACTAAAATTATTAACGATATCACCTGTAAAAACCAGAATATCAGGGTTTACCTTCTCAATTACATTCATTGCATTATTTAGAACAGTTGGATTTTTACCAAAGGTACCAAGGTGTAAATCAGATATTTGAACGATAACTAAGCCACCAAGTTGTTCAGGAAAATTGTGAAATTGAAGTTCCTGATTCACTACATTTAGGTTGTGCTTCCCAAATACAATTCCAAAACTAATCACCATTAAAATTCCACAACTAATCATCAATGACGCTGAAAGCCCTAACAACTGTCCCCTCCGATTTGTCCTCCAACGTATTAAAAATGAAAGAATAGTTGCAACGGCAAACAAAGTAAGGGGAACCAGGTATAAAATAGAAAGAGATATAACAAAAAATACAAATGAATAATTCTGACTTTGTCGCAGGTCATTTGGATTTGCAAATGAATAGAATAGCAACCCTAAGACTAAAGCTCCAACTGAAAAATAGACAGTTGAAAAGTAAGTCTTAAACTTTTTTGATTGTTGCTTGATCAAAGCGAGCATTCCAAAATAGGAGATGAGTTCGACCACAAAAACCAGAATAAAAAAAGTCAACAAAAATGATGAAATAAGAATTCTCATAATCACTGGAATTTCAAAAAAGAAATTTACACATTTTCAAGTCTGTTTTAGGTATTTCGAATCAAATAGACGTAAAATCTTATCAAAGTAGCTTATTTTATCCAGATTGAGATTATTTTATTTCAGAATGGTTGCAATATATTGTATTGATAAAGAAATGATTGCATGCAATATTTGCAAATTTATACGCTTTACAGCTCCATATTTCATTCTAAGTTGACAGTTACCATAAAGATTTGCATAAAATCAAGTTTAACCAGTTTACTGGAAATTTCAAATCGAGATGCACAAGTAGCAAAAATTGTCAAAGGGTAGAAGCGAGGCAAAGATTTCAGCAAACACTTCTTTTAAAGTTTATTTATGAAGTTTCAGTTTTCTATAAGTTTCGAAAGCTATTCAATTATGCTGTCAATATTTCAAATCCATATCGCAAATGAATTTGAAACAACTTCATGTCTGTTTACAAATGAAAATAGACATGACAATAATAAATTCAATTTACATATGGAATAAATGTAATGCGACACACAAATGTAACTTATATTTTTTGTATTTAGTTTAGAAAATATTCAGTAAATAATTAACAACTATAACCTGTAAAATATCAAATAAAAAATACTAATATTATAATATAAAGTATTTAGATACAGTGATTTATATCAATGCATATAATTATTAAGTTGAGCTATTTGTTTACATCTGCCAATTATGGGCATTTAGCTGTAGTTTCATGTAATTTATAGTAATGTATATCAAATATTTATGCAGCATATATGAAGTATATAATTAATATTAATTTTAACATTTATATGATTGTCTGAACCATTGGTACACAAATGTAACTTGCAACAATTGTCAAATAAAAATCAAAAAGTGTCAAATGTTTATTACATTTGTGCATTACACAATTTACAATTATATGGAGGACAGAATCAGGAAATTCATGGAATACAAAGGGATTTCACCTTCCGAACTTGCGGATACAATTGGTGTGCAGCGCTCGAATATAACTCATGTGCTAAATGGTAGAAATAAACCGAGTTTTCAGTTTATTGAGAAAATGCTGCAGATATATCCTGACCTGAATGCTAAATGGCTATTGCTGGGAACTGGAGTAATGGTCGATGCTCCTGTCAAATCCAGAACTTTATTTGATCAGTCTTCTGAAACTATCAACCCGGCTCCTCCAAAAATAGAGAAAACTGCAGAAAAACCAATTCCTGATGTTGAAAAGCCTGTACAAGTGCCAGAAATGATTGTTCCACCTATTTCGGTTAAAACAACAGCCATTCCAACTATTGAAGATCAAATTTTTAGTTCTGAAAAGCCCATAGAACGCTTGATAGTTTTCTATAATGATTCAACATTTAAAGTTTACAGTCCTTCGAGATAATAATTTTAAGCTATATTTGCGGGCAAATTCAGCTTAATGAAAAAAACTGTAACTGATTTCTTATTGATTGAAAATAAGAAGCTTAACAAAGATAATTTTCTTCTAATACTTCAATCCCCAATTCCGCTTTTTGATATTTTGCCTGGTCAGTTTATGAATGTTGAGATTAAGGATTCATCTGAAATTTTTCTACGCCGACCATTTTCGGTATTGGATGTTGACTACGAAAAACAAACTTTGTCCATGTTGGTTAAGATTCTTGGCAGAGGATCCAAAAAACTGACAGAAGCCAGTGTAGGGCAAGCTATAAGCATTATTCTTCCACTTGGAAAATCGTTTACCCTACCTGATATCAATGATCGGGTATTGCTTATTGGTGGCGGTAGCGGAGTAGCTCCCATGTTGTTCTTATCCAAAATATGTGGGCTCAATCCTGCAAATGTTGATGTACTCATTGGCGCCAGATCCATATCCGACCATATTGACGTAACGGATTATCAATCGTACGGGAAGTTTTATTTTACTACAGAAGACGGTACCTTAGGTGAGAAAGGGTATGTAACAAATCATACAGTTTATACCAACCAGCTAAATCTTTATAATAAAATTTACACCTGTGGTCCTGACTTGATGATGAAAGCTGTCGGGATGAAAGCAATTAAGGAAAAGATTTTTTGTGAAGTATCGCTTGAGAATATGATGGCCTGTGGTTTTGGTGTATGTTTGTGTTGTGTTGAAGATACCAAAACCGGTCATAAATGTGTGTGTACTGATGGCCCCGTGTTTAATGTAAATGAACTGAAATGGTGAACTTAGGTGTAAAAATTCATGAACTTGAATTTAAAAATCCGGTTCTGACAGCATCAGGAACTTGTGGATTTGGAGAAGAAATATCTGATTTTCTGGATTTGTCACTCCTTGGTGGAATAGTAGTTAAAGGCACTACGTTGAAACATAGAGAGGGAAATGCATATCCGAGAATGGCTGAAACTCCATCGGGAATGCTTAATGCGGTTGGTTTACAGAACAAGGGTGTCGACAATTTTATTTCCAATATATATCCCCGGATTAAAGATTTAAATACCCATGTTATAGTTAATGTAAATGGTTCAACTATTGAAGACTATGTAGCATTAACTGAACGATTAAATGAACTGGATAAAATTCCATCCATTGAATTAAATATCAGTTGTCCGAATGTAAAAGAGGGGGGAATGGCTTTCGGAATTAGTTGTCCATCAGCAGAAGCTGTGGTAAAAGCTGTCCGGAAAGTTTACAGTAAGACCTTGATCGTTAAGCTTTCACCAAATGTTACGAGTATTTCTGAAATTGCAAAGGCTGTTGAAGGTCAGGGTGCTGATAGTGTTTCTCTCATCAATACTTTGCTAGGTATGGCAGTAAATGCTGAAACCAGAAAACCAGTTTTATCAACAGTAACTGGTGGGCTTTCTGGACCGGCGATAAAACCAATTGCTCTCCGGATGGTTTGGCAGGTTTATAATGCAGTCAAAATCCCGGTTATAGGAATGGGAGGAATAATGAATGCTACAGATGCCCTGGAATTTTTAATTGCCGGTGCTTCCGCAGTTCAGGTAGGCACTGCACTTTTTATTGATCCAACTATTCCGGTAAAGATCATCGATGGCATTTCAGAATATATGGAAAGGCATAAAATTCAATCTGTTAATGAAATAATTGGGAGTTTACAATGCTGAATTTTATAAATACACATATCTGCACCATTAAATTTTTCAGGTATATTTTGATTTTTTTTCTTGTAATCCCCCGCTGTTCAGTTGATATCGGGCCTAATGAGATTCATAATCCAAATGAGGAATCGGAATCAGTTGGTCTTAATTTTTTAATTTCCAATGATTTATCAAACTTTTCAGGTAGTAATTTCATTGAAAAGGAAGCCAAAGATTTTCTGCAACAGTGGAATCTTGCAGGAATGACTATGTCGATAGTCAAAGACGGAAAACTTGTTTTTGCACATGGTTATGGTTATTCTGATGCCGAAACCCGACAACAAGTTTCTCCTGGAAATTTATTTCGGGTAGCAAGTGTGAGCAAACTGATTACTGCAGTTGCTATCATGAAGCTGGTTGAAAAAAAAACAATAACCCTTGATTCAAAAGTATTTGGACCAAAAGCGATTTTAAAAGATCCCATTTTTAATTCGGTTGTTGATAAGCGATTGTATAACATTACGATACGTCAACTTTTAGCCCATACAGGAGGTTGGTCATCACATTATGGCGATCCGGCATTTAACTCATTAGTCGTACTTGAACGCACAGGAGAGAAAGGGGCTGCAACGATGGAATCCTATTGCAGGTTTGTTGCTACCCGAAAACTACATTTTGAGCCAGGGACGCGTTCATCTTATTCAAATATGGGATATATGTTTCTTGGAAAAGTAATCAGTGCAGTTACAGGCCGGAAATACGAAGATTTTGTAAGAAAAGAAGTACTGATCCCAGCTGGCATTTTGGATATGCATATAGGCAGAAGCTATTTGTCCGACAAGCGAATAAACGAAGTAAAATACTATGAATCAGAAGAAAGTCCGATGATTCTGGCTTATGATGGTTCGGGCAGGATGGTGCCAAAACCTTACGGCGGAAACCCTATCGAACTACTTGGTCCTGCTGGTGGCTGGATAGCATCTTCTGTTGAATTGGCTAAACTGATGGTTTTAATTGATGGTTTTAGAAATGTTCCTGATATGTTTCCTCAGTCATTAATTAGTCAAATGGTTGATGAGGACGAATTGCGTGGTCCGCTGGGATGGAAAGTGGTAAAGAAAAACGGGGATTGGATTAGAACAGGCAGTATGGCAGGAACTTCGGCGATAATGAAAAGGCAAAGTAACGGATTTTCATGGGTAGTTATTATCAATTCAAGTAGCTGGAAAGGTCCGAGATTACCGGCTTACATCAATTATATGATGGGTAAAATTGAGAAAAAGATCACCAATTGGCCCAGGACTGACTTGTTTAAATTTGAGCCAGCCAAAAAATAACAAACTATTTATCCGATAACTATTTAAAGAGAGATAATCTGAAAAAAGATTCATCTCTCTTTTTGTTTTCGGCATGACCGATTGGTTATGTTGGGTTGAACTTTTCAATCCGTATCTTGTTAGTTTGTGTGGAAACTTGAAGTGCTTAATGTTAAATAATAATTGATTGTATGTCAGAATTTAAAATCCAGATGCCAAAATTGGGCGAGAGTGTCCAGGAAGCAACCATTACCAAGTGGTTTGTAAAGGAAGGTGATAAAATTGAAGAAGATGAACCTCTTTTTGAGGTTGCAACTGATAAGGTTGATTCTGAAATTCCATCTCCTATAGATGGCATTATAAAGAAAATATTTTTTGAGGTAAACGCACTTGTTCCGGTTGGCGAAACGGTGATTATCATTACCACAGAAGATGATGATGAAACTGAAACTGCCTCCGAAATAAAGGTTGTTTCTCCTGAAGTTGAAAAGCAGCCTGTTGTTCAGGAATTAAAAGCTGAAAAAGAAACTGTTCAGGCCAATACACCAACTGATGTTAAAGAAATAAAAGAATCGGCTGAAGTCACAGAACCTAAATCAACAAGGTTTTATTCACCTTTAGTTTTGTCAATTGCTAATTCTGAGCAGGTAAGTTTGTCTGAACTGGAGACTATAAAAGGTTCAGGATTAAATAACAGAGTTCAGAAAAGGGATATACTTGCCTATGTAGAAGATCGAAAAAAGGGAAATGTATCCCGGCCAGTGCAATCAGCAGGAGCGCCACAAAAAGATATTTCAACTCCAGCAAAAGTTTCAGTTACTCATGGACTGAATGATCAGATCATTGAAATGGACCGGGTTCGTAAAATCATTGCCGATCACATGGTAATGTCCAAGCAGGTTTCACCTCATGTTACTGCTGTGGTTGAAGCTGATGTTACCAACCTCGTTTTATGGAGGACAAAAGTAAAAGACGACTATTTGGCGAAATATGGAGAAAAAATTACCTATATGCCGGTGTTTACTGAAGCAGTAGCACGAGCAATCACTGAATTTCCATTATTAAATTCGTCTGTTGATGGATATAAAATCATCATGCATAAAGATGTAAACATAGCCATTGCAGTTGCCAAACCTGACGGAAACCTGGTAGTTCCGGTAATAAAAAATGCAGAACAAAAAAATCTGGTAGGATTAACCCGCAATCTGAATCAGTTGGCAGATGCTGCGCGTAAAAATAAGCTTACAGTGGAAGACTATCAGGGTGGAACCTTTACAATTACAAATTTTGGATCATTCCGTAATTTGATAGGTACTCCAATCATCAATCAGCCACAGGTTGCTATTTTGGCAACAGGTAGTATTGAGAAAAAACCTTCTGTAATGGAAACTCCTACAGGTGATGCGATTGTTGTGCGTCATAAAATGTTCCTGTCTTTATCATATGACCACAGAATAATAGATGGCGCTTTGGGTGGGGCTTTCCTGAGGCGAATAGCAGACATTCTTGAAGAATTCAATATTGATCGCGAAATATAAAATCAATAAATTAAAATAAGATCTATGACAACAGTTCCAAAAGTATTTTCGGTTAAAACCACACCCAAAGAAATACTTGAAAAATGGTACCATTTGATGACGCTGGGAAGGGCAATTGATGAAAAGGCCCCTAATTATCTGAAACAAGCTATTGGATGGTCTTATCATGCCCCTTATGCCGGGCACGATGGAATTCAGCTTGCTATCGGGCAAACATTTGAAAAAGAGGTGGACCACATTTTTTTATATTACCGGGATATGCTTACCGCATTATCATGTGGACTGACAGCAGAAGAAATTATCCTGAATGGAATTTCAAAGGCAACAGACCTAACCAGTGGAGGAAGGCATATGTCGAATCACTTTGCAAAAATTGCATGGAATATGCACAATGTCTCATCCTTAACCGGGAATCACACTTTACACGCGGTAGGAGTTGCCCGTGCAATTAAATACTATGGTGAAAAGGCGGTGGCCATTAGCGTTCAGGGCGAATCTTCATTGTCGGAAGGGTTCGTTTATGAGGCAATTAATGGTGCATCAAAAGAAAAACTGCCGGTTATATTTGCAATTCAGGATAATGGATACGGAATTTCTGTTCCGAAAAAAGACCAGACAGCCAATCGTAAGGTGGCTAATAATTTTACCGGATTTAAAAATCTCCGGATAATCCATTGCAACGGAAAAGACGTTTTCGATTCGATGAATGCTATGTTTGAAGCAAAACGACACGCTCTGGAAACCGGTACGCCTGTCATGGTTCAGGCCAACTGCGTTCGTATGCACTCGCATTCCAATTCCGACAGGCACGAATTATACCGATCAGAAGATGAGCGTGGCTATGTTTTGGATTACGATCCTTTATTTAAGTTTAAACGCATGTTGCTTCGGTACGAAAGGTTTACTGCTGAAGAGCTCGAAAACATCGAAAATCAGGCTAAAAATGAGCTAAAAGAGGCTCATAAGCTGGCATTGAAAGCTCCGGACCCTGATCCTTCAACTTATTTGGATTTTGTGCTTCCTGAACCACATCATCCGTCTAAATACCCTGATGGAACCCATCAGGAAAGTGGTGAAAAGAAAAAATTGATTACCGCATTAAATGAAACCCTGAAAGCTGAATTCAGACATAATCCTGATACTTTTATTTGGGGTCAGGATATGGCTAATAAAGATAAGGGGGGCATCTTTAATGTTTCGAAAGGTCTGCAAAAGGAATTTGGTTCAAAACGGGTTTTTAATGCCCCCATTGCAGAAGATTTCATTGTTGGAACAGCAAATGGCATGTCAAGATATGATGAAAAAATCAGGATTGTGATTGAAGGTGCAGAATTTGCCGACTATTTCTGGCCGGCAATGGAACAATACGTTGATTCGAGTCACGATTATTGGCGATCGAATGGTCAGTTTACCCCAAATGTAACCATCCGGCTTGCATCGGGCGGCTATATAGGTGGAGGAATATATCATTCCCAAAATATTGAGGGAGCATTGACTTCCATTCCCGGAGTTAGAATCGTTTATCCTTCGTTTGCCGATGATGCTGCAGGTTTGCTTAGAACAGCCATGAGATCAAGAGGATTGACCATGTTTATGGAACCCAAGGCTCTCTATAATGATCCAAAGGCTGCAACCGTTATTCCTGATGATTTCGAAGTTCCGTTTGGAAAGGCCAGAATTCGTCGTCAAGGAGATGATTTGGTCATGATTACATATGGAAATACGACACATATGTGTCTCGAAGCAGCTGAAAAACTTTCAAAAGAAGGCGTTTCGGTCGAGGTAATCGACCTTCGGTCATTAATTCCGCTCGACAAGGAAACAATTCTGAATTCAGTCAAACGAATCGGGAAAGTAATGGTGGTTCACGAAGATAAAGTGCACTCTGGTTTTGGTTCAGAAATTACATCAGTAATTATGGAAGAAGGATTTGAATACCTCGACGGACCGGTAAAACGAGTAGGATCTTCATTTACTCCAGTTGGATTTCATCGGTCGTTCGAGCGAATGATATTACCAAATACTGAAAAAATTTACAACGCAGCCAAAGAAGTTTTGGCATATTAATAATATGAATATCATGAATAAAACCGGTATATTTTATAGCTTTAATTCAACTAAAACAGCTAAAACAGCTGAAAAAATCGTTCAGGAATTTGAGCCTGAATTCGATATTCAAAAAGTTAATGCAGAAGAATTAAATGAAGAATTGTTTTCTTCATTTAACAACCTCATACTTGGAGTACCTACATGGTTTGATGGTGAATTACCCATCTATTGGGATGAATTTGTACCAGCCATTGAAGATATGAACTTAAAAGGCAAAACAATTGCCATTTTTGGACTTGGAAATCAGGTAGAATATCCTGAAAATTTTGGCGATGCGGTAGGTATCATGGCAGAACTGGTTACCGATAGGGGAGCAAAATTGGTAGGTTTAACTTCTACTGAAGGTTATACCTATGAATCGTCAAGAGCTGAGGCAGATGGTAAATTTCTTGGTTTAGTCCTTGATCAGGAAACACAGCCACGGCTCACCAAAGAACGAATTTCTGAATGGATTAAAGATTTGAAAGTTCAGTTTAAATAAGGTAAATATAACATTAGTTAAGGGCATGATTCACTGAGTTGTGCCCTTTCTTTTTTATATTGCAAATTCATTTTTATTACTTCGAATTCAGAAAATCAGATAAAGTGTATCATCTTTGTCAGGAATAAAATCAAAATCATGAAGAAAAAGAAAGTAATTGCAGTTGTGGCACATGATAACCGCAAAAAAGATATGATTGAATGGGTTTCATGGAATTGGAAAGAGTTTGTTTCTCACAAACTAATTTGTACCGGAACCACCGGAAGTCTTGTTCAAGCCAAAATGGTCGAGAAATGTAAGGAAAATGATGTAATTCCGCCGGAAGTAACCCGACTTAAATCGGGTCCCCTGGGAGGAGACCAGCAATTAGGCGCATTAATCTGTGAAGGGAAAGTTGATATGCTCATTTTCTTTTGGGATCCAATGCAACCTCAACCACACGATGTGGATGTTAAAGCTTTATTACGAATTTCAACTTTATACAATATTCCAACTGCAACAAACAGGTCAACTGCCGATTTTCTGATTTCATCAAAATTGTTTCACCTGGAATATGATCCAATTTTAAAGGATTATGGAAGTTATATCACACGAAATGTGGATTTTAACCAATAATTTTACTGTTTTTTAACAAAAATGTAATCATTTTATGTAGTCCTTGGTAATTTGTCTTTTTAGCTTTGAATAAACAAACAACAAAGCCATGAAAGAAGACAGATTGAAAAAAATGATTAAAGCGATGTATCTTCTTCGAGAAGTATTAAGATTGAAACAAGAGGATGATCGGGCTTTTAAGTTCAAACCAAAGTACATGGTTCTTACTGAGATTGAAGAAATAATTGACAGAAGCCTGGAAGAGTTTTATTTGCTAAGAGTAAATTAAGAAATAAATCACATGTAATTACATATGTAAATCACTTAAATTACTTATTATGTGATTGTTAATACTACAATAATACTAAATATTACAAATGTCAACAATCAAAGACGTTGTAATAAATTGCTATACGGATATCATTTCAAGGAATTTGAGCCATGAATAATATTGCGAATTGGAATCCAGGTTTCATTTGAAATTTCCTAACGGATATCATTTCAAGGAATTTGAGCCATGAATAATATTGCGAATTGGAATCCAGGTTTCATTTGAAATTTCCTAAATTTATCTATCCAAGTAATGAATTTGTGAAATTCGATAAATTTTTTATTTCCATTTTATAAAAGATTCTGTAAATGCACTTAATTATGGAATTAGAATGCTTTGAATATTTCTTTATCCATGGCAATTTGTCTGAAAGGAAGCTCAGGATTTTGATTTAATTATGGTAAAATATAAGAATCTTAATTTTTACCGTTTTGTCTTAGAATTAATATTATGTTATTTTTGTATATCAAAAAAGGAAGGAGAAAAACTCCTTCCTTAAAATTTGTATTCTATTGGTTATTTTTAATCTTCTCGATTATTTCAGCATGTTTGTCCAACATCTTTAATCTGTAGTATAAAGTTTTTAAGGATTCCAGAGTAAACTTATCTGTTGGATTAATTTCGTGTGCTTTTTCCATATATGGAATTGCTTTTTTAAACTCGATATCTGCCTTATTCTTTTCAATTTCATATTTATCGGGCTGATTACTCGGAATTAAATTAGCTACATCAACTTGCTTAACACCTTTATTATAGTAAAGTGCACCAAGGTTATAGTAGGCATCGAAATAATCTTCTTTGAGTTCAATAGCTTTTAGGTAGCAGGTTGCTGCTTCATCTGATTTCAATAATCTGTCAAACATCGTTCCCTGGGCAAAATGAAAAGTTGGATTCTTTGGATCCTGAGCAATCGCCATTTCCAGATACTTAATAGCTTCATCAACTTTGTTCTTATTAATATAGATATTTATTATTTCTACTAAAAGAGAACTTTCTTGAGTATATTCCTTCAATCCATCCTGTAATATCTGTAAGGCCCCGACTGTATCTTTCTTTTGCAGGTAGCTGCTTGAGATAAGTGTATAAGTTTTTGCTCCATTGTATTTGTATTTCGCAGCTTTTGTATAATAATCAATAGCTTTATCATAGTTCTGAGCATTGTATGCAGCTAAACCTGCATTGAACATGATTACTGTATCAACGGCATTGGGATCATCAGCCTTATACACAGGGATTTGTTCAATTGCCATAATTTGTTCGAACGATTTCAGCGCTTTTTCATAATTTTCTTCATTAAAAGCAGCAATAGCCTGATTGGTAAGATCTCCAATTAAAAGAGTAAGCTTTATCTTAACACTTTTTCCAAAACGATCTTTTTCATCGAGTTGCAGGGCTTTTAAATAAGAATCAAAAGCAGTTGTAAGCGGATCATTACTAAGCTTTTTGTAATTTTCATCTTTCGATTGAAAAACAGCCTGGTAAATTTCACCTCGAACTTCCCAGGTTCTTGGCCATGTAATTGAACTTTCAGTTTTGGGGTTGCTTGCGTCAATAGTTTCTTCTATCGCTTCAACCGCCTTGTCGAGCTTACCGGTATCTTTATAACTTAAAGCACTGGTTACTTTGCCTTTCTGAGCGAATACGCATGTTACGGCAAAAAGTAAAGCAAATAAAATTGTTGTTCTCTTCATTTTATTAAAAAGTTTGTTGTTTTGCAATAAATTTATAAATAGTCATCAAATATTATCATTATCTTCAGATAAATCAATGATTTCATCCTGTATTTCAGCAATTTCATCTTCTGCTGCAGGAACAATCGTTATGGAAGCGATTTTATCACCATCTTTCAGATTAATTAACTTCACACCTTGCGCCGTTCTTCCAATAATTCGCAGAGCAGAAATTGACATTCTGATTGTAAGTCCTGATTGGGTAATTATCATTAAATCATTAGTTTCGTCTACACTCTTTATTGAAATTAATGGTCCGGTTTTTTCAGTCACATTAATTGTTTTAACTCCTTTGCCGCCTCTATTTGTAAGTCTGTAATCCTCGATTTTTGATCGTTTTCCATAACCATTTTCAGAAACTACTAAAATATCTTCGGTTTCGTTCTCGACACAAACCATGCCAATCACTTCGTCAAGGTCGTTCCCAAGAGTAATACCTCTTACTCCTGAAGCAGTTCTTCCAATCGGACGAACGCTATGGTCCTCAAAACGAACAGCTTTACCAGACCGGACTGCCATCATAATATGATGATTCCCATTGGTCATTCTAGCCTCAAAAAGTTGATCATCTTCTCGAATCGTGATGGCATTAACTCCATTTTGACGTGGACGTGAATAGGCCTCCAGTGATGTCTTCTTTATAATTCCCTTCTTTGTACAAAGAATAATGAAATTATTATTAATGTATTCAGGATCAGTTAGGTTATTAACATTAATATAGGCTAATATCTTATCATCCTGTTCAATATTTATTACATTTTGAATTGCCCTACCCTTTGAAGTTTTTGTGCCCTCCGGAATTTCATAGACTTTTAGCCAGAAACACTTCCCTTTTTCAGAAAACAGCAGTAATGTATTGTGCATTGTAGCATTAAACATATGCTCCAGGAAGTCAGAATCTCTCGTTGTGCTTCCCTTAGAACCAACCCCTCCCCTTCCCTGAGTTCTAAAGTCGGTTAATGGTGTGCGTTTTAAATAACCCATATGCGAAATAGTAATCACCATTTCTTCATCAGCATAAAAATCTTCCGGATTAAATTCGCCTGCATCAGGAACTATCTCAGTTTTACGAGCATCACCATATTTTTCCTTAATCTCCAGCAGTTCATTTTTGATAATTTCCATTCGTAAATTGATGTCATCCAATACACTTTTCAGGTATTCAATCTGCTTTAGTATATCTTCATATTCCTGATGTAATTTATCTTGTTCGAGACCGGTTAGCTGACGTAAACGCATTTCAACTATTGCCCGGGACTGAATTTCTGAAAGATTAAACTTTTCGCATAATTGTAATCTTGCCTCATCCGGATTTTTTGAAGCCCGAATAATATCTATAACTTCTTGAATGTTGTCGCTGGCAATAATAAGTCCTTCAAGAATATGCGCCCTTTTTTCTGCCTGATCCAGCTCAAATTGTGTTCTTCGTATCACTACATCGTGCCGGTGTTCAACGAAATAATGAATCAGATCTTTCAGATTCAACATTTTAGGTCTGCCATTAACCAGGGCAATATTATTTACACTGAAACTGTTTTGCAGTTGAGTAAATTTATAAAGCTTATTTAATACAACATTCGAGATTTCATCTTTTTTGATATCAAAAACAATGCGCATTCCGTCACGGTCTGATTCATCATTGACATTCGAAATTCCTTCAATTTTTTTCTCGTTGATTAACTCAGCAGTTTTGATTATCAGCTCTGCCTTATTCACCATGTATGGAATTTCGGTCACAACCACCTTTTCACGACCATTTGGAGTTACTTCAATATGTGCTTTTCCCCGAACCACAATGCGACCTCTTCCGGTTTCAAATGCTTCCTGAACACCGCGATATCCATAAATAATACCACCTGTAGGAAAATCAGGAGCTTTTATGATTGCGATAAGGCCATGTATATCAATATTTTTGTTGTCGATATATGCAATTATGGCATCGATTGTGTCGGACAAGTTATGTGGAGGCATATTTGTTGCCATACCAACGGCAATACCAGAAGCTCCGTTAACCAACAAATTTGGGATACGGGTAGGAAGAACCGTCGGTTCTTTCAACGATTCATCAAAGTTAGGCTGAAAATCAACGGTGTTTTTCTCCAGGTCAGCCAGTGTTTCTTCGGCAATTTTTGATAATCGGGCCTCGGTATATCGCATAGCCGCCGGACTGTCCCCATCAACTGATCCGAAGTTTCCCTGGCCGTCGACCAAAGGATAACGCAACGACCATTCCTGAGCCATACGTACCATGGTAAAGTAAACGGACGAATCGCCGTGTGGGTGAAACTTTCCTAAAACTTCCCCAACTATCCTCGCTGATTTTTTATAAGGTTTGTTGGAATAGGTACCCAATTCACTCATTCCAAATAAGACACGACGATGTACAGGCTTTAAACCATCTCTCACGTCCGGAAGTGCACGTGAAACAATGACAGACATCGAATAATCGATGTATGCAGACTTCATTTGCTCTTCAATATTTATCTTGATAATTTTTTCGCCTTCAGACATTTACTCCTCCTTTAAATAAAAATTGCTTAAAAAAAAATGACTGACATCGAATAATCGATGTATGCAGACTTCATTTGCTCTTCAATATTTATCTTGATAATTTTTTCGCCTTCAGACATTTACTCCTCCTTTAAATAAAAATTGCTTAAAAAAAATGACTGACAAAAATACAAAAATACTTATTGAATCAAGCGTTTTAATTGCTTTTCGTTGTTAAAATTGAAATAAGATTTTAACAATGCAATGTTCAAAAAATCAACAATATATAGCTAATCCTTAATTTTTATTGAGTAATTTTGATGAAAGAAGTTTTGATAGCTTAAAAACTTCCAACATTTAGGAATACTTTTTGTTATTTTGAAAACGTAATTTCTTAATCTGTCAATTCATATGGATTCACAATTTTCACCACGAATCAAAGATGTACTTTCTTACAGCCGGGAAGAAGCTATCCGGTTAGGCAATGAAAGCATTGGGCTTGAACATATTTTCCTTGGAATCCTCAGAGATGGAGAAGGAGTTGCCATTGAAATTCTTACTAATCTGGGAATTAACCTTTCTGAAATTAAACAATCTATTGAAGAAAAACTCAGAACCGGAAAAGATGTTGATTCACAGGCATCTGTACAATTATTAAAGTCTGCCGAAAAAGCTTTAAAGCTTGTTTATCTTGAGGCTCGTTCATTTAATAGTCCTACAATAAATACCGGTCATCTATTATTGGCATTAATTAAGGATAAGGAAAGTCTGATTAGCAATATACTGAATGACTACCATATCAATTACTATATTTTAAAATCGAGGCTTGAGGACTACAAAAATCCTGAAGCCAAATCAGATTTTGACGATGAAGACGATGACGCTGATGATAGTTTTTCAAAATCTGCTGGAGGAGGAGGTACCACATCATCTTCGGCTAAAAAACCGGGAAGCGCTAAATCGGATACACCTGTTCTCGATAATTTTGGGGTTGATATTACCAAAGCTGCCGAAGAAAACAATTTGGATCCGATTGTTGGCCGGGAACGTGAAATTGAACGCTTAGCCCAAATATTGTCGCGCAGAAAGAAGAATAATCCTATTTTGATTGGGGAGCCTGGAGTTGGTAAATCCGCCATTGCTGAAGGACTTGCGCTTCGTATTATTCAGAAAAAAGTATCAAGGGTTTTGTTTGATAAAAGAGTGGTAAGCCTTGATATTGCTTCAATTGTTGCAGGAACAAAATATCGCGGCCAGTTTGAAGAAAGAATGAAAGCCATTCTGAATGAATTATCAAAGGTCAGTAATGTTATTTTATTTATTGACGAAATTCACACCATTGTTGGCGCCGGAGGCGCAACAGGCTCGCTCGATGCAGCCAATATGTTGAAACCAGCCCTTGCCCGAGGTGAAATACAGTGTATTGGAGCCACTACTCTTGATGAGTACAGGCAACAAATTGAAAAAGATGGTGCTTTGGAAAGACGGTTTCAGAAAATTATGGTTGAACCTACTACTGTAGACGAAACCATTGAAATTCTGAATAATATAAAATCAAGGTATGAGGATCACCACAATGTAATTTACACACCTGAAGCTATTGAGGCATGCGTCAAATTAACAGCCAGGTACATTCCTGACCGGTTTTTACCTGATAAAGCTATCGATGCATTAGATGAATCTGGATCAAGGGTGCATATCTCAAACATTAATGTTCCGGAACGAATTCTGAAACTGGAAGAAAAAATAGAAAAAACGAAGGAAGACAAAATAAAGGCAGTTAAAAGTCAAAATTTCGAACTGGCTGCCAATCATCGTGATAAAGAAAAGAATTTGCTTCAACTTCTTGAACAGGAAAAGGACGAATGGGAAAAGGAACTGGTTAGTCACCGGGAAACTGTTACCGAAGAAAAAGTGGCTGAGGTGGTTGCAATGATGTCAGGAGTTCCTATCCAACGTATTGCTCAGGCCGAAGGCAAGCGGTTGATGGATATGGGTAAACAACTTATGGGTAGCGTGGTAGGACAAAATGACGCGATTGTAAAGATTGTAAAATCGATCCAAAGAAACCGGGCAGGATTAAAGGATCCCAACAAGCCCATCGGTTCGTTCATTTTTCTTGGTCCTACCGGAGTTGGTAAAACACAGTTGGCAAAGGTATTGGCAAAATATTTATTCGATTCAACCGATTCATTAATCAGAGTCGACATGAGCGAATACATGGAGAAATTTTCTGTTTCCAGATTAGTTGGTGCGCCTCCCGGATATGTTGGCTATGAAGAAGGAGGTCAACTTACAGAGAAGGTTCGCAGAAAACCATATTGCGTGGTACTACTCGATGAAATAGAAAAAGCCCATCCCGACGTTTTCCATTTGCTTCTTCAAGTTCTTGACGAAGGACGGTTAACCGATAGTTTAGGCAGGAGCATTGATTTTAAAAACACCATAATAATAATGACATCGAATATTGGCTCACGCCAATTATCAGAATTTGGACGAGGCGTTGGATTCTCCACTCAGAAAGCGAGTGTTGATGAAGGTGAAAACGCAAAATACATTGTTGAAAAAGCGCTGAAAAAAACATTTGCTCCTGAATTTTTGAATCGTATTGATGATGTCATCATGTTTAATTCGTTATCGAAAGCACATATTCATGAGATCATTGATATTGAACTGAAAAGTTTGTATGAAAGGGTTAACTCGCTGAATTACAAATTAAAAATATCAGCCGCCGCCAAAGATTTTATTGCCGAAAAAGGTTACGATCCTCAATTTGGTGCAAGACCTTTGAAAAGGGCAATTCAAAAATACCTGGAAGATGAAATGGCTGAAGTTATTATAAAAGTTTCTGTAGTTCAGGGAGATACCATTTCAGTTGGATTCGACAAGAAAACTGAAAAAATCAAGATCAGGATATTATCGACCTTACCAAAAACTTTATAAAAACAGAAAGCCAGGCTTAAACCTGGCTTTCTGTTTTTGGAAGGTATTTAATTGCCAGTAAAGTAATATCGTCTGCCTGATTATTCTCTCCTTGGTAAATCGCGATACTTTTTGCCAGCTTGGTTACCACTTCATCAGCCGACAAATCGATGAGATTCTGTAAGTTATTCTCCAATTTTTCGATTCCATAATGTTGGTTATTACTATCCATCGAATTAATAACACCATCAGTATATAATAACAATACATCTCCATATTTCATTTCAATCTTGCTGCTTTTATAGGTTTTATTCTTATAAATACCTAAAGGCAAACCATGACTTTTTGACAAAGTTTGGACTGATCCATCCGTATGTAGTATGTATGGAAAATTATGAGCGGCATTGCAATAATCCATTATTCCAGATCTTACATCCAGGATTCCAATAAATAGAGTAACAAAATACTGATGTGAGTTTCTTTCACTCAATTCTAAATTAACCCTGCTAACTATATCTTTAGTTGAAATAATTTTCGAATTAGTTTTTATAAGAGTACTGGCAATGGCCATAAATAATGATGCTGAAATCCCTTTTCCTGAAACATCACCAATAGCGATCAACAAATGATTTGTGTCAATGAAGAAATAATCATACAAATCACCTCCTACTGTTTCGGCAGGTTTTAAAATAGCAGACAGGTCAATTTCCGGATGATCCTTAAATATTGGTTTTCCTGAAGGAATGATGTTTAATTGAATGTCCCTGGCCGATTTTAAATCCTTGTCTAACTTCAATTTCTCGGTTGCGGTATGGGTTTGTTGTTTAATCAAAATACCATATTTGGTTTGCCAGTCTTCCAGGCTATCAACCAGCATTTTTATTTCATCTTTTGATTTTTGTTCCTTTCCGGGTAAAGTACTAAACCGTTGAATAGCAGACGCAATTCGTGCAAGTGGGGTAAGTATTCTTTTGAATATTAGCATGTTCATAATAAAAAGCAGCAGTATACCGAGCCCGGACACCAAAATAATGATCTGAAAAATAAGGTCAATTTTATTAAATAATTCTTCCTCTGGAATTACAATAATAACTGTCCATTTCGAGTTTGGTAACGGAGCAAAATAATACCAGGCTTTTTTATTGTGCAGATATTCAGAAAACCCGTAACCTGTGCCTGCTTTACCGTTTCTGATTTTTGATTCAAGTTCTGAAACATCACTATAAAAAATAATTGGCCTGTTTTTAAAAAGATTTTCATGGAGAATCCATTTTTCGTTGGGGTGAGTAATGAAAGTTCCGGCATTGTTTATAATAAACGCAAAACCATGATCGCCGATCTTTAATTCAGCAAGCATTTCCTTCATCTTTCGAAGAGAAATCTCACAATATACGAATCCAATATTTTTTTTTGATTCAGGATGAAAGACAGGCATTCGGTATGTTACCAATAAATGAGAGGTATCATTCATGCAATAAAATGGATTCGACCAGATTCCCTGATTCAAAGAGGATAAACTATCGGAGAAAATATCGTTTTCGGAGTTGCACCTGTGAAGGCAATGGCCGGTTGAAAGGCAGGCTGTAAAACTCTCGTTGATGCTGTCAACTAATTCAACATGGATACTTTCCAAAATTCTATTTGAAGACACAACCTGCTTCAAAAAGAAATCAAGATCGTTATGCTGGTAGTAGTACATCGCCTGATACGACACATTTTTGGCAACTTCTTCTGCACCAATTGTTATTCTGGAAATTCTGGAGATAACCAGGTTACTTTGATTGACTGCTCCTTCCTCAATCTTTTCAATCAGAATTTTATTGCTGAAATGATAATTAATGTAAACAACAGCCGAAATAATGAGAATGGCAAATGCGGTTACATGCGAATTCAATCGAAAAGAAATTCCTCTTTGGCTCATTATTTATTAAGTTTTTGGCTTATCTAATATAGCAAAAAGCTACCGGATATTGAGCCTATAAAATTAAAAAAAAGTTAAAGCCCTTGAATTTTCAGATTAAAGCATAAAAAAGCCGGAGCAAAAGCTTCCGGCTCAGTATAAAATCATATTTTAAATCAGCTCTCTAGGTGTTCATCGCACCACAAACATTAATAACCTGCCCGCTGACATACGACGACAGATCGGATGCCAAAAACAAGGCAACCTTCGCAACTTCTTCCGGTGAACCACCGCGTTTCAACGGAATGCTGGCTTCCCACTGTTTGCGGGCTTCTTCAGGAATTCTTGATGTCATTTCCGTAATAATAAATCCAGGAGCAATGGCATTTGAACGAATTCCGCGTGAACCCAATTCTTTAGCAATTGATTTGGTAAAACCAATAATTCCGGCTTTTGAAGCCGAATAATTTGACTGACCAGCGTTTCCACTTACACCAACTACTGAACTCAGATTGACAATGGAACCTGATTTTTGCTTCAGCATGATTTTTTGCGCAGCTTTGGTAAAGTTAAAAACCGATTTAAGGTTTACGTTAATTACAGCGTCCCATTGCTCTTCAGTCATTCGCATTAGCAGAGTATCTTTGGTGATCCCGGCATTATTGATCAGGGCATCAACAGCTCCAAAATCGGAAACAATTTCATTCACTACCCGGTCGGTATCCTCAAAGTTAGCTGCGTTCGATGCATATCCTTTGGCTTTTACTCCAAGGGCTATCAATTCAGCCTCTGTGTTTTTCATGTTTTCATCTTCAAAAAGATCGGTAAAGGCGATGTTGCAACCTTCCTCTGCAAATTTGATGGCAATTGCTTTTCCAATGCCTCTCGATGCGCCAGTCACTATGGCAGTTTTTCCTTCAAGAAGTTTCATGTTAATATTTATTTATGAGTTTTTGAATTAGCCGCAAATGTAATAAAATATGCGAAACTGAACGTTTTTCAAACGATTTGCACATGAATGCTGTAAATTACCTTAGTTCCTAACAGCCCTGAGCAAACCTCTCCTGAAATAAGGAGCTTTCATTTTATTATCGTAAAAGAAAAGCATAAAACCATCGGAATGCGATGTCGTCATCCCATTTTTTACCAGCAAGTCAGAAAATTCCTTTTCGTCATTCTGTTTATGATAGGTGCAAATGGCTACTTTAAGTGGTTTTTGCTCCGAAATAATTCGCTTACAACCCTTTAATAAGCGAGATTCAGCTCCTTCGACATCAATTTTAAGGAATAATGGAATTTCCCCGGGCGAAATAACATCATCAATTGTTGTATTGGACTCGTTTGTTATATTGCTAACGAATTTATTAATTATTACTACTTTATCCTTCCAGGGTTCAAAGGTTGCATTCAAGGGTTCAATCCATTCTTTGTCAGCTTCAAAAAGGATGAGCCGGGAAGCTTTTTCGACTACACTTAGCGCGAAATTACCTTCAGCGACTCCAGCATCAATAAGTATCTCGCCATCTTCGAATTTAAACTGTTCAGTTAGATATCGGTGCGGACTACGGATATCCTGTTCTTTTGATAGCAGATTGTAAAGGTTTTGAATTTTTTTCTTGCCCCACCTTTTCTTAAAATAAAGCTTCTTCCCATCAAGCAAAACATAAGGCAATCCTTTTGCCTGATCAATAAAAACCTCAATATTATCAGCAATATATTCATCCTGAAATTGATATGGAAATATAGCAATTGGATTCGTTTCCAGGTAGTTTAGCATGGTTTTAATTTCTTCTGAAGGGGTTTCCGGAAGACTGTCGTAGTAGTTTCTTATGGCGATAGGAAGTCTTTTAGCTAGAATTTTCTTTCGGATAAATTTGGGAACAACTATGCGGTATATTTGTGCAGTTATAATATTCATTCTTTTGATTATGCTATTAATTAAAATTGAAAATTTCTCGTTAGTTAGCAATTCTTTACTCCTTCCTGAATTTTCAGCGATGCAAAGTTAAAATTTTAGCTGACAGAACTGAATCAGTCAATTTAAAATGCGCTTAATTAAACGATTCAAAGAAGAAACTCCATGTAAGGTGATATTGTTCAAATGAGCAATATTTATTCTCTTGGATAAATAATACATATGGAAACCATTATTTTTGCAAAAACAAAAAAATACTGATGGAAGATATTTCGGGGGTAAAAGTTTATGTTTTATATTACAAAAATGGATCTGTCCTAAATACTGATCAAATTTATCAGCCTGTCATGGCTGGAAATATCCTCCTTTCCGGAAATAAAACAATTACCGGAGATGATTCCGGTGAAAATATATCAGCAAAAAACCCTTATTTCAGTGAATTAACTGGTATTTATTGGATTTGGAAAAATACCCATCAGAGTATAACAGGCGCTTGCCATTATCGACGTTTCTTCACGGCTAAACCAGAACCATTATTGTATAAGTTGAAAAGGCTTTTTTATTTTCCTGCAGGATTGCATAAAAAAAGATTTGGTCTGATTTATACTGAAAATGCAAAATTATTCACTCCAAAAATTATTAATGAGCAGGAAATAACTGAGTTACTTAATCGGTACGATGCCATTTTACCACAGGCTCGCAAATTGAAATATACAGTTGAAAATCATTTTAGCCGCTATCATGACATCAATGATTTGAAACTGCTTGAAACAATCTTGACTGAAAAATACCCGGAATACCTAGAGGCTTTTCATGATGTACTCCAATGTAAAAGGCTATATGCCAACAACATGTTTATCATGAAAGATGAACATTTTCAGGAATTCATGAATTGGTGGTTTGATGTTCTTTTTGAATTTGAACGAAGGATCGACCTAAACAATTATACCGATTATCAAAAGCGGATTCTTGGTTTTATGGCAGAGCGATTGTTAACTATATGGTTCAGGAAAAAGCAATTAAATTGTTTTGAACTGCCTGTAATTTATTTTAAACATTTTAAATTTGAGTAGTTCTTCACTTTTGCGTCGAATATTAAATTTCAAATGAAAATATGATATGGTTTCAGTAATTATTCCCTGTTATAACCAAGCTTGTCATTTGGAGGAAAGTGTCAGATCGGTTGTAAATTCGAGCTACAAAGATGTTGAAATTATTATCGTAAATGATGGATCAACCGATTCAACAGAAGAGGTTGCATTAAAACTCAAAGCTGAGTTTTCATTCATATATTATTATTATCAGGCAAATAAAGGTCCATCTGCTGCTCGCAACCTTGGAATACGAAATTCGTCCGGCTCAATTATCTTGCCTTTAGACTCTGATGACCGTATTTCTGACCGATACATTGAAGAAGCTGTGGAAATTCTGGAAAATAGACCTGATATTAAAGTGGTTTATTGCGTGGCAGAAAAGTTTGGAGATTGGTCAGGCAAATGGGTGCTGCCCGAATTTTCGATTGACAAACTCGTCAAACGGAATTTGATTTTCACTACTGCATTTTACAGAAAACATGACTGGGCTAAAATAGGTGGTTACGACGAATACATGACATGGGCTTTGGAAGACTGGGATTTCTGGTTGTCGATGCTTAAAAATGGAGGGAATGTTTACCGATTGCCTATGGTGGGTTTTTATTATCGCACCAGTAAAAATACAAGAACCTGCTGTGCAAAAAACGGCGGATTGGCATTAACCATTTCATATTTTAACATAAAGCATCGGGATTTTATCTTCAAAAAATTAGGAGGACCCTTACGACGCAGAAAAAAACTTTCTAAGTTTATTAATTTTATTACCGGAACAACTTTTAGCCTTCGGTTTGATCGGATGTTTAATCAGTATTTTCCTCAGGAATCCAAAACTTAAGTATTGATGGATCGTTACCTGTAATGAAGCCCCAAATTATAAATTTGGTCGGTCGGCAATGTTTTTTTGATGTGTTCGCGGTATTTAAAATTGAGTGGGTGAAAAATATTTCCAAAAACGGTCCATGGAAGCGGATAACCCTTATTTCCGATTGAAAGGAAATGCAACCACTCAAAATGCACTTTCTTCTTTTTATCGAATGGCGTTTTTGCTGGATACCTCTTCAATGCTTCATAATTTTCGTCCAACAGTTCGTTGATTTTGTAAAACATACCTGTAGACAATGGAGTGTTGGGCCTTCCCACCCACCATCCACACCCAACCAAGTCAGTCCAATAATCGGGCATCCACTTCCCTTCCTCATCAAAAACTTTTGCCGGTCCACCTTTTATTTCAGGCCTACCCACAAAATATACATCAGGATCGGAAAATTCGTCCCAGACACGGCTGAAATTGACTTGAGTGGGTTTAATATCATGCCATCCACCGCCGTAATGATGGAGCAAATATATTCTCATATAATCTGATTTATGAACATCGCTTAAAAATTGAAACGCTGGGTGCAAAGGATACTCCGGTAATAAAAACTCATTTATATTTTCTTTGGTAACAAGGCAGAGAGGAACTCCAAGATTTGATTTCATCAGTTCAAAACTTCTGCTCCTGTTTTCATTCATCCGGCCTTCATACCAGAAACACCAAACAACATATGCGAATGGTCGGTCAACAGAGGCTTGAATTAAATCGTCTCTTGTATATATCATTTTTATTTCCGTATCCATTTCTATTGATTAGCTGAGTGTAAATGTATTGAATTGTCCAAATCATTAAATGGTTCATTTTAAAAATAATTACATTTGAAGAGCAAATAGCAAATAATTTAAAATTCAGTGTTGTTTAATTTTCACTTCCAGACTATCCTTGAAATATAGAAAATTATGAAGCGGTTCATATCAATTATTGTATTTATAGTATGGCCAGTCCTATTTTACGGACAAGATCAGGTTGCCTTTTATATTACAGGTCATGCGGACGACTGGCAGCTATTTATGTCAAAAAATATAGAAGATGATCTTTCGTTTGCAAAAGTTGTAATCATTACGGTAACTGCCGGAGATGCAGGTCATGGAAGCTCTTCATACGAAAATGGAAAAATACCTTATTTCATGGCCAGAGAAAAAGGGACTGTTTATTCATCAAAGTTTGCCGTCGATATGCTTGGCAAAGAGGTAAACGATGTACCACAGAGTGAAATTGTATCGGTAAATGGACATGCCATTACCAAATATATCTATAAGGAGCGAATTATTAATTATTTCCTTCGACTCCCCGATGGGTTATCTGGCGAAGGGGTAGCTTCCACCGGAAACCAAAGTCTCCAAAAGTTAAAAGAAGGAAGATTGAAAACCATGACTACTGTAGATAATTCGTCGGCATACCATGGGTGGAACGACCTGACACAAACCTTAAAATCAATAATTATTGTGGAGAGAGGGAATGACGAACAAGTCTGGATAAATACGCATAGTTCTGACCGAAAATACAACGAAGGTGATCATTCTGATCACTATTTGTCATCTGAAGCTGTGCAAGATGCTGTTCAGGATTTACCATGGATAGGAATAGTTTCATGGATGGGATATCGGTCCAGAAAGCTTCCGGCTAACTTATCTGCACCCGAATTAGTAAATACAACCGCTATTTTTAGTGCATATTCCTGGGGTATTATGGAAAGTGGATATGTGAGCTCCTTTGATAATGCCCACCGGCGATTTCTTCCGAATGATTTTTTCTTAATCACAAAGAAACCAGTCACAATCGCCTTTTCAGGAAGGGTTATAAATATGATTAAATTGCTTAAACGCAAACTAATGACTTAACGGAAATAATTCAGGAAATAGCACTTAGCCTGCTATTTAATCGATTTGATACTGAAATTGCTATTTTTGTATGAAGAAATAAGAAAATGCTCGACCAGTTAACCATTTGTGCCATAGCTACTTCTCCCGGAATGGGAGCCATTGCAACCATACGTCTTTCAGGAGAAAAAGCTCTTGAAATTGCTGATACGATCTTTCATTCGCCCAAATCAGGTAAAAAACTGGTCGATCAGCAACCAAACACCCTGCATTTTGGAAGCATTACCGACGGAAAAGAGCTGATTGACGAAGTGGTCGTCTCCATTTTTCGGGCTCCACATTCGTTTACCGGCGAAGATGTGGTTGAACTTACCTGTCATGGGTCGGTCTATATTCAACAACGGATATTACAGTTGCTAATTACCAAAGGCGCACGCATGGCCCTTCCCGGCGAATTTACCCAACGGGCATTCCTGAATGGAAAGATGGACCTTTCACAAGCAGAAGCAGTTGCTGATTTGATTGCTTCGACCAACCGTGCGGCTCAAAAAGTAGCAATCAATCAAATGCGCGGAGGTTTCTCTTCTGAATTAACCAATTTACGTGGCGAATTGCTGCACTTTATTGCCATGATTGAATTGGAACTCGATTTCAGCGAAGAAGATGTTGAATTTGCTGATCGGGAACAACTTAAAAAACTGGTTGCGAAAATTGAGACCATTCTCCGGAAGTTAAAAGATTCATTTCAATTGGGAAACGTGATCAAAAATGGTATTCCGGTCGCTATTATTGGGGATACTAATGTAGGCAAATCTACCCTACTCAATGCCTTGCTAAATGAGGAAAAAGCCATTGTTTCAGACATTCATGGCACTACCCGCGATGTGATTGAAGATGTGGTTAATATCCACGGAACAGCTTTTCGCTTTTTCGATACTGCCGGAATCCGAGAAACAACCGATGCAATTGAAACACTTGGTATCGAGCGCAGTTACAGCAAACTGGATCAGGCGACAGTGGTAATCCTGGTAGTTGACACTCAAAATGATTTTGAAGTAGTTGCCAGTCGAATCGCAAAAATCAGGGAGCGATTAAATGATCAACACCTGATAATTGCTGCGAATAAAGTTGATCGTGGATCGGCTGAAACAATCTCCGGATTGAAAAAAATGAAATTACTTTCAAACGAGAAATTGGTGTTTATTGCTGCCAAACAAAAAACCAATCTTGATCAGTTAATTTCAGAAATGCAACACGTCATTTCGCTCGAATCCATCAGCGAAGATGCCGTGATTGTAACGAATGTGCGTCACTTCGAAGCACTGTCGAAGGCACTCGAATCGATTGAAAGAGTGCAGGTTGGACTCGAAAATCTGATCTCTGGTGACTTTCTGGCGCAAGACATCCGTGAATGCCTGTTGTACCTCGGTGAAATCACTGGTGAGATATCAAACGACGAGATTTTAGGGCATATTTTCAAGAATTTCTGCATCGGTAAATAATTATCAATACTGCCTTGATTTGATCTCTAGAATGTCAAAACCTTTGCTCCACTTTTCAGGTAGTCGGTTAATGGTTTGCCCATGCCTTTTACGTCAAGATTCAATTTTTTAAGATCATCAACCACATTATAAGCTGTTGCACAGGCAATGCAAGCTTCAATCACTACCCCATCTTTTTGCATTGTTTTTAACTTTTCCTGAATTTTCAGATTTTCAGAAACCAATTTGGCCGATGGTCCCCAAATAATCAGGGTAACTTCTTTAAACCAACCGGCAGTTTTAGCTGCATGGGCATACATTAAAACCATTCTTTCAGCCAGGTATGAATCATCGCTTGTCCATACTATTACAAGCTTGTCGGCAGTATTTTCGTTTTGAGCCATAACTTTTGAGGCACTAAGAAACAACAATATGGTTAGAAAGGTGAGCAAAATTTTATATTTCATTTTTCGTATATTTATTTGGTTATCACAATTATTATAAGTTTCGTATTTTAATTTTTTGCTGTCTTTAAATTTAACTTTCCAAATTTAATCACAATCGTAGAATATCGAGAAATAATTTCAATATGTAACCGTGCAATCTAATATTTAAATTGCACAGTTACTTTTGGGATTATTGACTTTTACTAATTTTCATTTGGTAAAAGAAAAATCAGTTGGACCAGCCGAATGACATGCGACACACATGCCATTCATCAAACTTGCGCCACGCATTTTCATTCCAGATGAAGCATCGGTTGCTATTGATCCATTAGCGTTAAGCATGAACCATTCCCAATCGCCACCAGTGGAATTGAACCCATTCCCTCTTTTAACCATTGCCGTAAATTCGTTCACTGTGAGATCGGGATTTTTTGAATGTTTTACGACAATTGTTCCTACCGGAAATTCACCATTAACAGGATTCTGACCGTTTTTATAATAAATCATTCGGGACACTGTTGCATCATTTCCGGCGTGCGCTGTGCCCAAAGCCGGATCAGGCCCCTGATTTGTTGCTTCGAGTTTCCAACTCATAAAATTGCTAAAGGAGCTGTCATCTGCAATAAATTCCTGATTCATTGCATCCTCATTTTTGCACGATTGCATCGAAACTACTACTGCCACGGCAGCTAAAACTGTAAATAATACTGACCTTTTCATACTCAATAATTTTAGTTAATATGATTCAGTCGTGAAATTTTCCAGAACCTGACAAAAAGTTTGAAAAAAATATTGATGATTTGAATATTAAAGTTTTATCAGCTGAATGAATGCCACCAGAATCAGGATTGAACCAATGATACGGTTCATGTTTTTGGAAATCATTTGAGATTTTACAGCCACTTTTCGGCCAAAAATGGCATAGACACGCAGAACTGCCATCTTCCCAATCCAAACTCCGGAAATAAAAAGCGAAAACTGAATCAAAGTGGATGGAAATATATTCCGGACTGAAAGAGAAGTAACGGCAAAAAGCCAAAATAGCAAGACCTGAATGCTCATCAAATTAAGGAAAGCCCCTTTCAGAAAGCCATTTGAAGGTTCGCTATCTTCTAAACTTTCCAAGTTGTTTTGTTTAAACCAGAAATAAATTCCGGAAACAACCAGTACAGCTAAAACAATATATTTTACCAACACATTACCATTGAAATAACCGGACAATACAGTGCCTGCAAGTAAAGCAGTCAATGCGAACAATATTTCGACTACCGCAGCGCCGTGAGCAATGAACATTGATTTACCGACTTTGTGATTGATCGCCACATCCATTACCGACAGGTTGACCAACCCGAAAGGGAGAGCGCCAATAATGCTGACAAAAGCGCCAATTAAAAGGTATATTATTGAATTCTCTAACATGGATTTAGGTTTTATAAGTGAACTTTAAACTCATTTGTAAGTTCTTCACGGGTAACAATTCCATTTTTCGAGTAGATCAACTTTCCATTTTCATATAAGACCAGATACGGAACCCCAATCAACTTCAGTTCTTTAATCAGGCTTTTGCTGGCATCCGCATTTACTTTTACAATGTTTATTTTCTCGTGACATTCCACTTTCAGGCTGTCCATCATCGGAATCATTTTGCGGCATGGGCCGCACCATGGCGAGTAAAAGTCGATAAACACGGGCTTGCCTGAATCGATTAGTTTTGTGTATTCCACGAAATCCATTTTGTTGTCGGTATCAGGTTTTGCATTTGGATCTGCTACCACAGGAAGGTTTTTCAATTCCCAGTCCATGATGCCATGTTCCAGATTATATAGTACCCGTTTTCAATCAGTATTTCGGCTGCTTTTTCGCTGCGATAGCCTGAGTTGCAATACAAATAGATGGGTTCGTTTTTAGGCAAAAGCAATAACTTTTTCTTAAAATCGAGCACGTAATAATTGAGTTGACCGGAATTGGCAATATGGCCATTACCGAACTCCGATTGGGTACGGACATCAAGTAAAACTCCATTTGTATTTTTAATGAGTTGCTGAAATTGGGTTGGGTTTACTTGCTTTACTGCTGCGTTCTGTGCAATGGATAAAAGTGTTACCAGCACAATTGATATTGAAATTGCAATTTGTTTCATGAAAATCGTGATTTTAATGTTGTTTTATTCAGTAGTCGTAAAAAAACAAAATCCTGACAGAAGAACAGGAATTAATTGGGTTGGGCGAATTGTATTCACCAATTTAAAAGCGATTGAAGATCGCTTCACCCGAATTCGGTAGGATCGAAATTTATAGATCGTAATGATATACCTCTAGGCCGAATTGATTATCTTCGCTACATGAAGTCAAAAAAGAAGCCGGTATTCGAAAAACGCATTTTTTGGGACGTTAACTTTGAGCAAATCGATTACGATGCCAAAGCAAACTTCGTCATTGAACGGGTTTTTGAGCGTGGCGATGTGGAAGACATCCGCCAGTGCCGGAGATATTACGGCGATGAAAAAGTGGCCGAAGCCCTGTTGAAAGCCAAATATTTGCCCTTGCATACCATCCATTTTGCCAGCGCAGTGATTGACAAACCAATTGAAGAATTCAGATGCTACATATTAAGACAGTTGAACCCGGGACTCTTTCCCTATTAAAAGAATTAATGGAACTACCATCCCTTCACAGCTTTTCATTGGTTGGAGGAACTGCTTTGTCGCTTCGGTACGGGCACCGAAGTTCAATTGATTTGGATTTATTTTACCATGAAAAATTTGATCAACCTCAAATCTTACGTAATTTGGAAGAGGTGTTCAAACAGCGGTTTGTATACAAACAGCAACAAACCCAGTTTGGGATTTTTTGTTTCATTGATGATGTAAAAGTAGATATCGTTCATTTTCCACATTTGCCAATTTCACAGGTTGAGGAGAAGGAGAACATTCGGTTTTATGGTAATCCCGATATAGCTGCAATGAAAATACAGGCCATACTTGGCCGGGGAAAGAAAAAAGACTTTTGGGATTTGCATGAATTATTGCAACACTATTCCTTACAGCAAATCATCGATTGGCACAAACAAAAATATCCCAGCCAAATGTTGGCCATCAGTATCCCTCATGCAATTACCTATTTTGTTGATGCCGAAGAAAGTGAAACGCCTGTAAGTTTTAAAAATCAAACCTGGGAAGGAGTTAAAAAAGGAATTGCGCATGCTGTTAGGGATTACCTTCGTTGAACAACTCTTCGCAGTTTTCCCTAATCTATCCTGCTAAATTCTATAAGCCGCTTTTCCTGGCTCATACTAACTTTTCGGCAGTGGCTTAAATGTTCGAAACGGTAAAGAAGATTGATATTAAATGATTGATTTTTGCTGATTTCAAACTCACCTTCACATTCCAATTCTCCATTAGTACCGAATCGGGAGATGAAATACTTGTCATTTCCTTCCTGACTGATAGAAAACCACGATCCTGAACCTTCGCCGCTCAGCCATTGGGCTAACTCCGGAATATTTTTAGGTCTTTCCGGTTCAGGCAATGTACCTTTTAATGTGCTTTTATCGGATATTGGAGCCGGGCAAAACGGCTCATTGGTCAACAATTTTGGAAGAACTACTTTGTTTTCAAATGAGTTCACATTGTTTATCGGAGTTGGTGTAAGCGGAACCAAATATTTCAGTTTAAATGCCGTCCACCACGAAGGTCTTCCTGCAATCAACGCGCTGTTTACAAACCGTGAACAGTTGCTGCCTTTGTACCTGAATGGACCATAAGGAATCGGGCTTTTTTGCTGAAGATAAAACGCTTTGCTAAATGCCCGGTGAAAATTGATCTTTCCATACGATGCATGGATTTTTCCTTCTCCATGACATTCAGTATTCAATTGCAATTCGGTTAATATTTCTTCCAGATTTTCTATTTTCCGACCATCATTCGAAATCGAAGCCGTCGTTTTCACTTTCAATCCATCATCAGTTGCGTCACTGCGAACCCTGCCGTGTTGAAACGGCGACTGGTACCGGCCAAAATCGAAATAATGGCATTTGCGTGTTTCAGGATCAACCAGAACCAAAGCCGCATGGCCAACTTTGTAATAGTGATTATCACTTAATCCAAGGAAATTTGTTATCGCATCGTACCAGTAACCCGGTTGCTTGCAATACGTTTCGGGCCAGGCAATGGCAATGGCAAATCCGGTATGTTTATCCTGAATAGTCATAACTCTATCTCCTGATTGGTAATATTTTGCAAATCAACATAATTCACCCTGAATTTTCCATTTTCAGGAACTACCTGCGTGATGCTAACTGTTTTCAAATCCTCTTCGCGTTTCATTATCACATTAATTGAATTATCTCCGGTGTGCGTTCCGGAATGGAATTTCAAGATGTTTTCAGGCGACACACTTCCATTTATTTTCTGTAGAAACTGGTTGAACCACTGTTTGCGTAATTTTCTGTTTTCTTCGCTATATAAAGTTACCGATGACCATATTGCAGGCTCATCCGGGCTCAGCCTCCTGAAATGTTTGGAGTTACCATCCCAGATAAATTCACTAAAGTGGGTGATTTCATTTTCCACCATTTCCAAAGTTATCATAGTGAAAGGTTCAACATCCTTCAGTTTTTTTCCTGAATAAAAATCGGAAGGCGTCAAGGCGGATGAAGCCAGTTCAATCAATACAGCGCCACGGCTTTGTTCATAATGCGTTTTTTTCTGGTGTGCTACATAGGCGCCATTCAGAAGGCAAACAAGCCGGCCATGATCGTTGGCCGCAATCCAGGAGCCTCCTGCCTGAACATCTTTTGGAAAACAGATATTGTATTCGCCTACCCGATAATTCCGGGGCGCTATGGTTGGCCTGAACGATTTTTCGTCACGGTTTGAAGTGAGTACGAAGCCCCCATTGTCTTTTTGCGGTATGTAAGTTACAGTACACATTAGTTTTCGCGATAACGGATGGTAGAATAAGCAACACCAAAATTTTTATCGGTTACTCCGGCTAAACCCTGAATGATCAAAGCGGCTTTGATCAATGCCTGGTGATGAATGCTGTGTTCGATGCAATAAGCCAATTCACGGCCAACCGAGCTTGTGATTCTATTTTCCGAGGTACCGGTAGTTGTATAATCAGCTTCAAAGATAACCGGGCTGCTTTCGTTGAAAGTTTCAATACCCTTTACTACTTTGTCGATAGTATCTATAGCAAAACCCGGATCTGTTTCTATTCGTTTATCTCTTTCACGCTTGTCGTAACTTATCGTTCCGGTAAATGAGCCGGTAACCAGCAAGAGATAAAACTCCACGATATGCCTGATATGCTGTCCAATGGTAGAACCTGAAAGTATGTCGGTCTTTCTTGAATAATCCTCAAGGCTTATACTTTGGAGCAAATTTTTCAATTGCATCAAGTTTTCCTTTGCTGTTGTTTTCATTTCTATTCGTTTTTAGTACGTCCTATTCTTTTTATTGAGCCTGAAGTTCAGAGTGCAAAGTGACTTCCACTGATTTGGCAATATTGGTTGAAGGTTTGCCTTTTACAAACGAAATTCCGTAATCGGCCAATGTCAGGTTAAACTTGCTATGCACTTCAACGGTGTTGCCTTTTACAGTTACGGTTCCTTTTTCGGTAATTGGTTTGGTTACACCTTTAATGGTCATATCGCCCTGAACGTTGGCATCATAAGTTCCGTCTTTAACAAAGTTTACCTTATCAAGGTTGGTAATTTTACCGATTATCTTTGCTTTCGGGAATTTCTGTGTATCCAGAAAATTATCACTATTGAAATGTTTCTGCATAAGCGCTTTCTCGAATTCGAATCCCTGCATCGGAACAGAGAAAACCACTTCACCGGTTTCTTTATTAATGGTTCCAACTGCCGTATTGTTATTGGCTTCGATGTTTTCGGCTGGAGTAGTCGAGAAAAACTTAATGTGTGTCTTGGTACTTACCAGTTTGCCTGATGTTTGAGCAGTGGCCGAAAATGTTACAAAGATGGCCAGGATGATAGTTGATAAATTGATTCTTTTCATGATTTCTGATTTTTAATAATTTGTATTTGTTATTTATTTTGTTGCTACGTCGCTCTTTTCGAGGATTACATTTTCATAAAGGTCCAGATCTTCATCATAAGAAGCTCCTGAACGGATTACACCTTTTACAGTTACTGTTTCGCCAACCTGAAGTTTTGCCGCATTGGCGTTCGTTTCGGTGGTGAAGGATGCGCTAACACCAGCTTTGTCGTCAGCGCCTTTTAATAAAACCACTTTCTGATCGTTAAAATCTTCAGAAATTTTGCTAACAACTCCGGTTATTTCCAAAACTTTAGAATCCCCGTCATCGGACAGGTATTTCTTGTTGGCCGATTCCTTGTCGGTTAGGTATTCTGCCACAATTTGCGAACTGGTCAGACTGTAATCGGTAGCAGCCTTTTGCACATTGCGGTGCGGCATGTTGAACAGGTATAGACCAACCGCTCCGGCGATTACGACACCCACAGCTACGAGTATAATTCCTGCTTTAATAATTCTTTTCATTTTCATCTTGATTTTTGTTTTTTGATTTATAACCGATCAGTCGTAGAAAATTCCAATCCTGACAAACTGGAAGTAAAAAAAGCGGAACTTGTGATTCCGCTTTTGATTTAAATTCAGATTATTTTTTATTTCAAGCCTTTCTTTGCGGTTGTTAAGGCTGCAGCAAGTTCCTCGTCAGGTTTTGCGACACTGACCTTACTAATGAGCGCTTTGGTTTCAGAATTAAAGAAGTAAACTACACCAGTTCCCGGATAAGCTGCTATTGCTTTGTCCAAGCCTAATTTTTTCAATTCTTCAGCCGACTTTGTTTTCGTTTCGTCGTTGGTCAAATCGTTAGCCACAAACTGGATGGCCATGTCTTGGTTGTTTGCTTTAAAGGCATCCATAGCACGCATTCCATTGTTCTGACATACCGGGCACCATCCGGCTTGGTTTACTACTGCAATAACTTTTGCACTTGTTCCGGCAAAGGCGGAAACTGAAACTGAAACTAATGCGATAAGGATCACACTTGCGAAAATTGTTTTAATACTCTTCATGATTTTGAATTTAAAATGAATTAATGTTTTTATTTATAAACGAACTGTCGGATTATCTCTTAATCCTGACAAAAAGGATCAAAAAAAAAATAAGAACAAATCAACATTGAAGTGAATGTGTTCTTATTTAAATACATGCAGTACAAATTTCTACACCTGTTTTTTCCAGACCCTTCCTGCAAATGCCTCATCCACTTCAGGAGAAGTGATATGATTGGAGTAATTGCTCAGTGTTTTAACCCCAATGCCTGCAATAACGCCTAAAACCTGAGCTTCGGTATAGCCGGCCGCTAAAAATGAATCAACCTCGTCCTGCGGTACAATTCCACGGTTTGCAGTTAACAAACGAGTTAGTCTGGATAATGCAGCCAGTTTCGCATCCGGAACCGGTTTTCCTTCCCTTATCGCATCGGTTACTTCGACAGGTACTTTCGACATCCTGTCGCCAACAAAACTGTGAGCTGCCATGCAGTATTCGCAATTGTTTTCGTAAGCAACCGAAAGAAAAACCACCTCCTGCTCAACCATACTTAACCTCGAGTTAGCCCTGAAACTCGTGTACGAATACATGTAAGCATCCAGTAACGCGGTATTACCACCCATTTTCAGGTACATGTTCGGGACAAAACCCATTCCTTTTTGAGTATGGTCTAATATCTCAACTGTTTTTTCGGAATAATCCGGATTCTCTAATTTCAAATGTGCCATTTTTTTTGCTTTTTTAATTTGTAGAATTGTTTAATGATAAAAATATCAGGATATTACATCAGGCAACAAAAGCCTGGCTGCCATGGAGGTCTCTGTATTTTCCGGAAATTGATTTGAAGCTTTTTTTGGAAACAGCATGACCAGTTTCCAGGTAGTATTTTAGCCCGATCAGGACTCCAAAGAGCATTTTTCGGAATAAGCCCGTAACGAAACCTGCCATAAACGAAGGTTTTGTGGTATAGGTGGCATTGATGCGAACCTTTGTCTGAGTGGGTGAAACCGGATCGATGAGCATAACGACCTGCATTTCTTTTACCATCGGCATATTTCCGCCGATCACGTCAACGGTTATCGACTTAAATTCTTCGGCTAGAACAATGCGTTCTTTGATGTTCGTTTTTCTATCGATGCTACACTGCCGCTCGCAGCCAATCTCACCATTTTTCCCGTTTGTATCGTGTGAACCTTCGATATTTGGATTGTAGAGGTGCGTTTCGCCGAAACGATGAAACAGCAGGTTCCATACCTCTTGCTTCGAAGCATTGATTAAAACTGCTTCAGTAGCGATTTTTTTAGGATTTCCCATCTTTCAATTTTTAGTGTTATTGTTACGACACAAAGATGGGGAGTCGATACCGGACGGGTTTTGGCAGTTAGTCCAATAATTTGTGTTTTTGGTTCAGCCGGAAAACGGATGGTGAGGCGCCGAACTTTTCCTGAAAACATTTCGAGAAATGAGCCAAATCATTGAAGCCTGTATCGTAGGCAATATCGGTAATCCTTTCAAGAGAAATTACCAATAACTCTGCTGCCTTTTCAAGTCTTTTATTCCTGATGTAATTGGCCGGGCTATCATTGTACACCCGTTTGAATTCTCTTTTCAAGGACGAAAGGCTCAGATTGGTCAACTGGGCCAGGTCTTCCAGCGACAAACCGGAAAAAATATGCGCATCGACAATTTGTGTAAATGAATAGGTTGTCGGGGAAAACAGACTGGTGAGTATTTGGTTAATGGCTGGCGAGTCGTCGGTTTGTGCCAGCAACAGAATGATTTCTTTTAATTTCAGAACAAGTAAATCTTCGTTGACCAATTCCGGGTTTTCGAAATAGAACAGCAGGCTTTCGATATATTTGGCAATCAGGATTGTACTCTTTACTTTCGACATCCCTGCGTTAGTTTCTATACCGGGACTTACTAAAAATCTGGGGAGATCGTTCCCATAAATTTTTTTAAGTATTTCAGGATGAAAATGAACCACAACTGTCTGGAAAATATCTGAATCAGGAGATGGAATCATTTTGGTAATGTAATTTCCACATTTCAAGACAACCGATTCTTTGGTAGGGATTCTTAGTTTTTCGATTGCCGAAATCGCCTCTGCAACTCCATCGATAATATAAAAAAAACAAGCCTCTTCCGGCATGATATTCGACTTCTGAAAGGGAGGTTTTATAATTGCCTTTTCAAAAATTATTTTGCCAAAAAGTTCGTATTCCTTGTGTTCTATTATCATTTGAATTTATAAACGTGATTGAAAGTACTATCCAGATTTATTCGGAAACAATTGTCCCAGGACATTTTTTCCGGCTGGCAAGTATCGAAGAATAGAGTGAAACGCAGAAAGGCACGAGGAAAGTAAGCAAAACCTTGTAAATGTTTAATCCTGAAAATGAAAGAGTAATTAATCCAGGATTATTGATGACATTGAGGATAATGCCAACCAATAGGGCAACTCGCAACGCTCTTGTCAGCGAATCTTTTTCGATAACCAACTTTCTTGAAGTATGTTGCTGTTTAGTATTGCCCATTTAGCTTTTAGATTTATTCAAATTCATCGTAATCTGTTTTTTGAGTTGTTCCAAATCTATGGCTTCCTTCTTTTGATTGAGGTGTTGTTCAATACCTTTCTCCAGAATGAGGCTCTGTTTCTCGTAGGTGGTACAAGCCTCACACATCATTTTATGTGCCTTAAGCTGCATTTGTTCGGTAAACGAAAGCTTCACATGCATTTTTTTCTCGATCAGTTCCGAGGCCTTCAGGCACGAAAGAAAGAGTTTGTTCATTATTTGTTTAATCATTTGCCTGAATTTTAATTGTTTAACCAGTTCTTTTCAACACAATCCCTCAACTGAAGTTTTGCCCTGTGAACGATTTGCCAGAAATTTGACGGAGTTATATCCAATTCCTGACAGATTTCATCCCCATTTTTTTCAGTCAGATATTTTAATTTCACAGCAGTGTTCCATTTGTCGGGAAGTGCATCCATACATTTTTTGAGTACCTTCTGAAATTCATTGTCGTCAAGTAAATGTTCATCATCAACTTCCTTCCAATCTTTAGGTTTACGGCTCTCCTGCCAGCCACCATCGGCTTCGAAGAAATCTGATAAAGCCTGATTTTCGAGGGCAAGTGGTTGATTTACTTTTTTACGGTAGTGATCAACAATCTTGTGGTTGAGAATACTAAATAACCAGGTTTTCGGTGAGCTTTCACCTTTAAATGATTCCGCCTTTTCAGCAGCCACCAGAAAAGTATCCTGCACAAGGTCCTTTGCCAGTTCGCTGTCAGAAACCTTGTGAAAAGCCCAGGAATAAAGATCAGAGGTGTATGTTTCGACCCAGAGAGACAGGTTGATTGTTGTTTCCAAAATGGTTCTGTTTTGATTATCAAAAACAATTCTAAAGGTAATAATAATAATGTGTTTTGAATTTTGAGGAATTTTACCAAGAAGAAGTGCTTTATGAAACTAATTATCATCATTAACAAATGATTTACCATTCATTAGATGTGTAAAAGAAGATTTCAATCGATCGATTTTAAATAGTTAACTTATAAATTTCCAATCAACAACTGAATACTGTTGTTCAGAAGGTTTTCCTTCCCGCTCCACCCCACCCTTTTGGGTTTTGTTATCCCAGGTTAATCTCACTTCTTTCAGTTCAGGAGCCCAACTTCCGTCGTCTTCAAATAAAACAGCTGGTTTTGCATTTTCACCAAATACCAGGGCTGTCAGTTTCCAGCTTTCAGTATCTTCGGTATGTAAAGTCGGTTTTGCCAAAGGCAGAATGGTTCCTGATTTAATGAACACTGGAATTTGTTCCAATGGAACGTCAAACGTATATTCAGCTATGCCGGTGTATTTCTTTGAAGTCCAGAGGTCGTACCAATCACCTTCGGGCAAATAAACCTTCCGGCGTGTTTCACCCTCCACAACCGGGGCAACCAGCATATTTTCGCCCACCAAAAACTGGTTGCTGATGTTACGCACTGCCGGATCAGTCGGATAATCCATCACCAAAGCGCGGAATGGCGGGATTCCCTGTTGTTTGTACCGCACAAACGCGGCATGGATATGTGGGATCAGCTTCATCCGTAGCTCAATAATTTCGCGGCACTGCACTTCCAGTTTTTCCCAGTTCTCGGCGAAACGATCTTCATTGTTGGCTTTCCTATCGATTTGTTTCCACGGAGCATTTTTCAGGTACCAGGCGTTGACCATTGCCAGCGGCGAAAAAACCACAGATTGTAACCGCCTGATCAAATCCTCGTTGCTCACCGCATGGCGAACTTCCGGAGTCCACAACAATCCGGAGAAACTGGATTGGGCAATCCCGCTGATAAATTGTTTATGACCATATAAATCGCTGTAAAGAACAAATGGATAAGGAGAGGCCAACGCTCCTGAAGAGCGCACCAGTCCGTAAGTTCGTTCCTTTTTCCGATTAAAAACACTCATAATCGTATCCTGGTAACGAAGTCCGATCAGGCTGTGCATTTGCTCTCCATCGGCTCCTGAGGGGAATTGGCTAAGTTCGGGGAATGACCAGTTTCCGGTAAAGTCAGAGTTGTCGCATTCGTCGGCTTTGTAGCCCGAAACGCCCAGATCGACATGTGTTTTCCGGTGGTAATCAGCATATATCCGGCGGCCTTCCGGAGTAATAAAGTCGGGTACGAGTCCTTCCCAAACTTGATAATCACCCGAATGAGGAATCAAATCTTCGTAAATTGGCGACGTCGGATGTACAAACGCATGTTCCCAAAGATTTACCCTGAAATGTTCATCTTTCAAATCTTTCAGCATCCGGGCCGGATCGGGAAACCGGTCGCTCCAAATGTATGAGCACGAATACGAATGCGTTTGCCAGTGTGGTTCAAGGCCAAGCACATCGCACGGAATATTGTTTTTCCTGAAGTAATTACCCATTTGTTTGACTTCGTCCTGAGTAAAATCGGACTGCACGCGATACCAGAAACCCAGGCCCCAACGCGGAGGCAAAGAGCCACCACCTGCAAACAGGTTGTATCGCTGAACAGCTTGCAACATGGTTGGGCCGGCAAAAACATACACATCTACACCTTCGGCGCGCGAAATCTCGATCATGATTTCACTTTCAACACCAAGTCCCAAACGTTCGTACGGACCATTCAATGCGTTCCATCCATCGTTGCCTTCCTTCTCAATAATTTCTTTGGGCACAGCTTTGGGCTTGCGTTTTTTGTTGCCCATATAAACAGTGGCATATCGCGCCGTATCAATCAATATTCCGTAGCCTGAAGTGGTCACAAAAAAAGGAACGGGTGCATGCGAATCACCCGAATCGGCTATTGGATCGGCATTTACACGCAGCATCTTTTTCAGGCCACGTTGCTGAAACGATTGCAACTGCAAGCCCAACCCGTACAGATATTCATCCGCTTTCAAGGGCAACCTTACCTGCACCCCGCGACTGTTGACTGCCCCAACCGGACTAACCGGGCAGGCATCAACCGCAGGTAATTTCTGAAGCCCGTTTTGATCCGCATCGACGGATCGCGTGCTTTGCGGGGTAATCTTTTCAGGCGTACCAATGGTGAATTTCCAGATTCCGGGCATCACAGAAGTTTGTTCTGCCACTGAAAATATATTCATTTTCGAGCTATTGCCTAAAAGTGGCGAAGCCATCAATAAGCCAGATGCCCCGCCCAGGGCGTTCAGAAATTTTCTGCGTTCCATTATTTTAGTGTAAAGCCCCCTCCAAGCCTCCCCCACAGGGGGAGGCTTAAAAAGCAGCAGGTTTCAAATTCGTTAATTATTCATCTACAAGCCAAAGTGGCAGGTTTATTATTTGATTGTGTTTAGATTAATTTCCAGCATTTTGGTGTCTGTTTTATAGGCGGGTTTCTGTTTTTCTCCGTTCAGAATTACTGAAGCCGGATTCCGGTCGGCGGCCAAGTGCAGTTTCACAACCGGTTGCCCCTGAAATTTCAGGTTCAGGTTATTTCCATCGAAATCGACTACCGTAAAAAACTTGGAAAGCGCGTGAATCAGGGGTTTTCCATCGCGGCGCAGGTAACTTCCATCGGCCATAAACAATTGTTGTAGATTTTTCGGGTTGTTGCAGTCGGCACCTTCCTGAAAAGTTAAAGCCATCAGGTAAGCATCAGTGTCCCAGCCGTTCATCACGTTCAGACTGTTGCGGTGTTTGATGCGCCCGTCTGCCAAAAGGTTCAGATAAATTTCGGTTACCTTTCCGTTTTGAGTGATGCGAACACCTTGAAAATCTTTCCCGTCGAACCGTTCTATCTTTGGCAATTTGTCTTTGTTCAACTCATTTTTCAGGATTATCGCGGTAACAAACTTGGTGCGGTCGGTATCCTGAAAATGGCTGATTGACCAATACGACTGCTTTACATCCGGTTCGTGGTCTTTCAAACCCTGCTTTTCTTCCAGCCGCATTTTCTCGGGGAAGTCGTGTGGCAGGCCACCGTCCGGGAAAGTTTCAGGATAAAGTGGTTGAACCAATACTTCAGCATCGCTGTCCTTGATCGACAATTCCAGCCCCCGCCGTTTCGATTCGCCGTTGTAATGCAGAAGCCATTCGAAACGACCAAGTTCGTACGATTCCAGATCGTCGATCACCAGAATGACATCGCCTACCCAAACAAAATGGCGGTAATTGCGCGTAAACCACTGTGAAGTGGGGCCGGTGGCATCGGCATAAATGTATTTCAGGGTTCCGGCATCGAGCAAATTATAAAGGTGGCCTTCATTTTTTACCCCGAAATACGGGTCTTTCCGGTTTTGCGCTTTCCTATTGAAAAGTACCACGTTGTGCGCCTCGCTCTGACAGTAATATTGGGTGTACATCGGGCTTCCGTACCACGAATTTCCGGAGTCAATAATCAGATTTTTGCCCTGATGAAACAGGATAAACGAACCTGCATCGGCATGGGCGTGGTTCCAGGTGGTGCCGCATTTGATGCCCAGCAAGGTTGCATTGTCGTTCCACGAATCGCGTAAAGTAGCCCAACCCATATCCTGAAAGAGTTTCGATTCGGGTAAGTCGGGTAATTTCAGGTCTGGCAATTTGGGTATATCGGGATGTAAAATCAGGCCTTGCGGACTGTCCATTTCCATGCCTTCCTTGTCGGTTCCCCGCATGGTTTTTTGCAGGTACCAGGCATAGCGGTCTTTGTGAATGCCCAGGTTCCACAGCAAAAGTACACAGGCATTGCCATTCCGTTTGATGCTGGAATCACCAAAATTGACCGAAAGCGGACCTTCGTCGGTAAAATAAGTGGTCTGGATAAAAAAATCGGCCATCTTCTCCATAACCGGAACTTCAGGCAATTTCACTTCAGGAAGCACATTCTGGAAAGCATACCTGAAAAGCAAATACTGCGAAAACCCGAAGCTCGCGTAATTGATACTTTCGTAAAAACCGCCGTCGCGGTCGAAATTAACCGGTTTGTTGTCCATTACATTTCCGGAGAAATTAACCCATTCGGTAACTGTTTCAGAAATATCTTCGGCCCATTTTTGTGCTTCCGGAATTTCATTTCTTACGGCCAAAGCAGCAAATCCTGCCATATCCACGCAGGCGCTCCACCAGTTGTGCCCCATCGTATCGAAGGTGTGGATGTTGGCTGCAGGGTTCAGCCAGTCGTCCATGGCTGGTTTAATTCCAAGGCGGATAATACCTTCTGCAATGGTCTTCCGGTCAGCAGAAGTAAGATATTCGTAAGCACAATCGTACCCGATCGCCACATAAAAACTGCTGTGTGCCACGCCTAATCCGCCTTTCCATGGCGGAGTCCGATTTAGCAACTCCCGCCCTTCCCAGGTTTGCTGACTGGTAACCTGAAACAAGGTTTGTTTGATGCGTTCCGCAAAACGGGAGTCGCCGGTCATGCGATAAGCTAGACCGAGTTCCTGCAAATCGGGGGCACCATTCCGGTCGCGCTTCAGAAACTCCTCGACTTTTTGTAACTGATGTTCCCAGGCTTGCTTTACTTCAGGATCATTCTTGACCTGTTCCTTCAGCCGGGCGACGTTGGCATCGGTGTGCAACAGATATTTGTGCTTTTGGGCCTGAAGGTTGCCGTAAAATACAGTCAACAAAAAAAAGCAAAGCGTAAAATGTATTCGATACTTTTTCATTTCCAAATATGTTTTGTTTTCATCGTCTTCGTTTATTTTTTTAGGTCTCAATCATGTTCATTCTGAAGTCCATTCTTTGCCGTCAGCTTCATTTGTTGTTATGCTACTCATCCGATGACTTCGAGTCATCGGATGAGTACAACCATCTTATTTTTCAATCCGAAACCAGTCGAAATCGGCATAACTTCCTTTGCGGATGCCGGGTTCGGCGGTGCAAAATAAACCAACTTTGGAGCCAATCCACAACTCGTTTTTAGCCTGAAGGACTTCGCCAATTGGAGTGAAATTCGTTCCGTTTTCGCTGTATGAAAACCGGCAAAGCGCATCAGGAGAAGAAACCTGTACCCGAAGGTATACTTCATTTTGGGATAACCGAACGGAGGCAGTCATGTTTTCCTGACCGCCCTGATCAGCATTTTTGCAGGTAAACTGATCCAGTTTGCAGCCCGATTCATCCTTCGAGATGGCCAGATAACTGTAATCATTTCCCATCACGATCATCCCGGCCTGTTTCCCTTGCCAGATGTCCCATTCAATCGTAAGTTTTACTTTGGTGGTTGCGGTAAAATCAGGTGCCGGAAATTTTTGCATCAACAAATTGGGAACATTCCAAAGTAGTTCAGTTTCCGTATTTTTCGGAAATGCGAATAATCGCAAATAGCCCTTTCCGCGCAGCAAAGCATACCAATTAATCCGCTCGTTGGCTGCCCATTGCCATTGTAAACCAAGCGTGTCGCTGTTAAATTCATCACTATCCTGCGGTGTACAAACGGGCCACGCTTTTCCTACATTCGGTTTTTTATACGATAAAACCGGTCGTCCGCAGCCATCGCCATCAGGATCGTCGCCCATCACCGGCCACCCGTTTTTCCAGTTTACCGGTTGCAGATGAAGTATTCGTCCGTAAGCGCCTTTATCCTGAAAATGCAGAAACCACGATTCGCCGGTTGGTGTTTCCACCCAGGCACCCTGGTGCGGACCGTTGACGACTGTATTTCCCTGTGCCAAAACGACCTTTTCTTCATAAGGCCCGTAAATATCTTTCGACCGCAAAACCAGTTGCCATCCGTTTGTGACACCTCCGGCCGGGGCAAAAATGTAATAATAACAGTCCTTTTTATAGAATTTTGGTCCTTCCACAGTTTTGTGAGCATCATGGCCGTCGAACACATGTTTGCCTTCGCCAATTACCTTTGAACCTTCAGGATTCATTGGCCAAACAGTAAGCAAACTATTTATTCCGGAACGGCTGCCAGCCCAGGCTGTAATCAGATATGCCTTACCATCTTCATCCCACAGCGGACTGGGATCAATGATTCCCTTTCCGGGCATAACCAGAACCGGCTCTTCCCAATTACCAAGCGGATCAACAGTTTTAACCATATAAACTCCATGATCGGGATCGCCCCAGAAGATATAGAATTCGTCCTTGTGAAAACGGATGCAGGGGGCCCAAACGCCTTTTCCGTGCTGGGGAACACTGAAAACCTCATCCGGAATATTGCGTTTCAGGGCATAATTCACAATCGACCAGTTGACCAAATCTTTGGAATGAAGGATTGGCAAACCCGGTGAGCAGTTAAAACTGGACGCTGTCATATAAAAATCGTCGCCCACCCGAACAACATCGGGGTCGGAATAATCGGCATACAGAATCGGATTTTTGTAGGTTCCATCACCGTTATCGGCCTGCCAAACCTGCGATAAATATGTTTCTTGTCCCGCAATTTTTACCTTTTGCACCTCTGGAGTGCAAGCTGTAAAAAGGAACAACAGTCCTACAATCAGTTTAAATATTGAAGTTAATTTGGTCATATTTCTTTTGTATAACACTGACAGGGTTATTGTTTATACTCATCCGATGACTTAAAGTCATCGGATGAGTTGGCAATATTTTACCTGACTGATTTCTTTTCAATAAACTGCATCACTAATTTTGTAAATGCTTCCGGGTTTTCGAGATTACTCACATGTCCGGCATCGGGAACGATTACTTGTTTGGCAGTTGGCACACATCCCAGCAATTTGTTCGGTCGGTCTTTGTCCATTTCGCCGGTGAGAACCATAACCGGAACTGTTATTTCCTGATTTTTTAGTTTTTCAACCACGGAATTGCCCAAAACCAAACGTGGCTCAACATGTAATGGTTGCCACTGGTCCCATTTGTAAATCAGATCCCAGACCGGACGGCGGATTTCCTGTAAATGCGATCCGCCTTTGCTCATCAATCCGGCCAGCCAATCCCACTTTTGGTTCATGGTACCACGGGCTTTCGTAGCAGCAATTTCTGCCCGGCGTTTGGCAATTCCGTCTTCTGTCCACGGTTCATCAGGTCCCGGAACCGGGAATACATCTCCACTTGCAGCGGTTGCTGTCAGTATTCGGTCAGTATGTAAAGCCAACATATCGGCAACAATAAAACCGCCCATCGACAAACCAACCAAATGCGCTTTTTCGATTCCAAGCTTGTCCATTAATTTGATCAAATCTTCGGCATGTAGAAATTCGTGGCCTTCAACCGGCATCGATGAACGTCCGTAACCACGGCAATCGTAAGTTATTGTTCGGAACTTTTTGGCAAACTCCGGAAATTGCGGGTCCCATTCCGAATGATCGAACGAATGACCGTGAATGAAAATCACAGGTTCGCCTCTTCCGGCTTCCTGAAAATAAAGTTGTGCATCGCCATCATCAACAAAACCAGTTTTAACTGAATCGGGCAAAGCTGCTTGTTTGTACACATCGCGAACCAAAATTGGCAAAACCGGACTGCTATAAAACGAAGAGAACCCATCTTTTCCGGCTTTTCCGCCATCCACATGAGTCAGGAAAAAACCGTAGGTATTTGTGGTTTTGTCGATCCATGGGTAGGCGCCAGCCCAGCTTGGACTGCTTATCAATACTGTGTTTCCGGCTGAATCCAATTCTTCGCGCCATTCGCCAAGTCCGTAGATTCCGGTGTGCAATTCAGCACGAACGCGCTCCACAAATTCATGTCCAATCACGTTTGAATTGCCAACCTGATCGGCCTGCATTTCTTTAATTGCTGTTTCCGACAGAACCCGCTTCCCTTTGCGAGAATATTCATCCGATGACTCCAAGTCATCGGATGAGTACTTACCGGAGAACTTCCCATTGTTGAAAATCATATTCAGGAAGTTGGCATAGTCGTGCAAGGTTGTGCGGGCGCCGCCTCCCAGCATTGGGCTGTGTCCGCCACCCAGATGAACGGGTGTAAAATGTGTGTTTTTCATGCCCAGGGGTTGGGCTATTTTTTCCTGAAAAAGGGTTTCCCAGTCTTTGCCGGTTGCCAGTTCAGCCATTCGCCCTGCCACCTGCATGGCCAATCCCCCGTAGTGAAATTCAGCCCCGGGTATCGTATCAGCCGGAAGTCCGACGATGTGCGCAACCGATTCTTTCAGGGTTTGATAATCATCGCGGGGAGCGCCTTCAGGCTGGTAATCGGGATAACCCGAAGTGTGCGAGAATAGTTGTCTCAGCGTGGCTTTTCCTTTCACATCAGTAAATTCAGGCAGCCATTTGCTGACCGGATCGTCCCACGAAAGTTTGCCGTCATCAACAACGGCAGCAATGGTAGCCGCAGCCAGCCACTTTCCGGCAGAAGCAATGTAAACCACCGAATCTTCGGTATAATTTCCGTAGAATTTATCGAGGATAACCTGATTGTCTTTGGCAATGATCAATCCGGCTCCATGGTAATAACCGCTATCGATCCATGATTGAATTTTGCGGTCAACCGTAGAAAAATCATAGTTTTTTTTGATCTGAACTTTCTTTCCGGTACAGGCAACAGCCGCCAGAAAACAAATCAAAATAGCTGATAAGGTTCTTTGCATAGGTTTGTATAAACACTCATCCGATGACTCAAAGTCATCGGATGAGTGTTGTGATTATCAATTATTTTTTGAATATAATTCCGTCCACGTGTTCGCCCACAAAAAACCGGGCCATGTCGGATGTCTTATACCACGCGGGTTTCCCGGGCATATCGTCGGTAATTAGTTTCCCGTTGATGACCAGATTTTCAAAAACGATATTTTTAACCTGGTGAGTTTCGTCGTACCCTGCAATGATGGAGATTTCCGAATTTTTCCCATTGTAAATAATGTCCTTAAACAAAACATTTTCAATTCCCCGACCGGGCGAGGTACAATATTTTTTGTTGTAGAAAACCCGCATATTTACTAATTGCCCCTGCCGAAAATCTTCGATTCGGATGTTTTCGAACTTCACGTTACGGATGAGGTTGCTGTCACCCGCATTCAGGCTCATGCAACCCTGATAATCAATTTGGACTTCTTTGTGGTCGAGAATATCGATATTTATGTAATTCAGGTTCTCCAACACTTCCGGGTTAGGTGTGTTTCCATGCGTTCCGATCAGGATCGGGTGGGCTACATCGGCCCACAACGTTGAATTTTGCATGGTAATATTCCGACAGCCCCCGGTAAAACCCAGACGTGTGCCATAAACGGTGGTACAATCGTCGGAATTACGGCAAAAAACACCATCGAATAATACATTGTTGCTCGAAAATACGTTCATTCCGTCGCCCCAACCGTAATAACTTATGCTTTTTACATTGCGGATGACAACAGAATCAGATCCGCCTGTGGCGCATTGGGTGCAGCAAATGCCTTCAACCATAATATTTTTCGAGTTGGCAATCCTGACACCCATTTTCACCGTGTGGTCGATCACCCCGCGCCCCAGCAGTTTGGCATCGTGCACTCCTTCGAAAAGCACTTGCCCCATCAGAATGGCACCACCGGACAGGTAAACCGTTTTTCCTGAGGGAACATTGATTTTACCATTCTCCAGTTTGTGGATTCCCGGCCCAAAATAGATGAGGTTCGTGTCTTTTTTTTCAGGAATAAACGTTTCAATTGGATTGGCAAACAATTGCAGATTGTGAAAAATGTCACCGTTCATTTCAACCGAAAGATTGCGTGGCTGTGTTAACCGGAATGTGAGGGTATTCCCTTTTATTTCAGGTTTTATGCCATACGAAAGAGGTCGGATTCGGGCATTCTGGATATCGCCTTTGTTTGAAGTTACTGAAACTTCCACTTCGCCTGAAAAATCGAAGTAGCTCATCGATGAGTTTTCGACGGTATGCTGAGTTCCACGTACTTCGTCAACCTTCACGAGGTATTCGGGTAATTCCTGCCACTTTTGTCCGGAAATTCGGACGCTTACAGAGAAGTCGGAATTTTGAACAGCGCCCTCCGGAGCCGGATAGGCGATCAACTGGTTTTTAGTTACTGCAAAAGAAACATTCAGTATGAATGTAAAAAACAGGAAAAGAACGATTTTGACCGGAACGTATTTTTTTTGTTTCTGATTTAAAAGTTTCATGGTTATTCGTTTATTTATTCAATGAGAGTAGCATTATTCAGGCATAACCATCTTATTCAATTCAACGGCAATGATGGTCACGTCTTTATCTGTTTGTTTAAAATCTTTCAGGAGGGTTTCTCCGTTACTTTTTTGTTTGAAGAAAATAGCGTTCCCATCGGTCACAGAATATGCACGTACAACTTTCTGATCACTGTTGATAGCCGGAAGAATAAATTCGGCACCTTTAAAGCCATTCAGCAGATAAACGTAAATCGTATTTCCTTTATAAGTAAAACCATATTCGCCATCCTTGGGGTTCCAGGGGCCTCCACGCGTACCGTAAACGGCATCTCCCACTTTTTCGAGCCATTGTCCGGTTTGTCTCAGCACATTCCCGGCCTGTGCTGATATTTTTCCATGCCGGTCGGGCCCAACATTTAAAAGGAGAGACATGTTGCGGATCACACAATCGGCCAACATCCGTTTTAACTGGCCACAGTTTATTAATTTGGTGGTGTCGCTATGGGCAGTTGTAAACCCCCATCCCGGAGCCATCGTCATGTTTTTTTCCCAAACGTCTTCAGTACGCAATGGTCCACTGATAGCATGACTACCTTCTTCGCACTTATAATCTCCATACCAACCTGTACGTGGGTTGACAATAATATCAGGCTGATATTTTCTGACCATCCCCATCAAGCCCAATGGCTTTCCGGTCATTGCATCCAAATCCTGAAAATATGGATTTACGGGCCACTGATTTTTAGGATCAAGGAATTGACCTGATTCCCAGAAATAAGCGCCATCGGCATCACTTCCTTGTTGCCCCAGCCAACCTCCGTCCCAGTATATCTGATCTATTTTCCCGTATTTGGTCATCAACTCTTTGGTCTGACAATACAGCTCTTCTTTCATCAACCGGGCATTTTCTTTGTGCGCGGGATCGGTTTTATAACCAAATTTATTGGGTTTGCAATCTGTTCCGGTAACATCGTAATACCCGGGATAGCGCCAATTGATTAATGTTTTGTAGAGCCCAACCTTTAATCCCTGTTTCCGGCAGGCCTCCACATATTCCTTTACAAAATCGCGGTTGTGTGTTTGTTTGCTGGTGAAAGCATTGATGGCCTTGCTTTCGAATAGTGAGTAGCCATCGTGGTGCATTGTCACCATGTTCATGTACTTCATTCCGGAAGCTTTGGCAATCGACACCCATTCATCAGCATTGAATTGTGCGGCATCAAAATATAAATCGCCACTTTCAGGATAGGCAAGCTTTCGGTATTCTTCAGGAGATATCCCATTATTTTCCATGTACCATTCGCCTTTGGCAGGTCCGGCATACAATCCCCAGTGAATGAACATTCCAAATTTGGCATCGAGAAGCCATTTCATTATTGAATCAGGTTGTTGAGCAATCCCCAAATCAGATTTCGGGATTCGCCGAGCCAAAGGCTTTATTCCAAAAGGCTTTTCCGGCGTGTATTTGCCAACATACTCAATACTGAAATCATCGGCCCAGGCTCTGTTTTGCAACCCGTTTTCAGGATTCTGAATTTCGATCCATGCAATGGTTTGTCCAACCCCAGTAACAAATTTAAGCTCTACTTTCTTCCAATCGGCCAGGGCGCTGGCAACACCGGTATTGTGCTCACCAAGTCCGCTAATTTTTAGCCTGACTTCTCCCGAGCCACTTTCTGTTTTCAGCCACCCGATAAGTTTGTAACTCGACAAGGACGACAATTTCACCTGTGTTTGAACCGATGAGCCGGAATTAAGCTCCAGTGCTTGCTTCCCGGAGTGAACCGTTGCTGAAGTTAGTTTTGATTCATTTCCAACCGCTTCCCATGGCTTTATTGATTTACTTTCGAAATCGGAATTATGGAATTGAAACGCGGATTCCTGAGACCTTGTATACATAAAACCTAAGGTCAATCCTACCAGAAGACAGAGTTTAAGTAAAGTTGGTTTTTTCATTTTGGTTATTGATTTATTTCCAGTTTTTTCAATCGCATCAGGGCTTCAAGATAATAATAATCGGCGTAAATAATTGACGCGTCGATTTCAGTTCCATTGGGTTTGTGCCCGGTTGAGTGCATCAGGAAAGCCTGATTTTTGTCTCCACTTAAATATTCAGGAGTTGAAAGTTTTGCCAATAAAGCAATGGCTGCATTTATATATTTTTCTTTATCAGCCTCATTCTTTACAAATCCTGAAAGTTCCAACATTCCGGAGGCAGCAATAGCGGCAGCCGAAGCGTCTTTCGGGGCATTGGGAATAGCCGGATCATCAAAATCCCAATATGGAATTACGTCTTCAGGCAATCGTTTGATAAATACATCGGCCAATTTATGTGCGGTTTCCAGGAATTCAGGATTGCCGGTTTCGCGGAAACACATAGAGTAGCCGTAAATTCCCCAGGCCTGTCCACGTGCCCACATTGAGCTGTCGGCATACCCCTGATGGGTCACGCCTTTAATAAAATGCCCGTCAAATGTATCGAATACTGCCACATGAAAAGTAGTGTAATCCGGTCGGACCATGGTTTTCATACAGGTTTCGGCATGTTTTACGGCCATATCATATAAACGTTGTTCACCTCCGTTTTTTGAAGCCCAGAACAGCAATTCCAGGTTGATCATGTTGTCGATGATGGTGTTGTGCGGCCAATTCATTTTTGCACACATGGAAGGCCACGAAAGAATTGTACCTACCTTGGGATTAAATAGAGTGGCCAATGAATCAGCAGCAGTGAGCAGAAATTGATGGTAGGCCGAATCCTTCGTAGCCTGATAACCATTACCAAAACTTAAATAAAGCATGAAGCCTAAATCATGGTTGTCAACCGGCACAGACAGCACTGCCCGCAAGGGATCTGTAAATTTTCGGGCATTTGCTAATATGTCCTGATTGCCCGAAACCTCATAAGCTTCCCAAAGAATGCCGGGCCAGAAACCACTCGTCCAGTCATAAATCCCCACCTTATTCCAGTTGGTTTGGCCCGGCAAAATATTGCGTGGCAAGCTGTCTACGGCAGTAAGGCTGTTCAGGTTAGTTACAACTTTATCAACGCAATAATCTAGCATTTTTTTTGTATCGGGCGCTTCCGCCGCTTTCTTCTCCGTCGTACACGAAACAGCTAAAATCAGCATCAGGATGCCTATTGCCGGTAGGTTTAAGATCTTCATGGTTCTTATTTTCAATTCTTTGTTCTTAATTCTTATTTTTTAATTTTCTAATGAAGGATTCCGTCTAAGAACGACGGAATCCATTCAAATCGAAACTGACTAATTAAACCAACTATCAATTAAAAAAACGCCAATATTTATGTCTGATCGCTTAATGTTTTTTATCTTAAGCTATATAAAACCTTGAAAAACAGCCAAGTTCGTTTATAAAAATTCTCTTCTTCTTGAACAGACATTATGATGTTCCAATATCATTTTTTTTCTTCAGGACTTAACTTGCCCGGCAGGTTTACCTTTTCTTTTAATGAAAAGGAGTCAAAGGCTTTTCAATGGACAGTCTTCTTTCCTGGTAAGAGCCGGACATGCAAAGGGCAAAGCACATATTACATTTTTATCATTCATAAATCAAAAACGTAAAATCACCTTGAAAACAGCAAAGTTCCAAACCCCAACTGGTCGAAACCACCGCTGTTGGGTCCATAATCTCCGCCACCTCCTTCGGGCCTAACCGCATTAGCGCCAAGTGTAGCGTAGGTAGCAGTTTTTCCTTTTACTTTCATGTAATGATTATAGATTAGTTCCCATTGAGGTCGTTTGGAGCCCCGGCCACTCGAACCTATTGATGGTAATTCGGTAGTTGTAACACCACAACCGTTCCAGGGATCACCTTCGTGCCAGCTATATACTTTATAAGGCACGTTCAGCATCGCAATATTATATTTAGCTACATACTCGCTTGCTTTTAAAACAATATTGTCGTTAAAACCCCATATATCATCACCTTGATTTTCGGCCAGTTGGCATACCGTAGTTAATAACGCCAACGATAACGTGCAGTGTCCCTGGTCCCTTCCGCTTTCCTGCATCTCAGCCATGTAATCGTCAGGCGATGGAAAAGCATAAAAAATAGTACGGTTAATATTTCCGTTCCCAAGTCCTTTTTGGAGATAATTTATTACATAGTTGTATAAAGTTCTTTTATCTGTCAAAATACCGATTGCCATTAATGAAGCCATGTTACATAAATCCCAGTTAGACCAGGCATGTTCGGGATGGCATCCCTGATGATAAGCAAGGTAGTTCTGATTTCCTGTAGCAAAGACAGTCATCATCCATTGTTGATATTTCTGAAAATCGGCTGCCTGCCAGCCACTGTAATTCCTAAGTTGTTCGCCTGCAACAGCAAATTCATATCCATAAATGCCTAAAGCCAGTGCTGCATTAGGATCGCCGCTTACCCTGGTGCAGGTGTTTGCCCACGCATTTAAAATTTTTACCGCCGTTTGAGCATACGATTCATCCCCCGAAATTTTCCATCTTATACCTAATTGAAAAGCGGCGGCGGCATCGTTCATGGCATTTGAATAGTTATCCGGGTCGGGTTCCTCTTTGCTTTTTCCACCCCGGATAAGTTTAACCGTTGGATGGGCAGTATAACCTGTTTTTGCATGGGAATTGTTTAATAATAGGTTCCAGCCACTGGCCCAGGGTTCATTGGTAAGATTTGCTTTAGCCCGGTCAATATCCGCTTGTGTATAATACGCCCCATCATGTTTCATTGCTATACTAGGGGCAAGAGTATCGATCTTAGCCGTCGGAGTAGGTTGAGGATCGGGATCGGGGATATCACCATTATCGTTTTTTTTACAGGTCATAAATGATAGCCCAAACAGAACGAGCAGTATGAGGTAAACTACTAATCGTGCCATAATTCTTATTCTTATTTGTCAAGTGAATACATCAATGTTCCAAAGCCTAATGAGTCAAAACCTCCGCTGTTGGGGCCATAGTCGCCGCCGCCGCCTTCAGGGCGGTGTGCCCTGGCTGCCATTTCAACATAAGGAGAAGAAAGTTTTTGCCGTACTACATAGTGATTATAAATCCTTTCCCATATCGGGCGACGGCTTCCCTTTCCAATATCACTGATAACCGTATGGTTCACATTATCGCAGTTATTGTAAGGTTGGAATGGGACACTCAGGCCTATATAATTGTATTTCGCTTCATACTCGGCTCCTTTTAACACCCGGTTGTCATCATATCCATATAAATCATCACCTTGAGACCAAGCCATTTCACATATGTCACCCAGTAAGCCAATGCACAATGTCGCATGCCCCTGGTCGCGCCCGCTTTCCTGCATTTGCCCCAATCCATCGGGATGGATGAAATAAATTGCTTTTTTCAGTTGTCCATTCCCTGCCCCTTTGATTAAATATTCCAGTGCTTCGTTATAGATTTTGGCCTTATCGGTTAAAATACCGATTGCCATGATGTTGGCAAGATTTGCCAAATCCCAGTTGGCCCAGTAATGGCTGATACAGGTACCATTATGCCGAACAATAAAATCGGAACTAATTGGATAAAAAACATCCAGCATCCATTTCTGGAAAGCTGCAAAGTCGTTGGCAGACCATCCTGCATAGCTCCGCATAATTTCGGCGGCATTGGCAAATTGATAACCATAAATCCCTGCTGCAAGATCTTTGTTCGAATCTCCGCTTATTGATTTACAGGTAGAAGACCATGCATTCAGAATCTGAACCGCTTTATCGGCATAAGCAGCATCGCCGGTAATTTTCCAACGAATGGCACATTGGTAAGCAGCAGCAACATCATTAAAAGCACGGCTATAATTATCTGCTTCAGGTTCCTCTTTTGAATTACCACCTCGAATTAATTTAACTACCGGATTGGGATTGTATGATAATTGAGCGTGCGAATTTTTAATCAGCATATTCCAGCCGTCCATCCAGAGTTGAGTTCCAGCATCCACTTTCGCCTTTATCCGTTCAAAATCAGTCTGGGCGTGAAGCATTCCCGGGTGGACAAAGGTTTTGCTTTGATCAATCGGGAATTCTTCTTCAACAATTGGTGTATTTTCTTCTTCCTCAACAGGAGCAGGCAATTCTCCGCTGTCGCAACCAAAGATGAACAATGGAAGGATAAATAAAAATGCGATGATTAATTTCGTCATAAAAAGGAGTATTGATGTTTAATGATTTTCCGTTTATTTACCTATTTGCTTTTTCTTAACAGTCAATTGTTGTCATTCATTGTCATTTCTACCAAATGACAATTAAATGACTTTTAATGACCATAGGTAAATTTGGATATCCATTTAAAGTTTTGATAGAAGAGTCATACCCAAACCAGGTTCAGGCATGACTCTCTTAATTGTTGTTTACTGACCTAAAAATGCCTGTAACTCTTCTTTGGTTTTAAATGTCCTTACCCAATCCACCTCATAGCTTGTTTCGGCGGAAGTGATATCCGGAATTTTAAACTGGAAGACACCGCATTCAACCCGGTCTTTGGTTGTCTTTTCCGACATGTCCCAATAATACACGTTCTTCGTTTCAAAATCTTTTTTGTAATCATTATTACTGAAACCCGAATCGAGGCCGGTAATATCTGGTCTAAAAGCTACAGTTGCCGGCTTGGTGAATTTGATGGCCAAAATCGGATACGCCTTGGTATAAATCCAGGGGGTATTCATGTATTTCAGGTCGGCGCGACGCTTGCTGGTTCCAGCAAACTGTACCGGATCAAAAGTCACTTTAAGTTTGCTATTTTCAATCACGTAAGTAGCATTCTGCTGAGGAATCCAATCTTTACTTGTCGGATCATTATACTCAAATACATATTTACCTTCCGGAATCACCGCATCTACAATATTGCCATAAAATTCAATCTCAGCAATATTACAATTGCCATTGGCTGAATAATAGTAGATATACCGATAATTTTCAGTTGTTGAAATCGTTACTACGGTATAAACTCCAGTAGCTGGCTGTGCTGTTATTTTGTGTAAAGTAACCGCATCGAAAAGAGTTGGATCGTTTGCTCCTCTGATTTCACCGCCAACCATGCGCTGAGGATGGGAGGCTCGTGGTACGTAACGAACAGATGTCAATTTTGCGGCCTTCCCCGAACCAATGTCATAACCCACATAACCGGTAGATGTAGCTCCATCAACAAATGTCGCAATATCTCCGTCAACTGCAGCAGTGATAAATGTGGCTGAATTATTACCCCATGATCCGCTATGCCCGATCAGGGTACCGGTTAACTTTTCACCACCAATAAGGAAATATGAAACTGAGATCACTTGCGTACTTACATGCAACACCAATGTCCCGGATTTCGCGTCAGGAACGGTGAATTTTATTTCATTGTCTGAAACAGAAGTAACAACTGCTTCAACATTTCCTATAAAAACATGGACATCCGCTACGTTAGTACCAAAATGTTCGCCTTTTAATGTAGCTATATCACCTGGTTTACCTCTTTCAGGAGTTACAGTTGATACTTTGGAGGGAGGAAGAACGGTAAACGTACCGATATCATCTGTTTTTGTTGTCCATACCTGTAAACTTACAGGTCCGGAAACTGCATTAACTGGTACTTGAACAACTATTTGGGTACCCTTGGCACTTACAACATTAGTTGCCAAAATACCACCAAACCATACTTTTACCGCGCCTTTCAATGTATCGAGATCGGTTCCTGTAATGGTAATATTTTGCCCCGGGAAAGCGCTTGTGGGACTGAACCCAGAGGTTGTTTGTGCCGGGTAGGTATATTCCTTAAAGTTCGGGCCTTCTTCACAGGCAAAGAGCAGTGCAACCGCACCTATCGCCATTAATAAGCGAACACTATATTGCAATATTTGTTTCATAATAAGAATTGATTAAATTGTTTTTTTAACGGGCAAGTCAGTCACATAACTTGTCCTTACTGAATTAATAACCAGGATTCTGTTTAAGGTTCGGATTCAGGTTAAGCTGATCCTGAGAGATAGGATTCAAGTAGTGCTTCTTCTGCACAGAATGATTCGTTTTACTGTCAACCACCACACAATTAAGTGTTCCTGCGGGAGTTTGCACAGCCTCTTCACCAAAAACATAACTGGATGCTTTATATGAAGCCGTTGGAGTTCCTGAAGCAGTTTTAAAATCTGTAGTATAAGTAGCGCCATCTCCAACAACCATTCCCAAACGGGAAGGATTGAGCGCTTCTTCCAAAATACCCCAGCGTTTCAGGTCATCAAAACGTTTACCTTCGCGGTATAACTCTACAGCCCTTTCCCTGCGAATTTCAGTCTTCATATCCAATCCGTTGGCTGAAGCCAAGGCATTGGTCAGGTATTCTACTCCTGCACGATCTCTCAATTTATTAATCGAAGCATTTAGTTGAGCGTCGGTAATAGCGCCATTCAGTTCAAACAAAGCTTCGGCATACATCAAATACACTTCTGCCAAACGAATAATAGGATAATTAGCTGATTCGGTATTATCAGTTCTGCGTCCGTTAGGGGCAGGACCCGGTTTGTAAACAGCAAACTTGCTATTACCATAACCGCTTGCGCCTAGACTTCCATAATCTAACGTGACCGTTGTTGGGGCCGTAGTTGAAGAATATAAGTAACTTAACAACCGCAAATCCCTGTCTTTAAATTCATCGCCTGCCTTATGATAACCTTTAAATAAAGGCGATTTTTCAGGTGGCAACCCATCTTTACAAACTGCCAAATCCACGAATTTGCGGCTTGGGTATAACTGCCATGATGTCCAGCTTATGTTTTTTCCACTTTGTTTAAAAGTATAATCATAAACGCTGTACAAAATAAATTCATTGTTAGTTGTTTTATCATAACCGCCGGGGTTGCTGCCTGCATCTTCCAGGTTGAATAAATACCATGAACTTATATTGGTCATTTTGGAATCAGCATTTTTATTCCAGATAGAATACCCTCCATTATCGATCACATCCTTTGTCAATGACACAACATCAGTTAAATATTTACTAACGTTACCGGCATCGTTGCCCTTGGTTCCGGCGCCGCTTGTAGTACCATCACCATCAGTTGATGTACCAACATATTTTTCCCATGTTGCTTCATATAGTTCAACTTGGGCTTTTACTGCCTTGGCAGCCCATTTACTAACTCTGCCTTTATCGGCAGCAGGAATGGTTTGTTCGTTAGGCAGTTTTGCAATTGCTTCATCCAGATCGGCCAGGATTTGCTTAACCACTTCGTAACGACTGTTACGCGGCGCTTGTAATTCGGGGCCACTAACATCAAGCACAGTAGTTACAATAGGCACTCCACCATAGTTTTTCAACAAACCAAAATAAGCAAAAGCACGGAAAAAATAGGCTTCGCCAACATATTGGCTTAAATCTCCTGTACCTGTATAGGTTTCTGCTTTTGATAATAGTATGTTGCAATTACGGATGCCGGAATAGTCCCAGCCTCCACCAGTTCCAACAGCAATCGTACCATGACCTAAATCGTAACCAGCACCGTTTCCGTTTGCAGATAAATCGGTGTTATTATCCATAGCACCAAAATCCCATCCCGGCAACACACCATTAGCCCATTTACCATCCGCTTTTTGGTACCCATAAAAACTCGCGGTAAATGCCTTAAAATCGCTTGCCTGCTTGAAATAAGCTGCATCTGTAAATTGAGCAGTAGGGCTTAAGTTAACATAAGTGTCCTGACATGAACCAATGCTTAAACAAAGTCCGCCTATTATAAAGTATTTTAATATTTTTTTCATTACATTAATAGTTTTAGGTTATTAAAATCCAACGTTTAATCCGAAAGACCATGTTCTGGCATATGGATAACCGTTATTGTCAACAGAAGCCTCACCCATTTCAGGATCAAACCCGTCTTTTATCGCTACGCTTTCCCATAAATCGCTTCCTGAAAAATATACCCTTACCTTTTCTAATTTCAGTTTACTGGTAATGCTTTGAGGTAATGTATAACCCAATACCAGTGATTTTAAACGGATATACTTGTTGTTCTGCAGTTGGAAATCATTATTGGCATAATTCCATTTGGCACGATCAGGATTAACTGTTAAGCGGGGGAAAGGAGCACCTGGATTGTCCACAGTCCATGTTTTACCCAAAAAAGCAGGGTTTTGGTTGGTCCATATAGCCGAGAAAGGATAGGCCATCCATCCACTACGCATAATCGATTGCTTAAGCTGTCCCTGAAAGAATGCAGACAGGTCAAAGCCTTTCCAGCTAGCCCCCATATTCAGTCCAAACACAAAATGAGGGGTGCCGTCGCTTTTATACACCAGCGAACTTTTTGCATTGCCATTCTCGGTAATATTTCCGGTACCGGCCACATCTACTTTCTTGGTATCACCTGGCCTCAATGTTCCCTTCGGGTTATTTGCCTGTAACTTTGCTAAATCGGTACTGCTGCCATATTTGGCATAATAAGCATCTACATCTGCCTGATCTTTAAAGAAACCATCGGTTTGATACACAAACCACGATTTATAAGGATAGCCGTTAACAATATCATTTCTCCCTGCTTTGTAATTATCAGCGCCTTGCACATTCGTCACTAAAGTATTCGTATTACCTATATTAAACGCAACGTTGTATGAAAAGTCATTTTTTTTCTCTTTCCAACTGATAATAGCTTCCCAGCCTTTGGTATTAAAATGGCCATTGTTGGTTTTAGGAGCAGAACCCCCTAAAACAGAAGGATAGTTTACGCCGATTAACATACCAATATTGTCTTTGATAAAATAATCAAAATTGGTAGATAACCGATTGTCTAAGAAATTTAAATCAATACCAATATTCTTTTGTTCTACTCTCTCCCATGTTCTGGTATAACTGATCAAACCATTGTTATTTAAACTGGTTGAGAGTTGCTGCGAGGGAGTCTGCCCCAAAACAGCAGTACCCACATTTACGGTAGAGAGGTAATCAAATTCACCAAGCCCCGAAGCCTCATTTCCTGTACTTCCAAAACTTGCCCTGATCTTACCAAAACTCACGATCGGGGTAATGCTCTCTAAAAAGGCTTCTTTGGTAAACACCCAACCCAATTGAGCAGAACCAAAGTTTTTAAACTTATATCCGGTTGCAAATCTGGAGTTACCGTCTCGTCTTCCTATTAACTCGACCAAATATTTCTCTGAAAAGTTATAATTTACTCTTGCCAGGTAAGAATACCTGCCCATTTGTGATTTGAAACCGCCGTTTGTTTGAGTTGTTGTTGAAGCCAAACTTATATCCTGAACACCTAAATTATCAAATCCGATACGTGTTGCATCAACCCATTGGTAGCTGCTCTTTTCAGCATTTATACCTGCAACCACAGAAATATTATGAACATTGTTAATTGTTTTATTATAACGCAGTAAGGTCTCGTAATACTGATAAAAACTTGTCCATGCCTTCGTATAATATTTATTGTTCGTTCCTCCGGTACCATTACCAATTCCGGTTTGCTTGCCATACCAGTTGTAAACAGGCACTTGCAATACATATCTTTCCTGGTTGAATCTCTCATTTTGCACCGAACCAAGAGCTTCAAAGGCCAAATCCTTAAAAATCTGGTAGGTTGCTTTCATATCAATTCTTCCTGTAAGCGAGTTTTTGTCGTCCCTACCTCCATCAGTAGTCATTGCTGCAGCGTTTCTGTTGGCGCCGCTGTCAACTCCGTTAAAGCAGGCAAACCATTGTCCATAAGGATTTTTGGCGGGAAAAAATGGCATGTCATATCCATATAGTGTATTATCAAGCCCAACAGAAGGTGAACTTGTTTTAGCATCGACCAAACTGATGCTGGATTCCATTTTTAGTTTTTCCGACAGTTTATAATCGTAATTAAACCGGGCATTGTATTGTTTTTGTCCGTCATAAGCTGTTGCCAGGTTACCCTTGTTATCGGCAAAACCAAGAGATATACGATACCCCGATTTTTCAGTACTGTTGGAAATACTAAAATTATGCTGTTGGGAATAGCGGCGGGCAAACATTTCATCCAACCTGTTAGCATTGAAAATAAAGTAATCGATACCGAAAAGAGGATAAGCGCCTTCAACACCTTGCTGCATCTTCAGAAGATTCTCCTTATTCTGCCATACCCAATAGTTGGGTACTGTCTCTTCCTTATTTGCTTCGAGCCATGAGGTAGCATATTGTTGCATATTGGGAGAATAACCAATAATACCATTGGAAGTAAAGCGCAGGTTGCCTGTATAATCAACTTTTATTTTTCCTTTACCTCTTTTGGTTGTTACCAAAATAACGCCATTAGAAGCACGTGAACCATAAATAGCAGCAGAACCATCTTTTAACACAGACACAGATTCAATATCATCGCTGCTCATATTTAAAAATGAATAGTCATTAAGTGTAGGCACCCCGTCAATAATAATTAACGGTTTACTGCCATTAACTGAACTTTGGCCACGAATAACAAAATTCAATCCCTCATTACCCGGTCTCGGTGAAGTTCTGGTAACGACCAGTCCCGGAGTCTGCCCTTGTAATGAAAGCCCTACATTGGTTACAGAACGATCTTGCAATGCTTTATTACTCACTTGATCGACCGCGCCGGTTAATGTAGCTTTCTTTTGGGTCCCATATCCAACAACAATTAATTCAGTCAAACCATAGGTTTCTTCCACCATGGTAGCATTGATTTGCGTTTGGTTACCAATAGCTACTTCAACGGTTTTCATTCCAATAAACGAGAATACAAGTGTTTTAACTGATTCCGGCACTTGAAGCGAGTAAGTACCCTGGGAACTGGTAATCGTTGAAATAGTTGTTCCTTTTACAGAAACGGATACAACAGGAAGAGGCAAACCGGCATTATCGGTAACCTTTCCAGTTATTGTTTTACCCCCTTGGGCAAAGACCTGAGAAAACGTGAGCATGATAATCAAAACCATCATGCCAACCGTTGCAAACAGCTTTTTTAGCGACTGGCTGTTCACTTCGGAGAAATCATTTAGCTTTTTTTTCATAAATTTTACTTGTAAAAGTTTGACATTAAATTCTGTAATATTAAAATAGAGTAGATCCAAATAAAGATTGACCTTTTTTGAAATTCGGTTTTCACAGGCCGAATTATGTCCTCTGCCCAATGTAAAGCTAAGGTTAAAATAGTGTGGCTTATTTGTTAAAACAGGTGTAATTAGTTCCAATTTATAAATTGGAACTTTGGATAATGTAGATTTAATTACTTTAATGTCAGCAACTTAACGTCAATTTTAAAGAAGTGTTAAAAAATGTTAGTTCCAATTTTTATTTGGTACCCGAAAACCCGGAATTTGGATGGAATATTTTTGGTGGGAGGAGGCCGGAGGTGAATATTAAACGTCAAACATCGAATAAGAAATAAGAAATATCAAAGTACCCACTTCCTTATTCCTTATTTTAGATTATTTCAGGTCTTTAACGTAGTCGGCGGGTGTTTTGCCCGTTTCGTTTTTGAAAATGCGATAGAATGAGGTTTTGGAGTTAAAACCACACTGCTGGGCAATGGCAATGAATGTGAATTTCGAGTATGCTTTATCTTCCATGCGTTTTTTTACCTCTTCAACCCGGTATTTATTTACAAAATCAGGGAAGCTTTGATTGAGATCCTGATTCAGAACCTGTGATATTTCGTGAAGTGGATAATCAATTTCATTTGCTAAATCTGCCAGTTTAAATTCGGCATTCAGGTATGGTTTCTTTTGATCCATAACCCGTTTTAACTCGTTTATTATTAACGAACTTTGCGTCTCTGGTATTTTAGTGCCTTTATATTTTTCCAACTTCTGAGGCATTTCTATTAATCGTTTACCTTGTTTCTGCAACAATTTGATGTACCTTATCATTAAAAATGAACCGGCAGACGCCATCAACAAAAGGAATGCGAAAAACCATGGCGAACTGAATAATGAACGTTGGATTTGAATTTTAAGCTCAACATTATTAGGCGAGTTTTCCTCTGCTTCGTTGGCGTTTCTGACTTTAAAAGTGTAATTCCCCGGTTTTAGCTTTTCGTAAAACACCAAGTTATTACTGCCATTACTTCGCCATTCTTTATCAAATCCTTCTAATTTATACTCATAACTATTATCGGCTGGATTGATGTAATTAAGCGCTACAAACCGGAATCCGATACTGTTTGAACGATCGTTTAGTCGGACTGCATCAGTGGCTTCAACAGGCTGTTTTAACACTGATTCTGCTCCCGGTATCACCGGCTTACCAAACAGATAAAAGTCGGTAAGCCGTATTTTGGATTTCATTGATGTTTCAGCTGCTTCAGCCGGGGAAAAATAAATCAGGCCCTTTTCATTACCAAAATAAAGCATTCCATCCTGAGAAAGATAGGTGGCAGCTGGTGTAAAAACAAGACTGGGAAGTCCTTCTGACAATGAGAATTTGGTAAACTTCTTTGATTGCGATGAAAATTTGCAGAAACCTTTCAAGGTGCTAATCCAGTATTCGCCAGTGCTGCTTTCTATAATCGCACAAATCGAGTTATCGGGTAGTCCATCGGTGTCGCGAAAGATTTTACATATGGTCAGTCCCTGATCCAGCATGATTAATCCTCCCCTTTCGGTACAAATCCATATATTTCCGGCCTGATCTTCGTAAATATAATTGGTTTTGAAATTATTAACCGCTGCTTCAGGTAAATCAGTTTTTTCGAGTCGATCTCCCATAGGCACCATTACCGATGTACCAGTCATCGAACCAATCCACAACCTTCCTTTCGAATCAAACGAAAGTTCAAAAATCTCATCGCTCTTCAATCCGCTATTTTGTTTATTGAATTTGGTGATTTGTTTATCCGTTGGTGAATATCTGAAGATACCCATAAAAGTAGCAATCCAGAGGTTTCCGCTTTTATCAGTTTCAAATGCATAAGTATTCCCACTGAAGAATACATCAGAGTCAAGGAAAGGCTTGATCCTTTGTTCGGAAACCGAAAACCTGCTAATTCCTCCGCCATAAGTGCCAATAAGAATATCATCCCTGTACGGATAAACAGTCAGGATAATATTAGATCTCAGGCCGTTTTTGTCGTTTGGATTAGCCTGAAAGAATTTAGCAGCGCCACTTTTACTGATTTGGATAAAGCCGTTCCGGGTACCAAAATATTGCGCGCCATCCGGTGCAAAATAGAATGAGCGGATACTTTTATTGGCTTCAGTATAATCAGAAGTTACCGGATGTAGCTTGAAATTTCCGGCCAAACTTTTGGTAAAATTGATTCCCCCGGAATAGGTTCCGATCCAATACCGGTTATTATCATCGAGATAAAAGGAATAAATCGAATTCGAGCTTATGGAAGCCGCGTTGTTTTCCTGATTCTCGATGCTCTCAACCTTTTTCGTTCTGATATTAATCACTTTTAATCCACCGCCATCAGTACCGACAAAAAGCCGTTCCTTGTTGTCACTTCTGATAGTCAGGATAATTTTATTGTCAGTGTTTATCCCCTCTGAAAAGGTTTTTGAGGAAAGGTCGAATTCAACAATTCCCATAAAGCTTGTACCCAAATAGATTTTATTGCCAATGTTACAAATAGAAGTAAATGAGTTGTGAGCGTCCTGCTTTGAGGTATTGAACAGAAAAACATCATTCTTTTTTGTACCCGATGAATACCTGACGAGCCCCGATAGAGTAGACAACCAGCAATTCCCATGATTATCAGGAAAAATTCCGGAAATATTGTTTCCTTTCGCGTTTGGATGGTTGTTTAGAAGGATGTGCTCCGATTGATTTGTTTTTGTGTTAATCAAGTACAATCCATTTGTTGTACCCACACAAAGACTACTATCAGGCATCACAACTATCGCTTTTACTGTAACATTTTGGCTGTCTGTTTTGATCCTTTCAAATCTGTCGTTATTATTGTCATACTTAAATAATCCTGTAGATGTTCCAACCCAAAGATGCCTTCCCAAATCTTCTGCAATGGCATAAACATTCTCTACTGTCTCAGGAAATTTCGAGGAATAAGGCCTGATCTCGACCCCATCGTACCGATCAAGACCTTCAAGCGTTCCAACCCAGATAAACCCGTACGAATCTTTATAAATAGCATTAACCAGGTTATTTGATAGGCCGTTTTCTACTGAAAGCTTTGAAAATGAGAGATCATTCCCCTGACAGAGAACTTGAAAGGAGCAGAACATGAAAAGTAGAGTCAGTACCCGGAGCCGGTCCATGTAGTTAAAAGATTAAGGCAGCTAAAAGTAGCAATTTTGAGGGAAATCTGAATAACAATTCTTGTTGTCAAATTATAATCATTATTACATGTTGATTTTAAGTTAATTAATCTTCCGGATTTGATTTAAATCGCTAATACTGCAAATAAAAAGATTATACTTGCCAATATTAGAACAATTAAGAAGTTTTTACGTTACTAAAATTGAAACTTTACTCAGGTCTTACTAATGAAGCCATGATTTTTTCGCAGTTAATCAATCTAAGTAGTTGTCCTAGCTACTAACAAGCCTTAATTTTTTGATTTGATTCATATTAAAATGAAACAGTTTTTTCCGTTTCATTCACTAAATAGGTTGCATTAAATATTTAAATTTAATAAAGGAGAAACAAAATGTTCGAAAAAAAACCGCATGATTATAAAACGCCGGATTTAACTAAACTTCAGGAAGTTATTATTGATGTGAAGACCAGAATTTATATTCCTGTGGGCGCAGATCCGAAAGAAGCCAGAAATCGATATTTTACACGACTTGAGGTTAAAAAACTGTAATTGTTTTTTGCCAAAACAGCATATACTGACTGCTTTTTTGAGAATGTAATCTTTAAAGACTGCATGTTCAAAAAAGCAGTCTTTTTTATAGCTGATCAATCATTTCCTTGTCTAATTTCCTATTTTTACTCCATTCCAATTTCTAACAACTTTTGGTAATTGAATTCAACTATCCAAGATATGACCCTTAATTTATTAGTATGTCATTGATAACTCCTGAAAATCACCTGATTCTTTTTGCTGTAATTGTGGGTGCAGCTGCTCTTGGAATATGGTCGGAGCACAAAAAGTGGTTTGGTCGGGTTTCTGGAATTCTGGTTACCATGATTGTTATGTCCTTACTTTCCATGTCGGGAGTTGTTCCGGTTGCATCAAACCCCAAGATCAAAGTCGATGTTTACGAGCTGATTTTTAGCTATTTTATTCCATTTTCAATCCCAATGATGTTGATGGGATCTAATATTACCCGAATTATCCGCGAAGGTGGGAAGCTACTTGTTGCATTTCTCATTGGAGCCCTGGGTGTAATTTTGGGGAGTTTTTTGGCCTTTTACCTCATTGATTTAGGTTCAGATTCAGGAAAAATTGCAGGAGTAATTTCGGCCACGCTTATTGGAGGCAGCATGAATTTTATTGCAACCGGAGAAATCCTGAACTTCAGCACTCATCCTTTGTTTTCAGCAACCATTGCAGTTGATAATTTTGTTGCTAATGCCTATATATTACTGATGTTTACAGTTCCTTCCATGAAATTTTTGGCACGCTTTTTTGTCAAAACAAAAGTTGAAAATATGGAAGCTGCTGAAATGAATGTGAATGAGGAAGTCTATCCGATAACCATGGAACGTATTGCAATTTCTTTACTAATCGCTGCCGTTGTTGCCGGAGCCGGAAGTTTACTATCCGGCCTCATTCAGAAAATATATTCTACCCGAATGAGTATGAGTATATTGCTGATCACCTTACTTGCAGTTTTGATGGCCAATCTTTTCCCGAAAAAATTAAAAAAACTGGAAGACACCGCTTTCGCAATTGGATTATGGATGATGTATGTTTTTTTAGCTGCCATAGGCGCTTCAACCAATCTGGCAGACATGTTACATGTTGGACCGGCAGTACTTGGTTTTTACCTGATCATCATGTTCTTTCATTTTATATTCCTGGTTTCGCTGTCCCGACTTTTCAAATTCGATGTATACGAAGTTATTATTTCATCGGCCGCGAATATCATGGGGCCATCAGTTGCTGCGCCAATGGCAGCTTCGCTCGGACAGAAAAAATTGATAACTCCGGCAATATTGGTTGGGATACTTGGCTATGTAATCGGAACCTTTATTGGCGTAACCATTGCAATGACTTTGAGTTGACGTGCAATTGATTAAATCATTTCAATTAGAGCAAAACTACAATCGGACTTTGCCGGGAAGCTTCGTTTCTATACCTCACTTTTGGGTAACCGACCAATAACGAGGCATAAACCTGATGGTTGGCAGGCACTTTAAACAGTGGATTTAGTTTGCTCTTTTTTCCCATAGCTTTCACGATAAACCCGTTGAAACAGGTTCCCAATCCAAGCGTATTGGCATAAATTGACGTATAAGTTGCCCAGATATTGGCATCAGCTCCAGCCATTCCGGTTTTCGAAACTTCACCATGAAACAGTAAAACAGCCGGGGCATGATGACATATCTGCGAATCGTTTGTTTTTTGCTTTTCAAGAAAAGAAGCTTTGTAACGTTTAAGTTTGTTGATATTCATCGACGGGGCAAAAATCCGGATAAAAGGACTAATCCAGGGAGAACATACCAAACTAAATAAGCGGATCAAAGTCTCTGCTGTCAGGTCATTCAGAAGTTTAACCTTCTCTTTCGAACGAACAATGGAAATCTGAATAGGACGGGCGTTACTGGCCGATGGATAATGTTTCATATTATCAATCAGTTGCATCAAAACAGCATCAGGAACATCTTTCTGCAGATAACTCCTGCATGATCGGATACCTGAAGCTAAGTTTCTGAAATCTTTTGGAGTTACCGCATGAGGCTGAATCATGAAAACATCTCCAAAATCAGGTCTAACAGCCAATTCAGGACAAATAGCCACGCAATGCCCGCAATGAATACAGGTATCAGCAATTTCACCGGTTTCGATGGTAATTGCGCTGGACGGGCAATCCTTGACACATTTTAAACAGCGCGTACATTTTTCGAGATCGATAATGGGCATAACAGATGAATTTTCTGAAACTCAAAAGTATGGTTTTTGAGTGGAATACCGGAATTTCAACAGGATTTATCTCTTTGATTTTCGTTGAAGCTTTAAATCATTTAACCATTCAACAATTTGACCATACTCCATCATGGTTTTCAACTGAATGTTTATTTTCCCTACTGATTTTCAAACCTCCGTTTCAATGCACTGATTTCTTCGGTTAGTATTTTTAATTGCAGCGCGATTTGATTTTCAGTTAACTGTGATTCAGCTATTTCCCTGCTGATATAATGCACAAATTTCCAGACTTCACGAATCTCAGATGCGGCCAGTTCGTAAGGCTGGTAGGCTGTATTAAGCGAAATTAGCTGAAAACACCCATGCTCGGACAGTTCATTTTTCAGTTGTTTGAAAACCAAACCTTCGTTTAAGGTCAGTACCACATACAAATCACCCGTTTTTATTTCGTTCCAGTCCTGGACAAATTCTCCGGTAATCCAGGCGCCATCAGGAATAGGCAGCATTGAGTCGCCACTGATCTGGAAAGTCCGGTATTTTCGTTCCGACGATAAAAATGGAAGTTGAAAAACAGGCAGTTCAGAAATATACTCCGGATCGGAGAATCCATTCGTGTAACCGGCCTTGGCCTTTTCAGAAACCAGTTCGATGTTATCGCGGTTCAGTCGGTCGACCGTGGTTGCCATCACCCGAAGATTACTGCCTTTCAGGAAAACATCTTGCCCGTGTTCCAGTTCGTAAAGTTGACTTTCCCGCAGTTTGGCCAGATCAACGCGCAATAAGGTGTCGATTGCCACGTGAAAATAATCTGACAGCAATACCAGTGACTGAATGCTTGGGCCTGAAATTCCGTTTTCGTAATTATTCAGGGTTGAGCGCTTGATGTCCAGCGCAACAGCAAGCTGATCCTGTGTCAGTTTTTTACGGGTTCGCAAAAATTTAATGTTCGAATCGAAGTACATGTTTGGTAGTTTAAAAGCAATTGATTAAATTACAGTCGTACATTTTGACTAAATAACAATCAAATATACAAGATTGATTTTGAAATACAAGAGTTGAAGGGATTTTTTTTAATGTAATGAGGATGTGATTTTACCGCGTATGCGGTTGGAGTATTGTAGTAAAATGACGCAATGATGTCAGGCGCATCCGACAATGAAGATTGAAAAACGGAAGTTCTATGCGCCGCATATGAAAATCGATGACAGTGTATAAAGTTTAACCGCTACGCGGTAATAGCTATCCGCTTTCTGGTATTTCTACTCACAGGGTTGCGCGTTGCTTCACCCTGTGCTATTACAGATCGTCCTTTCAGGACTTCGATTAACGGTAAAGGGGCAAAGCCCCGATATGTAAAAGCACAGGACGCAGTGAAACGGAGTCCTGTGATGGATTAATAACCTAGGGAAGATAAAACAATGAATTTTCAAAACAACACCATCGTACATCTCGATCTCGACACATTTTTTGTGTCGGTTGAACGGCTGATGAATTCAGCTTTAGTAGGCAAACCAGTTATTATTGGCGGCCTTTCAGATCGTGGCGTGGTGGCTAGTTGCAGCTACGAAGCCCGCCAATTTGGTGTTCATTCGGCCATGCCCATGCGAATGGCCCTGAACCTGTGCCGCGATGCCATTGTGATTCGTGGTGATATGGACGAGTACAGCAGAAAATCGCGTCTGGTAACCGATGTAATTGCCGATTGTGCCCCGGTGTACGAAAAAGCTTCGATCGACGAACATTACCTCGACATTTCAGGAATGGACCGGTTTATCGGCTCATACAAATGGGCGCACGAGTTGCGAAACCGCATTATCAGCGAAACCGGATTGCCTATTTCGTTCGGGCTGTCGATAAATAAAACCGTTTCAAAAATTGCTACCGGAGAGGCCAAACCCAACGGCGAAAAAGAAGTGCCCCGCGATTTGGTACGACCTTTCCTGAATCCGTTACCGATTAAAAAGATTCCGGGCGTGGGAGACAAAACCAGTCATTTGCTCCATTCGATGGGCGTATTCACCATTCAAACCCTGAGTGATATTCCGCCTGAAATGATTCAACATGTGCTTGGAAAATCAGGAATTGATATCTGGAAAAAAGCGAATGGCATCGACTTTTCTCCGGTAATTCGCTATTCGGAAGAGAAATCAATTAGTACAGAACGCACATTTGAAACGGATACCATTGATATTCAGATGCTCGAACGTTTATTAATTCATATGGTCGAAAAAATTGCTTTCAAGATGCGAAAAAAGCAAAAACTCGCATCGGTGGTTACCGTAAAAATCCGGTATGCCAATTACGACACGCACACGCTGCAAAAAAAAATCGCCTATACCTCGTTCGACCATACCCTGATGGACACTGCACTCGAACTATTCCGGCGGGTTTATGAACGGCGCATGCTTATCCGTCTGATTGGTGTCAAACTGGGAGGGCTGATTGGCGGAGTTCAGCAACTCGACCTGTTCGATAGCAACGACAAAATGATCAAACTCTACCTGTCGATGGATCAGATCCGGCTTCGGTATGGCTCCGGAGCTATTCACCGCGCCTCGGGAGTGGAAAAGAAAGAGAAAGTCGCCAGTCTCAGTGTTCAGTCTCAGATGACCTAATTTGAAAATTTGGAGATTTGAAAATTTGAAGGTGAATGGTTTAATGGTTGTATGGCTGAATGGTTAAAATGAACGGATAACAATTTGACAATTCAACAATTTAGCCATTAATAAACTCGTAACCCGCAACAATTTTAACTCCGAACTTTAGCTCACTTTAGGCACTCCGAACTCAAAACCGTATCTCGCAACCCGAAACAATTTCGAATATGTACCTCAATTGCCATTCATATTACAGCCTTCACTACGGAACGCTTAACATCAATGATTTGCTCGATCTGGCTATTCAAAATGGTGTCAGAACGATTGCCTTAACCGACATCAATACCACGATGGGCATTCCTGAATTCGTGAAAGATGCAGAGGCAAAAGGCATCAAACCCATTGCCGGATGCGAGTTTCGTAATGGTGACGACTTGCTTTATATTGGTCTGGCTAAAAACCGCGAAGGCCTGAAAGAGTTGAACGACTGGCAAACAGAACACAATCTTCAGGAAAAATCCTATCCGGTGGATGCTCCGGAATTTAAACAGGTGTTTGTGATTTATCCCTTCGGGAGAAAGTCTCCCAAAGAATTGAGAGAAAACGAATTTACCGGTATCAAGGCTAAACAACTCAATAAACTGCTGACCTCCGAATATCGCAGATATCCTGAAAAACTGGTTGTCTGGCAACCGGTCACATTTAAAAATCAGACGGGAAAGTTTCTTCACAAGGCTTTGCGGGCTATCGATCACAATGTGGTAATCAGCAAACTTCAGGAAAATCAATTTGCGAACCAGCTGGAAACCATCGATCCTAAAAGATTAAAGCATCAGTTCAGGGATCATCCGGAAATTATCCGGAATACAGAAAAACTAATGGATGCTTGCAGTATCAGTTTCGATTTTAAGTCGGTCAAGAACAAAAAATTATTTACCCAATCGGCTTACGAAGACAAACATTTGCTTGAACGATTGACCCTCGATGGCATGATTTACCGTTATGGAATCGACAACATTGAAGCACACAAAAGAATTCGGCATGAACTGGAAATCATCGAAAAGCTGGGTTTTTCATCGTATTTCCTGATTGCCTGGGATATTGTTCGTTATGGCATGTCGTGTGGATTTTACCATGTCGGGCGCGGAAGCGGGGCCAATAGTATTGTTGCTTATTGTCTGAAAATCACTGATGTTGACCCGATTAAATTAAACCTTTACTTTGAGCGTTTCCTGAACCCTAAACGCACTTCCCCACCCGATTTCGACATCGATTATTCGTGGCGCGATCGTGAGCAGATTCAGGAATATATTTTTAAGCGCTATGGATATAATCATGTGGCCTTACTGGGCGCTACTTCCACATTTAAAGACCGTTCCATTTACCGCGAATTGGGTAAAGTGTTCGGTCTTCCGAAAGAAGAAATTGATTTGCTGGTTGACAACCCCAATGATGTCCGGAACAAAAATAAGATTACCCGACTCATCAAAACGATGTCCGATAAAATGCTTGATTTTCCCAATCTGCGCAGTATCCATGCCGGAGGTATATTGATTTCGGAAGAACCCCTCACCTACTACACCGCGCTCGATTTGCCACCCAAAGGGTTTCCAACTACCCAATGGGACATGTATATTGCCGAAGATTTGGGCTTCGAAAAACTGGATATTTTGAGCCAGCGGGGAATTGGTCACATCAAGGAAGCCGTTGAGATTATTCATGAAAATCGGAATGAGGAAGTTGATATCCATCAGGTTGAGCGATTTTTTCAGGATGAACAGGTTAAACTTCAGTTGCGAACAGCCGAAACCAATGGCTGTTTTTACATCGAAAGCCCTGCCATGCGAGGTTTGCTGACTAAATTGCACTGCGACAATTATCTGACACTGGTGGCTGCCAGCTCCATTATCCGGCCCGGTGTAGCCAAATCGGGCATGATGAAGCAGTACATTCAGCGGTTTCATAAACCCGAATCCATTCGTTATTTGCATCCGGTAATGAAGGAACAGCTCGAAGAAACCTTCGGTGTGATGGTTTATCAGGAAGATGTGATTAAAGTAGCGCATCATTTTGCAGGACTCGATCTGGCCGAAGCCGATGTACTTCGCCGCGCCATGAGCGGAAAATTTCGCTCCAAGGTTGAGTTTCAGCGCATCGTCGACAAGTATTTCAGCAATTGCCACGAACGAGGCTATCCCGAAGAAATTACGCGCGAAGTGTGGCGGCAGATTGAGTCGTTTGCCGGCTATTCATTTTCAAAAGCCCATTCGGCCTCGTATGCCAGATCAAGTTTCCAGAGCTTGTTCCTGAAAGCGCATTATCCACTCGAATTTATGGTGGCCGTGATCAACAATTTTGGAGGATTTTACCGCACCTGGGTCTATTTCAACGAGGCACAACGCTGTGGCGCTAAAATAGAATTACCCTGCGTAAACAGAAGCCGAAACGAAACCCGGATCATCGAAAAAACCATTTATACAGGGTTTGTGCATGTTCAAAACCTCGAACAATCGATCATTTCATCCATTTTGAATGAACGGCAGCAGCACGGAGATTTCCTCTCTCTTTCTGATTTTATTGAACGGACAGCCATTACCAAAGAGCAACTGGTGATCCTGATCCGTTTAGGCGCCTTGCGTTTTACAGGAACATCCAAAGCCGAACTTTTATGGAACGCACATATGTTGCTAAATAAAACAGTGCCGGTAGCTAAAACCAAGGCCATGTTCGAAGCAAAACCACGCGAATACAAACTCCCAAAGCTCGAGCAATCGGTTTTGGGCGATGCGTGGGACGAAATTGAACTAATCGGCTTCCCGGTTTCGATGTCTGTTTTCGATATGCTGCAAACCAGATTCAGGGGCGAAATAACGGCTAAAAATATGATGAGTCACTTAGGGCGCATGGTGCGGATGCTGGGTCGTTTGGTAACCATTAAATACGTTCGTACCTCAAGAAATGAGATTATGCACTTTGGAACATTTACCGATGTTGAAGGCGAATTATTTGACACTGTGCATTTTCCGCCATCACTGAAAAATTATCCGTTTCGTGGCGATGGAATTTATCTGGTTCTGGGCAAAGTCGTTGAAGAATTTGGGTTTCCGAGCCTTGAAGTGGAAAAGATGGCGAAGATGCCGTTTCAGGGGAATCCGAAAGCTTGAGAGAGCTTCTCTCGGAATAACAGACCTAATGATTAAATATCTTTGATAAGAGCAAGGATCTCTTTGTCAGAGATATTGGCTTGTGCTGATTTGTCATAGATTGAAATCAGGTAAATAGTAGTATCTGTTATATGAAGATGTGTTATAATCCTTGCCCCACCTGATTTTCCTCTACCTTTACTTTCAATGGCCAGCCTAATCTTATAACATTCGTGTCCAATTGGAATACCTTGTTTCGGATCGGTGTTAAGTATATCGAACAGAATAGCCAGTTCTTGTTTTAAAGATGGATATTTTCTTGTTAGATGTCTGGTTTGTTTTTTAAACTTCGCTGTAACTTCAACTTTATAGTTCATTGAGGAAGTCTTTTGCCGATTGGAGTTTTATTTTACCCTGTTTTGATAGTTTCACTTCTTCAACAGCCGCTTTAAGGTCAGAAAAAAATGCTTTTTTATCCCGGAGTTTTTCAAGTTCCTTTAGTTCCTTTTGAATTTTCTGCCAATCATTAATTGGCAATTGCACCGCACTTTTACGGCCTTTTTTATCAGTAATGTACTGTAATTCCATAACATTGTAATTTAATTATTTAATCCTTTTTCTTGTATTTGTACCCGAAAGTCATTTTATTCCCATGCGTTTCGAAGGTCATTTAACTGATTGTCAATTTCAATCAAAGGTTGCTTTTGCATTGCCCCTTTATATTTAGTTTCCCACTTGGGTTGCGCTTCTCTTCGTGGTTTTTCCCTGCGGACACGGATTAGTTGCAGAGATTCTAAATCTTGTAGAAGCTTGATCGCTTTATCGTTTATAATATCAATGGTTACAGTTTTCATTGCCGGCAATATTTTTTACATTTTGATTTTGACTTGCAAAACAAAGGTAAAAATATTCGTTGGAACATTTCTCATTTCAATTAAAACAAACTCGTATAAATTGACACCCTCTGTTTCCTGAATTCTGAGATTAGTAAAGAATCCCATCAGTTTTTATGGATATTTAACATCCCCGGATTTATTTTTCAATCTTTTCTCTTTATTTTGCAGAACAATAATTGGTAGCAGCTTTTTGTTCTACTGGCAATATTAAATTTTCACGGAGCAAATAATCTGATTGAAACTTATTTTGATTTATGGTAAATCTGGCTAAGAAAATACAATTACAAATTATTCAGGTCATCGACTTTTTTTATTCTCCCTTCCGGAAGCTTATTCCTCTGGAAACATTCAGATATGCTGCTACCGGTGGTTTTAATACGTTACTCGATATCTTTCTTTACTTCATTTGTTACAACTTTATCCTCGACAAGAAAATAATTGACCTGCAAATTGTATCTATCAGTCCGTACATTGCTGCGTTTCTGATTGTTTTCCCGATTACTTTTTTTACCGGATTTTTGCTGGCCAAATACATCACTTTCACAAATTCTGATATGCGTGGCCGCATACAATTGATTCGTTATGTGCTTTCAGTTTCCGGGTCCATTTTTCTGAACTATTTTTTTCTGAAACTTCTGGTCGAATTTGGTGGATTGTGGCCTACCCTGGCAAAAATATTTACCACCGGAATTGTTGTCATATACAGTTACTTCGTTCAGAAGTTCTACACATTTAAAACTACTGGGCTAGCTACTTCCTGAATTCAGAAGTTAACTTAACAGCAACCTGTTGATAATTTTTGGAGACTTTTCTTTGGATATCTTATCCTGAATTCATTTTTGCTTTATCTTCGCTGCCGTAATGGTGATACTGATTATTGTATCAAGAGGGAATCCGGTTCAATTCCGGAGCTGTACCCGCAGCTGTAAACTCTGAATATTTTTTGCACTACTTGCCACTGCCCCGAGTCCTCGGGGTGGGAAGGCCGCAAAAATGGAGTAAGCCAGAAGACCTGCCATTCGTAATACAATATTCAAAGCTTTCGGGAGAAAAGGCTTGGAGTAACCAAATTCAGTATTCAATCGGTTATTTCAGCAGTTTTGCGTATTGTAATTGTTTTGAAACCATTCAAAATTATTACATATGAAACACATTTACCTGGCAATTATTGCCACCATTTTCGTTGTTAATCTAAAAGCACAATCTGTTGCCAGTTTCGATGATTTAACCCTGTCACCGAAAAGTTTCTGGGACGGATCAGATTCTTCAGGAAGTTTTAAAAGCGGCGATTTCACTTTCTATAATTCGTACAATAAAGATTGGCAAAGCTGGAGCGGATTCGCCTATTCAAACATGATTGATGTAACCACTGCAGGTTACGTTAATCAATATAGTGCAATAACTGAGAAAGGTTATAAAGGAAGCGCTAATTATGCTGTTTGTTATCCATCCCCTTCAGCCCAGCTTGGTTTTAAAACATCAACAAAAGCCACCGGATTTTACGTCACCAACTCAACCTACGCCTATCTTTCGATGAAAAATGGCGATATGTTCGCCAAAAAATTCGGAGGAGAAACTGGAAACGATCCTGATTATTTCAAGCTGATGATCGAGGCTTTAAATATTGATGGAAAGCCTGTTGATACATTATACTTTTATCTGGCCGACTTTCGTTTTGCCGACAATTCGAAAGACTATATTCTGAACAATTGGACGTGGGTTGATTTGAGTGGACTGAAAGAAGCCAGTAATCTGCGTTTTAGCCTGAGTTCGAGCGACAATAGCTGGGGTTACATGAATACACCCGGCTATTTCTGCATGGATGATTTTAATGGAGAAAAGCCCTTCGAATATCAGCCGGTAACCAGCGCCGGGTTTGAAAATATGAATCTGGGAACTTCAGGATATTACAATGGAAGTGACAAAAAAGGCGATTTTATGAGCGGAAATTTCAGGTTCCTGAATAATTATAATGCCGATTGGGTAAGTTGGACCGGGTTTGCCGCATCCTCAAAAACTGATACACAAACACCGGGTTACAACAATCAATATAGCGCCATAACCGGACAAGGCGTTGCCGGCACTCCATCTTATGCTGTTGCATATCCGGCGCCGGTTTCGACAATTCTGTTCAAGGATACGATTATTTCAGGAGTTTATGTAACAAACAGCACCTATGCTTATCTCTCAATGAAAAATGGTGATGCTTACGCGAAAAAAATTGGTGGTGAAAGCGGAAACGATCCTGATTTTCTGATCCTGACCATCGAAGGTTTTAATTCAGACGGCGCATCGACGGGCATTGTGGAATTTTTCCTGGCTGATTTCGGTTATAGCATCAATTCGAATGACTATATTTTGGATTATTGGAAATGGGTTAATCTGACCAAACTCGGAAGAATCTCAAAACTTGAATTTTCACTACGTTCAAGCGATAATGGCGCATGGGGAATGAATACTCCCGGGTATTTCTGTCTCGACAACCTAAATCATCAAGTATTAACTTCGTCTCCTGAAATTCAACAAATGCAAACCTCCGTTTTCCCAAATCCTTTTAATGATCAGCTTGTTATTTCCGGTCTAAAGAAAAATGCCAATGTGGTTATTACCGATATTTCAGGAAAAACTATGGCTGAATACTTTAATATTTCAAATAATCAGACCATCAACAATCTTCAGGGCTTGAAATCAGGAATATACCTTATTCGGATTACAGATGGTGAAAATCAGTTTTTATCAAAAATGATCAAAAACTAACCATCTGCAACTAAAATATTCCGTGAAACTGATCGTTTGTTTCAAATTCAGGAGAAACACGAAATCCAGGTTTTTAAACCAAAGTCGGTTTCTGATGTTATTCTTAACAATTTGAAATGAAGCCATGGATTCTGTTTTTATTATCCGTGAATTTTATTTCTTTGTAACATTATAAAAAACATTTAAAATAAAAGGCTATGAAAATAGGAAAAAACAAAATGGTTGCTCTAACATACGATCTTCATTATGATGACGCTGCCGGAGAAATGATTGAACAGGCGACCAGCGAGAAACCATTGAGTTTTGTGTTTGGTGCAGGTTTGATGCTTCCAAAATTCGAATCCCATCTTGAAGGTTATAAAGTTGGCGACCCTTTCGAAATCAGCTTACAAGATGTTGATGCTTATGGCGAACTAGATGAAAATGCTATTGTTGATCTTCCAAAACATATTTTCTTTATTGATGGTGAATTTGATGAAGAAATGGTTGCTGTAGGAAATACCGTTCCGATGATGAGCACCAGTGGTCAACGTTTGAATGGCCTTGTACTTGAAATCTCTGACGATATCGTGAAAATGGATTTCAATCATCCATTGGCTGGGGAGAATCTTTTCTTCAAAGGTCAGATCGTTGAAGTTAGAGAAGCAACTGACGAAGAAATTGCTGCTACTTTGGGTGGCGGCGGATGTGGCTGTGGATCTGGTGGCGGTTGCGGAAGCGGCGATTGTGGATGTGAAGAAGAAGTTTGTGCCGATGGCAGTTGCAGCACTGAAGGTAAAGGTGGCTGTGGATGTGGCTGTTAATCAGTTTAACCAGATAAATTAAAGATGTTGTTTCAAAATTTCGTATTTTGGGACAACATTTTTTATTTTAGTCATCAGGGAAATGTCATTGAAAAAAAGTCATTAGAAAAGAAGAATACGGAATAAGAAAAAAGGAATGAGGAAAGGCAGTCATCCCGTCCAAATCATTTTTACTTTTTACCCTTTACTTTTCCCTTTTTCTCTTGCCAAATAACTAATGACCTTTTCCTTAGTTTTACTTTTTTTCTTTTTACTCTTTTCTTTATTCTTGAATTTATGAACAGCTTTGGACAAATTTTCAGGTTAACTTCATTTGGTGAATCCCACGGGAAAGCTATTGGCGGTATTATTGACGGCTGCCCTGCCGGTTTGGACATTGATCTGGAATTTATCCAGAATGAGTTGAACCGACGAAAACCAGGCCAATCAAAAATCACAACGCAACGTGACGAAAGTGATCAGGTTGAATTTTTATCCGGAATATTTGAAGGCAAAACGCAGGGAACCCCGATTGCTTTTCAGATTCGGAATAAAGATCAGCATTCGGCAGATTACAATGATCTTAAAGATGTTTTTCGCCCGTCTCATGCTGATTATACCTACATTCAGAAATACGGAACGCGCGACCACCGTGGTGGAGGTCGTTCATCAGCGCGCGAAACCATTGCACGTGTAGTGGCTGGAGCGGTAGCCAAATTACTGCTGAAAAGAGTCGGAGTTTCCATTCAGGCTTACGTTTCAAGAGTTGGAGAAATCCAGCTAAATAAATCCTATACTGAACTTGATTTAAGCCAAACCGAATCAAACATCGTCCGTTGTCCGGATGCTGAAACAGCTGAGAGAATGATTGCCCGAATTGAAGAAGCCGGACGCGATCATGATACTGTTGGCGGTGTTGTTACCGGAGTTATTCAGGGAGTTCCGGCAGGCTGGGGAGAACCTGTTTTCAATAAATTACATGCCGATCTGGGATTTGCGATGTTGGGTATTAATGCTGTAAAAGGCTTTGAATACGGTTCTGGTTTTGACGGCACCCGTTTGTCGGGCTCTGAGCACAACGATGTTTTTATTAAGACAGATAGCGGTATACGTACAAAAACCAATCATTCCGGAGGAGTACAGGGAGGCATTTCAAATGGTGAAGACATTTATTTCAATGTAGCTTTCAAACCAATTGCCACTCTTCTAAAAGAACAAAACACGGTTGACAAGGACGAAATTGAAGTGACCATCAATCCAAAGGGCCGACACGATCCTTGTGTGCTGCCACGTGCCGTTCCGATTGTTGAATCGATGGCAGCAATCGTCCTGGCCGATCATTATTTGTTGAGCAAAATAAATCAGATATAAAATTTAAAAGACCGGAGGAATCCGGTTTTTTCTTTTTCCGGGATAGCTTATTTGAAAATTTTAATCTGCGTAACGCATCAACCTATAACTTATTTATCTGGCATAAGTATAACAGGTATCATTTATTTTTCAATAGAGATATCAATTTCTTAATTAACAATGTTTCTATGAAAACTTTAAGAATGCTCATTTTTATTTTATTATTTATTCCGCTGCATCTATTCGCCGGAGAAATATACGGAACTATAAAAACTGAAAATGGCAGAGCTCTTGCTAAAAGAGTTGTTCAAATTGTTCAGCAAGATAAGTTAATTGGCTCCTGCACCACTGATGAAAATGGTTATTTCTCTGTTTCAGTTAAGGAAAATGGCAAATGTAAACTTGTTATTCCCGGATTTCCCGACGTAAGTTTTGATATTTTTTCCTCGACTCAACCAACATGTTACAATCTATCGCTTAAAAAAGAAGGTGCCAAATGGATACTGAAGAGCCTGTAAACCCAGAAGTAGCATCGAAAGACAAATGGGATAAACTTGATATCCTGATGAAACCAATTGGTGGTTTGATTACAGCACTCACCATCGCATTAGTTAGTTATTTTGGATCGGTATACCTGAATAATAAACAGAACAACGAATCGAAAAACAGGCTATATACGGAATTGATGAGTAGCCGCGAGCAATCTGAAAGTGCCTTGCGGAAAGATATGTTTAATTTGATTTTGATAACCATTTTAAAAAACTCAGGTACCCTTGATGAAAACATACTTCAGCTCGAATTGCTGGCTTACAATTTTCATGAATCACTCAATCTAATGCCTTTATTTGATTATTTGAACAGGAAAATTGCACTTGAAGAAAATCTTGAATTCAGAAGAGCTTACCGGAAAAGGTTATACAAGGTGGCAAAAAATGTCTCATCAAAACAGATTTCCGGTCTTGAGGGAGTTGTTCTCAAGAAAGATTTTAACTATATTTTTAAAAGTGATTTAAGCATATCGATGCAGGATCAGTCCCCAGAATTACCGCTTGACACTACTTTTTCAACCGTTTTTTGCGATTCGGTTAAAACCGTTAAAAAATATGATTTGTATAACAGGCAGGTATGGCTAAAAATCACCGGATGCAATATTGATGAAAAAACGGTCAACATGAGACTAAACATCCAGACCATTGTCAATAACCATCCATTACCGATGGCAAACCGAGAATTCTCCATCGATTATTTCCAGTTTCCAATGATAGACAATACCAGGCTTTCGAATGATATGCGTTGTGCTGTGGTGATGACCGACTTTGATTTTCCAAGGTCTATTAATTTCACGATTTTGTACTTTCCGGGCTCACATTCAAGTTTGAATGAAAAGCCTTATTATGATGATGTTATGAAAAAGCTTTTGTTGAATAATTAGACTATCCTATCCAGGAACCAGGGAGCATTGACAATCTTCAGGATTTCAAACAACTACAGTTTTAACCAAATTGAAGCGTGCATAATTCGCCCTTTAGGTTACTATGATAATTCAAGCATTTATAATCAACTGGAATAAGCCAACTCAATTAATTGACCGGCAATATCTTCAAGTTGCAGACAGATATCGGGGCATGCGATTTTAATGGCAGCCTGAGGCATAGCTGGCGACAAGGCAGAAGTTGGGTTCTGGCAAATGGTTTTTCCGCCCAAACCTTTAATGATTCTGAGACCTTCGGCCCCATCCGAATTTGCTCCGGTCAGTACCACGCCAATAAGATCTTTTTTATAAACCCAGGCAGCAGATTCGAACAAAATATCAATCGATGGCCTCGAGAAATTAAGTTTTTCATCCGTTGACAATGAAAATGTAAAATTATCCTCAATCAGGAGATGATAATTGGGTGGCGCGAAATAGATAGTTCCGGGCAAAATCGGTTCGTTGCACTCAGCTTCTTTGACCTCCAGCTTGCACACTTCATTCAGGTTGGTTATAAAAGAATCGTTGTTATGATCGCCAATATGCAGGACAATAATAACGGGCAACGGAAATCCTTTCTCAAACTGAGGAAGAATGAGTTTCAAGGCTTCGTGCCCGCCAAAAGAAGTACCAATTACAATGGCCTTATACATCAGACTATCTTCTTCTTGTATATTTTTTGTTTCTCATCGATCACATCAAAAAGTTGTTCAAACCGGCTGAATTTGAGGCTTTCTTTTGTTCCCAGGCACAAAATTCCTGAAGGGATAAGGCTCTCGTAAAACAAGCCCAGCACTTTTTCCTGAAGATCTTTTTCGAAATAAATCAACACATTGCGGCACATGATCAGGTTTACATCTGCAAAAACGCTGTCAGTTACCAGGTTATGATCGGCAAAAACAATCCGGTTCGACAGTTCTTTGTTGAACATCACCGAACCGTACATTGATTGGTAGTAATCCGATAATTTTTTCTTCCCTCCCGAAAGTTGGTAATTCCTCTCATATTGTTCCATGTCAAGTTTCTGATAAACTCCTTCTTTGGCAGTTTCAAGGACCTTCCGGTTAAAATCGGTCGCATAAACCTGGCATCTTCCAAGCAAACCTTCTTCCTGCAACAAAATAGCCAGCGAATATACCTCTTCGCCGGTGGCACATCCGGCATTCCATGCTTTGAAATATGCGTAAGTCTGCAACTTGGGAACGATGTTTTCGCGCAACGACTTGTAAAAATCCGGATCACGATACATTTCAGTAACATTGATAGACAGGTCGTTCAGAAGTTCCCCGAAGAATTCGCGGTCCCTCAAAATTTTATCCTGAAGTTGTGTAACTGTTGAAAGCTGGCTAGTGCCTAAACGATGCAAGATGCGTCTCTTAATATGAGCTTTGCTGTAATTCCTGAAATCGTAACCATACCTCAGAAAAATCCCTTCAAGCAACAAATGCAACTCAATATTCAGAAGGTCAGAATCCGATTCGTTATATGCATCTGCCATAAGATAGTTACCTTTTTTCTCGTTTAGCCAAATCCACCAGAATTTGGCGTAAGTTGTCTTCGGTAATGGGTTTGCTCAAAAAATTGTTCATGCCAACTGAAATACAAAGATGCTTATCTTCTGCCAAAGCATTGCCAGTTATTGCTACAATATAAGCAGGCATCAAAATCAGTTCTTTTTCCTCATACTCCCTGATCATCCGGGCGGCTTCTAAACCATCAATATCAGGCATTTGCATATCCATTAAAACCAGGTCATAACCATTTGATTCATACTTTCTGAAAGCCTCTTCACCGTTGGTGGCAATATCGCAATCGAATCCAAGCTGTTTTAAGGTTAGAACGGCAACCTTTTGGTTGATCAGGTTATCTTCGGCCAAGAGAATCTTAATGTCTTTAGGAAGATCGTTATATCCAACTTCATCTTCATCAGTTGCTGCGACAGCCTCTTTGAGCGGTAATCTAAACCAGAATTCAGACCCTTTACCTAACTCGCTTTCAAGACCAATTTCTCCATTCATTAAATTAACCAGATTTTTGGAAATGGCAAGTCCAAGTCCGGTGCCTCCGTATTTCCGGCTTATTGACGGTTCTGATTGAGAAAACTCCTTAAACAACAACGATTTTCCTACATCCGAAATTCCGATTCCTGTATCCTTTACCTTGAAAAGCACACGTACGGTTTGGCCTTTATGGTCAATCAGATCAACATTAAGTGAAACGAAGCCATCATGCGTAAACTTAATAGCATTATTTACCAGGTTCAACAAAATCTGACTAATTCTTAACGGATCGCCGTTCAGCACTGTAGGAATTTCCGGCGAGATTTCGTATTTGAATTCAACGCCTTTCTCATCAGCTTTAAATTTCATCAACTGAAATACATTATTTATCAACCCATGCAATTCGAAATTAATATTTTCGAACTGAACCTGCCCGGACTCAATTTTTGAAAAATCCAGTATATCGTTGATGATTTGCAAAAGGTTTTCTCCTGAAGTAGTAATAATATCGAGCAATTCGCTTTGCTCATCATCCAACGATGTTTTTTGGAGCAATTTCGATAAGCCAATGACACCGTTCAGTGGGGTCCGAATTTCGTGAGACATATTCGCCAGAAACATGGATTTGATTCGCGTTGCCTCTTCAGCTTTATCCCTGGCGATTTTCAGGTTCAGATTGGCCTCTTCCATCTCTTCCAACAAATAGTCAAGTCTTTTGCGTTGCAAATACAAATCCAGAAATATCCTCACTTTACCCTTCAGGATGTCGGGAATAATTGGTTTTGGAATAAAGTCGACAGCGCCGGTTTCAATCCCTTTGATGATATGAAGGTCGCTCTGATGAATTGCTGACACAAAAATGACCGGTAAATATCTGGTCTTTTTCCGTTGCCTCATCATTTCAAGGGTTTCGTATCCGTTCATTCCCGGCATCTGCACATCGAGAATTACCAGCGCAAATTCATCTTTCATGCTTAATCTCAATGCTTCTTCGCCCGAAAAAGCCCTGATTAATTCAATATCAAAATCTTCCAGAACAGCCTCCAGGCTAATCAGATTTTCGATTAGATCGTCAACAAGCAGTATTTTGGGTTTCATCTGTTTTTCTCTTTAGTTTTTATAAAGCCATATTTTAAGCATCGCAAACAATTTATCCTCATTCAAAGGTTTCGACAAATAGTCATTCGCCCCGTTTTTAAGTGCATTTTCATGATCTTCCTTCATTGCTTTGGCTGTCAGGCAAATAATCGGAATCTCCTTAATTCCGGGTGTTTTACGGATAATCCGCATCGCTTCGTAGCCGTCCATCACAGGCATCATCACGTCCATTAACACCAGGTCAATGTGTTTATCCCCTTTCAGCACATCAATGGCAACCTGTCCGTTTTCGGCTTCAAAAACTTCTATATCTCTTTCTTCCAACACTTTGCCCAACGCAAATACATTTCGTATTTCATCGTCAACCACCAGTATTTTTTTGCCCTTGAATAAATTATTTTCATCAGGGGTTGAGCTTTTTATTTTTGCCCCGGGTATTGATTTTGAAATCTGGTGCAGAAAAAGCGTGACTTCATCCATCAGCCGTTCATCTGATTTTATACCTTTCAGAATGATCGTGTCGGTATACTTATTTAAATCCTTTATTTCTTCCTTCGACATTTCTTTTCCGGTATAAACAATCACCTTTGGAATTGCAATGTCATTGACTTTCAGCTTCTCAAGCAATTCTTTTCCTGAATAGTCGGGCAATCCCAAATCAAGGATGATGCAGTCGAATTTTTCGTTAATCATGATTTTGTAGGCTTCTTCGGCAAAATTTGCTTCCCTGATTTCGATATCAAGATCAGATAGCAGCTCCCTGATAACTTTCCGGGTTATGGCATTATCTTCAACGACCAATATCTTTTTCGAGTTGGAAATAAAATGGCCGTCAAGCGACTTTAAAGCGTCGACAAATTCAATGGTTTCAAGCGTTTTAAGTCCGGTATGTTCAACCGCATCGCTATAATCAATCGGTGTGATTACATGAACCGGAAGTTTTCCGATTAATTGATGTGTTTTAAGTTTCTGATAGTTGGGCGATTTGACATCTGCCAACTCTACAGCCAACATGATGGCTTTGGGATGATACTTTTCGGCCAGGATAATCCCATCCTGAATACTTGCTGCAACAATGGCCCGATAGTTTTTTGCCCTGGCCTGCTGAAGAAATTTTTCGCGCTGCTGCCTGGAGGGATGAATGATCAGGACCGTCTGTTCATAAGAAGTGTCCGCCCTGTCGTCGTCGATAAAAGGAACCGGCAGCGATTCCTGAACCGATTTCTCCGTTGACTTTTGAATTAAGGCATTATCAGATTTAACAGCATGGCCGGTAGAAATTGCTGGTTCTGAAGGAGTATGAGTGGGCAAAAAAATGAAAAATGAAGACCCTTCGTCCACTTTACTTTCGAGTTTAATTTCACCACCAAGCATCCGGATCAGTTCTTTTGAGATTGACAATCCTAACCCCGTACCTCCAAATTTTCTGGAAATACTTCCGTCGGCCTGTTGAAACGCTTCAAAAATTGCGTCTAGTTTCTCTTCCGGAATTCCGACTCCTGAATCTGAAACCCTGATGCAGCAAGTATTGGACTGATTTAATTCGGGATTAATGAAAATAACCTGTTCGGGTGTAAGCATAAAATCTACCTGGATACTACCCGAGCTGGTAAATTTAAAGGCATTCGATAATAAATTGCGTATAATTTGCATCAGCCGGTACCGGTCGGTTTTTAATTGTTTCGGAAAACCGTCTTCAATGCGAACTTCGAGTACAAGGTTTTTATCTTCGGCTGTAGCCCTAAAGTTCAACAGGATTTCTTCTTTAATATCGATAGCTTTTACTTCACCGATCTCTATATTCATTTTTCCGGCTTCAATCTTCGACAAATCAAGCACTTCATTGATCAGGTAAAGTAAATCGGTGCCACTTTTATGAATAATTTGGGCCGACTGTACCTGATCCGGAGTCAGGTTCCCCTTTTTATTATTCGACAGCAGATTGGAAAGTATAAGCAAACTATTCAGCGGAGTGCGCAATTCATGCGACATGTTGGCCAGAAACTCTGATTTATACTGGCTTGCCTGTTGTAATTCTTTGGCTTTGAGTTCTAGTTTAACTTGGGTTTCGATCAGTTCGGTGTTTTTATAACTAATATCATCCTTCTGAATTTCTAGCTGCCGGGTCCGTTCTTCCAGTTCTTCATTCGATACCCGCAACTCTTCCTGTTGTACCTGAAGCCGTTTTTCACTTTCGGTGAGCACTTTGGAATGCTCGACCAATTCTTCGTTCGCAACGCGCAACTCTTCCTGCTGAACCTGTAGTTCGCTGGCCTGATCCTGCGTTTTATGCAATAACTCATTGGTCTTAAGCATATTTTCGGCAGAACTCAGGTTAATGGCAATGATTTCGGAAGCTTGTTTCAGGAATTGAAGTTCAATATCAGTAAAGGATTGAACAGACGATAATTCGAGAACGCCTACCAACATTTCATTGAAAAGCAGAGGCACAACCACAATTTGATTGGGTTTAAACTCTCCGGAAGACGAAAAGGTAGTATAAGATTGATCCGGAATATCGCTCAAAATGATCATTCGTTTTTGGTCTGCCGCCTGCCCAATGATTCCTTCATTCAGTTTAATTCGTCCTTTCAGTTTCTTCGTATCAAAACCCGACGAGCCAATAAGTTTTAGATATTTATATTCAGGATTATAAATATGGACGCTCCCCAGTTGAGAATGTAAAAAATTCATCATAAATGCAAGTGCATGAGCAGAAATGTCATCCAGATTCTGGTCGCCACGAAGTTTTTCATTCAGCAGGTTAATTCCCGATTTGAACCACGAATCCTGTTCGGTCTTATCGTATGATTCCTTGAGTTTCACAACCATTTTATTCAGGGCAACGCTCATTTCATCTTCGGAAGAACGGGGGGTAATTTGAGTGCTGTAATCGCCGTCTGCAACCGTTTTGGTGTATTCGATTACCTCACGCAACCCATTTTGAATATCACGGAAGGAACTAGCAAGATTACCAATTTCATTGGTTGCATCGACTGAAATCTCTGTTTTCAGGTTTCCGGTGGCAATCACCTGAAATTTATCAACCATTTCCTGAATCGGTATGGCAATAGATTTGGATATTAGTCTGGAAACTAATGCAATAAACAGTATAAGAAGAATGACAATCAACGAAATACTGAAAAACAGCAATTCATTGGCAAAGCCGTTAAGCGAAGAAATGGCTGTTGCAAACTCATGGTAAAACTCACTCATCCGCCGTAGATCGCCTTCGAGTGTGGCATTTATGGTACTGGTTGTATCGGTTTTATGAACCTGAATTTCCTTTTTTATTTTTTCGCCCAATTGGTAACCGGCCATTGTAATTTGCTGTGCCTCTGCCAGTTTATCCTTTTTCAGAAGTAAGAAAAATTTAATCCGGCTGGCCATTAAAAAAGCATTTGACCGGTCATAGTAGTATCCTTCCTTGTAAATCCGGTACAAAACATCAATATATTCTTTTTCTGGCCGTTCCAACAATTGGTCGATTATTGCAAAATGATATGCCATCTGATTGGCCGCTTCCATACTGACTATTGCCGAATCGAGCCATTGCGTGTTTTTAGAAATCTGGAATTTATAGAAGTACTCAACACCATCCTCAAATGTGTTATTATGCACCCGCTCTGCATTGATAATTAAACCGAGCATTTTACTTGTCTGGAAGAAATAATTGGAAACATAGCCTAATACCATAAGACTAAGGATGGAAACAAAACTTAATAACCGAAGTTTATTCCTGATTTTCAGATTTTTAATACTCACCATAAAGCCATTTTTTATTTATGACATAAAAATAGAAAATGATTGTTATGTATAGCCTTAATTCCAACATTATTTTTACCCGTGAAGTATATTCAGTGGAATAGTAAATATTCTTTTTTCAACTAAAAATTGTTTTAAGTAAACATGCCCCCTTCAAACTTAAAATTTATTAAATCTGTTCACCAACATTTCAAATTCCGGTAAAAAGTAGTTACTTAGCAGCACAGTACAGGATAATAAAAATTCAACCAATAAAACTCAAAATTTACTTTTCAAATGAATCAAAACACAAGATTGATAGGTCGTTTGCCCAAAGTTGGCATCCGTCCTGTGATTGACGGAAGAGAAATGGGCGTGCGAGAATCGCTCGAAGTGCAAACCATGAATATGACCAAAGCCGCAGCTAAATTCATCGAAGAAAACCTTCGTTTCCCAAGTGGCGAAAAAGTAGAATGTGTGATTGCCGATACTACTATTGGCGGTGTGGCTGATGCTGCATATTGCGCCGATAAATTCGAAAAAGAAGGTGTTGGCGTATCACTCACAGTTACTCCCTGTTGGTGCTATGGAACTGAAGTGATGGACACCACTCCCCTATTGCCTAAAGCGGTTTGGGGTTTCAACGGAACGGAACGCCCGGGAGCTGTTTACCTGGCCGCTGCTTTAGCCGGATATTCGCAAAAAGGTCTTCCTGCTTTTGGAATCTATGGACGCGATGTCCAGGATTCGGGCGACACCAGCATTCCAGCCGATGTTCAGGAGAAATTGCTGCGTTTTGTGAAAGCTGCTTTGGCTTCAGCGCAAATGAAAGGAAAGTCATATTTATCGATTGGATATTCATCAATGGGTATCGCCGGTTCAATGGTTGATCCTGATTTTTTTCAGGATTACCTTGGAATCCGGACGGAATTTGTTGAATCGATAGAATTTATTCGCCGCATTGAAAAGGGCATCTTTGATCAGGAAGAATATGCCAAAGCGATGACCTGGACCAAAGCTAACTGCATGGAAGGTGATGACCACAACCATGCAGCCAAACAATCGTCACGAGAGCGAAAAGACTGGGAATGGGAAATTGTGGTAAAAATGACCCTGATTGCCCGCGACCTGATGATCGGAAATCCGAAGTTGAAAGAAATGGGATTTGGCGAAGAATCGAAAGGCAGAAATGCCATTCTGGGCGGTTTTCAGGGGCAACGCCAATGGACGGATTATTATCCAAATGCCGATTTTACCGAAGCTATCCTGAATTCGTCGTTCGACTGGAACGGAATTCGTCAGGCTTATGTTTTTGCCACCGAAAATGACAGTTTGAACGGAGCTTCGATGTTGTTCGGACATTTACTGACCAATACTGCACAGATTTTTTCTGATGTTCGCACCTATTGGAGTCCTGATGCAGTGAAACGGGTAACCGGCCACGAATTAACCGGGAAAGCAGCAAACGGTGTTATCCATCTGATTAATTCAGGATCAACAACACTCGATGCAACTGCCCAGCAAAAAGATGCAGAAGGAAATCCTGCGATGAAAGCATTCTGGGAAATTTCAGAAGCTGAAGCTGCTTCCTGTTTGGAAAACACACGTTGGTGCCCGGCCGATTTGGGTTATTTCCGTGGTGGTGGTTATTCGTCGCAATTTAAAACTGCGGGCGAAATGCCGGTTACCATGTCAAGATTAAACCTGGTAAAAGGAATTGGCCCAGTATTGCAGATTGCTGAAGGTTGGACCGTTGAATTACCTGACGAAATCCATACCGTACTCGACAAACGCACCAATCCAACGTGGCCAACTACATGGTTTGTTCCACGTTTGGCCGACAATGATGCCTTTAAAGATGTTTACAGCGTAATGGCCAACTGGGGTGCAAATCATGGAGCGATCTCCTATGGACATATCGGCGCCGATTTAATTACGCTGGCTTCCATTTTGCGGATTCCGGTGAACATGCACAACGTGAGCGATGACCGGATTTTCAGGCCAAGTGCATGGTCAGCCTTTGGAACCGACAAAGAAAGTGCAGATTACCGTGCTTGCGCTACTTACGGCCCTTTATACAAATAGAAGTGCCTAAAGTGTACTATCCGCCAACTGGCGGACGGAGTGCCTAAAGTTTAAAAAATGCTAACTTCGCAACTGTAATAAATAAAGCCTGAATTGTACTTGCAGTTCAGGCTTTTTACAAAATTTTGCCGATGAAAACATTTGCATTTAAATTCGATAAAGCTTCATCTCAGACGAAGATGCAACAACTTATTCATGCTGTAAGCGAAGCAATACATCTAGGAATACTAAAAGAAGGAGACTTTCTTCCATCGGTGAATCAGCTTAATAAAGACAGTGGTATTTCACGCGATACGATTTTTAAGGCCTATTCGATTTTAAAACAGCGAAGCATCATTTCATCAACTCCAACAAAAGGCTATTTTGTGGCATCCGAATCGTATAAAGTGTTTGTTTTACTCGACGATTTCAGCGCATTTAAGGAGCAATTGTATCAATCATTTCGCACCAATTTACCTGATAATTATTCGGTTGACTTATTATTTCACCATTATAATACAGAAATTTTCAATCAGTTAATTCTGAACAGTCTAGGACGATACAGCATGTATATCGTCATGAATATTGATAATAAGAACATTGAAGATGTGGTTCGGAAAATTGATCCAAAAAAACTACTGATTCTTGATATGGGATTTGATCCAAAAAATGAAGTTTCCACACTGATTCAGGATTTTAATCAGGCTGTTTCCGATTGTCTGAATTCAGGACTGGAACTGATTCAAAAATATCAGGAATTTATCCTGGTATTTCCAAAAAACACCCCGCATCCTGTTGAAAGCATTGAAGCATTTAAAAGGTTCTGCCTCAATCACGAGTTAAACCACGCTGTACTGGAAAACATTGAAAAACGCGAAGTTCAGCCAGGACAGGCTTATCTGGTTATAAAAGATTCTGATTTGGTTAAAATAGTAAAGGACTGCAAAAAGAACGGTTATAAAATCGGCACTGAAGTGGGCATTATTTCATACAATGATTCGCCAATGAAAGAGATTGTGGGTGCAGGAATTACTGTTATATCAACAGATTTTGTTCGAATGGGTAAAGATTGCGCCAATTTTATTGTGAATAAAGCTAAAGTTTCTGAAATAATACCAACCCGATTAATTGTCAGAGGTTCTCTGTAAACATAAATTTGCGTAGTTTGTTTCAACATAGAATTCGAATTGGAATAGATTTTGTAACTTCAGGTTCAGAAATTTGAAAACCTATTTGTTCTGAATGCAATAGAAATAGACAATTTCACGTTTTATTAAAAAATACGCTATGAAAAAACTTACGTTCCTTGTTATTTTAGCTGTGATTACTGGTGTAGCACATGCTCAGGATTTTTTTGATGCAGGCTTGAAGGCAGGACTGAATACATCAAAAATTTCGACTCAGATTAGTGATTATACTCCGCAAACCGTTAACAATTATTCGTTTGGAGCCTTTGCCCGAATCAATTTGGGCCGAATTTATATTCAGCCTGAAGCTTATTATAATTCAAAAGGCGGCGAATATATCGACAAAATAAACTTAACTACGGTCAATTCCTTCGATTTAAAAGCTGTTGATGTTCCGGCTTTGGTTGGAATAAAATTGATCAATCAAAAAGCATTCAACCTAAGGATTCTGGCTGGTCCGGTATTTTCTTTTGTAACTGACAAGAGCGTTAAAGGTCAGGTGTTTACTGAGTCTGGGTTGAAAGATAATTTCTTCGGTTGGCAATATGGCGCCGGTGTTGATATTCTTTTTGTGACGCTTGATGCCAGAATGCAATCATACAGCAGTGACTTATACAGTTCTCCTAATTTTAGTTCTAAAAATGGCACCTTTGTGATTAGTCTCGGGGTAAAATTATTCTAAAACCAAAATGCCGTATGAAACGGTTTGTTTTAACATTCATTTCCTCCTGTGTAATGCTTTTAGCATTTGCGCAGGAGGAAATTGTTTTAGATTCGATTTCAAAAATTAAGAAAGGAGGCACTATCAACAATCTCAATTTGATAACGCCTTCCACATTTGACGATTCCTTTTCACCTGAAGGATTGAATCTGTTTGAACCTTTCAGATTAAATCAGCCAATTCTTCCCTTTTTCAACAAAAACCGTGACTTTTCAGGACATTTAAATACTTCTCAGGTATCTTCAGACTCATACCTGATTACAGGTTTCGGATTCTCTCCTTTTTTTTCAACCGGCAAAATTTTTAATCAGGCAACTTATCGCTTAAACGACCGGTTCCTACTTGGGGGAAACAGCTTTGGGGCTCAATCAGTTTTTGATATGCCCCGAATTAATTCATCTATTCAGAATATGAACTGGAAGGGGGCTTCGATGTTTTTGCAATATAAAGTATCAAAAAGTGTCAAAGTCGAAGGCCGGGTAAGTATTTCAAACAGGCCCAATCCCTGGGAACCATAAAATCAAAACTTTTCCACTAAATTTGGAGCACTTTTACTAGAGGTATATTTATGCTGGACAAGATCAGAAAAGTTGAACGGATTTTTAAACAATTGGACAAGGAAACTGAAAAGTTTGGCAAGCAGTCGGGCCTTAAATGTTTGACGAACTGCAACCTGTGCTGTATGAAAAAAGGACTCGAGGCCAATGTGCTTGAATTTCTTCCTCTGGCAAACTATCTGGTTAAAAATAACCTTCATGATGCTGCTCTCGACCTTTTGGATACCAATCCGGAGCACTGCATCAATCTGGCTAAAACCCAGATTCAGGGGCAAACTGCCGGATGTTCGATATATGATCATCGTGGATTGATTTGCCGGTTATTTGGCTTTTCGGGAGTGCGTGATAAAAATTCAAGACTAGCTGTTTATACTTGCTCTCACATGAAAGCCGAATTCTCTGAGGAATATAAACTGACCATGGAGCGAATCAATTTAAACATGCATATTCCGATTGTTTCTGATTTCTATTATCAAATCTATTACATCGACAACCAAATGGCTAACGATTATAATCCGATCAATGTGAGCATCCGGAAAGCGATTGAAAAGGTTGCTTATTATTATGCCTGTAAACCAGTCCGAAAATCCAGAAAACTGGAAAAACCACAAACTAAGGAAGCCTGAATGTTAGAAATGACTTTAAATATTCCTGATCTGTCTGCTGAATTTCAGTTTCTTACATCCAGGAGCAGTGGTCCCGGAGGACAGAATGTAAACAAGGTAAATTCAAAAGTTGAACTTCGATTTGATATTCAGAATTCGCTGTTGTTATCTGATGATCAAAAGTTAATTCTAATTCAAAAACTTGCAGCAAAAATCAATTCTGAAGGCATATTGAGCGTGATTTCTCAGCGCCACCGCTCTCAGCTTTCAAATAAAGAAGACGCGGTTAACAAGTTTTACCTGATCCTGACCAAAGCTTTAAAACCTGTAAAACGCAGAAAAAAAACCAGCCCAAGTAAAAGTTCTGTCGAAAAGCGGTTGAGCGGAAAACGAATCAAAGCAGAAATAAAGCAAAGCCGACAAAAAATTGATGACTAAGACTTTACTATAAAATAAACACATGCGAGCACTCTATTTACTTCTGAATGAAACTTTTCTGGAAATGAATTTTCTGGAAATGTACGCCCGGCTAACAGCTGTTCTGCTGACATTTGTCGCATTAATATTTGTGGCCATGGTCGTTCATTGGGTAACCAAAGTAATTACGATCAAGGTTATCCATCGATTGGTTGAAAAATCCAAAACCGACTGGGATGATTATTTACTTAAGCACAGGGTATTTCAGTCGTTGTCGCACCTGGCTTCGGCAATGGTTTTTTATTACGCTTCAAATTATTCTGAAATACTGGAAGTTACCAGTTTTATAAACACTTTTACCAACATCTATTTCGTAATTATTTTTGTTAAAGTGGCTTCAGGAGTAACAAAAGCTGGTAATGATATTTACCAAACCACACCGTATGCAGCTACCCGCTCGATAAAGGGATATATTCAGTTAATTATGATAGTGGTCTATTTTATTGCCACAATTTTCATTATCGCATTCATCTTTAAAAAATCACCTTTAGTACTGCTGACAGGCCTTACAGCCTTTGCTGCCGTACTTTTATTTGTTTTTAAAGATACCATTCTGGGATTGGTTGCCAGTATTCAGCTTTCGGCCAATAAAATGCTTAAGCCCGGCGACTGGATTGAGGTTCCCAAACACAACGCCAACGGTACGGTTGTGGACATTTCACTCAATACAGTGAAAGTGCAAAACGGTGATAAAACGATTTCAACCATTCCGACTTATTCCCTGATTGCCGACTCCTTTATTAATTGGTCGGGAATGGAAGAATCTGAAGGTCGCCGAATCAAAAGGTCGATCAATATCGATATGAAGAGTGTTCGTTTTTGTGACGACCAAATGCTTGATAAGTATAGAAAATTCAGATTAATAAGTAGTTATGTGGTTGAAAAGCAGAAAGAAATTTTAGATCATAATAAAAACCTTGGAATTGAAAATGACCAGGTACCCAATGGACGGAGACAGACGAATTTAGGAATATTCAGGAAATACCTGGAAGAATACCTCAAAAGTAATCCCAAAATTAATCAGGATATGACACTACTCGTGCGACATTTGCAACCAGCAGAAACAGGTCTGCCCATCGAAATTTATTTATTCAGCAAAGACAAACAATTGAATGAATATGAAGGCATTCAAGCTGATATTTTCGACCATATTCTGGCAGTTATTCCTGAATTTGATCTGCGTGTATTTCAGTCGCCTTCCGGAGATGATATTAAGGACCTTTCAGAAAAATTTCAACAGGAAAGATCAGGAATTAATATTTCAGATTGAAGCCAATTGAAAGGTGAAATCAGGTATATTTGTCGACCCCAAAGAAAAGTTTACAGGAATCGTTTATGACAAGTTTACTTTCAGATCATTACAAACAAGATGTTTTTTAATAAGAATATTTAAAATTTATCATTTTTTTTTACTTTTGGGTTTCAAATTTACAAATGACCGTTATAACTATACACTATGAATGATCTACATATTGAACCTCTACCAAATATCGATGAACTTGATGAAAAAATCCTGAAATTGATTACCAGGAATGCAAGAATTCCATTTCTGGAAGTTGCCCGTGAATGTGGTGTTTCCGGAGCTGCCATTCATCAAAGGGTTCAAAGATTGCTCAATCTGGGAGTGGTATCAGGAAGTGAATTTATTGTGAATCCGCAGAAACTGGGGTATTTTACCTGCGCCTATATGGGCATCCATCTTGAAAAAGCAAAATTTCATAAGCAAGTCGTTGAAGCCCTGATTAATATCCCTGAAATTGTTGAATGCCACTACACAACAGGATCATACGCTATTTTTATAAAGGTTCAGACCAAGACCAACAAGCATCTGAAAAAGCTGATTGACGAAGATTTTCAGGAGATTGAAGGCATTGCACGAACTGAGACATTCATTTCGCTTGAAATGGAGTTTAAACGTCAGGTACCAATTAAATAATCCAACTAACTCAACCTAAATAGCATCATGACATTACGAAATCAACTGGATGACATTGATCTGAGAATCTTGGATATCATTTCAAAGAACGCGCGTACTCCATTTAAAGACGTTGCTGCAGAAGTGGGTGTTTCAAGAGCCGCTGTTCACCAGAGAGTTAACCGGATGATCGATTTGCATGTGATTGTTGGATCAGGCTATCATATTGATCCCAAGAAAATTGATTATAAAACCTGTACCTATATTGGGGTATTTCTCGAAAAAGGAAGCTTGTACTCAACGGTAGCTGAGCGGTTAAAAGAAATTCCTGAAATCGTGGAGTGTCATTATACAACTGGGCAGTATGCCATTTTTGTTAAGGTATATGCCAAAGATAACGAGCACCTGCGGGATATTTTAAGCGATAAAATTCAGAAAATCAGCGGAGTTGCCAGCACAGAAACCTTTATTTCGCTCGACGAAACGTTTAAGCGCGAAGTCCCGATCTTTTGATTCTGTTGGGCTTATTCGGTTATAAACGCGAAATCTCCCGGCGAAATTCCTGCCTTAAAACTATCTATTAGTTTACCTGATGTATTATAGCGGTAAACCAAACCGTTTTGGCGATGATCAATGGCGTCGCCTATATAAACATCTCGGTTGGTCGGATCGATTGCCAGACTAAAAAACCCGCCGTACAAACTGGTGTACTTTGATGTAATGAAAGGCTTTTCAGGCAGGTGTTTTTCAGTTACAGCCATTTTCCAAACATGTCTGTTAAGAAAGTACAACGTATCTTTCGTTGGGTTGATGCAAAGATTCAGCGGACGATCATTCTTGTTAAAACGAAAAGTTCGCTCAATTTCATGGGTTTCCGCATCAATTTTCAATAATCCGGCCTGTTCATAGCCAAATGGACTACCTTCAAATCCTCCGTCTGAAAGTACCCATATTTTATTATCTCGGTCAATAACCATGCTGTTTGGTTGTTTAAATACTTCAATTGAATCAACTAATTGATCAGTATCAGAGTTAATTACCAATATTTTATTGTCGTACGACCAGCAATTGGTAAAGACCAGATTCTTGTATGGAATCATTTGCTCAGTGGAATGCTGACTAAATTCAGAATTGGAATTCCCCACCGGAATAAAGCCTGTTACCTGAAAAGTAGTTGGATTAAAAATGGTGACTTTTCGGGCAAATAGATCCGTAACATATGACTTTTCAGAATCAATTACATGTACATACCTGGGAGAACTTAATCCTGAAATACTGCCTTTGAATTCGGCAGTTTGTGAGTCAACAACATATATTTTTCCCGAATTGTTTACCACAATAAATCCCAGATTTTTCCAGATGCTCATCGATTGGGCAACATCACCAAGCGGCACTCCATTTCGGGCCTGAAAGACTTGATTATAGACCCGTTTCGTACCCGGATTATAAAAGGACAAGGAAGAATTGCCGTACATGAAATTTCCTTCGTTTACAATGAAAACGCCATGATCACCTGAAAAATCAAAATAAACGGTATCAACCGGACTCTCAGAACAGGAAAAAAGAGTCAAGAACCAAGCACTAAGCACCAGGCACCAAAGCCTGAGCCCTAATCTCCATGCCTCCTGGTTGCGGGTTGCAGGTTGCAGGACAGACTTCCGACTCTCTTCTTCCGACTGCCGTTTTCCGTTTTCCGTTTTCCGTTTTCCTGGTATTTCTTTCACTTTTTATATTGAAATTGAATGGTTATAGAATAATATCTGCCAGGCATGGGGCGCCACAAAATTGCCATGTAATCCGTATTAGCCAGATTTTCAATATTAATTGCGATATCCATTCTTACAGGCTTAAATTCGAACATTTTTCCGGCAGTCAGGTTGATCAGCCAATAAGGATTAAGCACCTTTTCGTAGTCAGATTCAACATTGTTGCTCGACGTATATCGTTTCCCGGTGAACGGAGCATTTACTTTAACATACCAGGCCTTAAAATTCCCTTGAGCAAAGATGTTTGCTTTATCTTTTGGAATGTATATCAATTGTTTACCTCGCGATTCATCAACCGATGGAACAGCATTCAGATTGGAAGTTGCCGAATGCGAATAATTGCCTTTCAAATTTACCAAAATAGTCTTCGCAATGATTTTTTGGACTGAAAGCTGGATTTCAAGCCCCCTGGCAAATACTTTTTTCATATTGCTGGCCTCCCAATAGTAAGCTCCGTTGGCTGAGGGTTGCCAGACAATCCAGTTCTCAATCAACGATGCAAATCCCGAAAGTTGTCCCGAAATATTGCTATTTTCTTTTTTATATGAATATCCAAATGTCAGGTCTCCGGTGTATCCATCTTCAGGTTTCAAGTCAGGATTTCCACCCGGAAGCCAGTATAAATCATTTAATCCGGGCTGATGATAGTTGCGTGCAAGATTGAGTTTTACTGATGATGAGCTCCATTTTTCAGGAATATATTCCAGTCCTATTGAAGGAATAAATCCAATTAAATGGTTGTCATACAGCTCACTTCTGGAAAGCAATGAAAGTGATACTTCGGAACTGGCCTGGATACTGATGGAATTCAAGAGAGAAAGCTCAAACCGATTGTGTTCATAACCCAACTTTTGAGCCCTGTCTAGTACGGAAACCTGATGATAGGAGGAATTGATGTTCCAGTTCAAATTAAGGAATTCACTGGGATTCCAGTCAAAGTCAATCTGATTGGTATAACTATGCTCCCTGCTTCGGCTGTCAAAATTAACAAACCCAGCTTCGGTACTTGATCTGAAATAATTGATGTCGTTCAAATTCACACCAACCAACCATTCCAGTTTACTTTTTTGAGTGTGGTGTTTCCACGAAACAACACCATAGAGATTTTGATCATCCTGCGTTTCCTTTCTGACATCACCCTCAAACGACATTAACTGGGGCAAATTGCGGTGGCTTTGGTAGGCCCACAATTTGGCAGAGAAAAAATGACTCTTCATGCGCGTATATATTTCCTGAAGTACACCCTGCTTCGAATAACCGGCGTTCTTTTGAACTGTTTGATGCATTGGCAAAACCCCGTAATTGAAATAGGAAAAATCATTTTTGCTGTCATCTGAAAATAGCCGTGTTTTAAACTGAAACCGGCCATTTCCAAATCCCACATTCAGGTATTCCTTTTTCGTTGAGAAGCTTTCAACTGTTTGGATATACCTAATGCTAAGTTTATCGGTCCAGTCCGGCTTGTTGCCGATTAATACGCTTCCGCCTAAAGCGCCGGAACCTGATTTAATAGAACTTCCTCCATACAAAAGACTTATGTCGTCGATAAAATAAACCGGTAACAATGAAAAATCTACATCCCCACGCATGGGCGAGTTTAACTTTATTCCATTCCAGTAAAGTTGTGTGTGAGAAGGAGCAGTGCCCCGGAAGGAGGCTGTTGCAGTAGAACCACGTCCATACGATTTAATAAATATAGGCGAATAGGACGATAATAACTCTGAAATAGTCAGTGTCTTCATCATCTTTAACTCAAGGGTATCAATATGGGTAATATGCAAAGCTGCTTCAGCCATCTTCCTTTTACCCAAAATTTTAACTTCATGAAGCGAAATGGTATCGGTAAGTTTTTGAGCATAAAGATCATCTGCAAAAGACCAAATAAACAGACTGCAAAGTATAATTTTAAAACCGAGCCTGATATGAGTTCTTTTTATCGGTTTCACTGGCCTAATTTTTTACGATTTTCTGCTGAAAAACCTGGTTTTCTGTCTTTATCCGAATCACATAGATTCCTGATTGGATACCATATAAATTGACAATTGTTTTTAGTCCATTATCCTTGTACACGCATTGGCCTTCGGTATTATATACCTCAATAGATCTGATTTTCGAAGGAGTTTCAATCCGGATGGATTCAGTAAAAGGATTAGGCATGACTTTGCAGGACGCCTGATTGGTGATTAGTGGCCGGTTTCCTGTTATTGATTCTGCAAAAAGGATGGATTCGTTAATTCCAGCTGAAACCAGATAATCACCTGAAATTTCTGCTGTGACAGAAGCATTCCCCCATTCGTCTGTTATCAGGCTTATTTGGGGTTGGTTTTTCATTTCAATAGATACAGGATGATTAGCAATAACTTCAGAAGATTTTATTGCAATATTTCGGTTGGTATCCATCGAGCATGAGTAGTTTTTGTACTGTACCTGTACCTTTTCATGTGCCTTAATACTGTCGGTTCCTGAAGTCAGATGACTGACCATCCACGGCAGGCTGTTATCGGCGATGTGATAAATCAGAATTTCATCGTCATTATTCACCTTAATTTGGTCAAATCCATTTACAATTAGCTGTTGATTGAGCATAACTACCCATGTTTTCCGGTAGGCTGCTGAGGTTTGCGAGCCTCCATATCCATAAGTATAAACTTTTGAGCCATCTTCAATGGCCGGAACCTTCCAGATATAAAGCGCAGAACCACCTTCAGCATCATCCCGGAATGCAAAATCGCCGCCCAAATCCAATTTGAGAAAGGCAGAAGCGATGGCATGAGCCAATGAAACAAAAGGAATGTCCGACAAGCCATAAGATTTCTGTGCATGGTCAACTTTTGAAGTCAGGTCAGATTGATTTACCCATACCGATTGTCGGGGAACAATGGTCTTTTCAGTCGTTTTAACTGAAATGTACACCTTTTTCAGGGCCGATTCAGGAAATACCTCCATCAGAACCGAATCCATAATGGGATTTATTTCATTAGTTTCTAAAAACAACCAGCATTTACCAGTCTGTTTTCCTTTCAGAAAATAGTTACCATCCAATGGAATAATTTCAGCGATTGATTCATTATCAACTCTCCAAACCGGATTAATGCCTGACAGGACATTCCCATTCTGGTCAGTAATTTTTCCGGTCAATTCCAGTTTATCATTAACTTTTAGGCTTTTGGCTGATACCGTTATAATTGCCTTTCCGAAGGAAAAAATCTCCAGTTCCTTTTCAGAAAAAATAGTTGGATTTGCAGAAGATGAGGCTTTTAAGCGCAATGTTCCGGTCTTAATTGCCGTCAGTTTTCCGTTAACTAGTTGAGCTAAATCAGGATTACTGACGCTCCAGTTTACCGGAGTTTCCTGTTTTAGCCCATTGTCAAACAAAAAAGCATTCAGGTTTAACGACTCGTTAACTCTTATTTTCGGCAAAAAATCATGAATCACAACCATCGATTGGATTCCTGTAACCTGGAAAGGCTCAACGTCGCGTATTCCGGTTATTTCAGTCGAAATTTCGCCCAGCCAGCCAGCCAGCGCGTTCATTCCGGTATAAATACGAATGAAATGAATTTCATCCAGTTTAACAGGTTTAAAGTCTTTATCAATCGCCCATCCAATATCGATGGCGTCTCCTCCACTTCCTTCAATTTCAGGAGTATATGGATTATCGGGCAGTTTTTCGGTAAAGGATAATACTGGTGTGTTATCGGCATAACCAAACTTACGCAGGTACGAATTCACAACTCCGGGATTTGACAGGTCAATAAAACTCTCAATTCTGGTTCCTTTCAGGGTGTATTGTGAAGGATTAACTTCAGGGAATAAAACTGAGGTTGGATAATAGGGTTGGGAATGAAAACTATTTTCAGGGATGATTCCTGACTGGCCTTGATTATCCGTCCATGGAATGTTGCTGGCTTTGGATAATCCGCTGTTTTGGTATGTAACCTCGTAGGACAATAAGGTTGAACTCCAGAAGTGGTCGCTTCCTGCAATTTCATACCAGGTTTCATCAGGAATTCCATTTTTGTTTTCATCTTTCATCACCTGAATAATGCCAGGTTCTGACCAGGTTGGTGTAGAATTGCCATATACGGTGAAATCAACGCCATACGGATTTAGCGGATCATTCTTTATTCCCTGATTGAAATAATAGGTCGCAGAGCCTCCGAAAGCGCCCAAACTTACCAATCCTTTATTGACACCCACAATCGAATTAGCTGCGTCGGGTGTTCCAATAAATTCAGCATTGGTATATTGCCCTGGAGCCGGCAAATATTCAATAAGTTTTGATGCGAACTGGGCATTCGAATCGTGAAAAAACATCATCAGAAGTGCGATGACAGCTAACACATATGAATTTCTTCTTTGGATCATTGAGCTGTAAAATCAAAAAAAATAAGTTGGATTTTGCAGCTTTTCAGAAATGAAAAATGAAAAGGATACACGGTTTTTTGCTTTTTCGCCGAAAGCGTCAAAATCCAGGTTTGAGCAGGCAGGTCTTCTGACTTATCCTCTTTGCAACACCTTCCCGCCCGATCAAATACAGGCAGTGGTTCATCGTTACAAAGTTTTACCGGAATTACAGCAGCGGGAACTGTGCAGGAATTACCGAAAATAGCGGTTCACCTGTTTCCCTTTTAATCCAAAATAATCGGAACCTATTCGGTCGCAAAGGTAAATAAGTAATTGATAATTTATAAATGTTGTTGATAAATGTCTATTAAAAGTGCTTATTTTTGCGGGACAATTAATGCTTAATAACGTCTATGTTCGAAAAGCTTATTCATCTCGAAGGAATAGATCCGTTGGAATTTTTTGGTGTAAACAATGCCAAAATGAATCTGATCAAGTCTTTTTTTCCAAAACTAATTATAGTTTACCGCGGCGACGATGTGATCATCAAGGGAGATGATGAAGAAATTCTGCGCTTCGAATCTAAATTTCATCTGATCGTCGATCATTACAATCAATTTAATGTTTTACCTGACAGCGTTATTAATCAGGTTTTTATGGATGATTCAGAGGGAACGTCAGAATCGGCAACCGAAGAAAAAGATGTGCTGCTTTTTGGAATTAACGGAAAGGCGATCAGGGCCAGAACACCAAATCAGCGGGTACTGGTTGATGCCTGCAAAAATTCTGACCTTATTTTTGCTATTGGCCCTGCCGGAACAGGAAAAACATATACAGCCATTGCATTGGCTGTAAAAGCATTAAAAAACAGGGAAATTAAACGGATCATCCTTAGCCGTCCTGCTGTTGAAGCAGGTGAACGGCTGGGATTTCTGCCAGGCGATTTAAAAGAGAAAATTGATCCATATCTTCAACCTTTGTATGATGCCCTTTTGGATATGATTCCGGCGAAAAAACTGGATGAATTTATGAAAGATGGTACCATTCAGATAGCTCCTTTGGCGTTTATGCGCGGACGTACATTAAGCAATGCCTTCGTAATTCTTGACGAAGCCCAGAATACGACAATCAACCAAATGAAGATGTTCCTGACCCGTATGGGACTCAATACCAAATTTGTGGTTACCGGCGATGAAACACAGATTGATCTGCCAACACAAAGTCCATCAGGATTGATTCTTGCAAAAAAAATTCTGAAGAACATTAAGGATATTTCCTTTGTTCAGTTTGATGTAAAGGACATCGTCAGGCATCGCCTGGTTCGCGATATTGTGATGGCTTACGAAAAACATCATGCTCACGAAATTTCAAGACGTGAAAAAGAAAAAATTCAAACAGATAAAACCGAAGAAAAATGAACAAATCATTAACCCGTACCGATTTTGACTTTCCAGGCCAGAAAAGTGTATATCATGGCAAAGTAAGAGACGTTTATAACATCAACGATGAATATTTGGTGATGGTAGTAAGCGATCGTATTTCTGCGTTTGATGTGGTATTGCCGAAGGGTATTCCTTACAAAGGACAGGTATTGAACCAGATTGCGGCCAAGTTTCTGGATGCCACCAGCGACATTGTTCCAAATTGGAAAGTTGCTACCCCTGATCCTAATGTTACCGTTGGGATTCATTGTGAACCGTTTAAAGTAGAAATGGTTATTCGCGGATATCTTACCGGACACGCCTGGCGTGAATATCGCAGCGGAAAACGGATGTTATGCGGAGTGCCAATGCCAGACGGCATGGTTGAAAGCCAGAAATTCCCTGAACCGATTATTACCCCAACCACCAAGGCTTCTGAAGGACATGACGAAGACATTTCAAGAGAGGAAATTATTGAACAAGGTATTGTTAGCAAGGAAGATTATGAAATGCTTGAAAATTATACCCGCGAAGTATTTCGGCGTGGAACTGTAATTGCTGCTGAAAAAGGCTTGATTTTGGTGGATACCAAGTATGAGTTTGGCAAAAAAGATGGGAAAATATACCTGATCGATGAAATCCACACTCCAGATTCGTCGCGCTATTTCTATGCCGAAGGTTATGAAGAACGGTTGGCCAAAGGCGAGAGCCAGAAACAACTTTCGAAGGAATTTGTGCGTCAATGGCTGATCGGAAACGGATTTCAGGGACATGAAGGACAGGTTGTCCCCGAAATGGATGAAGCTTTTGTTCGTTCAGTATCTGAGCGCTACATCGAACTTTACGAAAATATTACCGGCGATCAATTTGTCAAATCTGATCTAACCAACCTACAGGAACGAATCGAAAACAATGTCAAGAATTTCCTAAACAACTTATAAAAAAGATGGCTGCCTTAAAAACTAAAGCAGCCATCTTTTTTATAATAGATTTCTGAATGATTGTATTCCCATTTAGATTAGAACCGTGCAGATATTCGAATTTGGACCGGTGAAGGAACGATGGAATATCCTCTTGGCGAAAGCTGAAAGAACACATCTCCATTTCTGAAAAAGATATTTCCGTTCACATGAACTCGTTCGCAATCAACTGGAAGGTGTCGGAAATACACATGGCGTGGAGGATCAATTACACAATAACCAATACCTCTGCGATAGCTGTAAAAATGGTTCCCATAATAGTAGTAATCGTCCCTATCGTGGTGAAACACTACCGGACTGCGGTCAAATCGCTGATAAACACGTCCATATCTCGGATGTTCGAAGTATTTTGAATCTTGGTGTTTATACTTACTGGAATACTTCGGACGGTATTCCTTATAGTTCTCACGCTTCTTCCAGTTTTTGCGCTCGTAATTATCATCCCGGTCATCCCTCTTGTAATTATAAGCGCTTCTTTCATCATCTCGATCTGATTCCTTATATTCTTTTCTTTCACGTTCGTTTCCTTTTTTTCCTTCGCTTCGGTGATTCTGGGCATTTACATCAACTGTTGAAGCGACCAGTATCGTTGAAAAAATTACAACCGGAAGATATTGCCTTAAATTATTAATTGTTTTCATGGCCTTCTGTTTTTAAGGTGAATAATTAATTGTTTGAAATTTACCGGTAATTTGATCAGGCTAAAAACAAAGCTTGTGCCAAAACAGAAGAAATTCAAGAGAAAAACATACTACCCTGATAGTGTGCGCTTTAGATACAATTTCCATTTTCACAAATGCTGAACCCATTCTTTCAACTAGAATTCCTATCCATTTATGAAAGTCAACTACAAATCAATGTCTATTGAATTTGATGTTTCGATGGTGCTAAATTTATTATACGAGAAGTCCAACCAGCTATTTCAAAAGCCGTTTAGTTTCATGGTTACCGTTGGAATCAGCAACAGAAAACCGACAAGGGTAAGTATTAAAATGAGAGGCCAGGCCCATTTAAACCATTTATTGAAAGGTATCCTGGCTATTTCGAGCACTCCGATTAAAACTCCTGAAGTTGGCGTAATCAGGTTGGTAAACCCATCGCCAATATGAAATGCGGTAACGGTGGCTTGTTTCGACATTCCAATCATTTCAGAAACATCCCGTAAAATGGGCATTATCAATGCAGCTTTTGCTGTTCCGGAAGTGATCACCATATTTAAACCCGACTGAAAAGCATACATCAGCGAAAGAGTTGCCACTTTTCCCATTCCAACCATTGACTTTGAAATTCCATGCAAAATAGTATCAATCACTTTGCCATCTTCCAGAATCACTATAATTCCTCCGGCCAAACCAACCACCAAAGCAGCCGACATGATATCTTTTGCACCAGCAACAAACAGTTTGGTTATATCATTTGGGCCTTTCCCCATGGCCAGACCTGCAACCAGCGCCATGGTAAAGAAAAGCGCTGCAATTTCCATCAGACCCCAGTCGAAACCCATTACACCCGCCATAAGATAGGCGATGGTAAACAACAAGAGGTTCAGAATAAAATATTGAATCGATTTCCGGGCCGTAATGTATCCAAACACAGCAAACAGAACGCTTAAAACTGGAAGTAACGGGAATTTCAGAACTGATGGTCCAACTTTGATGCTATTCACTGGCATTAAAACTGCGTAGATGAAAGTAGCAGCTAAAACACAGAAATAAACGATCCAGGTTTTGGTTAGTGAAGGTTGGCGAAGATCATCGTTTGCCTGATTATGGTGATTGCGCCAGTATTCATCTTCGGTATAAACAATCGATTTCTTTGGATTCCTTTTGATTTTGGCCGCATAGCGTAGAACATAACCAATACCAACAATATTAATAATCATCCAAATTACCAGACGATATTCGATACCAGAAAACAAGGGTAATCCGGCTATTTCCTGAGCAATTCCGAGTGTAAACGGATTGAGCAAACATCCTGCAAAGCCAATTCCTGCCCCAATAAAACACATACTTACACCAACAATCGAATCGTAACCCATAGAAACAGCCAGGGGAACAAAAATGATGACAAAGGCAATGGTTTCTTCGCTCATGCCAAAGACCGCACCGAAGAAGCTAAACATGAGCATCATCAGCGTGATAATGATATTATTAATCCCAAGCTTGTTAAAAACCCAGTATTTTTCGAGATGCTGGCTTTTCTGCAAAAAAGAGTTTACCCCCGCATCAATGGCTCTACTTTCGTTTAAGATCCAAAAGGCACCTCCAAGAATGAGAATGAAGACAATGATTTTGGGAGACCTGACGAACCCTTTGTAAAAAGCCGAAAAAATCTGCCAGGTCTGAGGTTGCTGTTCAACCTGATGATAAGAATTGGTTTGAATAACTTCGCGCTCATTTCCATTGGTATCAATGGTTTGACGGTTAAACTCACCTGCCGGAACAATCCAGGTAGTAACTGCTGCCAGAAGAATAATAAAAAATACGATTACATAAGTATGCGGAAATTTTTTAACCATGCGGCTCAGTTGGATGTAAAACCAGAATCCGAAAAATGAATGAATCAACGAAATTACTATTTCAGATTGATATACGGACTAAATATTGCTATTTTTGCCCCAAAATTGAACCTCGTGGGGAGAATATTGGCTATCGATTATGGAAAAAAAAGGGTTGGCATTGCGGTAACAGATCCGCTTCAGTTGATTGCAACCCGACTGACAACTGTGCCTGCCCATGAAATCTGGACATTTCTGAAAGACTACTTTTCCAAAGAAAATGTTGAAAAAGTTATCGTTGGATATCCAATGCAAATGAACAATCAACCCTCCGAAGCCGTTCTCTATATCAATCCGTTTTTGAAGAAGTTCCAGAAGGATTATCCTTATATGCCTTTGGAGCAGGTGGACGAACGATTTACCTCGAAAATGGCATTTCAAACCATGATTGACGCTGGCCTAAAAAAAAAGGACAGGCAGAATAAGGGAACAATTGATGGAATAAGTGCCACCATCATTTTACAAAGTTATTTAGAACAAAAAAAATATCATTGATGATTTACCCGGTTACCGTATTTGGCGATCCTGTTTTAAGAAAAAAAGCAGAACCAATTGCACAGGATTTTCAGGATTTGAAAGGATTTATTCAGAACATGTTTGAAACCATGTATAGTTCTGATGGCGTAGGTTTGGCGGCTCCTCAGGTTAGCAAGGCTGTTCGTTTATTTGTACTCGATACTACAACCACTGAAGAAGATGAATTAATTGGAATAAAAAAAGCATTTATTAATCCTGTGATTATTGAAAAAACAGGAGATGAATGGATCATGAATGAAGGATGTTTGAGCTTGCCGGAAATCAGAGAAGATGTTCTTCGGCCTGAAACAGTGAAGATTAAATATTTGGATGAAGATTTTAATTCACATGAGGAAACATATAGTGGATTTACTTCAAGGGTCATCCAGCACGAATATGACCATTTGGAAGGAATCATGTTTGTTGATTATCTGACTCCACTGAAAAGAAGAATTTTAAAAAGCAAACTGACCGCTATTTCCAAAGGAAAGGTTCAGCCCAAATACCGCATTAAGATTCCAGGAAATAGAGTTTAGCGGTTCATGGTTGAAAATATTCATTTCGTGTAAAATATCTGACTTTCAGAAAGAAAACTAATTTCCATCCTTAACCAAACATAAAGAGAAATCGTATCTGGCCAAAAACATCAGAAATGCCAGCTACCCGAAGTTTTTTCCAAAGAATCCCTTTTATCCGGATTACTGTTCTGTTTCTGTTTGGGATTCTGCTTCAACGCTATTTTTCTTTGGATATTCGCATCATTGCCATCCTGTGTACTACGCTGATTTCAATACTAATTTTCTTATGGCGGAGTAATAACTACTCAGTATTGCAAATTCAGAACTACCTGATTTTTATTGTTGTCATTCTTGTCGGTGTTTTTTATCCTGCCAAAGTTCAGGATAGGCTACTCCCCTCTGTCGACCGAAAAGATTATTTCATGGCTGAAATTTGCCAGAAACCTTCGGAAAAAGCCAAGACTTACCAAACTGTATTGCGAATACAAAATAAATTCCTGACAAAGCCAGAAAAGGTTGTTGCCTATTTCAGCAAAGAAAATTATGATTCGACATTAACCACAGGTGATCGGATCATTATTTTGACCAAACTACAGCCTATCAGAAATATGGGAAATCCATTTGAATTCGATTATCAATATATGATGCAGTCGAAAAACATTTGGTTTTCAGTTTACCTGACAAGAGGAGCATACTTAATTACAGGGAAAAAGTCGAACCGGATCATTTATTTGGCTGAAAAGATTCGGGATCAGTTAATTGCCAAACTTTCAAAAGTAATTCACGCGAAGGAAGAGCGGTCGGTCGTTTCTGCATTAACGCTGGGTTACCGAACTGAAATCAGTCAGGAAACAACCGATTATTTTGCATCTACAGGAGCCATGCATGTTTTATCGGTTTCCGGTTTACATGTTGCATTAATCTATTTTGTGCTTGGTTTTTTTCTCGCTTTTATCAAACATGGAAAAGCAGGTACAGTATTATTTGCATTTTTAATGATTTCATTTTTATGGCTTTACGCGTTTATTTCAGGCTTCTCACCTTCTGTTCAACGGGCAACAGTCATGTTTTCGTTCGTGATTATTGGCAATTTACTCCGGCGCCCTGCAAACATATACAATACGCTCATGGCTTCAGCCTTATTTTTGATTCTCCTGAATCCTCAGGTAATTTATGAAATAGGATTTCAACTGTCCTACCTTGCCGTGTTTGGAATTATTTTAATTCAACCTGCACTAAATAAATTGATTGAAGTACATAATCCTATTCTCAAATGGATTTGGAGTTTAACGACAGTATCCATTGCCGCACAGCTAACCACATTTCCTTTGGGATTATTCTATTTTAATCAGTTTCCAAATTTGTTCTGGCTAAGTAATTTTATCGTGATTCCGGCAACAACCCTTATCATATGGTTTACCATTGCGTTTTTCATTTTGTCACCATTTCAAAGCATCGCCATGTTTCTCGGAATAATCATTCAAAAAATCACGCATTTAATGCTTGAAGCGCTCAAAGCGATTGATGCTCATCCATATGCGGTTAGTCAGGGTATTGTGCTCAGTCCTCTTCAGGTAATTCTATTATTTTCCTGTATCGCAGTCATTATTATTTTCTTTGCTTCCAAAAGAAAGGGGTGGCTGATATCTTTGTTGGTGCTGATTCTTCTTTTTCAGGTTAATGTTTTAGTTGAAAATTACAGGTTATTCAACCAAAAAGCCGTTATCGTATATAACTCCAAGAATTTGATGATTCATTTAATTGATGGACGAAAGAATTATCTGGCAACAAAAAGCTTTGAGAATCTGACTGAAACGGAAAAGTCAATTATTGAGAAAGCAAGATACAACCTGAAGTTACATCCGACCAACTACATTGAAATGGACCAGCCAACACCGAAGGTAATTGATGAACTGTTCATAAGCAGCGACCGAATTCAATTTATTAATTCCAAAATTGCATTTGGTTTTAAAAATACTGACCATGCAAACAAGGATCAGATTAATCTGGTTATTTTTCCTTCAGGAGGAAATGCGAAACTGATTGACAGAAAGATTTATACTGGAAATTCAGGTATTTTTGGAATTGAAAATCCCGATTTCTTCAGGACTAAACAGGATGGGGCATTTTATGCCAGTCTGAATAAGGAATAACTGAACGCTATTCTTCGAAAATGCCTTTTCCCTGACGAATAACTACCGGTAAATCTTCAGTACAATCAATAACTGTTGACGGAATATTATCTCCATATCCTCCATCAATAACCAAATCGGCAATTTCTCCAAATTTTTCATAGATCAGTTCAGGATCGGTTGAGTATTCGATAATATCGTCATCGTCGTGAATGGAAGTTGACATGATTGGATTTCCAAGCTGACGAACAATTTCTATGATGATTGAATTATCCGGTATGCGAACGCCAACCGTCTTTTTCTTTCCCTTGAAATATTTGGGAACATTGCTGTTAGCATTTAATATAAATGTAAAAGGGCCAGGCAGATAGCGTTTTAGAAGTTTAAAAACCTGATTCGAAACCGGTTTTGAAAAATCGGATAAATGGCTTAAATCACTGCAGATAAAAGAAAAATTCGATTTTTCGACTTTAACATCTTTAAAGCGGGCAATCTTCTCAACTGCTTTGGCATTGGTGATATCACAGCCAAGACCATAAACCGTGTCAGTCGGATAAATGATAATCCCCCCACCCTGCAGTACTTCTACCACTTGCCTGATATCTTTAGGATTCGGATTCTCCGGATAGATTTTTAGTAACATTGAACTGTTCATTTTTTGTAAGACCGTAAAATTAGTTATTTTGGCTTGTTTATTCATCAAAATCAAAACATATGCAGAAAGAGTTCCTGATCACTGAAGATGGATCGCATACCATTTATCTTCCTGAAATGGATGAACATTATCACTCTATTCATGGGGCTATTCAGGAATCCATGCATATTTATATCCGGGAAGGACTGTTTCAGACCCCGAAAAATGAAATTTCAATTCTGGAAATAGGGTTCGGAACCGGGTTAAATGCTTATTTAACTTACTGTTATGCCAAGCAGATGAAAATTAAAGTCAACTATTATAGCCTGGAGAAATATCCTTTAACAGAGTCGGAATTTATGAGATTAAATTACCCGGACACTATTTTTCCTGAATTTGCGTTTATTTTCGAACAAATGCATCGCCAGGTTTGGAACTTCCCTTTTGAGATTTCTGATGAATTCCAACTTCATAAAATACAGGCTGATTTATTGACTTTTCAGTTTGATTCAGTTCCGTTATTTGATTTGGTTTACTATGATGCTTTTGCTCCTGGAAAACAACCTGAAATGTGGTCAGATGAGGTTTTACAGAAGGTTTCTGCTTCAGTTAAAGCAGATGGTCTTTTAGTTACTTATTGTGCAAAAGGCACTGTGCGTAGAGCATTTGAAGCAGCAGGATTTAAAATGGAACGTATACCCGGCCCAGTTGGAAAAAAAGAGATTCTGAGGGGTAAAAAGCAAAATATTCTGCATCACAGATAATAAAAATAATCTATATTCGTAACCTGAAAATCAAAATTAGAAAATGTCTGATAATCAATTTAAAGACCGACTGGAAGAGTTCTCCTATTCATTAGGATTAACAATTTCTTCCAATCTCATCCAGTCAGGTGTTAAAAATATTGATTCACTGCAATTTTTAGCTGGTTTTCAGGATATCTTTGCCGGGAACAAGTTGAAAATCCCGATGGATACTGCCAACCAGATATTGCAGGAATTTATGTTGGCACTAAACGACGAAGAGGCAAATAAAAATCTGGAGGATGGGTTGCGGTTTTTGTTGAATAATATTAAAAATGAAGGTGTTACTGAAACCGAAAGTGGATTGCAGTACAAAATCCTCAAAGAAGGTTATGGCGATCACCCAACGATTAAAAGTGATGTAAAATGCCATTATCATGGAATTTTACTCGATGGAACGGTATTCGACAGTACGATTGAACGACGGCAATCGGTCATTTTTCCGGTAAGTGCAGTAATTCCCGGATGGAGCGAGGCGCTGCAATTGATGAAGGTTGGGGCAAAATGGCGCTTGTTTATTCCGTGCAATCTGGCTTATGGCGAACAAGGGGCAGGTGGAATTATAGGACCAAATGCCACCTTAATATTTGATGTTGAATTATTGGAAATTGTTTAATTATAATTATAAAAAGAAGAACATGAAATTAAAATCATTCATTTATGCATCGGTACTAGTCATGACTGTAGGAGTTGCCGGTTGCCAGAATTCAGGAAAAAAAGGAGAAGTAATTCTTACAAGTAAAATCGATTCAGTAAGTTACTCACTGGGAGTACTTATGGGCGAAGGGAACAAACAGCAAATGAAAGGTGCGCCGGGCATCGATCAGTTGGACAAGAAAATTCTGCTTGCTGCTTTTGAGAAGGCATTTTTAGGCGATTCTGTTCAGATTAAGGCTGAAGCATGTAATGCGAGTGTTCAAAAATTCTTTGCTGAAATTTCAAAAGTTGAAGGTGATAAAAATCAGAAAGCCGGAGAAGAATTTCTAGCCGCAAACGGTAAAAAATCTGGTGTGGTTACTCTTCCGAGCGGACTGCAATACGAAATTATTAAAACAGGTACCGGTGTAAAACCAAAAGCCGAGGATCAGGTAAAATGCCACTATCACGGAACTACCATTGATGGTAAAGTTTTTGATAGTTCAGTTGATCATGGAGAACCTGCTGTATTCGCAGTAAACCGTGTAATTCCAGGATGGACAGAAGCTCTTCAGCTAATGCCTGTTGGTTCAAAATGGAAATTGTATATCCCTTCTACATTGGCTTATGGCGAACAAGCACCAAGTCAGGAAATTAAACCAAATTCAACTCTTATTTTTGAAGTTGAATTGCTCGAAATTGTAAAACAATAATTGCTTTTAAATTGTCGAAAGCACTCTTGTATGGCGAATGCAAGAGTGCTTTTTATTTCCGTTAACTAAAAAAGATACGATTATGAGTATGCAGGTAAAAGGAACACTACAGCAGATTCTGAAACTGGAATCTGGTGTGAGCAAAGCTGGAAAAGAATGGAAAAAACAAGATTTTATATTGGTAACCAATGAGCAATTCCCCAAAACGGTTTGTTTTACACTGTTTGGTGATAAAATATCTTTGATTGACGGAATAAATACCGGTTCGGAAGTTGAAGTATTTTTTTCGCTTGAATCGCGCGATTTTAATGGCAAATGGTATCACAATATTAATGCCTGGAAAATTGAAAAAGCTGGAGCTGTAAATGCTGCCGGTAGTTATCCTCCACAGTTTTCATCCGATGAAATTCCACCAGAACCCGCTGACGATTCGGGCAACGATTTGCCATTTTAAAAAAAAGAGGCTGTCTCAAAAATCATTGACCCTGTCATCCTGAACTTGTTTCAGGATCTCATCGCACTAAATATCAGACCACGAAATAAATTCGGGGTGACCAGATTCGCGATTGTTTTTATTTTTAAGACAGCCTCTTTATTTTGACAATTATATCCTTAGATTTCAATCAAACTATTTTTAAGGGCAAACACGATAACTTCTATCATGTTGTTTGCACCTGATTTTTCCATCAGCTTTGTCCGGTGTTTTTCAACAGTACGATCTGAAATAGCAAGCCGATCAGCAATAATCTTAATAGGTAATCCTTCCATCGACAGGCAAAGCACCTCATTCTCGCGCTTGGTAAAAAAGGTATTGCTTTGGTTTTTGGGATTCAGGTTTTTCTGTTTGAATATCTCAGTAATTTTTTCGCCTAAAGCTTCTGATATTTTGATGTTTTCATGCTTGAGTAATGTGTAAATTTCATCAGCAAACTGATGACCACTAATCTCAGCATTTGCTTTATTTAATGGATTTAAAATACCTATATATAACTTGTAATTGGAGTATTTTTCAAATTCTGAAACAACCAGATGCATCAGTGATTCGTGCATGTCGTAGGTTTTGATGGTAACTTCGTCATTGAAAACCGAACTCCTCTCAGGACGATACTCTTTAATTTTGAATTGAATTTTTTTAAATGAGGCAGGTTCTAAAATATCTTCAATTTTTTTTCCGACGAGATTATTTTCTGTTGTTTTAATCAGATTAAGAAAGGCGTTGTTTGCCCGAAAAACCTTAATTCCGTCAAATAATACAATACCAACCGGCGAAAGATTAAATAATTGATTGAACCCTGAACGCGCCTCTTCTCTGATCGTTCGGAATTTCTCCAGCCTTTTTTCAATCGACCGGATCAAATCAGCATTGACAAATGGCTTTACTAAATAGTCATCGGCTCCAAGTGACATTCCAAACCGGATATCTTCCAAATCTGAACTACCGGTTAAAAAAATAAATGGGATTCTGTTTAAAATTGAACTTTCTTCTAAAACCCGGTACACCTGATAACCATCAATGGTATCCATATTGATGTCACACAATATCAGATCAGGATTATACTCAAAAGCTTTTTGAATTCCTGAAGCTCCATTGTTTGCATAACAAACATCATATTTATGGACAATTAAGATATTCTGAATAGTGATACCTAATCTTTCATCATCCTCAATAACCAGTATTTTCTTTTGAAAATTCATACATTGCTTTTTCGGCTATATGCTATAATTTAGACCATCACAGACATATTAAATACCATGCATAAATATATCACAAATCATTGAAATACCCAGAAAACAAACATAGAAAATACAAATGAATTATCAGATTAATTTTTCAAGTTTCTAATTGTCTTGCCAGGCGCTTTGTTTGGAAACTTTCAAATCGCGTAGCATGGCAGAACTGGCTGAAAGATTAAAGCTGTAGCTTTTACGGTCCCCAAAGGGAACAAAACTAAACGACATGCTCCAGCAGTGTAAAGTCCGGGTAACGTTTACTGTCGTAAAGGAGAATTTCATGGCCTGAACATCGAAATTTGTGTTCATATCCATTTGCCACTTGTCGGTCAAACTCAACCTTCCTCCAAAGTTTAAGCTTTGATTGATGGTTGCAGTTGGTTTTGCTATGCCAGTAGTGCTATTGAGGACATATATTTTATTGTAATAAAACGAATAATCAAACCTGAAACTCCAGGGTATTTTAAAATCAGCATAACCGGTTTCCTCTTCTTCTACCGGTTTTTCTTTTTCCGTTTTGTTTTTATTTGCATCAGCCTCTTTCTTATCTTTTTTCGATTCAAAATTCATCCCAAACGACATATTCGCATTGGTAAGCCTACCCAGCTTATTCAATCCGCTTAAATGATTCCAAACATATTCATCTATAACTCTTCCTTTCTCATCAACCATATAAGGATTCAAGTTGGCGCCCATATTCACACTGACCCCTTTTATTGTTGTTCGGGCATTGAGAGCAATCGGAGTAAGCTTAAAAGAGTCGGCAATCATGTTGTATGAGGCACTCATCCCCAGATTATCGATAATTTTAACCGTTTTATATTTTGGCTTTTCGTCTTTTGAAGTTATGCTGTCACTAACTTCAAGTACCTTAGCTTCAAGATTATTGCTTAAGTTAAACGAGATGGCGCCGCTTTCACCCCGGCCAGCAGAGCCAAAAATATAGTTTTCGAAATGATTATAATATTGTGTAACGCCGCTTTTATCAACATAGGTTCCCCAGAAACCGAATTTTTTCTGACCAAAATCAGGAGTATAACTAAAACTGATAGAAGGAGTAATCTTATGACGAATTTTTTTTATTCGGGAATTCGGATTTGTCATGGTGTATGTTCCATATATAGTCGTCGATGAACTCAGGCTATAGGAATAGTCATAATTTCTTCTGAAAGAATAAACCGTGTCAGTCACAATATGATTGTCACCCAATTGATTGGCTCTAGGAGGCAAATAAGTTGCATCAGGATCGTACCTTTTAGTGATGTAACTGGTGTACCATCGTTCAGCATAACTGAAGCTTGGACTCATATTGATGTAATTCAGCAAATTGAACGAAGGCAATGAAATCGGAATAGAATGGCGAATTCCATTTTGCCAGTCACGCACCAGCGATTTTTTAAGAAGATCCTTTTCTTTCGAATTGATCGAGTTTCTTAGGTTACCTGAATAACTGAAACTAATCTTTTCGTACCATTTTATTGGCCCCACTCTGTTTTTTATCTTGAAAGGATTTACTTTGGACATATTTAACGTTAATTCGGGCAAGCTCAGTTGGATAGTCGTATCGCGCGAATTCTGCGAGTGACGCAGGTTAAGCGACATGTTGAATGGAGTATTTTCAAATTTTTTCGAATACGAAATACTCGACGATTTTTGAGTTTGAAGATAACTCTGTACGGATACACTATTATTAACAAAGGAGTTTTCCTTATCAAAAGAACTGGTTGACAAGTTTACATTGGCAGAAAAAGTACGGTTAGGATTTGCTTTTGAGTCTTGAGAATGCGACCAGGTTAAACTAAAACCCTTGGTGGTTTTGGCATCCGGAAGTGGTTCTTCAGAGTATTTATTCAGGTTATAGCTAAAATCGAAACTGCCGTTATACCTGTACCTGACTTTGTAATTGGTATGTAGTTTTGCTGCCCACGATCCTTTCGAATAGATATCGCCCCGTAAAGCCAAGTCAAAATTTTCGTTGGCAGCCCAGTAATATCCACCTTCTCGCAGAAAGAATCCGCGACCCTGTTCCTCACCATAGGTTGGGATTAATATGCCTGATGTGTAGGTTGATGAATTGGGAAAGTAACCGAACGGAAGCGCCGGAAAATATATTGGGAAGTCCTCCAAAACCATATATGCAGGGCCAGTGATAATCTTATTATTTGAAATAACTTTTGCTTTTGTCATTCGCAAATAAAAATGAGGGTGCTCCGCATCGCAGGTAGTATATTTTCCATCTTTCAGAATAAATTCATCTTTACTAATCTTTTTAGTAATATCACTATGAACAAATCCATCACCTTGAGTAGTTTTTACATCAGTAATAATTGCCTTCTGAGTTTCAAAATTATAATTCAGAGTCTTTGACTCAAACTCATCTTCTCCCATTTTAAATACAGGAGTTCCAACAATAGCGCCTGTTGAGTCGGGCAATCCTTCAGCATAAACCTCTTTAGTTGCAAAATTGAGCATAATATAATCGGCCTTTAGCTCAATGTTTTGATAGTTTACAACTCCTTTCTTATACATGAAAACCTTTTGATTTTCAAAATCAGCAATGGTAGAATCCTGGGCAGTATAGCTAATAATTGCTTCGAGTACGGGCTTGGTAACAGAGTCCTGGGGTGCAGGAGCAGAAAGTATCGCCAGACTATCGGGCACACTAGATGATTTAATCGTGTCAGATTTTAGGTTTAGTTGTCCGTATGAGGACAGGGCAACTAAAAATAATATATTTGCAAGAAGATTTTTTATCAAAACCACAATTTATAAGATAAACACATATATCTGGGTTGGTCTGCAAAAGTATAAATAAGGCCTATACCTAAACGTCAAGAAATGTAAAATAATTTTAATATTTCTATTTTTATGCTGAAATACAATATCATTATGACGAAGTACTATTATTATAAGGCATTTATCTTCTTATTTATAGGTGTTATTATTTCTGAATATTCCTTTTCATCTGAACAAAGAACAAAAAATGAAAAGACTATGGTGGTGGTTATTGATCCAGGGCATGGCGGAAAAGATCCGGGAGCTGTAAATAAAGGTATTCGTGAGAAAGATGTAGTACTTGGCATTGGACTTAAACTCGGCAAGTTGCTAAATGACAATTATTCAGATGTTAAAGTTGTTTTTACCCGTAGCACTGATGTATTTATCCCACTGATTGAAAGATCCAGAATTGCCAATAGAAATAAAGCTGACTTATTTATTTCAATTCATGCCAACCACTGTGGAACGCCATCAACGCGGGGAACTGAAACTTTCGTGCTTGGGCTTCACCGTTCAGCCGACAACCTTGAAGTAGCCAAGAAAGAAAACTCCGTAATTCTTTTGGAGGAGGATTATAAAGAAAACTACGAAGGTTTTGATCCTAATTTATCAGAGTCATACATCATGTTCGAATTGGTACAGGATATTTATATGGACCAAAGTTTATCGTTTGCCGATGCTATACAGAATCAATTTAGAACACGCCTTAGCTCTACGCTTAACAGGGGCGTTAAACAAGCGGGATTTCTGGTTCTCCGCCAATCGTCTATGCCCAGTGTTTTGATTGAGTCCGGATTCCTAAGTAATCAGGCCGAAGCTAACTTTTTAAAAAGCAGTGAAGGTCAGCAAAATATCGCGACTTCTATATTCGAAGCTTTCCGTAAGTTTAAATCGAAGAATTCTGGTTCTCCTGCTCATGGCAATGCTGAGACACAGGCTTTGGCAGTCAATGAGACAACTTCTGCCAGCTCGAAACAAAAAGCGGAACTAACGACTGAAGTTGCCGAAAATCTGCCAGAAAAACCTGCAACCACATCAGAAAAAATAATTGTGGAGGTGACAGAAACAATTAACCAATCCAAAAATATTTCGACAGACCAACCAGATAAAATACAGCAAAAACAAGAATATAATTCGAATTCGAAAGATTCAGCCTTAAAGGATAAAGAAATTGTTGGAAACGCTTATTACAGTGTGCAAATAGGCGCCAGTACAACTCAGGTTGAGCCTATTGCTGCCAATTTTAAAGGCTTAAAAGAAATCAGAAGAGAGAAAACCGACAAATATTACCGATATTACATTGGAAAAGAGACTTCAATGAATAAGATCACCCCTATATGGCAACAGATAAAATTGAAATTTCCACAGGCATTTATTGTCTCTTTTGTTGATGGAAAACGCGTCATTATTGACAGTTCGATTAAACCATAAAACAAGTTAACATCAATTTTAAAATATCTAAACCATTTGGTTTTATGCTCAATGCTGCATAGCTTTGTCTTAGAAAAAAGAAAACAATCTGAAACATGATTAAAATATCAAAATATACCAAGCTTGGCTTTTTAGTAATTGCCTGTCTAACCATTCTTATTTGGGGAATAAACTATCTGAAAGGCATTGATTTGTTAAAGCGGAGCTCCAACTATTATGTGATTTACGACAGGATTGACGGATTACTCAAGTCAAGTACGGTAACAATCAATGGGTATCAGGTTGGACAAGTTACCGAGGTTGGGTTTTTAGGTGATTATTCAGGTCGGTTATTGGTAACCTTGTCACTTGAAGGTGATTTTAAAATTGCCAAAGGAACAACTGCCAAAATTGTTTCGAGCGATATCATGGGCACAAAATCAATTAAGTTGGAGATTGTACATTCCGGGGAATATTATCAGCCCGATGACACAATTCCCGGAGCTACCGAAAGTGATTTAAAGGAACAGGTCAGTATGCAGGTTCTTCCCCTGAAAAAAAAGGCAGAGGAATTAATTGCATCTTTAGATTCAGCACTAACTGTGGTAACCTATGTATTCAACGAAAGAACACGTGAAAACCTAAGCCAGAGTTTTGAAAACATAAACCGGACTGTAGCTAATATCGAATCTGCATCATCTGAGCTAAAAACCATCATGGGTAGTGGCAAAATTAATTCAATCGTGACCAATCTGGATAGTATAAGCACAACCATTAAACAGAATTCAGGTGAAATAACCAACATTATCAAAAATTTGTCTTCTTTATCCGATTCATTATCCAAACTCAATATTAGTCCTGTTTTTGCCGAAATCAGCTCATCCATTGCAGGATTAAACAAAATCATTCAGAAACTGAATACAACCGAAAGCTCAGCAGGCTTATTAATAAATGATCCCGTTTTGTATCAAAATCTGAACAGTTTAGCCGGAAGTCTGGATTTGCTTTTAAAAGACGTACGCAATAATCCAAAACGATACGTACATTTTTCGGCATTCAATGTTGGAAAAGATGTATATATCACTGCCAGACCAAACACTTCTGCAGATAAAGATCAGATCATTTATAAGGTTCATTTAATTTCAAGTCCGGTTAAATTATCAACTGAATCACCATTTTTTAAAGGGTTGGGAAAAATTGAAGAAAGCAAAGTGAGTGAAGCATTCAATTACCTGGCTGGAAAGACTCCCGACTTTGAGGAAATTACCAAGCTTTTAGATATAGCCAGAACTAATTTTCCGGATGCAAGTATTGTTGCATTTAGGAACGGAAGAAAGCTAAAACTTGAAAAAGCTATCAAAAAAGAGATAAACTGATTGTTTACAATAATTAATATTATTGAAATAAAGGCTACATCCCTTTGTATACAAGCATATTATTAAATTGAAAGTTTAAACAACTGATAGTCAGACAATTAATAATATTAAAAAAATATTAATATTTTTTTAATATTTAAATGCCTGAGCCTTAAAGACCTTATCTTTTTTTTGAAAAAGTCAAGCGAAAAACGATTTTTTTTATTTGTTTTTTTTCGCAAAATTTGTTTTCAAGGAAAATTTCAGGAATACCAGTTTGTATAATATTTTAATATCCTGCTCCAAAATGATTAATGATTATCGTTTGGTTTGGGATCGTTGTCTGTCAATAATTCGGGACAACGTTCCAGGCATTAGTTTTAAGACTTGGTTTGAACCAATAGTTCCGGTAAATTTGGAAGATGAAGTTCTGACAATTCAGGTTCCGAGTCCGTTTTTTTACGAATACCTTGAAGAACAGTACATCGACTTACTCCGGAAGACATTGAGAAAGGAGCTTGGGCAGGGAGCAAAACTGGAATACATTGTAGTTATGGGTAATAATCAGAGCAACTCACAACCCTATACGGTTAAATACCCAACGAGCAACAACAGCAAAATACAAAATAGGCCGATGAGCATTCCTCTCAAAACGGAAGGAAAACCATCGATCAGAAATCCCTTTATTATTCCCGGAATTCAGAAAATACAGATTGACCCCCAGTTACGGCTTGATAATACCTTCGATAATTTTGTTGAAGGAGAATGTAACCGGTTAGCACGCAGTGCCGGGTATGCAGTTTCACAAAATCCTGGAGGTACTGCTTTTAATCCATTGATGATCTATGGAAATTCAGGTTTGGGAAAAACACATTTGGCTCATGCAATCGGTATTGAAGTTAAAGAACATCATCCTGAAAAAGTTGTATTGTATGTCAATGCTAATAAATTTCAAACTCAGTTTACCGAAGCAACCCGCAACAACAACAGAAATGATTTTCTGAATTTTTATCAGATGATCGATGTACTGATTCTGGATGACGTTCAGGAATTTGCCGGAAAAGAGAAAACCCAGGAAACCTTTTTTCACATATTCAACCATTTGCATCAGAGTGGCAAACAGCTGATTTTGACTTCGGATAAACCACCAATTGAACTAAAAGGACTTGAACAACGACTACTTTCAAGATTTAAATGGGGTTTAACTGCTGATTTACAGCAACCAAGCTTCGAAACCAGGATGGACATTCTAAGGCGCAAAATCTATAAAGACGGCATTCTTATTTCAGAAGAAGTGCTTGAATATATTGCCTCACACATTACCAACAACATCAGGGAACTCGAAGGCGCTTTGGTTTCATTGTTGGCCCAATCGACTTTAAATAGAAAAGAAATTACCATTGAATTGGCCAGTGAAATGATTAATAAACTGGTTAAGAATTCGAAACGCGAAATATCCATCGATTATATAGCCAAAGTAGTTTGTGATTATTTTAATATGCCGGTTGATTCACTTCAGGCCAAAACCAGAAAACGTGAAGTCGTTCAGGCCAGACAACTGGCTATGTTTTTCTCAAAAAACATGACCAAATCTTCTCTGGCATCCATTGGTTCTCAAATTGGCAATAAAGACCACGCTACAGTGCTTCATGCCTGTAAAACAGTCAGTAATCTGAAAGAAACTGATAAAGCTTTTAAACTCTGTGTCGATGAGATTGAAAAGAAATTAAAATTGTAAAAGTTAAAGCAGGTCAGTTTGATCTGCTTTTTTTTCGTTAAAATTACTGATGGAAGATACCTATAAAACCATAGCGAAACCTTCAGAAGGACTTTTTAAGGATAAAGGCAGTAAATTCATGTCGTTTGCATTTCCGGTTGACTCGGAAGACGAAATCAGGAATATTGTCCAACTAATCCGGAAGGAACACCATTCAGCCAGACATCATTGTTACGCCTGGCGTTTAGGATACGATAAATCCATCTTCAGAGCAAACGATGATGGTGAGCCGTCTTCAACTGCAGGCAAACCCATTCTGGGGCAAATTCAAAGTTTCGATCTCACCAATATATTAATTGTCGTTGTTCGCTATTTTGGTGGCACTCTTTTAGGTGTAAGTGGGTTGATAAATGCCTACCGGAATGCAGCATCTGAAGCCATACTTCAGTCTGAAATTATTGAAAAACTAGTTGAGAAACAGCTTCTTATCGAGTTCGATTATGCGGTTTTGAACGAGGTCATGAAAATATTCAAGGAGGAAAAATTAGCCCAAAATGAGCCACAATTTGATTTAAGGTGCCAGATAAAAACGCAAATCAGGTTAAAAAATCTGGACCGTATTGAGGAAGGATTAAAAAAAGTGGAAGGATTAAAAATAAGTTACCTGAATTAAACGTTTTCTGCCATGGGGCTGCTGTTAATAACGTTTTCATAACTATTGAGCCGCATTTTAAGATAATTGATCAAAACACGTTAATTTTGGATTTTGATGGAACACCTGATCAAAACATATTCCTGCATTCCCGGTGAAATATTTTACCTGAAAAGAATTTTCCTAAACTTCCTGTTTTGTTTCCATCATTTAAACCTTTTAGTTCACCAATATTTATTACCGGCCTTTCCGGTTAAATACGAAAACCAACAGGATAAAAGTTTCTGTTGGTTTTTTTTTGCTTCGCAACTAACAAAAAAAGATACCTGTAATGATGAAAAGAGATTTAATTTCGATTACTGATTATTCAAAAGAAGATTATCTGCGAATTTTGGAACTCGCAGCCGATTTTGAGAAAAATCCGAACCAAAGGCTACTTGAAGGGAAAGTTGTCGCCTCTTTGTTTTTCGAACCATCAACCCGTACCCGTTTGAGTTTCGAAACCGCTATAAACCGCCTCGGAGGTCGAATTATCGGTTTTTCCGATGCCGGCTCTTCGAGTGTTTCGAAGGGCGAAACTTTACACGACACAACCAAAATGGTAAGTAATTATGTCGATCTGATTGTGATGCGTCATCCGCTGGAAGGAAGTGCCCGGTATGCAGCCGAAGTTGCCGACGTTCCTGTTATCAATGCAGGTGACGGCGCCAACCAGCATCCGACACAAACATTGCTCGACATGTATTCCATCCTAAAAACCCAGGGAACGCTTGACAACATCAATATTTTCATGGTTGGCGATTTAAAATACGGACGCACCGTACATTCATTACTGATGGCAATGACTGAATTTGAAAACCCGATTTTCAATTTTATAGCTCCTGAAGAATTGGCCATGCCCGAGGAATATAAACTCTTTCTGAAGGAAAAAGGAATACGTTATTTCGAACATACCGAGATTAACGACAACATCAATCATGCAGATATCATATACATGACACGTGTCCAGAAGGAGCGGTTTATGGATCCGATTGAATACGAAAAAGTTAAGAATGTGTATATATTGAGAAACCAAATGTTGAAAAATACCAAGCCCAACATGCGCATCTTACACCCCCTGCCCCGCATCAACGAAATTCATCCGGATGTTGACGCCAATGAAAAAGCCTATTATTTTGAACAGGCCCGAAATGGAGTTTATACCCGTCAGGCAATTATCGCACACATCCTCAATCTCAAATAAACAGTACTATGAGCGATCATTTAAAAAAGAAATTAAAACTGAAAGTCAGTGCAATCAATAATGGCACTGTAATCGATCATATCCCTTCTGAAAATCTTTTCAAGGTCATTTCCATTTTGGGACTTCAAAAAATGAAGAATCAAATCACCTTTGGAGCCAATTTCGAAAGTGAAAAAATGGGAAGCAAAGCCATCATTAAACTTTCTGATGTATTTTTTGAAGACGACGAAATAAATAAAATATCATTAATTGCCCGAAACGCCAAGCTTAACATCATCCGCGATTACGAAGTGGTTGAAAAAAGGGTGGTTGAAGTACCTGATAAAGTAATCGGAATTGTAAAATGTTTCAATCCGAAATGTATAACCAACAATGAAGAAATAACTACCAATTTTACTGTTATTTCAAAGAATCCGCTCGACCTGAAATGCAAATATTGCGAAAAGATTACACACGAGCATCAAATGGTTATTAAATAACGCATTACAAAAATAAATTCAATGACTTCGCCTGATTTCTCTGTTACATTTAAGAAAGTATCTGATTTGATTAGCCAAAACCCGGAAGATTTGCTATTCCGGATTTGTGATCTCCTGAAAAAGGAAGTTTATCATTACGACTGGGTCGGTTTTTATATCCTTGATCAAGAAAAGAAAGAACTTGTTTTGGGCCCTTATGTAGGCAAACCTACCCAACATACCAACATTGCAGTTGGAAAGGGCATTTGCGGGCAAGTTGCTGAAAGTGGCCGTACCATAGTTGTACAAGATGTTACCCAGGTTGAGAATTACATTTCATGCGGACTGGATGTTCAATCGGAGATTGTTGTTCCGGTAATGAAAGATGGACGCTTTGTGGCAGAACTGGACATTGATAGCCACTCTCCTGCTCCATTTACAGACGAAGACAGTAAGTTCCTGGCCAAAATATGCGAACTGATGTCCGATAGTTTTTAAATATGGATGATAGTTTTTAATTTGGTGAATCCTGTCAAGATGTTAATTTTCTTAAATAAATTCATTCAACGTAATATTTTACAGGTTTTGGTTGTTTAAATAGTTCAAATTGTAGTAAATTGTATTACTGCAATTTAAACTATTTGATTTTTGGTGAATCTATAAACAGATTCATTGTTAAGTATTATTTTCAAGCTATGATGGATGTAATTTACGAGATACTGTTTCACACCAACGAAGCCTTATATGCCATTGTTTCAGAAAATGTATGGGAAGCCTATCTGGTTCTGTTTCTGATCATTTTTCTGGAAACCGGGCTCATTGTCTTTCCTTTTCTGCCGGGCGATGGTTTACTATTTTCAGCTGGAGTTATTGCCGCTTCATCCGAAATGAGTATTCTTTTGCTGGTTCCTATATTAATTGCAGCAGCAATACTGGGAAACCACTTCAATTACAGGATTGGAAAACAGATTGGCAACGGAATAGAACACAGCAAAAATAGGTTCATTCAGAAATATTTAGTCAAATCAATAATTACCACCCGGAAGTTTTATCAGAAACATGGAAAAAAATCGATCATTATTGGCCGGTTTTTCCCGGTAATCCGTACATACATTCCTTTTCTGGCGGGAACTGTAAAGTTTGACTATTCCATATTCAAAACTTATACCGTTATCGGATCTGTAGTCTGGGTTCCATTTTTCACATTAATAGGTTATTTTCTGGGCGACATTCCCTGGATTAAAGATAATTTCGAATTGATTTTTCTTGGATTAATTGTGGTTACACTCATCCCGTTTTTTTATGCCGCTATAAAAACCATGTTTTTCCGGAAGAAAAATGCCTGACTGATTCTGTAATTTCAACAAGGGCTGTATTTATCCGGCAAAAAAGTTATTTTTGATACATTAAAATAACTTCTATGTCAAAACTATTCGTACTAAAGCCTTTGTCTGAGTTACTATCTGAATCGGAAACAGATCATGGACTTCGAAAATCACTTTCCGCTTTTAACCTGACCACACTTGGAATTGGCGCTGTTATCGGAGCAGGAATTTTTGTATTAACAGGGCAGGCAGCTGCTCAATATGCAGGCCCTGCAATTGTCATTTCATTTTTGATATCCGGATTAGCGTGTTTGTTTGCAGGTTTGTGTTATGCTGAGTTTGCCTCCATGATTCCGATTTCGGGAAGTGCTTATACTTATGCCTATGCTACAATGGGCGAGTTTATGGCATGGATTATTGGCTGGGATTTAATTTTGGAATACCTCTTTGCCGCATCAACTGTTTCAGTTGGCTGGTCGGGCTATGTGGTTAGTTTCCTGAAAGACTTTGGCGTTATTATTCCGGCACAGTTTACCGCCGCTTTGGGTACTGTTTTAGTCGATATTCCGCAGGTTGGATGGAAAATGATTACCCCAGAGCTTACAAAAAGTTTGGCTGATACCGGAGTTTCAATTGATAGCCTTCCACATTTAACCGGGATATTGAATTTGCCTGCCATGTTTGTTGTGGCGGCTTTAACCACTTTATTACTGATTGGAATTCGCGAATCAGCCAAATTCAATAATATTATGGTTGTTGTTAAGGTATTTGTAATATTATTATTCATAGGAATTGGATTTATGTTTGTGAATAAAGCAAATTGGGTTCCGTTTATTCCTGAAAACACCGGCGAATGGGGCCATTATGGCTGGAGTGGAATTCTAAGGGGAGCGGCTGTGATTTTCTTTGCCTACATTGGGTTTGATGCTGTTTCAACTGCTGCACAGGAAGCAAAAAATCCCAAGCGGGATATGCCAATTGGCATTTTGGGTTCGCTGGGAATTTCAACCATATTATATGTTTTGGTAGCCATTGTACTGACCGGTATCGTAAGTTATACCTTTTTAAATGTATCCGATCCGATTGCTGTTGGTGTTGATGCCATGGGATCTGGCCTTTTTTGGTTGCGACCCATTATTAAAATCGCTGCAATTGCCGGATTAAGTTCTGTGATTTTAGTGATGCTTTTGGGGCAACCGCGTATCTTTTTCTCCATGGCCAAAGACGGACTATTGCCTCCAGTATTCTCAAAAATACACCCCCGATTTAAAACTCCATATGTGAGTACTCTCGTAACTGGTTTTGTAGCATTTATTCTTGCCGGTTTATTGCCGATTAATATTCTTGGTGAATTGGTTTCAATTGGAACCTTACTCGCTTTTGCTATTGTTTGTATCGGAATTATTATCCTTAGGATAAAACGACCTGAAATTCACCGATCATTTAAAACGCCCTTTGTTCCGCTTGTACCGATTTTAGGTGCAGGCATTTGTATCATTCAGATGCTTTCATTGCCCTGGGAAACATGGGCCCGTCTGGTAGGCTGGATGGCCCTGGGTTTTGTAATTTATTTTACATACGGAATTCGACATAGTAAAATCAGAAACAGACAATAGCAACCTGATAAAGAAAAACCAAATATGGCCCCGCTGGATTACAGTGGGGCTTTTCTTTGATTACTAAACCAACACACAGATTGTAAAAGTGGCATGCCAGTTCAAATTCCAACAAATTTTCTGTTTCATTGTTACAGTAAAGTATGTTGAACTGAAAGGTTTTTTACCATGAAATTAACCCATTTATTGTTTTTGATATCAACTTCTTTTTTTGTTTTTAAGGCTGCTCATTGTCAGAATGAAAATACACTCATTCCTTTTGCCTCAGGCTTAAAAAGTCCGGTAAGCATTGCAAATGCAGGCGACAGCCGACTGTTTGTTGCCGAACAAAGGGGATTCATCAGAATTATTAACTCCAACGGAACACTCATTGCTCAGCCTTTTCTAAATATTACGGATCGAGTTGTATACGGAGGAGAACGAGGTCTGCTGGGAATAGTTTTTCATCCCAATTATTCAAGTAATGGGTACTTCTACGTCAATTATATTGGCAATGGCGACAGCACGCATATTTCCCGATTTACAGTTAGTTCGGGTGATCCGAATCAGGCCAGCCCGCAAAGCGAATTAAAACTGATGACCATCTTTCAACCCTATCAAAACCATAATGGAGGTGACCTGAAATTTGGACCTGATGGTTATTTATACATCGGGATGGGTGATGGTGGTTCGGGAGGTGATCCGGGAAATCGGGCCCAAAAACCCATGGAATTATTGGGTAAAATGCTGCGCATAGATGTTGATCATGGCATTCCATATGCGATACCGACTACAAATCCGTTTTATAACAGCGTTACAACCAGAGGTGAAATTTGGTCACTGGGATTGAGAAATCCGTGGAGATTCAGTTTCGATCGTCTTACAGGTGACCTATGGATAGCCGATGTTGGACAGAATGCTATTGAAGAAATTGATTTTCAGCCGGCTAACAGCAAAGGTGGAGAAAATTACGGATGGCGGTGCTATGAAGGTGATCAGCTTTACAGTACTACTGGCGGATGTGGTCTGTTATCTTCCTACACATTTCCAGTATTCGCCTATCCTCAGGATACCGAATGTTCAGTAACCGGAGGATTCGTTTTCCGTGGGTCGGCTACTTCTCCATTTTATGGACGATATTTTTTTACCGATTATTGCGCTGACAAAATATGGACATTGAACAAATTAGCCGGAATCTGGGTCAGAGAGGATTTTGGCCATTTCCCGGGAAATAATTTCAGCACATTTGGTGAAGATGCCAATGGACAACTCTATGTAGCAGGAATAACGAGCGGTAAAATATTTCGTGTTTACGATCAGGTAACCGAAAGCCTCCTGATTAAAGAGCCAATCGATTTTAAAGTCATACAGATTCCCTTTTCTGATCTGATCAGAATTGAAACTGAGCAAATAATTGATCTGGACATGCAAATTGCAGTTTATGATTTAAAAGGCATAAAACACTTTCAAGGCAATTCTTTAGAAAGTAGTTATGAGTTTAATCCAGGTTTTTTGTCTAAAGGAATCTATGTATTAAGTGTCAGGATTAACGGAAATAATCAGGTTCGAAAATTGGTTTTGGGAATTAATAAGAGCCGGTAGTATGTCAATTTTATTACTTTCGTGGTTGAATTCAATAATTACCGTGTAAAATTCAATAATGTCACAAAATTCTTCTGTAAAATCAATTCTTTTTGCCTTGTTGGCAAACCTGGGAATCGCTATTACCAAAACATTTGCAGCTGTTGTTACAGGGTCCGGCGCTATGCTGGCTGAATCCATTCATTCCTTTGCCGACTGCGGTAATCAGGGTCTTCTGTTTCTGGGTTTAAAAGCTTCGAAGAAGGCGCCCACATCCGAACATCCGCTCGGATACGGAAAAGCAATCTTTTTCTGGTCGTTTATTGTTGCACTGATCTTATTCAGTATGGGTGGTCTATTTTCGATATACGAAGGTGTTCATAAACTAAGTTCGCACGAAGGATTGACCAGTCCTTACATTGCCATAGTCGTACTTTCTGTAAGTATTCTGTTGGAAGCTGCTTCGCTTTGGGGATGTCTTACTCAGATTAATAAGGTAAAGCACGGTCAAAGTTTGTGGAAATGGTTTAAAAACAGCCGGCAAAGCGAATTGGTAGTTGTTTTGGGCGAGGATGTGGCAGCATTATTTGGTTTGGCATTTGCTCTTATTTCAGTTGTTCTTTCAATGGTTACCGGTAATCCGCTGTTCGATGCGATTGGAAGTATTGGAATTGGTATCCTGTTGGTGGTGATTTCCATATTTCTTGCCATCAAAATTAAAGGCTTGCTGATAGGTCAGAGTGGCGATATTGAAGTACGTGAAGAGATTACTTCTTTTCTTGAATCACGGCCAGAGATAACCAAAGTTCTGAATTTAATCACTCTTCAGCTCGGTGCCCAGATTATGGTTGCAGTTAAAGTAAAAATGGCCAATGTGGATACTGTCGACCAATTAATAGAAAATATCAACCTCTGCGAAGCAGCACTGAAAAAGCAAAATTCTTCAATCCAGTGGATATTTTTTGAACCTGACATCGAGTAAACCTACGTAAGCAGAAATTTTCAATAAGCTGAGAATTAACATTTACGTAGCATTCAGGACTTTTAAATAGGTAATTTTGCGGCTCGTTTAAAACGGGTTATGATACCCGAACACTGATTAAGACTATTTAATCAGATTATTAAGAAAGAAATATCTATGAAACGCATTAATGAATACCGGAAATTATTCGAAGTTGAACCTGGCACCGACCTTAAAACGCTGAAGACTACCTATCGAAATCTGGTAAAGGAATGGCATCCCGATAAGTTTCAGGAAGGAGACGAAACTGCCACAGAAGCTGAAACCAAAAGCCGCAAAATAATAGATGCTTATCATTTTTTAGTGAGTATTGCGCCTGAAACGATTGCTGCAAATATGGATGAATACAATACCATCATCACTGAATCGAATATCGCTGATTTTAAGCACAAAGGACTTTTACTTGAAGTTACATTTCTGGATGGAACTACCTATGAATATTTTGGCGTTCCAAAAAGTGTTTATATCAAATTGAGTAATTCCGACAAGCAACTACGATTTGCTAAAAGAAACATCTTTAATTCCTATCTCTACCGAAAATCAAAAAGAAGTACTGAATTAGCTTAATTCATTTTTGTTTGAGCTGCAAATAAGTATACTCTATTTGCTCAACCGCTCCACATTTCGGCCAATAATAACCAAAGCAGGCATGGGTGGCTTCTCCAACTCCAGTATTTGACTAATGGTTCCTAATTTTGCCTCTAAGGCTGATGAATCTGATTGCGAGACTTTACTGAGTATCTGAACATTTATTTCAGGTGAAATGCCCTTATCCATTAATCGTTCGGCCAATCGCACCAGTTTGTTCAGCCCCATAAAGAAAATGATTGGAGAACCTGATTTCAGCACAGAAACAAATGTTTCGAGGTCGCAAAAATCTCCTTCAGAATAATGTCCTGTTCCAAATAAAACCATACTGTTTTTACCTCGTTCGGTGAGCGGAATGCCATAAAGGGAAGCGGCGCCCAGCGCTGAAGTAACTCCGGGAATGGCCTCGTAATTCAGACCGTTTTCGATACAAAAACGAATTTCTTCGGCACCTCGTCCAAATATCATCGGATCACCCGATTTCAGACGAACGATCTTCTGTCCTTTTGTGGCCAAATCAATAATCAACTGATTAATTGTTTCCTGCCGTTCTGTTTGATCCTGCCCATCCTGATAAAGTTTTCCCACGTAAATTCGCTGAGCATTGGGTTTGCCAAGGTTTAAAATCTCTTCACTAACCAAGGCATCATGGAGGATGTAATCTGCTACCTGAATTCTTTTCAGCGCTTTAATAGTCAGCAATTCCGGATCGCCTGGACCAGCTCCAACTATGGAAATGAGGTGGGAAGCCTCCCCCAACCCCTCCGAAGGAGGGGAGAAATACTTTTGGTAATTTGATATTGACATAGTAATGAGACTTCAGGATTTTCTTTTTACTTTTTACTTGTTGCAAGGTCATCCAGATATTCCATCGGACTGGAGTATTTAAATTTATATTTCAATAATCGTTGTAATTTACTGCTGTCTATAATCTTAAAGGATTCAGTTTTATCTGAAATAAGTGGTTCAGGCAATCCTGAAATAAGTGCAGCCTTACCATAAAAATCCTTTTTAAGCGGATGTTCGGGGCAGCAGGCATTCAGTGTTTCACCCCAAAGTTCCTGATCAAGAATTGATGAAATTATGCCGATACAATCATCCTGATGAATCAGATTAACTGGAATATTTGTAACTGGCAAATCTGATTTTAACAGAAAACGTGCCGGATTTCGGTCAGCGCCAATCAGTCCGCCAAACCTGAGAACTGTGGTTTTAAAACCCAAATTATTTTTTAAAAGATGCTCTGCCAACAAGCAGGCTTTTCCACTTTCTTTATCCGGTCTGGGTTCACCGTCTTCGCTTACAGTCTGAAAATTTTCAGGATATACAGAAGTAGAAGAAATAAAAATCACTTTTTGTATTCCCGATTTTATGATGTACGGTATTACTTTTCTGATCTGAGCTGGAAAAATTTGCTCAATTCCTTTTATTCGTCTGGGAGGAATCGAAATGATCAGCACATCAGTTTTAAAAAAATCAAGATCATCGATAGCTGCTTCCGTTTCGTTTAGAACAAGCAGATAAGGTAAGATTCCGGCATCAATAAGCTGACTGAACTTTTCAGTGGTAGTAACCGAACCTTTTATTGAAAATCCTTTGTCAATCAACTGTTTTCCTAACGGCAATCCCAGCCATCCGCAGCCTAAAATTGAAACAATTCGCTTTTCTTTCACGATTTCTTGCTTATTTCTTTCATCCACTTTGCTATCGAATATTGAACAAACGATAATTCGTCCAGTTCAGGAAGAAGAAAAACTTTATTGGTAAAATAACGCCATGCTGCTTGTGCTGTAGAGTTTTGGTTCGCCATAATTAGTGATGCCGGTGGTGGAAAATTACCCTGAGACCTGTAGCTTTCAATTCCTTCCGGACTGAAAAACAGAAAAACATCGAATACCTCCTTTTCAAATTTTTCGACAGGAGTATCAGGATTTACCTCGACATACTCAATTTGCTGATCGTAGAGCCACTGATGGGTTGCAGCCGACATCTTTTGTCCGATATATAAAAATGGTGTTTTCATCTTATTAGTGTTTGAAATCTTTCCCTTGAAGTGTTTCTTTCACGTACTGCTTTCTGATGACAAAATCGCCAAACTTTTCTCCATCAAAACGGGTTTGAGCATAACTCAAAATAATGGGTTCCAGTACTGCCAGAATTTCACCTTCGGTAAGCGTTTCCTTGTAGAGGGTATTCAGGCGGGTACCGTAAAAGTTTCCACCCAGATAAAGGTTGTAATGGCCTTCTGATTTTCCGACGAAGCCAATTTCGGCCAGGTAAGGCCTTCCACAACCATTGGGACATCCGGTCATTCGAATCACAATTTCTTCTTTGTACAAACTTTGCTGATTCAAAATAGCTTCAATTTTGGTAATCAGCGAAGGTAAGTATCTTTCAGCTTCAGCAAAGGCCAAACCGCAGGTATTCAAAGCAACACAAGCAATGGAATTCTGGCGGAGTCCGGATAACTCACCAGGCAATACGCCATTCCTTTTCAGAATTAGCTGAATGTTTTTCTTTTCACTCTCCGAAACATTGGCAATGATCAGGTTTTGATTCCCCGTCAGGATAAATTTTCCTTCAATATTTTGAGCAATTTCGCGAAGCGCAGATTTTAAGTTTAACCCGTTTTTGTCAACGACACGTCCACCTTCAACAAAAAGTGTCAGGCTCCATTTGGAATCACTGCCTTTTTTCCAACCCAATCTGTCACCATTGCGTGAAAAAGAGTACGGTTTGGGCTCCTGAAATGCAAATCCGAGATATTTTTCGACTTCATTTTTAAACCAGTCAATGCCAAAATTGTCGATCGTATACTTCATTCTTGAAAGTTTCCGGTTTTGCCGGTTACCATTATCGCGCTGAACCAAAACCACCTTTTCAGCTACGTCAACCACCTGCTCAGGCAGACAAAAACCAATGACTTCGGCTAAACGGGGATATGTTTCAGGCATTCCGAAAGTGGTGCCCATGCCGCCGCCAACAACTACATTATATCCGATAATCCGGTTGTTTTCGACGATAGCAATGAACCCCAGATCCTGTGAAAAAATATCCGAATCGTTGTATGGTGGAATAGCTACTGTAATTTTAAATTTGCGCGGCAGATATCGGTCCCCATAAATAGGCTCAACCTCATTTTTACTGTCGGCAACCAGTTTCTCATCGAGCCAAATTTCGTGATATGCCCGGGTTGATGGCAGCAAATGTTCGCTTATTCGACGTGCTGTATCAGATACTTCTGCATGCAGTTCCGACTCCGCTGGATTTGGATGACACATCACATTTCGGTTTACATCACCACAGGCTGCAATGGTATCCAATAATACGGCATTCATGCCCTGAATCGTTTTTTTTAGATCAGTTTTGATGACTCCGTGTAACTGGAAAGCCTGCCTGGTGGTCAGTTTTAAGGTATGATTGGCGTATTGTTCCGATAAATCGTCCATTTGCAACCATTGTTTCGGCGTAACCACTCCACCCGGAATCCTGACCCGAATGAGAAACGAATAAGCTGGTTCCAGTTTTTGCCGTTTTCTTTCTTTTTCAAGATCACGATCAAACTGCTGATACATGCCATGAAATTTGGAAATTTGGGTGTCACCGAAGGCAATCGACCCTGTAATCGGATCCGCCAGACTTTCAACCAAAGTTCCGCGCAAATAATTGCTGTCGTATTTTATTTTTTCTAACTCTGAAAGTAGTTTCCAATTGATTGTATCGCTCATTTGAATAATGAATTTTGAATGATAAATTTTGAATATTTCAATTCCCTAACCTGAATACTGAGACTGAACACTGTTCACTTTTTAATAAACGTCTGTCTGAAACCGCTTCTCCTTTTTGAGCGTTTTCATGTATTCCAAAGCTTTCTCTTCGCTCATTCCACCTTCTGTTTCGAATATATGCAGCAATGTTTTTTGTACATCGCGGGCCATTTGTTTCATATCACCACACAGATAAATGTTGGCGCCCTTCTTCAACCAGTCGAAAATCTCACGTTGATTTTCGAGAAGCCGGTGTTGAACGTATACCTTTTCATTCTGATCGCGCGAGAAAGCAACATCTATTTTTTCAAGATAACCATCTTTCAGCAATTTTTGCCACTCAAGCTGGTATAAAAAGTCGGAATGAAAACGGCGTTCACCAAAAAAGAGCCAGGTATTACCTTTCTGGTTACTGGCTTCGCGGTGCTGTAAAAATGCACGGTATGGAGCTACACCAGTCCCGGCGCCAACGAGTATTACCGGCGTTTCTTCATTTTCAGGAAGTTTAAATCCGGGATTCTTTTCAATGAAAACGGAAACCGATGAGTCAATATCAATGCGGTCGGCAAGGTAAGTTGAACAAGCGCCTGCACGCACGCGTCCCTTGTGTAAATAACGAACAGCTGAAACCGTTGCATGTACTTCGTTGCCAACTGCTAATTGACTGGATGATATGGAATACAGTCGTGGCGGAAAACTTCTTAAGATGTCGGCAAATTCCTGTGGCGTAAAACTGAAAGGAAATTCCTCCAGCAAGTCGAGAACATCGTGACCATATAAATAACGGTCAAATTGTTCGGCATTTTCAATGATTTCCAGAAGATTTGTATTCAAGGTCCTCTCCTGATATTTCTGAATTACCTCAACGTTTAACACGGTGATTTCAAGATGATCTGTCAAGGCTTCCTTCAGAGAAAATTCACCTTCTTTTAATTTGACTGGTTCAGTTCCGGTGAAGCCGGCTTTACTGATAATACTTTCCACCAATTCGGGCGGGTTGTTTGCCAGAATACCAACCGAATCGCCTGGCTCGTATGTAATACCAGAACCTTCAAGCGAAAGCTCGATATGATAAACCTCCTTATCCGAATCGCGACCGGTAATTTTAACTTTATCAAGAACCGTTGCGATAAACGGATTTTTCCTTGAATACGACTTGTTTTGTGAAATATTATTTGCTGAAATTACGTTGGTAGCCTGTCCCGAATCCTGATGTGTCTGGACAAAAACGTCCACAAACTTAGCGATCCATAAAACAGCTTCTTCTTCAAAGTCAACATCCAGTTTTAATACCGGAAGAATTGTTTTTGCTCCCAGTTGGCTTAGCGCCTGATCAATATCGATTCCTGTTTTGCAGTATAGCTTATAACTTTTATCTCCCAGAGCCAACACAGAGTAGTTCAAGTTGGGCAGTTGCGGGGCACGCTTCCCGATTATAAAATTGTAAAAATCTTCGGCCATGGCCGGAGGTTCGCCTTCGCCATGCGTACTGACGATGAAAACAAGATTGGTTTCCGAGGTCAGTTGCCGGGTTTTATAATCATCAAGTGCAATAAACTGAGCTTCCACTCCATGATTTACCAGCTTTTGAGCCAATTTTTCAGCAATTGTTTTACTTCTTCCGGTATGGGTTCCATACAGTATCTTCAAATTTCCGGTAGTTTTTGCTTCCGGGGAAGTAACAGGTTGCAAATTGCCGCCGGAAGCAGCAAGTAATCCCTGAAAATAACCATTGATCCAGAGCAGTTGATCGCGGTTTAATCCAACAGAAAGGCTTGATAACAATCCCTGTTGTTGTTCATTTAATGGATTTAATTGAGTACTCATTATTCTTGTTTTTTAAGATTTTCCATGTATTCCTGAATCTGATTTCGTAATCGGATTGATTCATATACATTTTCCGCATTAGAACTTACTGCCACTGAAATGTTTCCTTCCTGATAAATGGCAGGCGAAACAAACTGGCAAAGAGCCGGATTATCGTGAATATTAACTAAAACTCCAGCTTCCCTCCCATCTTGTGCAATCTGCCAATCGAGTTCTTCATTATTGGTACACGAATAAAGCATCAGATAGCCTTTCAAATCTTTTTTTTCGTAACTCTTTTGAATACAAATTGTACCGGCAGCATAGACTTCATCAATAATATTTTCGGCAATCACTTCTATTTGAGCTCCGAAACGTTTTAAAATGAGAATTTTTTTCAGCGCATTTTGACCGCCGCCAATGACCAGAATCTTCTGGTCTGAAATATCAATTGATATGGGTAAAAACTTTTTTATCATGGTCCTTTGTGTTAAATCTGATAATCAATGCCTGATTTTTTTTCTTTTCCAAAGTTTATTCTATTCCAGGTTCTCTCGTGTAAATAATATAATCCCATTTTGGTAAAAACTTCTACTCCTCCAATCGCAATGGCAAAATCGAGTTTGCCCGTTATAACCAAAGAAATTATAATCGTATCGATTGTCCCAACTGTACGCCACGAAACCGATTTCACAATACTCCTGTAGGATTTTTCACTCATTAGCTGTTTGTTTTAGATAAAAAAAAAGCTCCTCTGAAATTCAGAAGAGCTTTAAATATTGTGGTATAATTTACCTATATCCTGTCAACCTCCTGAATAGCCATAACAAAACACATACACATTGAAGTGCACATATTGCGGGTCATATTCATTTTTGCCATTTCAGGAGAAAATTTGTTCATCGATAAAAGACTTAGTGATCTGTAATTATTCAATGCTGCAAATATAGAGTCAAATTTGACATTTCATAGGAATTTCAAGTTTATTTTTCGTTAATTCATCAAAACGAGTAAAAATGGGTTCTATATTTGTTTTTTGATTTTATCTTTTTTATGTCAAAAGCCAGAATTTTTTATTTCAATCCTACCTGCGAACTGGCTGTTGCAAACGGGTCATTCAGCTATATGCCACCTCTCTTGCTTCAGGAAATGGAACGCGATTTAGCCGTACTTCCTTTTATTTTTGGCTCAGAGAATGATTTTGTAATTACTGAAACTAAACCTTCAGACAAATACGTTGAAGAGCTTAATAATTTGGGATTTAAAGTGCCCAAATTTTGTACTTTATCTGAATTGGAAGCGATACCGGAGGATTCATTTGAAGCAATCTGCCCCTGGGGATGGAGCCCTGCTGCACATTTTAAATTAAAGAAACTAAAAGCGAAGTGCTCCGAAGAATTTAAATCAAATCCTTCATACAATTGGCAACAAACGCACCAATTGCTTTTCGAACGATCAACCTCTTTGAATATTCTGACCGATATTCTGAATAATAATCTACAGCCATGGTTTATTAATAAATCGTTAACCGGGGTACACGTGACTAGTGTTTATGAAATTGAGAAACTGATGAAAGAGCATCAGTCATTAGTTTTAAAAGCGCCATTGAGTTCATCCGGAAGGGGAATTCAGATCATACGAAGTAAGACTCTGAATAATTCAAACAAGGCATGGATTTCAGGGGTAATGAAACAGCAAAACTATCTGATTGCCGAGCCTTTTCTTGAAAAACTGGCCGATTTATCTTTTCAGTTTCGAATAACTGAGTCTGCTAAAATCGACTATCTGGGTTTCACATTCTTTGAAACCAATTCAAACGGACAATACAAAGGAACGTTAATCAACACCAGTTTAGCAGATATTTTTCCGGATGAAAACCTGAATGAACTGGAAGAAATGATTATTAAAACAGCTAAAATTATTGGTGAAGAATTAAAATCATCGGTATATACCAATTTGCATCGTGGATTTTTAGGAGTTGATGCTATGGTTTTCAGGAATGAAAAACAGATCATGATACAACCATGCATCGAAATCAATTGCAGAATGAATATGGGAATACTAACTATTTTACTGCAAAATTATATTCAAAGGGAAGCAAAAGGCAAATTTGAACTTTTCTATGGGCAGAAGGGTAATTTTGAGATTTTTGCCAAAAGAGAACAAAAAATAAATCCGCCAGTAATTGTAAATGGAAAAATCAATGCAGGTTTTTTTCCACTTGTTGAGCCTACGCACCACCAAAGATTTGGAGCTTATTTTTTGATATCGGGTACCAGATAATTGTTAATGGTATCGAGCAAATATTTTAACCGGATAGGTTTGGTGATAAACTCATCACAACCGGCTTCATGGCATAATCTTTCTTCGCCCGATAAAATAAAAGCTGTTTGAACCACAATGATGGTTTCAGGTCGCATTTCCTTAATGACTTTCGTAGCTTCAATTCCATCCATTTTTGGCATATTAATGTCCATTAAAATCAAATCGATGTGTTCGGATTTCTTAACTATTTCAATGGCATCCAAACCATTTTTCGCCCACAAGAGCTTCGCTTTGGTCTTTCTTAATGCAGCCTCAAAATAAATATTGCTAGTTTCGTTATCTTCAACGACTAACACTGTTTTCCCTTCCCAGGAATAAAATTTATCTGACAATTCCATGTTGTGACTATTGGTTAATTATTCTAGTGTTGAAAATGTTTTCTATCCTATTTAGCAACGAAATTAAATCACTGGTATTAAATGGTTTTCCTAAATATTCATTCATCCCCGCTTTAATGAACAATTCTTTATCACTTTCCAAAACATTGCCAGTCATGGCTACTATTGGAACACGATCATGCACTTTATGTTCAAATTCCCATTCTCTTATTTTAGTAGTTGCCTCAACACCATCCATCTTGGGCATCTGAATATCCATGAAAACAATATCAGGTAATTCTTTGATAAATGATTCAACTGCCTGAATACCATCCAAAACAGGTATTACTGAATGTCCTAGTTTTTCGAGATTTAATATAGCGATTTTTTGGTTAATAACATTATCCTCAGCCAATAAGATTTTGTATTTATTGTTCGAAGTCAAAGTAATATCTACTTCTTTACTTTCTGCTACTGAATGGGGTTCATGATCAAGGCCAAATTCCGAGTCAAAATGGAATATTGCTCCATGGCCTTCTTCACTTATTATTCCTATGTCACCATTCATTAAGTGAACCAGATTTTTAGAAATTGCCAATCCCAAACCCGTACCTCCAAATTTTCGGGTTGTTGATGTTTCTGCCTGTGAAAATGATTTGAATAATTTGGTTTGATTTTCAGGAGAAATACCAATACCTGAATCCTGAACTTCAAAATTAAGCCGCACAAATTCATCGTTCTTATTCACAAGTCTCACATTTATGCGGACAAATCCTTCAGCAGTAAATTTTATAGAATTATTGCATAGGTTGATCAGTACCTGTTTAAGTCTTAACGGATCGCCAATCAGTGATTCAGGCACTTCCGGCTCAATTTCAAATGTCAGGTTGAGCCCTTTTTGAATGGCTTTATACCTGAGAATTTTGGTAACTTCATTAATTTCATCATTCAAATTAAAGACGATGCGTTCAAAGGTAACCTGCCCGGCTTCTATTTTCGAAAAATCGAGCACATCATTAATAATCATTAGAAGGTTTTCGCTTGAAATGCCTATAATATCAATAAACTCAAGCTGCTCAGCTGTAAGTGGTGTGCGTTTAAGAATATCAATCATCCCAATAATCCCATTCATTGGTGTTCTGATTTCATGAGAAATATTGGCCAGAAAAATCCCTTTTGCTTTTGCAGAAGCCTCGGCAATCTCTTTTGACTGAATTAATTCAAACTGAGCTTTTCTTAAAGTCAGGTGAAGATTAACCCGAGCCAAAAGTTCTTCTTTACTGAATGGTTTGGGAATATAATCGACAGCACCCAGTTGAAATCCTTTGACAATACTGTCTTTTTCCCTTTTTGCTGTTAAAAATATAATTGGAATGTCCTGCGTTTGTGGATTTGATTTCAGGATAGAGCAAACTTCAAAACCATCAATGTCGGGCAAAACTACATCGAGTAAAATTAAATCAAATTTATGCGCCCTGGCTTTTGCCAACGCTGATTTCCCGTTAATCGCAGTTGCAATCTGATATTCCTGATCCGACAAAATATCTTTCATCAGATCAAGGTTGAGCTGTACGTCGTCAACAATCAGAATTTTAGAAGTTTGGCCGTTATCCTGCATTTTATTAGAAAGTAGTGTTTAACCAATTAATTAACTCGTCGGGATTACCAATCATTCTGGCAGCATTAAGTTTTATCGCTTCTTTTGGCATTCCAAAAATTACGGACGATTTTTCATCCTGCGCAAAGGTCATAGCGCCTGCCTGAAATAATTCAAGCATTCCTCTAGCGCCGTCTGATCCCATTCCGGTTAGTAGAATTGCAGTTATATTAGATCCCTGAAACTTAACTGCCGATTGAAACAACACATCAACTGAGGGGCGATGACGGTTTACTAATGGCCCCATTTCAAGCTTGCATTTGTATTTCCCACTTTCCCTAATCAAATGCAAATGATTGAAACCGTTTGCAATATACACATTACCCGGTTGAATAACATCACCATCCTCAGCTTCCTTTACATTGATCTTGCTTTCCTGGTTAAGTCTGTTTGCAAATGCTTTGGTAAACTCACCAGGCATATGCTGTACAATCAGGATGCCAGGTAAATCAGTCCGAAGGTTCTTTAATATACGTGATATAACCTCAGTTCCTCCGGTTGATGCACCGAGCAGAATTATTTTATCGGAATGAAGCAGCGGATTTTGATTTACAGGGGCAATTTGATTCTTCGGATTTTCAGGAAGTTTCGTTGGCTTAATCCTGATTCGTTCGGTCATTGAAGAAGCTTTTATTGCATCAGTAATCCTGATACTGTATTCTTCAATCTGCAACTTATTGGTTAATTTCGGTTTGGAAATAATTTCTTTGGCTCCCAATTGTAAGGCCCGAATTCCGATTTCGGAACCTTCACCGACAATTGATGATATAACTACGACGGGGATTGGATGTTGTTTCATGAGTTTTCCCAGAAAGGTCAGACCATTCATGCGGGGCATCTCAATATCCAGGGTAATTACATCAGGCAGGTTTTCCGCAATCATTGAAACTGCTTCATAGGGATCTGAAGCTGCTCCAATAACTTCAATTTCAGGATCCTGACTTAATATTTTAATTAAAGTATTTCGTACAGATTCCGAATCGTCAACTATCAAAACTTTAATTTTATAGCTCATTTTGTATTACTGTTATGATTAAACCAGATATTTTTGAAGTACCTCGCCTGTTCCGGTGTTGAAATGAATCTTTCTTCCTAATTTTCCTCCGGTACTGGAATTTGCAATTGAAATTCCAAGTTCGAATACCATTCTGTATGCTAATTCAATGTTACGTTGTCCAACGTTAAATACTGAATTTTGTTCACCAAGCACTTCAGCACCACCAAAAATTTTACATACAATATCTTCCTTTTTTACCCCAAAATCATACATTTTATTTAATAGTTGTATTATAGCCACATTCCCATATTTGGGAGACTCCAAACCATCTCCATTCCAATAGGGTAGCATGTAATGGTTAATACCCCCAATCTTTTTTTTTGGATCACAAAAACAAACCGAAACGCATGACCCAAGAACCGTTGTAACCCATTGTAAATCTTTGCTTACAAGCAGAGATGAAGGATGCAAAAAATAGTCTGATCGGCTATATTCATTCATTAGAATCGAACTTCAGAATCAAGTAAAAAATCTTCAAGATCATCCCAGTCTTCAGTTCCTGAACTTTCAGGAATTGTAACCATTATGCGTACCCCACCTTCAAAATTATCGTTCATACTCACTTTGCCACCCAATAATTCGGCATATGCCTGAACGATGGAAAGTCCGAGTCCATGTCCTGTGTTAATTGAATTTATTTTTTCATCGAGTTGTTTGAACCTGTCGAAAACAACTTTCCGGTCATCACGATTGATTCCCTTTCCGTGGTCTGAAACCTCAATAGCAAGTGTTCCATTTCCCAATACAAAATCCAAATTAATAACTGACTGATCCGGACTATATTTAATAGCATTGCTAATCAGGTTTTTAACAATCATTTCAAGTTTTGCCTTGTCGGAAATGAAAAATGCCTGAATATCAGAAACCAACTTATTGGCATGATCTATTTCCACTGACAACGTAATGCCTTTCTTTTTCAACTGACTTTTGAAATATTGACCTATATTGAAAGAAAGCTCGTTGATAGATATTTGCGCCAGCTTAGGCTCTTCTTTTCCTGCTTCGATTAACGCGGCAGCAAAAATGTTTTTAAGCTGAAAATCGAGATGAAATGCCTCTTCATAAATTAGATCGGCCAACCGGTGTGCGTATTCAATCTCTCCTTCTTTCAGCTCCCTGATATTTTCGGCCAAGGCAAGTACGCTTGCAAAGGGATTTACGATCTCGTTAGTAATATTACTGATAAAATGACCTTTCAGTTTTTCTGAATCCCGTAGTTTTTCGTTGACCTTATAAAGGTTCCTGACCAATTCTTCATTTTCAGCTTTAAGGTTTGAAATTTGATTTATGTACAGATCAATTTCAGTGTCAGTAAATTTTTTTGAATTGTCCATAACCATTATATATTAGTTTTAACATAAATACTAGGTGCAATAGACCGAATCGGGAGGCTCATATTTATAAGCGATTCGGAATGGCCTATAATCAGATAACCTCCGGTTTTTATATTATTCAAAACTTTTGTTAAAACGTTTTGTTGAACCTGATGATTAAAATAGATTAAGGTATTTCGTAAAAATACAACATCAAATTCGTCCTTCAACAAATAGTTTCCATCCATCAGGTTTAGATAAGCAGGTGATACTTTAGCTCTTAAATCCTTAATCACCCTAACTTTCTGGTTGTTCTGATTTTTACTTTTCAGAAAATAACGGTGTTTCAAATCAAGAGAAACGACATCCATACTTGAAATTGGATAGATAGCCTCTCCGGCATTTTTCAACATCCTAACAGAAATATCGGTAGCAAGGATGGTATAATTAATTGGCATTTTTTTTAACCGGATATATTCTTCAATCGTAATGGCAATCGAATATGCCTCCTGTCCATTTGAGCAACCTGCACTCCAAATCTTTAGTTTTGACTCTTTAAAATTAACCTTAACATTCAGGAACTCCGGTATAATTTGATCAGTGATGAATTCAAAATGATCATTTTCCCTAAAAAAATCGGTCTTGTTTGTTGAAATATAATCAGCCAAAACTGAAAGCTCCGGTGAATCAAGGTTTGCGTTCAATAACATTTTGGCATATTCGTCAAACGAATTAATCTCCAGCTCGAGCAATCGCCGTTGCATCCTCGACTGAAACATAATCTTTTTCTCAGGAGGCATTTTGATACCAAACCTTTCGGTGATCAGGTTTCCAAGTTTTAGGAAAAGTTCGTCAGATATATGAATAAATTCTGATTTCATTTTTTTTCAGGAATAACACTAAAACCGTTCAAACTCATCATCAGAAATATCAGGTTGATCCAGGTTGATAACTACTCTCTTTTTAGGGTTTACCTCAGTTTCAGCAACTGGCTGAATCAGGCTTTTATGTTCCCGTGCTATTTGTTTTGCAGTATTGCTCGCATTTGTTTTAAAGAATGAAATGATATCCTGAAGTTGTTCTGCCTGCGCCGATAATTCTACAGCATTGGTCGATAGCTCTTCAGAACTGGCTGCATTTTGTTGGGTTACCATATTTAGTTGTTGGATGGCCTGATTGATTTGGTCGGCTCCAACGCTTTGTTCATTGTTTGCCGCAGAAATTTCCTGGATGAGCTTAGATGTTTTCTGAATATCTGGGACTATTTCTTTCATCAGTTTTCCTGCATCTTCGGCATTAAAGACACTCGTTTTGGTAAGTTGGTCTATTTCGGTTGCCGCAAGTTTGCTTCGTTCTGCAAGTTTACCCACCTCGTTGGCAACAACACCGAACCCACGCCCGTGTTCACCAGCCCGGGCAGCCTCAACAGCCGCGTTTAAAGCCAGAATATTGGTTTGAAAAGCAATATCTCCAATGATTGAGATTTTACTGGAAATTTCTCTAATTGCATCAACTGTTTTAAGTACTTTTTCACTACCCTTATAAATATCAGCTTCGGCTTTAATAGCAATACCTTCAGTTTGCCGGGCATTCTCTTTGTTTTGCTGAATATTGGCGGCCATTTCTTCAATTGCTGCCGATACTTCTTCTGCCGAAGCTGCCTGTTCGGATGCACCCTGTGAGACGAGTTGCGAGGTTGAACTTAATTCAAGGCTTGCTGAGGCAAGGTTTTCGGCTGTTGAAGTAATGTAAGTGATGATTTCCCGAATCCGGTTATTCATTGTCTGAAGATTGAATGCCAAAACTCCAATCTCATCTTTCTGATTAACATCCAAATCAGCTGTTAAATCTCCTTTAGCCATTATTTTTGTGAACTCAATACCTTTAATCAAAGGTTCTGTTATTTTTCGCGAAATGTAAATAGCAATCCAGCCAACAAATAAAAACGTAATCAGGGCAATTATCATTAAGCTAAAAACAGAAGATCTGATTGATTCATCAAATCCCTCAGCTACTTCGGCAGTATAAACAGTAGCCGATTTTCGCAGATTTTCAGAGCTTTGTTTAAGTTTATCAGATATTGTAGTACTGGTTTTTCTTAATTCCTGAAGGATTGCTGTCTTTTTTATAATTTCATCATCGATTAATTTTGAATCGGGCAATGATTTTTGAACCTGAACAGTGGTATTTTTCTTTAACTTCTTCTTTGGAGTTGAACTGGTCGAAGTGCTCATCGAGTTTCGTTTAATTTTGTATTTCAGCGCGTTAATATCCTGAACTATTTTAAATGAAGTCATGATATTCTGTTCATATTGAGGAACCAGTATTCGTGCTTCACTCAGGTTTAGCTCCAATTTTGACAAATTTTTAGATCTTTCAAGTAATTGTTCTCCTTCGGCCAATGTTATTTTCACCGAATCAAGTTCGGTTCTTGCTAATTTAAAATATTGCGGCAACCCGGTTAAAAAATAGCCATCCATATTGTGTGCGACCTTTTGAGTTTCGTTATTCAATCTTATCGAAAGCTCAAGCTGCGGAAGAAACTCTTTTGAAAAGGTATTTACATCCTTCTTAAAAAGTAACAAAGTTGCTATGTAATAAGCAACTAAAAGAGATCCAATCAGAATCATAATTCCGAATGCAACAAAAAGTTTGGTCCGAATTTTCAAGTCAACAAATCTCATAACCTTGTATTTATGTATTTATTCTACAGCATTAATCAAGCTAATTTCTTCTTCCGAAAATATCTTTTCAAGATTCAGAATAATAACGAATTCATCATTAAACGTAGCAATTCCATGAATAAATTCAGCATTGAATCCTTTACCTATCTGGGGTGCAGACTTAATTTGTTCAGGTTCAAAAATCACCACCTTTTCAACTGAATCGACTACAATACCTGACCTGACAAGTTGACCGTCCAACTCAAACACAAAGATCAGAATACAGGTATTTCTGGTATTTTTTGCCTCCGGAAATCCAAATTTCAACCGGCCATCAAATACGGGCAAAACATCGCCAAACAGGTTTATTATTCCTTTAAAATACCTGGGAGAATTTGGTACATTGGTAATATCTGTCATCTCCAGAATTTTTGCTACATGGCCAATGTTTACTGCAAACAGCTCATTTCCAATCCTGAATGTAAAATAAGAATCAAGTCCATGAATAATTTCTGTTACCATTGTATTACGAATATTTTTTTATCATTTTATTGGTATCAATTACCAGCGCTAACTGGCCTGTACCTAATATACTTGCCCCTGAAAAAGCATTTTTTCCAATCAATAATCTACCTAAAGGTTTAATAACCGCCTGATATTCATGAATTACTTCATCAACAACCAGTCCAAATAACTGGTTATTAAAACTAACAGCTATTACTAGCTGATCTTCAGGAGCGTTTCCGTCACCAACAAATTCATCGTACATATTTAGATAGGGTAATTGAACGCCTTCCAGTTCAACAACCTGCCTGAAACCTTTTTTCAACGAATCATGTTTGATAAAATGAATCTTCCGGATCACTGAAGATGGAATAACATAGTAACCCTCTCCCACTCTGGTCAATAAGCCATCGATAATTGACAATGAAAGCGGAAGCCTGATTGAAATCCTGGTATAACGGTCTTTTTCGGTGCTTAGCTCAATCATACCACGCATTTCCTGTATCCTTTTCTTGACAACATCCATTCCAACGCCACGCCCCGACACATCAGTAACCAATTCTGCCGTTGAAAATCCCGGTTCAAAAATTAATTGGGCAATCTCATCATCGGTTAATCTGGCCTCATCCTGAATGATACCCTTTACAACCGCCTTTTTTCTGATCTTCATCAGGTCAAGGCCGGCGCCATCATCTTCAATCTCAATTTGCACATAACTACCGGCAGTCGAAGCCTTAATCAAAACTGTTCCTATTGCCGGTTTATTTTTAGCGAGCCTTTCATCCTTGTTTTCGATTCCATGATCCATCGAATTTCGTATAATATGAAGCAGTGGTTCTATTAATTTTTCAATGATATTTTTATCCAATTCAGTTTCCATTCCTTCGGTTACCAGAACAATTTCTTTTTCAAGAGATTTTGACAAATCATGAATCAACCTTTTAAATCTGACTGCCACACTTTCCAACGGGATTAAACTCATATCGAAAGCATTGTCACGAAGCTGGCGACTAAGTTTTTCGAAATTTTCAGTAATCACCTCTAAATCCGGATGATTCAGCTTTGAAGCAATCAGTTCCAGTCGTGATTGCGCAGTTATCAATTCACTGACCAGGTTCATATACTGATCAATCTTCAGAGAATCAACTCGTATTGAATCAACTGTAGTTTGGGCAAAAACCGAGTTTTTCGGAATTTCAGCCGATGATTTCAATAACACATCTGTTTCTTCCTTTTCATCCACCTTGATTTCAGTATGTGCTAATTCTGTTTCAAAGGGTACCCAAACTTCCCCGTTAAATTTTGTATTCAGGAATTTAGCTAAAACTGCTTCATCGTGAAGAACATTTAGCGATGAAACTTTCTCTAACTGAATCTCGGCCTGATCGTTCACAAAAATAAATACATCTCTCAGTGTATCAATATTTTCGGAGGTGGCTATAAAAATACTCCAGGAAATATAACAATGTTCAGGATTCATTTCTGACAAAGTGGGAAGTTTGTCAAAATTAACCTGAATATTGCACTCACCCAACGCATTAAGTTCATCAATCAGATAAAGCGGATTTGTTCCGTTCATCAGGATTTCCTTATTCGGAACAAATGTTATGTGCCAGGTATGTTGATTTATGCCCGATGGTACTGAATTTTCTTTTCCCAATAAATTTTCCTGAATGAAAGAATTAGTTTCATTGGTAAATCTGGCAATTTGCTGCTTGGTGTCAGATTTCATTTTAGTGGCCAGCATTTCCTCTTCACTGGTAGGTGAAACGGTCGTCAGCTTAAGTAATCCATCAATAGAATTTAGAGTAAAACTAATAACCTCAGAGTCAATCTGTTTTTTTTTCGACCTGAAAATATCATATAACGATTCCAGATCATGGGTAACTTCACTTATCAGTTCGAATCCAAACATACCTCCACTACCCTTCATTGAATGCATAATCCTAAAAATCTCATCAATGATCTGATGATTTTCAGGTTCATGTTCCAAAAGCAACAACCCGGACTCAAGTCGTTCGCAATACTCGTTTACTTCTTCTTTAAATTTTTCAGCAAATGAATTCACTATCGTATCACTTTTCGTAAAGTCTGTAAAAGTTTTTCCGTATTAAACGGTTTCGTTAACCATCCGGTCGCCCCGCTTTCTCTGGCTTCCTTCATAATTCTCAGTTGACTTTCGGTTGTAAGAACCAGAATCGGTAAAAATTTATAAGGCTCTAGTTGTCTGACCTTTAAAATCAGTTCCAATCCATTCAGGTTAGGCATATGGTAATCAGTCAAAACTAAATCAATGGTTCTTCCATCAAAGTATTTCAATGCGTCCATTCCATCACATGCAACTAAAACTTCATACCCTGCATTCGCTATACTAAAAGCCAGTACTTCGCGAATGCTTTCTGAGTCGTCTACAATTAAAATTTGTTTCGACATATTATTCATTCATAAATAGTTCGTTACTAAAACCTACATTTTCAAATAGTAATTTCTGATCCTCATCCAATTTCCAGTCTAGCTTGAATTTTATGCCTTTTTCATTCAATTGAGAAATAAATGAAACAATTACCTGAATAAATGAGAGGTCAATATTATCGACCTCATTTATTTCAATTTCAACTGAATCACTCAGTTGATTGAGTATACCAACCAACTCTCTTTTAATTTTTTGTGCGTTTTCAACTACAAGTAAACCTCCAATCGAAAGGTTCGTAATGAGACCTTTCTCATTGTTGAATATTTGAATTTTAAGGTTATCCATCAACATTAATATTGAAAAAAATTAAAGATAATTGAAATTATTAAATTATGCTTCTTTTACCGGAAAATGAGAATTTGAGCTTGTTCTGAATTTTTAAAATGTTTTAAGATTTTTTAAAATACAACCATTATATTTTGCCATTATTTTTGAAGTAAAATTTAAAATCGAAGTTATGAAACGCTGTATTCTTTTTCTTATGATGGGCACATTCGTTGTTTTTAACGGCCTGACCCAACCAGAAGTTCAAAAAAAGAACTTACCTAAGGAAGATTTTAAAGTCAACCGTGAATACGATGAACATGGTAATCTGATCAGGTTTGATTCAACCTATACTTACAATTGGTCTGGTGATACTACTATCATTAATGAGAAGATGCCTGAAAATTTTGATCATTTCTTTAATGATAGTTTATCGATGGGTTATTCCTTTTTCGGCGATATTGACCAACTGTTTACAAACCCGTTTAGGAGTATACGCGATTCGCTCCTGATGAAGAAATTCGGGATGGACAAATTTCATTTTTTCAATTTTGACGGCGACTCGATTGTTAATAATTTTAATGGATTTGATGATTTTTTTGGTCAGTTTAACCTGGAAAAACCCGACAGCATCTCCTCCAAGTCCAATAAGAAACCATTCCATGCACAACACCTATCAATGGACGAAATGATGAAGATGATGCAGCAGCAAATAAAGGAAATGGAAGAATTTCACAAAAAGTTCTTTAAGGAATAGCTCCCACTGAACTACAAATTAGTTGATTCTATTTTTTTTCTTGCTTAAAAAGGTATACACAATCTGGTGTTAACCAGAAAAACACCGGAGAAATGGCTTGTTAATGAAAGCAGGAATGTTGATCTTTACTAAAAATATCAAACAAAAAAACGACATTATGAGCCTACTGGAACACTTTGACCATCCGGATAAAAAGCAGAATAAGGAACATTTCATGCATCTGATTCAAGTTGCTTTGGCCGACGGCATAATTGAAGATATTGAATTGAAAATGCTAAACCGGCTGGGAAAAAACATGGGATTTACCGATCCCGAAATTGATAGTTTATTGGAATCAGGAAAAAATTCGGCTTATTATCCTCCTTACGAACTAGCTAAACGATTTGAACAATTTTATGGCATAGTTAAAATGGTTTTAGCCGATGGAATAATTGACGACAACGAAATGCGCTTAGCCAGCGGTCTGGCATTAAAATCGGGATTTGCCGGAGCCGAAATTCCGGCATTATTGTCTTTGTTGATCAATGGAATTAAAAATGGTGACGATGAAGAAGACCTTTTCAAGGTTTATAAAAAAAAGATAATGACTCTATAGTCGGTTGATTCACAACTGATTCATACTGAGCTCTGGTGAAAATAATGGGATTCTATCCTCCTCTTCGGGATGAAATCCCTTTTTTTTAAAGATTCAGATGACTGCCTTTAACAAAATCTCTTCATGCTTGTTTGAATTGAAAAATTAAAACATTTCATCATGCTTCGTGATATTCGCGCCAATTATCAAAAACATGAGCTAAGCGAGCAAGCAATTAGCAAAAATCCTTTTGAGCAACTGACTAAATGGCTGAAGGATGCTGTTTCCGGCAAAGCTCCCGAACCAACAGCAATGGTTTTATCAACGTTGGATCAGGCTGGGAATCCGGATTCAAGGGTGGTACTTTTAAAAGAAATAACCCCGGAAGGTTTGGTCTTCTTCACCAATTACAACAGTAAAAAAGGACAACAAATATCAGTGAACAAGCATGTTTCTGTAGTATTTTTTTGGGACGAAACTGAACGTCAGGTTCGGATAAAAGGGACCGCAGTAAAACTTCCGGAGAAAGAATCTGACTCTTATTTCTTATCAAGACCTTTGGAAAGCCAGCTTGGGGCTTGGGCCTCGTCACAAAGTCAGGTCATTGAAAGCAGGAAGATACTGGACGACAATTATACCCACTACCAGAAATATTTTCAGCAAAATGAAATAAAAAAACCACCATATTGGGGTGGCTTCCTTATTCGTCCGGAATATTTTGAATTTTGGCAGGGACGCCCGAATCGCCTTCACGATCGGTTGGAGTACATTTTATCGGGAGACCAATGGACTATTCGTCGATTAGCTCCCTGACCCGTATTAGTTTACCTGAATCTTAGAGGCATGATGTCTGAACCGGGTCAAATATGAATCAATGGTCCAGAGGGCCAAAGACGCAGTTAGAATGAGATAAGCAATTGTAGGAACTGAAGAGAACAGGCCCATCCCTTTTTGCCAGATTGATGAAGCTTCTTTCACTTTGAGCTGATTCAATGATTCTGAGATTGTTGACCAAAAGCCTGAATCTGTTGCGGTTTTTGTTTCAGTACCGGAAACGGTAATATAAATCATCAGTAATACAAATGCTGCTATCAGAATGATCCAGGTTCGTTTGCTGATGACCGGTTTATAATCCTCTAAAAGATGATGTTTCTGAACCGCGGCTTCAGCATAGACACGGCTCATAACTTTAAGAGTAAAATCTGATGAAGGCGAATCAACCCTGATTCCTTTCATCAATTCTTCGAATTGTTTATCCAGCTTGTTCATATCTAATATTCTTTTGTGTTTAAAGTCAAATGTTTAAAGTTCAAAGTTCAAGAAGTTGCGAGTTACGAGTTACGAATTTTAAAACCCCATGCTCCCTGCTTCATTTTCAAATCTTCAAATTTTCAAATTTTCAAATCTTTTTCAATTACAACAGCGAATATATTTCTTCGTGTAACATCTCGTGCAACAACTCATGCATCTTCTTCCTTGCCCGATGGATTTTAATCTTTACATTACTGACTGACAAGCCGGAAATCAGGCTTATTTCATCCATCGATTGATTTTCATAGTAATAAAGCGTAACTAAAACCTGATCGTCTTCAGGAAGTTTTTCAAGGGCCAGATTCAGGTATTTCTCCTGATCTTCTTTTCTCGTTTCTCTATAATAATCATGCATCTTCTGTTCATCCTGATCAGATATCTGCCTATCGTCGAGCGATTTAAATTCAATCCGGCGTTTCCTTAATTCTGATATACACGCATTATAAGTAATGCTGTATAACCAGGTTGAAAATTTCGATTTGCCTTCGTAGCTGTCAAGCTTTTGGTATGCCTTTATAAAGGTATCCTGTGCCATTTCTTCAGCTTCTTCAGGTTTCTTCAGTAATTTTAGAGCTAATGTATATACCAGTTTTTGATACTTTTCAACCAGAAAGGAAAATGCCTGGACATTACCTTTTCTGACTGCTTCAATGTAATATATATCATCGGTTTTATTCATTCTAAACCAATAGACGATCTTTTTTGAAGACGGTTACAGTATTCAAAGGAAAAATCAACTAAAAATATTTGAGGATGTGAAAATTTGAAGATTTGAAGATGTAGAAAATAGGTTTAAATGGTTAAATTGCTGAATGGCTATTTGGCTGAACGATTCAACTGAGTAGATGAAAATAAAACAACTAGCAATTAAACAGTTTGACAATTTAGCAATTCGAAAGTTTTTTTACTCCGAACTTTAGCTCACTTTAGGCATTCCAAACTTTTTTCAATTAGTTTGTAACCGCGAAGAAACGCTTGCGTCATACTGGCAAGTTCGAAAACAATTAAACACTTAAAATCTGATATTATGCAAGTAGAAATTTTAATTCCGCTCGGGTTCTTTGCAGTAGTTTTTGCTTCACTGTATGTTTATCTAACCACCCGAAACAAAGAACGGTTAGCTTTAATTGAAAAAGGCGCCAGTCCTGAATTATTCAAATCAAAACCAGACGTAAATTCGGGTCAGGGAACCTTTAAACTTGGACTATTTTTAGTCGGTATCGCACTTGGTATCCTTTGCGGTTACTTTTTAGACGAGGGTGGTATGGAAGAAGGACCTGCTTATTTCTCGATGATCTTTCTTTTCGGAGGTATTGCGCTGGTAGTTTCTTATTTCATGCAGAAAAAGAATCAGGTAAATTAAAGTTCTTGAATTTCAGCGAGATTGTGAAATCGGTTAGTTTACCACATAGTCACATGGGTCACATAGTTTTTTTCTATTGTGTCCGATGTGTCTATGTGGTTTTTCTTTTTTGTATTTTAGTGCAAATTTTATAAAAATGACAGACGAAAATATAGCGAAGAGGATAACTGATTTACGTTCAACTCTTGACGAATATAACTACCGTTACTACATTTTATCACAACCAGTTATAAGCGACGTGGAGTTCGACACGCTGATGAAAGAACTCGAAAAACTGGAAGCAGAGAATCCGGAATTGTTTGATTTAAATTCTCCCACCCAACGGGTCGGCAGTGATTTAAATAAGGAGTTTGCACAGGTCAGGCATCAATATTCGATGCTTTCGTTGTCAAACTCTTATTCGGAAGAAGAATTGCGCGACTTTGACCAGAAAATCCGAAAGCTGACTGATCTGCAGTTTGAATACGTTTGTGAACTGAAATACGATGGAACTTCAATCAGTTTAAGGTATAAAAATGGTGAGCTCGATAAAGCAATCACCCGTGGCGACGGCACTTTTGGCGATGATGTAACGACCAATGTCCGAACAATCAAAAGCATTCCTCTTAAACTGAAAGGATTTAACTTTCCTGAAGAATTTGAAATCCGGGGAGAAATTTTACTCCCTTTTTCTGAATTTGACCGGATCAATCAGGAGCGCGAAGAACTAGGTGAACAGCCATTTGCAAACGTGCGAAATGCTGCCTCGGGAACCTTAAAATCGCAGAAATCATCAGTTGTTGCCGAAAGGAACCTGGACGCCTATTTTTATTATATACTGGGCGAAAATCTTCCGTTCGATGGACATCTTGAAAATCTAAAAGCTGCCAAAGAGTGGGGATTCAAGGTTTCTCCAGATACTGAAAAATGTCAAAATATTGACGAAGTAATTGTATTCATCCGGAAATGGAATACCAAACGTTTCGAATTGCCCGTGGCGACTGATGGAATTGTAATTAAAGTTAACTCACTGAGTTTGCAATCATATCTTGGCACAACAGCAAAATCGCCCCGTTGGGCTATTGCCTTTAAATACAAAACCGAACAAGCCAGCACAGTTTTACAATCTGTTTCATTTCAGGTTGGGAGAACCGGTGCAGTAACACCTGTTGCCAACCTTGATCCTGTTTTATTGGCTGGAACCACTGTAAAACGAGCTTCGCTTCATAATGCTGATATCATTAAAAATCTTGATTTGCATTTGGGCGATACCGTTTTTGTGGAAAAAGGTGGCGAAATAATCCCGAAAATTACCGGAGTCGATCCAACTTTGAGGCATCCCATGGCCCAGGCTGTCGACTTTATAAAAATCTGTCCTGAATGTGGCACGGGACTAATTCGTAATGAAGGAGAAGCTGCTTATTATTGTCCTAATGACATTGGCTGTCCTCCACAGATCAAGGGAAAAATGGAGCATTTTATTAGTCGGAAAGCGATGAATATTGATGGACTTGGACAGGAAACCATCGACTTGTTATATAGCGAAGGATTGATCAGAAACATTGCTGATATCTATGAATTACGCAAGGAACAAATCAGCCGGCTTGAAAGGCTTGGTGACAAATCGGCTGAACGGATACTCAAAAGTCTCGAAGAATCGAGAAATATTCCATTTGAAAAAGTACTATTCGCTCTGGGAATTCGTTTCGTAGGCGAAACTGTTGCCAAAATTCTGGCAAACCGTTTAATAAGTATTGAACAGATCGAAACTGCCAATCTGGAACAACTAACTGCCATCGATGAAATTGGTGGACGGATTGCTGAAAGCGTCAAGGTATATTTCTCGAATCCTGAAAACATTCTGCTGGTAAACCGATTGAAAGAAAAAGGACTTCAGATGCAGATAGATGAGGCAAGTTTAGCCAACCGCTCTGAAAAATTAAACGGATTAACCATCATTATTTCAGGCACTTTTGAGAAAAACTCACGTGATGACCTAAAAAAAATGATTGAACAGAACGGAGGGAAAAATGTCAGTTCAATCTCGAAAAATACCAGCTACTTACTGGCAGGGAACAACATAGGGCCAAGCAAATTGGAAAAGGCTGAAAAACTGAATATTCCGATTATCAACGAAGACGAATTTCTGTCGATGATCGACTAAAAGTAATAGATTATCATTTTATTAAGCTTTATACTATCAATCTAAAACTTTTAGCAATTTTAAACACTGGAAAACAAACGAATTGTTATTTTTGCACCAATTATGGGTTTTAAATTCAAGATTGCCAATCGGCTACTGAACTTCAAATTGGGTTCAATGGTCAGAGAAAAAAAAGTTTTCAACCTGGATACAGCCAAATCGGCGGGAGTTCTTTGGGAAATTGATCAAAAACAAACCTTTGACCGGCTCGAAATCGAATTAAAAAATGAGGGTCTTTCGGTTGAAAACCTATGTTATTTTCAATCGAAAAAAGCAATGATTCCTACCGAAATTAAAGGGTTTACGCGAAAACAGACCAGTTGGAGCGAAGTCCCAAATACAAGTCTGGCAGAAGATTTTATTCGTCAAAAATTTGATATTCTGATTGATCTTACCGGACAAAAATATTTTCCGGTGATTTACCTGACGGCCTTGTCGGAGGCTGCGTTTAAAATCGGATATGCCGGCAGGTCAACCAATTATTTCGATCTGAACATTGAATTCAGTGAACAGCCGGAAACCGATCAGTTGGCTGAACAAATTTTGTACTATTTAAAAAGAATTAATAAAACAACGATAGAATGACACATCCGTTTAAAGGAGCAGGAGTTGCTTTGATTACTCCTTTTAATGAAGATAAAAGCGTTGATTACAGAGCGTTGGAAAGATTAGTTGAGGATCAGATTCAAGGAGGAATGGACTATTTGGTGGTACTTGGAACCACCGCAGAAACTCCCACCCTCTCGGAGAATGAAAAAAAAGAAATCGTGCGTTTTGTGATTGAAAAGAATGCAGGCCGGTTGAAAATTGTTGTCGGGATGGGTGGAAACAACACGTATGCATTGGTTAAATCCATTCAGGAGGCCAACTTCGAAGGCGTTGATGCCATTCTTTCGGTCACCCCTTATTACAATAAACCCACGCAGGAAGGTCTTTTCCAGCATTTTAAAGCGATTGTGGAGGCTAGTCCTGTTCCGGTTATCCTATACAATGTTCCCGGACGTACAGGAGTAAATATGGAAACAGACACCACTCTTCGAATTGCCAGATTGTCGGGGAAAGTAGTTGCAATTAAAGAGGCGTCTGGTGATTTATCGCAGTTTGCTGCAATAATCAGCAAAGCTCCTGCGCATTTTAAATTAATTTCAGGCGATGATGGTTTAACGGTGCCTTCAATAACTATGGGTTCCATTGGAGTTATATCAGTTATTGCCAATGCGTTACCCGAAAAATTAAGTCAACTCACGCATGCTTCACTTCTTGGAGATATGGCTTTATCGGGTAAGTTGCATTTGCAAATGGCCGAAATGTTGAAACTTATTTTCAAAGAAGGGAATCCTGGTGGTGTAAAGGCATTGATGGAAATAATGGGGAAAGTTAAAAATCAGCTTAGATTGCCACTTGTTTCTGTTTCGGGTCCTACCCGATCACTTATTGAAACTGAATGGAGTAAAATAAGCTAATCTGGCGATTAGCAGTGACAATCTTTTCCGGAAAAATATTCATACTGAAAAGTAGTATGACTGATACCAAAGCGGCTGCCCAACAGCTGCTTTGCTTTTTGTGTAATGGCATCAGATTCTGAAACCGGCAGATTTTCGGTCAACATCAGATGGGCTTCAAAATAGATCTGATGATCTGCCAGTTGCCATAAATGAACATGATGAACACTTTTAATTTCAGGAATCGCCTGAAGTACCAAAATAACTTGCTGCTGATCGATTTGAGATGGGGCAAATTGCATCAGAATGCCTACGCTTTCCTTCAGGATTTTAAAAGTATGAACGAAAATGTAAATGCCAATAAGTACCGTTACCAGTGGATCGATCCAGTAAACCTGGAAGAGCCAGATACAAACAGCACCAGCAATAACGGCCAGCGAAGTAAGCGCATCTCCAATCAGATGTAAATAGGCAGCCCTGATGTTAAGGTTTTCTTCTTTATTATCATGCAAAATCAGGACGGAAAGGCCGTTAGCTAAAAATCCCAGAATCCCCAACCAAAGCATCCATAAATAATCAACTTCCTTTGGATTCATGAACCTTTTTCCTGCTTCAACAAGTAAATAAACTGAGATAGCTATCAGTGTCAAGGCATTGATAAATGCAGCGAGAATTTCAGCGCGTTTGTAGCCAAAGGTAGATTGCTCTGTTTGTGGTCTCAGGCCAATCCGATGTGCCAGATAGGCCAGAATCACTGAAATTACATCGCTAAGATTATGCAAAGCATCAGAAATTAATGCCAAACTTCCGGAGATGATACCACCGGCAAACTGACCAATGGTAATTATTCCGTTCAAAAAAAACTGTAATAGCCAGATTTCTTCCGGTATGATCGTGATGATATGACATCTGTTTTTTTGTAAATTTAACAACTGAAAAAATCAATGGTTTCACTGAAGCTACCTTATTCCCAAAAATAACTTTTATGCGGGTTCTTTTTACCTTTTTTCAAATAATCATTTTCACTTTGTTATGTAATGGTCAGAATAGAACAGATTTCAAAGATGCCCTTGAAAAAATACACAGGCAGAAAATGATTTCAGGTCATAACAACAATGATGAAAGTCAAATTAGCGGAAGTCCTTATCTTGGAAAACATTTTAAATCCTGCCTGATTATCAGAACTGATCACAGCGAAATCAGGGATATGTCATTACGGTTTAATGTTTTCAGGAATACGATGGAATTCAAACAAAAAGAAACCATTCTGGAAATTGCCGATCCCACGTTGATCAGCCGGATAGTGTTTGATAGTTGTGTTTTTATTTATGCCCCATATACGGCAGGCAGTAAAATAAGACTGGGTTATTTTCAACTCATTACTGAAGGAAAATACCAATTGCTGAAAATGTATAAAGTAGATTTTAAAAAATCGAGCAATATAAATGATGTTGGGCCAACCAATGAGTCTAACAGATTTGAATCCTTGCCACCTGATTATTACCTGAGGTATGGCACCGGTATGGCTTATTTACTCAACTCTCCAAAAGGGATGATCAGGGCAATTCAGCCAATTTCACAGGAAGTTACTGATACCATTCTACAAAAAAAGATAAATGTCCGCAACGAGACAGAACTGATTAATACGGTGATATACATCAATAATTCAGCAAATTAGAAATTAACAACATTTCAGCTGTGATGATTCAGAACCTAATTTTAAAATCTGTCAGGCATTATTTTTCTATCCATGCAACATTCGCAGATCAACATTCGTCTTTCAATCAGAAAACAATAAGATAGTTGGAAACTCTGTACCCAAATACTTATCACGACGTGATTGAAAGGTGCCGGAATGGCGATACCAAAGCGCAATACGAGCTTTACAGGCTTTATTATAAGCCCATGTACAATGTTTGTCTGCGAATGGTTGGCAATGAAGTGGAAGCTGAAGATGTGATGCAGGAAGCCTTTCTGAAAGCGTTTACCAAAATCGACACCTACGAAGGATTGGTTAGTTTTGGGGCCTGGCTTAAAAAAATTGTGATCAACCGTTCATTGGATCAGTTAAAAAAACGAAAAGTGAAGTTTGAAGAACTGAATGAAAAAATTCCGGATGTAGAACCTGTTCGGATTGAAATTTCAGAAATTCAGATGGATCAGCTTAAAAAAGCCATACAGCGTTTACCCGACGGATACCGGGTAGTTTTAAGTCTTTATTTGCTGGAAGGCTATGATCATGAGGAAATTGCGCAAATCCTGGGTATCACGAACGTTTCATCGCGATCGCAATATTTAAGGGCGAAACTGAAACTACGGCAGATGCTGCACAAGGAAGAATTGTTTGAATACAACTAGTCGCCTCCCCCAAACCCCCTCCCAAAGAGGGGGCTCAAAAAGGCAAGGCTTCGAAAGAAGTTTATTGAAAAGAAGATATTGCGAATACCAGAAACCTGAAGTCTCCCACTTCGGGGGAGACTTTGAGGGGGCTTGTTGAAGAATTTGGAACTTAAAACGACACACAATATGCATGACGAATTAGAAAGATTAATCTTACATAACCGATCCGCTTTTCAGGAAAATGAACCACCGGAAGGACACTTTGAGCGATTTGAGGCCAAACTTCAGAAAGCTTCCAAACCTGCCCGAAAAATCAATTTTCAACCGATTTTAAAGATTGCAGCCATAGTTGTATTTGCGCTTCTGGTAGTTAATCAGTCACGCATTTACTTTTTTCCTGAAAAGCAGGCAACACTCTCACTGGGTTCAATTTCAGAAGAATACCGCGAAGTTGAATTCTATTACACGAATGCCATTCAGTTGGGAATGAAACAATGGGATAAGCTAAAAAACGAAGGATTTATTTCAGAATCGGAACAAGAAATGATGCAGAAAGAACAGGAAGATTTTGACCTTATGTATCAAAAATTGCTCGAAGACCTGAAAGCTAATCCGGACGATGAACGCGTCATCAATGCCATGCTCGAATACTACCAGTCCAGAATGAATGTCATAACACTCATTATTAACAAATTGCAGGAAGTAAAACAACAAAAATATGAAACTAATAAAATTCAAATTTAACCTTATTCTGTCTTTGCTGCTGTTTTCAACCATGCTGGTTAATGCAGCTAATGCTGAATACACGAAAAGCATCAAAAAAGGATGGACAAAAAGCAGTGTGACCGCCATGAAAATAACCAACAAATTTGGCGAAGTTAGAATTAACGACCTTGGAGGTGACTCAGTAACCATTAAGGTGTTGATTACTATCGACAACAAATCTTCAGGAAAAGCTAAAGAGTTGATGGATAAAATATCAGTCGATTTTGATAAATCTGGTGGATTAGTCAGCGCCGAAACTGAAATTGAAGAAAATTTCAGGGACAATGAATCGTTTTCGATCGATTATCTGGTCAACATTCCGAAAGACAGAGAATTAACTATTTCAAACAGGTTTGGAAATGTGATTGTTAATGAACTGGACGCCAAAGGCTATTTTGAAGTTAACTATGGTTCGATGACCGCTGGAAAAATGGAAGCCCCAATGGGCAATCCGATTAAAATAATCGTGAAATACGGAAAAGCAGATCTGGGAACCATTAATGAGGCCAATATGGAATTCAAATATTCGAAGCTTACTGCTAATGAAATAGGCCAATTAACACTCGACACCAAACATTCAACCGTTAACTTACACAAAACCAAAAATTTGACTTTAGATTCGAGATACGACGGAATAAATGTCGATGAAATTGGTTCACTGAAATCAATTTCGCAATACACGAATTATAAAATTGATTTATTAACCGGGAGTTTTGATCTCGATACCGATTATGGTTCGGTTCGGATAAACAATGTTGACGCAAAATTTGAAAACATCAGCATCACCAACAGCTTTGGAGGGATTAACATTGGTCTGAATGATTTGAACTACAAATTGAAGGCAGAATGCGATTATTGCGAAGTCAGTTATCCTGAAAATCGCTATAAGGGCAATAAAATCAGGGATAATCACAAATTCTCGCTTGATGGCAATGTTGGAACTGGCGGAGGTAAAGTTTCGATTAACAGTCGTTACGGTGGGGTAAAACTAACAGAATAGAAAACAAGTAGACAGTCTTAGTTTTCAGTCGCAGTGTTTGCGTGCCTGAAGACTGAGACTGAACTCTGAACACTTTCCCATAACATTAAAATAATTAGGCAGTCGCAGAAAAGAAAGAAAAACCACAAACCAATTGACGGTTCGTGGTTTTTCTTTTTATATTTAGAATCACTATTATCCGACTAACATGCAAAATTTTGATTTTTGATCTTTAATTGCATGATAATCAATTGTTATTATTTCTATTTCAAAAGTCACCCCCCTACTAAAAAGCAAAACTGGTTTGCTGATTTGA